>ENA-UOXR01002112-UOXR01002112.1-bioreactor-metagenome-genome-assembly--contig:-NODE-2112-length-19046-cov-5.027171_pt1 | contig 19046 bp, 10 predicted proteins | sample MGYA00238164_ERZ764825 | MGnify/ENA primary metagenome ERZ764825 (study PRJEB28920, sample SAMN05720171) | bioreactor metagenome | isolation source: Anaerobic biogas reactor | place: USA:Washington...
GGACGGCCTCTTGGCCATCCAGCGCCGCACCCACCACCTCATAGCCCTCTCGGCGAAGCTGACCCGCCACCATCTGGTGCACCAAAAAGTCATCCTCGGCCACCAGAACGCGTACGGCTTGCTCCTTGCGGACTACACTCATATGGCCTCCTGCGCCAAACGCTCGTCGAGCTCGATCCAGGCTACAGCACCTTGCTCGTTGAACAGCCGAATAGCACCTCTGAGGCTGCCCTTGACCAGATTGCGTACCAGGTCCAGCCCCACACCACCGTCGCCCCGTAGCACGGACGGAGGATACCCTTCCCCATCATCGCGAAACGTGATAATCAGCCTTGGCCCCTCTAGCCAACTGGCGGCCTCACACGAGACAGACGAACGGCCATCGACGGCGTGCCGGGCCACGTTGGTCGCCAGTTCGCACAGCACCATGGCCAGCTGCTGCGCCGCGTCGCTGGCCAGCATGACCTCCGAAGGCGCCACCCGCCATTTGACGGCATTTGGCGCGTCGGGAGAGCCCAGCAACGAACCCAGCAACTGCGAGGCCAGGTCCTCGAACGCCACCGGCCCCCACGCCGTGCGCGATAGAAGCTCGTGGGCGGTGGCCAGCGCCTGCACCCGCGCCGCCAACGTGGACACAATCTCCTGATACACCTCACGGTGCTCGGAAGCGACCGAGCGCTCTTGGGCATACAAGAGGCCAATGATCGCCGTCAGGTTGTTCTTGACGCGGTGGTTGACCTCGCGCAGCAGCACGGCGCGTTCGGCCGCATCGCGCTGAGCACCCTCCAGCAGCCGGGTCCGCTGAATCACCAGCGCCGCCTGATCGGCAAACATGGAAAGCAGTCGAGCGTCACCATGGTCATAGGCCAACTGCCGCTCATCATCGCCCACGTAGAGCGCGCCGATCACCCGTCCATCCTGCCGCAGCGGCACCGCCACCGCCGGCCCAAAGGGAGCATCGGCATAGGCACGGTCGCGCTCTCCCCACGAACGCTCGGCTCCCACCAACACCGCCGTGCCCTCACTGGCAGCCCGCCCAGATACACCCTCGCCCAGCTCCAGCGTCGTCTCGATGTAGGCCCCGGGAGCGCCGTGGCTCACGGCCAGCTCGAGCAGACTGTCTTCGCGCATCAGGTAGAGCCCACCACGCGGTGCATCCAGCAGCCCGGCCGCCCGGGCAACAATGGCGCCCAACAACGCGGTCAGGTCGGTCTCTGCATTCAGGTGAAGCAGCGTCTCGTGCAGCGTGGCCAGCTCACGGGCCCGCCGTGCCAGGGCCTCTACCGCGTGCTGGCGAACCGCCGCATCCTCGACGAGCACCCCATACCGCCCCGGCGCCACACGGAAAGCCACCAACCCCTGCCGGCTGACGCTCGGCCCTATGGCCTCGTCATCTGTGGCCCGCCCGATGGCGTCCAAGCTCAGGCGGATGTCAGTCAGAAGCAGGGGCGCGGCGGCGGCCAGCGGCCGACCCAATAGCTCTCCCGGCGCGGCCACGCCCGCCAATGTGGCCATCGCGTCGTTGCATTCGCACACCAGCCAGTCCGCCGCATCGGCGTGCCGAACCCCGTCGGGCATCCCCAGTTCCATATACGGCAACGTCAGGTGTCGGGCCAGCTGGCGGTACGCGTGCCGGCCCGCCGTCTCGGTCCGCTCGCGCTGTCTGGCTTCAACCACGTCCATCGTTCTCAGGTTCCCAACAGCGCAGCGGCCGGTGTGCGGCCGCGTTGCGTCGTGCGTACGTCGCCACTTGGACAGCCATGCCGACCTATTATGTCACCAGCGCTCGGGACTGTGCCTATGTCTGACGTAAATCTCTTGTCAAGCCACCTTGACGGACGCGCTTTGGCTGGAAATGCTCCAGCCTCTAGAATGACTAGCAGGATGCACCACGAGGGAAAGGAGCGCCGCCATGACCCCCGTCATGCTTTGGGATTTTGACGGCACTTTGGGTCGCCGAAAAGAGGGCTGGAGCGCGACCATGGCGACACTGGCCCACGATGCCGGACACGAGCTACAAACGGACCAGATTCGTCCGCAGCTTGCGGGGGCCTTTCCGTGGGATCGTCCACAAGAGGACCATCGCGGCTATGTCGAGGCCGATGCGTGGTGGCGCCGCATGTCTCGGGGGATCGCGCGCGCTTACGAGGCCTGTGGGCTTCCAGACGCCCTCGCACAAGAGCTGGCGGCGCGGTTTCGACAGGCCTACCTGGACCTCAGCCAGTGGGAGCTTTTCACCGATGCCGCCCCGACGTTGGAGGCGCTTTCGTCGAGGGGATGGGTGCACGTCGTGTGCTCCAACCACGTCCCTGAGCTGCCTGACCTCGTCAAGGCCCTCGGCCTGGCGAAACACCTCAAGCGCGTCATCTCCTCAGCCCTCGTAGGCTGGGAAAAGCCGCATCCGGCCATCTATCGCGCTGCCCTGGCCGGGCTGGCTCTGCCCGACCAGGCCTGGATGGCCGGCGACAACATAGAGGCCGACGTGCTCGGACCCCAGAGGCTGGGAATCCGCGCTGTCCTGGTGCGCGGCCAACACCCGTCAGCCACGCACCAGTGCCCGGATCTACCGGCGTTGGTCGAGTTCCTCGCGGACCAAACCTAGCACGCTGTGGCCAGGCGCAAGACACCGCCCTGCCCCGGAGCCAGGTAGAGGGGCTCACCCTCGGCCTGGTCCATCCAGCCGGCGCCCGTCAGCGATAGCACCTGCACCGCCCGCGGGAAGGCCAGCTTGACCTTGGCGGTCCGCTCGAGGCTCAGGTTGACCACCACACAGCAGCAGGCCCCGTCGGCATCCTTGAACGTGCCCAGCATCAACGGTTGCTCGGCCGTCACCGCCGAGGCCAGCGGCTCGGGCGGCGCGGGAACTGGCTCGGTCACGTCCTCGGCGGTCAGATAGAGGCCCGTGGAGCGCATCGCCTTGAGCAATGGCCCGGCCAGAGCCAACTGACGGTTCACCTCAGCCAACCAATACCAGGTCAGGTTCCTTCGCTCGTGGTCGTCGACGGGCGAGCAGCGCATGCCGTGGTCATAGTAGCAGAACCACGCCACGCTGCTGCACCCCGCCGCCAGCGACGTCCAGGCCTGGAACGCCAAGTTGGCCGGCGTCGGGACCGCCGATCGCTCAAAGATGCGGCTGGGCGACACCGTCTGCCAATAGGGCAAGCCGTGCCGCTGGGCCACCTCGCGCATCTGGACCAGGTTGGTATAGTAGAGCGTCATCTGTTCCATGTCGCGGCCATCGTCGGAATACTGGGGCATATAGTTGTCCCACGAGAGCACCTGCGGGCGCACCTCTTGCACAAATCGCTCAAGATGCTCCTCATAGGTCTCGGTCTGAAGCTGCGAATCGGCTCCGCCGGTGGTCGCATAGTTCGGGAAGAGGTTGATATAGGCCAGCTTGCCGGGAGCCAGCCGCTTGACGGCATCCACCGCCCTCGCCAGCCCGGCAAAGTCGTCGGCGCCCGGCTCGTCATAGATATAGAACCCATACACCGTCGGGCTATCGCCGCCATTGGCCATCCATCGCCGAATCACGTCATCGATCTCGGCCTGAGGCAGGTCGTTCCACTTGGGTTGGGCCCCGCCGCAGAACACGGGATCATAGTAGAATGCCGAGATGCCAGCGGCTTCACAGGCCGGCAGATCCTCCGGCTGGACGTATCCCGCGATCGTAAAGTTGCACGCCGCGATGCTCTCGATCCCCTGCGCATGCCGTTTGGCGCCATCCCAGCCTCGCTGGGGATCCCAGGGAAACACGGGAAAGAACGTGGCATCATCGAACGTCACCATGGATTCCTCCTCGTCACTCTTATCCGGACGTCGTTAGAACAGCACGCCGCGCTAGCGCACGCGCAGCAGCACGCCCTCGCCGGCCACCAGCCAGCGCGCCTCATCGGGCGCCACTGGCCGGAATGCCCCAGCCGCGGGGCAGTACCGCGATTCCACCGCACGTTCTGGGCCCAGTTCCAGCCGGAACTTGGCCGAACGCTCCAGGCTGGTGTTGACCACCATCACATAGTCGCCGCCCACATCATCGCAAAAGCTACCCAACATCAGCGGCTCGGAGCACTCGACGCCTCGGATGATCTCGCCCGGCAGCCCTGGCAACCCCGGCACCGGCCCGCCTCCGCTGAACCGTACCTCGTGAGAGGTTAGCCGGTTCATCACCGGCCCCAGCGACCTGATCTGCCGGTTCACCTCGGCCAGATGATACCAGGTTGGCGTCCGCTGCTCGTCCGCATCGATCGGCGCATAGCCATAGCCCCGGGCATAGTAGGTATACCACCCCACACTATGCCCACCTGCCGCCAAGGTCGTATAGGCCTGTAGCAGCAGATTGGCAGGCGATGGAATCGTGGTCGTGGGACGTATCTGGTTGGACGAGACGATCTGCCAAAAGGGCAGCCCGTGCCGCGACGCCACGTCGCGAACCTGGAGCAGGTTGCGATAGTAGCTGGTGGCCGGCTCGATGTTGCGCAGATCCTGCGAGTACTGGACCATATAGTTGTCCCACGAAATGAACTGGGGCCTCACCTCGCTCACAAAGCGCTCCAAGTACTCGCCATAGGAGTCGGTCTGGAGCTGGGAGAGATCCTTTGCGAGCTGGCGGGTGCCGATGGTGGCATAGTCTGGGAACAGGTTGATATAGGCCAGCTTGTCAGGGGCATGGCGCTTGACCGCATCAACCGCGCGCCCCAACCCCGAAAAGTCGTTGGCGCCAGGCTCATCGCCCAGGTAGTAGCCGTACAGCGCGCGACTGTCCGCCGTCGCCTCGACCCAGCGCCGCACCGTGGCATCGATGGCGTCATCGTCCATGGCGCTCCACTGGGCCGCGCGCACGCGCGGGTTGGTCTCGTCGAGGTAGATGGCTCCCAGGCCCAGCCGTCGGCAGAGCGGCAGATCGCGAGCCTGCACGAACCCAGCCATGGTAAAGCCGCACTCGGCAATGCTCTCCAATCCCTGCCGCCTTTGAACGTCGCCCTCCCACCCATGTTGGGGATCCCACGGGAGGATTGGAAAGAGCTCTGGATCATCTAGTACCGATGCCATGGCACGCTCCTCTTCTCGAATGCAGTCGCTCGACCAGCGCCCACATACTACCACCCTGTGGGCGTGACTCAAGCGCTGCAGGCCTTGAGCCATCCCTGCCTTGGGGTAGAATGCCCCCATAGCATCACGTGCGGCCGACGGGGAATTCATCAAGGGGGTCTCATGCTTACGCTATCGAACATTGCGCCGGGCCGGTTTGAGCCGTTTGCCTGGGAAAACGAGCCGGTGGCCTGGGCGTGCCTGCCCAACCAGGGCCTGCGCATCTATGCGCCCAGCCATACCGACCTGTTCGTGGACCCGATGGGGGTGGCCAACGCCGACTCTGCGCCTTTTCTCTGGGCATCGGTCACTGGCGACTTTGTGGCTCGCCTGCATGTGCAGCCGGGCTTTCAGGCCGACTATGACGCGGGCGGCCTGCTAGTCCGCCAAGACGATGCGCATTGGATCAAGCTGGCTTACGAACGCACCGACCTGGGCAATCCCGCGATCGTCAGCGTCGTCACCAACGGCATCTCTGACGACGCGAACGGTGCCGATCTGAACAGTCCCTCGGTGTGGCTGCAGATGGCGCGCGTTGGCGACGTCTTTGCCTTGCACTATGCCCTGGACGGCGAGCACTGGCGGATGACCCGCCTGTGCAAGCTCCCGATGCAGCAGGCGGTTCGCGTCGGCGCCATCGCCCAGTCGCCACGGGGCGTGGGCTGCGCCGTCGACTGGTTGGCGTTATCCATCGAGTCGCGCACTCTATCGCGGCCGAGAGCGGGCCTCTAGCCTCTCACACACGGCAACGCCGGGACGACCCGGCGTTGCCGCTCCACGTTCGTTCGCTGGGGGCAATCAGCCCCTGATCACCACGCGGGTCCCACCGCTCCGGCCAAAGGTGTCCGGGAAATACATCTCGTAGGCCTCGGCCGGCAGTGCCAAAAAGCTGCCGGGTGTGGTGCAACGCACGGCATACACGTACTCGTACGTGCCCGCTGGCAGATATTCGGCAAACAGCGCAGCCCGATCATCGCGCAGCTCGGTGTGGTCGGCCCAGTTCCAGTACCAGCCCCAGTCTTGCGACCCGGCCAGGGTCGTCATCACGCGTTCCAAAGTGGGCCAAGGCGCGGCCATGCTGGTGGTGGCCAGGCTGGTGTCGATAGGCTCACAGCCAGCCGGCAACGGATCCTCCACCACCAGGTAGTAGAGGTCGTGCTCGGCCACGATGGTTAGCCGCACGATGAGGGTGTCGTTCACCCGGGCGCCAGTGATCGGCTTGTCGGGCGTATCGGCCAGCGCATAGCGGCGCGATACCGTGATACCTCGCGACACCGCCTCGATCCGGTCCGCCGGAACATAGGCCCGCAGATAGGCGCTATAGTAGGCGCTCTCTTGGCCGCCCTCTGTGGTCAGGCGCACCCGGCTCGGCTGCCCCGGCGTCAGCTCGTCGGCTGGCACCTCACAGGCCACGCCCTCGCCCGTCTGGTCGATAAAGCCTCCGCAGACCAGGCGCCCATCGAGCTCGATGGCATACCCATCGATCGGCTCGCCCTCCGGCTGGCCGGCGGCATACTCGGCCAAGGCAATCACGGCCCACGCATTCTCCTGCGTCGTGGCCCAGATGCCCTCCTGGCGCGCCACCATGAGCCAGCGTGCCGCCATCGGGATCAGCTCGCTGTCAGGCTGCAGGCTCAGTAGCGCCCGCAGCACCAACGCCGTGGTACGGGCATCGCTGCCAAAGCGCCAGCCGCCGGCCTGCTCCTCGTGCCATCGGGCCCCGGCGGCGCTCAAGAGGGCCGCCGCGTCCAGATCGTTGCCGAGCGTCTGCAAGCGGCTGGTCTGATCCGGCAGCAGCAGCACCATGGCCAAAGCCAGCTCTGCCTTGGCAGAGAGCGACAGGTCGTCTCTACGTTCGTAGAGGGCTGACGTTCTGCCCGTATCGCCCGCTCCCGCCTCGGCCAGAGCCAGCAGCACCGTAGCCTCCATATCGGCGGTCATGCCGGGCTGGCCCTTGCCCTCACGAAGCCACTCTTGTAGGTACCCGATACCCCGCTCCAGGACGTCCGGCGGCACCAAGAGATCGACATCTTGCGCCTGCGCCAATCCCTGCAAGACATAGGCCGTCAGCGCCGGCGAGCTCGGTTGCCCGTGCCACCATCCCCAGCCGCCATCAAGGTTCTGCTCGGCATAGAGCCGCTGCAGCGCCTGCGTGGCCCGCTGCACCACTTGGGTGCTCTCGGCTGCGGTCATGCGTGACCCCAGGGCCTCCCACAAAGCCAGCTCGGGGTAGAACCGGCTGACAGTCTGCTCCACGCAAGCGTAAGGATAATCGCGCAGATAGGCCAACGGCGCGGTCAACCCCGCCACCAGCGACGGCTCTATCTCGATGCTCAGGCCGCCCATGCTCGTATCGCTTACCGTGGGGAGCTCGACGACCTCGATCCGCTCGCGAGCGGTCGCACCGATCTCACCCGACGTACCCGCCACGCTCGGGGCGCTCGGCGGGCGTACCGGCAGGCTCACCTCGACGGCATCCGCCAGCGCGCCGGCGTCGGCGCTGAACCGGAGCACCATCCGATCACTCGGCAGCACACGGGCATCCCAGGTGACAGAGACCTGGCCGTTGGCAGGCACGTTCACCTCACGCGGCTCGGCCTCGAAAGCGATCCCCTCCGCCGCCAGCTCGACCAGCGCCTTTACCGGCTGGGCCGTGCGGTTGTACACCAGGCATCCCAGCGTGGGCGCATCGCCCACCACGGCAAAGCGGGGCACCACCGGTTGCACCAGCAGGTCCAGCGTGCTGACCACATCCACATAGGCGGACCCCACTTCGGTGTCGGCCGTGACGGCCTGCGCCCGCATCCGCCAGGTGGTCAAGCTATCAGGGAGCGTGACGTCCACCTGCAGACGGCCGCCCTCGCCGGTGCGCAGTTGGGGCGCCCAGTAGGCCGTATCCGGCATGTCAGAGCGGACCATGGTCTCCATGCCGCCAGCTCCGCCGCCACCCTTTTCGCCACGGGCACGGTCAAGGTTGTGCTGATCCACCGAGCGAGCCAGAGTCGTGCTGGTGTCCACGCCCAGGCCTCGCTCGCGATAGAACGTCTGCAAGATATCGGGGGCCTCGATCCCCGCCAGTACCTCTACCGCGCGATCCACCAGCGCCAGCGAGACCTCGGCATCCACCGGCTGTCCCTGCCAGTCCTTGGTCGTGACGTCATAGGTGACCGTATTGCGCGGGCCGTAGGGCCCAGTCTCGGCAGGCGCCACGGCCAGCTCGAGCAGCTGCTGCTCGGCCGAGACTGGCAACTCGGCGTACCCGAGGAAAAAGCTGCCAGGAGCATCCTGCTCGGCCGGCACCGTCACGAACACGGACACGAACACGTTGGGCGCGTGATCGGGGGTGATCCGCACCTGGATCCGATCGCTGCTGCCCTCCAGCGTAAAGACCTGCTCCTCCAGCACCCCGCCGCGCTCGATGGTCAACAGCGCCTGGGCCGGGCCGCGCACCGGCAGCGGCACCAGGATGTTAGCCACGTCGCCCGGCGCATAGCTCTCTCGGTCAGGCACCAGGTTGATGCGGGGATGATTCTCGCGCCCCCAGTTCACAAAGACCTCATCGCTGACCCACAGGGAGATGGCGCTGCGCACCACGTTCCCGCGGGCATCGCGAGCACGCCCAACCACGCGGAAGAGGCCGCCCTCCTCAGGGACAAACGCCTCTACCGCCCGTCCCTGGCCATCGGTGGTGACGGTGGCCGTGTAGACTGGCGTATCCTGCGGCTCGTTGCTCCAGTAGGTATAGCCCTCTGGCGACTCTACCTGCACGGTCAGCCACTCTCGCTGGGAAAAGACCAGCTCCACCGAACGTCTGGCCAACGGTACGCCGTCGGTGTCTACCACGGCAACATGAACCGTCTGACGCTCGCCGGCGGTGCCCACATAGCGCTCGGGCGCCAAGCCAACATAGAGATCGCCCACATGCGCCACGGCCTGGGTTCGCGCGCTGACCTCTTGGTTGTCCGGTCCGGTGACAGAGGCCTCCAGCGTCAGCCGCTGGCTCTGGCCCAGCTCGGACAGATCGATGGGAAGCTCCCACGCAAAGGCCCCGTTGTCATCGCTGGTGACAGCCCCCTCCGAGAGCATCCGTCCTTCGCCGAACCACGGCTCGGCCAAGTCCCAATCCTCCCATGTGTAGGAGCGATCACCCTGGTAACGGTCGAAAAAGTACGGCGCCGCCATCACCCGCCAGCCCACCGACGCCTCGGCCACGGCGCCACCGAAAAAGTAGCTGGATGAACCGCTGGCCTCAAGCGTATCGCCCTGGACATAGTCGGAAGCATCAGCACCCAGCGCGACCTCAAAGGCGGGCTTGCGATAGGCCGCCACCTGAAAGACCTGGTAGTAGAGCTCTTCTCCAACGTGAGCGCGCAGCTCATAGTAGCCCAGCACTGCCGCATCACCGAGCACCACGCTCCCGGCAAAGGTGCCCATATCGTTCAGTGTATAGCCTTCTTCCAGGATCTGGCGACCCTGCGGATCCCACAGCTCCACGTCGACCGACGTGCCGGCCGACGGCAGAGCGTACTGGGCATCGTTGTCGCGACGCAAGACGCCCTTGAACTGCACCTCTTGCCCAGGACGGTAGATCTGCCGGTCGGTCGCGAGATACAGCAGATGGTTCTGATCGGACCGCTCACTGGCAAGATCAAAGGCCCAAGCGCTCAGTCCGTTCTCCCAGAAGCGCATCACCACGCTCGGCGACCCATCGCGATCGCCCGTCACCACCAGCGGAGCCCACGGCTCATAGCCGCCCAGATCGAGGCGCGCCAGGCCATCGGCGTCGGTGGTGGCATCGTCGATGATGCTATCCGCCCGGCCCCAGGCCGTCAGCTCGACGCCGGCCACTGGCTCGCCCGAGCGGATGTCGGTTGCCCACACCAGCGCCTCTTTTCCGGCCGTCTTGAGCATCAAGTTCGTCTCGGTCACGATCAAAACGTGCCGGTCCCAGGAGGACGCCTCTGGCGCGGTAACCTGCAGGTAATAGTAGCCCGGCTCCAGGGCCTCGTCAGCCTGCGCGCGTAGCGGCACGTCGAGCAGGGCCTGCGCGTCACGCTGAGCGTCGGTCTCGATCGACCAGGTGCGCACCAGGGCGTCGGCGGCGGGTTGATAGCTCTCCCAGACCTGCCAGCCCATGTCGCCGCCCATGGCGACCAACTCGTCGGCGCCCATTCGATACAGCGCCAGGTTCATCCGCGTGATGTTCACGTGGTGAACTGCCACCGTCAGCGGCCCGGCCGCATCGTAGACGCCCATGCGGTCGGGCACGTCAAACGACACCGCCGGTGGCCGCGGCCCGGTCACAAAGCGGATAGTCCTGGGTTCTTGGAGCGGGACGCCCCAAGCGTCTCGCAACTCGGCGTTCAGCGAGATCGTGTAGGTGGTCGAGGGGTCGAGCCCCCCGTATAGAGTCAGTTGCGTGTTGTTGTCGTCCCAGTAGGACCAGTAGTTGACGTTGGGGCTGATCTCCAGGCCAGCCGCCAGCGTGGTGGTGCTCATGGGGCAGGAGAATCGCAGGATGATCTGGTCTCCCATGGAGATCCCCTCATCCCCGTCGCGCGGCGTGGTCACGCCCAGCTCGGGCAGCGCGGCTACCCGGAATTCCCACTCTCGCGGGAGCTCGGTCCGCGCTCCGCCGGCCTGGGCGGGCACACCCTCGGCGATCCGCGCCGTGTACGCCGCCCCTCTCGTCAGCGGCTGCTCCGGCACGCAGATCAGCGTGTCATCGCCCTCCCACTGGAAGGCGCAGGCCACGAGCCGGCCGTCGGCATCGGCAAGCGTGAACCGGCTCTCGGCGTCGGCGCGGACGACCGCCTGGTCAAAGGCCACCGCGATCTCGGGCTGCGGGGCCACGTAGCGCGCACCCGGCTCGGGAAGGACCGCCACCACCCGCGGCAGCGACGTGGTAAAGCTCCAGGCATAGGCCTCATCCAGCGGCGCACCCAGCACATCCACCAGGCCCTCTTGAAGCGCCACCTGGTAGCGAGCTCCCGCCTGCAACGAACGTTCGGGCACGAACTCGTACAGGGCCGTGTTCACCCAGCGACCGGTGCCCGCCACCGCCGGCGTCAGACGCAACGGCTCCAGCACGGACGCCTCGAGCTCGTCCACCACCAACGGCACCACCGGCCGGTTGAATGCCACCCGGATGGGCGCATCCACCTCCACCTCGGCACTGTCGGGCGCGGGCTGCACCCGCGCCACCTGTAGGTACCCGACGGCACTCAGTTCCACCAGGGCCTCGGCCATCAGGCCCAAGCCATGAACGCTCTCGGCATCCTCGCCGACCAGTATGCTGTAGCGACCCTCGGGCGGCCACTCGTCATCGGGCGTAAAGCGCACCGTGCGGTCGTCGTCCCAGCTCAGGCTGCCCGCCACCGCCGGCGTGATCTCCAGCGCCGCCTCGGTAGAGGCTCGGTCCATCGGCTGATCAAAGACCAGCACAATCGGGCTGCGGCGGACCAGGGGGGCGCCCGGTTCCGGCTCGGTACGGAGAAGACGGGGCGCGATCACCGGCGTCGGCGCCGGCGTGGGCGTCTCCGCCTTCTCGGTCGGCACGATCACCGTGACACCGGCCTCACGCACGGGCACCGGCGTCGGGGTGACACCAGCACATGCGCCCAGCACCAGCGACGCAACCAGTGCCACCAGCAACACACCGTCGAGCCTCTTTTTCAGCATCTCTGCCCTCCTCAAGGGAGCCAGCAAGCCCCGATCTCTCTAGCCGTCTGCCTCGGGTACGGCCTCACGGACCTCGATACAGAGCGGCGCCGTTCGCGCCACAGCGCCGCCAGCGCCGCGCATCTCGGCCACAAAGCAATGCTCTCCAGGCACCAGTTGCCACCGCACCCGATAGGGCGCGTCGGTCAGGGTCACCCAGACCTCGTCATTCCACCGCACCGTCAGCTCGTCCGCTTGGCTTGGTGCCGCCAACACCAACTCGATCTGCTGCGCCGTAGCCGGCAGGTCACTAGCCAAATGATAGCGCGTTCCGCTGGCCGGGCGCAACCACCGCAAAGCAATCTCCTCGGCCGCCACCCCGAGAGACGTTGCTTCGAGAGATTCCTCCCAGCCCAACCCGCGTCCGGTTTCGAGCAACCCCTCATCTTGGGCCCAGGCCAACGCCTCGACTGGCCACCTGGTCACGGTTCGGTGTCCGATCCGCTCGGGTGGCGTATCGCTACCAGCCAGCGCTCCGTTCAGTCGATCATAGGCCACCACAACGTGCAGATCGCAGGTCTCGACGGGAACCTGCCCAGCCGGAAAGAGCTCCACCCGCCGATGTACACATCCGGGGCCTGGCAACTGGCCCGAGAGAGCGCAGACCGCCACTTTCTCCAGCCCATCTGGTCGCAGCAGCGGCCCCGGGTCGCGTGGGTGCCCTGCCAACATCACCTCGCGCCAGATGGGCGCCGCGCCGGTTATGCCGGTCGCATGTGCCATGGGCGTGCCATCGGCATTGCCCACCCACACTCCCACCACATGGGCGGCCGAATAGCCCACCGTCCAATTGTCGCGCCAGTCGGTGGTGGTACCAGTCTTGACCGCCGCCTCAAACGGCAGCGAGAGCACCCCGCCTATGCCAAAGGCCGGCGCCCGTGCGGCCTCATCGGCTAGCACATGGGAGACTAGGTAGGCCGCCTGGGCATCGACGACCCGGACCGGTGCGGGGAGCCCGGCTTGATAGAGCAGCCGGCCATCGTCGGCATGAATACTCTCGATCATATAGGTAGGAACCCGCGTACCCGCCCGCGCCAGCACGCCATAGGCTTGAGCCAGCTCCCAAAGCGTCAGCTCACCCGCCCCCAGAGCCAGGGCCAGGTCACGCACCGCCAGCTGCTCCCAGGAGCGAATCCCCAGCCGCCGGCCTACATCCACGAGCGCGTCGACGCCGACCTGATCCGCCAAGCTCACCGCCGCCGCGTTGTAGGAGCAAGCCAGGGCCGTCCGCGCCGATACGGGACCGTGGTAGCGTAGATCATAGTTTTCCGGCGTATAGGGCGCGCCATCGGCAGCCTGATAGGAGGCCTGCACATCCAACAGCATGGTCGACGGCAAATAGCCCCGCTCAAAGGCGGCCAGATAGAGCAAGGGCTTGATCGCGCTACCTGGCTGCCGAGACGCCAGGACCGCATTGATGGCGCCGTGGGTCGCCTCGGTATAGTCCGGGCTGCCCACCAGCGCCCGCACCGCGCCGCCGTCGGTATCCAGCACCAGCACGGCCGCATGGTTCACCACACGCTGCGGAGAGCCGGGCTCTGGCTGGTTGAGCTCTGCCAGTTGCCGCCGCACCACCCCCTCGGCAGCGCGCTGCAGATCGAGATCGAGCGTTGTCCGAACCACCAGCCCTCCGCGAGCCAGCTCCTCGGCCGAAACCAGCCGCCCCACCTGCTCGCGCACCATGATGGCGAAATGAGGGGCTTCCATCGTGAGGTGGTAAGGCGCAAACTGCAGGGGCTCACCGGCTGCCTGTTCGGCTTGCTCCTGGGTCACGTAACCCGCCGCCACCATCAGATCAAGGACGGTGCGCTGCCGGGCCAACGCGGTGGCCAGGTCGCGGTCTGGATCATAGTGTCCGGGGGCTTGAGGCAGGCCCGCCAGAAAGGCACTCTCCGCCAGGCTGAGATCGGCTACCGGCTTGCCAAAGTATGCCTCTGCGGCCGCCGCAACGCCGGTCGCCAGGCGGCCATAGGCGGTCGAGTTCAGATAGAGCAGCAGGATCTCGTCCTTGCTCAGGGTGCGTTCCAGGCGCAGGGCCAGAATTGCCTCTCTGACCTTGCGGGCGACCGAGCGCTGCTGGCGCTCCTCGGGCGTCATGAACAGGTTGCGAGCGGCCTGCTGGGTGATGGTGCTGGCGCCCGACACGATCCGCCCGCTGGTCACGTTGGCATAGGCCGCCCGCACGATAGCCCACGGATCCACCCCGGGATGCCGATAGAAGCGCGCGTCCTCCGTCGCCACCACGGCATGGCAGAGGGCCTCGGGCAGCTCGCCCTTGGTGAGCGGGCGATGAATGCCGCCCTGCTGGTCGATGATCTGGAACAGCGGGCGGCCGTCCTTGGCCGTGATCAAGCCGACCGGCGTGGGTGATGTGCTCAGCACCAACTCTGCCGGCAGGGGGCGCGTCACCCAAGCCGCTGCGGCCCCTAGGACGCAGAGCACCCCGGCCAACAGCATGAGGCGACGGATTCGTTTCCTGGGCCTAGGCATCGAGTCATCCTGTGTGTAGCTGCGGCCTCACCTATCACAGACGCATCTGCACACCGTTGCGTTCCCTTCGCGCAACAAGAGGGGCGAGGACCGAGCGGGTAGCGGCCACTTTGCGCTCGGTCCCAGCCGGTTGTAGCAGAGCTCGGAGCCGGCGGCTTATTGGCCTTGCTCAAACGCCCGGTTGGCCGCTTGCAGCAACCCGCGCATATAGCCGATGGCATAGCCTTCGGCCGCAAAGCGCCCCCCCGCCATGGACTGCAGATGATCCGAGATCACCGCGCCGTCGAACCCGACCTCGCGCAGGGCATACATGATGGCCACCATATCGCCATAGCCGTCATCGAGGAACGTCTCCACGAACCCCTCTGGCATGGGGGCGGTCACGTTGCGAAAGTGGACCTTGAAGAGCCTCTTCCGCGAGCCAAAGTAGCGGATCGTCTCGACGGCATCCTTGCCCATGGCGGGGCCGCCCTCCAGCCAGCAGCCCACACAGAGGCACATGCCGATATGGGGACTGTCGGCCATCTCCAGGGCGCGGCGGTAGCCCTCAAAGCTGCCAAAGAGACAGCGGGGGACGCCGCCCAGATCATAGACCGGCGGGTCATCGGGATGGATGCCGATGTAGACGCCGGCATCCTCGGCTACCGGCACCACGCGCTCCATAAAGTAGGCATAGTGATCCCAGAGCTCTTGCTCAGAGTAGCGCCGGCCGTGGGTCAACGGCATGAACCAGCGCTTGTCGATCCACCAGCCCTCCTGGGCATCTTCCAGATGAAAGGCGCGCCCCTCGGCGCCTCCGCGCACCTTTTCGCGGCCGGTGCTCCAAATACCATTGGCCATATGGGCATAGGTAGAGTAATGGATGCCCGCCGCGCCCAGGTTGCGTATGTACTGGAGATAGGTGGCGATCTTTTCCTCACGTCCCGGCAGGCCCAGCGTCACCTCCTCCATGTTGTGGCAGCCATGGTGATGGAGACGATAGATCCTGAGCCCGTGATCCTCAAAGCGTTTCTTTAGCGCGATATAGCTCTCCAGGCTGTGGTCCTCGTCCCGGCTCAAGCCCGTCATCACCCACTGAACGCCCAGTTGCCGCGCAAAGGTCATCTCTTCCTCGCTAGCATCGGGGCGCATCTGCGTGCCGATCTGGATGCCCGGCGTCTCGTTTACATAGCCAGGTATGGTCGCGCTGGGGTAGCCTTGCTGCACTGACATCTAGAGTCCTTCCTGCTTGATCTCACGGTTTCTGAACGGCCTGCGAGTTTTGTTCCCGCCGTTTACGTCCCGGCACACCGCAAGAGCGCATCGCGTGTCTGCTCGATCCAACTCTCTTCCCTCGGGAATCGGTGATAGTCGTACAACTCGGCCAGGGCGGCATGGTCGCGGCCAACCTCCAGCGTCTCCAGCAGGGCATAGTCCTGCAGCCCCAGCCCGAACAGCTCCCACCGCACCGAGTCCACGGGGCCATCGGCACCGGGGTACACCTCGAAGGGATCGCCACCGGCCCAGCCTGGCCAGTTGCAGGCCGCCACCTCTTGGTAGGGATCGATCAACTGGCGAGACTGCGAGCGGTACCAGTAGTTGTAGCCCCAGTGCAGGAACCCCTTGGCCGAGAGCCGGTAGAGCAGCCACCCGATCAGACGGATCTTGGTCAGGGGTGTATCCATCAAGCGGTTCACATAAGGGCCCCGGGGGCCACAGCAAAAGTAGGCCCAAGACTGATCAAAGCCCTCATCCTGGAACTGCTTGGCGGTCCTGATACTGGGGATGGGGATGTCGGTCAGGCCCTCGCGGGCAAAGTCGATCTCGGAGAGGGCGTCGGCCACTCGCATCCAGGGCGCCAGGTCACGCAGCATGGCCCGCGCAGCGCCATAGGCCTTTTTGTGCTCCTCGCCGTGGGGCTCGTCCGAGAGGTGAAAGACCGAGCGATCGAGCAGGCCCTTGGCATCCAGATAGCGGTGGAACGCGGGCAGGAACTGCCCCAAGAAGCCCCGGTAGGTGTCCGAAGTGGCGGCCGTCTCTGGCGACCACAGCACTGAGCTCTCGTCGGCATTGTCGCGGTAGATGCGCAGAGCGTTCTGCACGCCCCACTGGGTGAACAGGTGCGTCCACTCAAACCACTCGGCGCCGGCGGCCTGGGCCAGGTCCACCCAACGGTCCACGTCGGTCCAGTCAAAGGCGTACTGCCCCGACGCCGGCGTCGTCACCCGCAAAAGCTGGGTAGGACGCTTGATGCCGTCCGTCGGTGGCGTGAACAGGGGTACATACTGGCAGTTGACGCCGTGGGCGACGAGATCGCGCATATACGGCTCGACGATCGCCCAGAAGCGCTCCTCCCAGGGATCGACCCCGTACCAGTCGCACAGCGCGTCGGCATAGAACCAGTGAGTCACGGGCAACGTCTGGCGTTTTCCCAGGGTCACCGGCGCCACCTCCAGCTGGACCGTCAGAGGCGGCATCGCCTGATCATCACCGCCCGTCACGAAACGCAACGCGAGCTCCACTCGGCCCGGCTCTGCATCCTCGGGCACCTGCACGGTCACCCAGAAGGGCTGCGTCTCGTAGGGCCCCACCACGGCCTCGCGCTCAGCAAAGAGCGGATCGGGCACCAGCCCCGGCAGGTGCTCCACTCCCTCTAGATCCTGCAGCTCGGTCTCGGTGCTGAGGTGCGGCAAGGGCACCCAGCCGACGCGCCGAATGGAGCACTCCCATCCCGCGGGCAGAGCAGCCGAGAGATAGACGTGTACGGCCTTTGGCCCGAGTTGCCGCAGGCAGGCCTGAAAGGCCACCTTTTCCCCACGAGCGCAGGCCAACCGCAGCATCGTACCGCCGCGTGGCGCCGATCGCAGAAAGACACGACGAGACACTGGCTCGAGCCAGCTGATCGCTGATGGCATGGTTCCCTCCTGGCTGTCTGGTCACGCTCCCACACTCCCATTCTGGACCGAGCCATGGCGTCTGGCAAGGCCGCGCGCTTTGTCTCATCAAACGGTTGACAGCACCATCCCTGCGCGTACGCTTGGCCCACAGACAAACAAGGAGTGAGCCATGCCCCCAGCAGCAAAAGCGATGACCTTTCGTGAGATGAACCTGCGTGTGTTTCAGGGGCTGCCGATCCCGCACGTTCTGTTCCAGCCCCGCTTTGAGCCCTGGTACGAGTGGCATCGGCTCTTTGGCAAGCTGCCAGAGCGCTATGCGTCGCTGGGCCTCCAGGGCACCTTTGATGACCTAGGCGTCTCGATGCGCTACCTACACTATTACACGGGCATGCCCGATCCTGTCACCCATCGCTACCAGGGCGACGTCCGCGTGCAGGAGCACCGCACGGAGGAGCGCCTGGTCCGCACGCTCAAGACGCCCTACGGCGAGCTAGTCGAGCGATACCAGCTGACGGTGGACCAGACCTGGCGCGAGGTTGGGTTCCCCGTCAAGACGGTGGAGGACCTCCGAGCCCTGCGCTGGCTGCTGGAGCGCACCGAGTACGGCTTTTCCGCAGAGAACTTTGCAGATGGGAGCGCCTATGTCGGGCCACGCGGTGAGCCCCAGTTCTGGGTGCCCAAGAGCCCCTATCAGGCCCTGGCTCAGATCTGGATGAAGCTCCAGGACCTGATCTACCTGCTGGTCGACGCACCCGACGAGGTGGAGGCCACATTTGCCGCCATCGATGCCGCCTATGATCCGCTCTATGAACAGCTATGCGCTGCAGGCGTGGTCAAGATCGTCAACTTTGGGGAGAACATTCACGACTCTCTGATCTCGCCCCGCTACTTTCAACGGTACTTTTGCCCGTTCTATGAGAAACGCGTTGGACAGTTGCACCAAGCGGGGATCTATGCGCACGTGCATATCGACGGCTACTTTGCGTCGTTGCTGCCGTTCCTCCAGGACCTCCCCTTTGACGGCTACGAGGCGCTGACACCCGAGCCGCAGGGCGACGTCACCCTGGAGCAGATGGCTGAGCATATCGGCGACAAGGTGCTGCTGGATGGCATCCCCGCGGTGCTCTTCATGTCCACCTACCCCGAGGACGAGCTGATGGCCACGGTGGAACGCGTCGTCAAGCTCTTTGCGCCGCGGCTGATCCTGGGCATCTCCGACGAGCTGCCCGAGGGCTGTGGGGTGGAGGGGCTGGAGCGCATGCGCCGCGTCGCCGATTGGTGCCGCACGCGTACCTACTAAAGGCATGACCAGATGACCACCCAACGTTGCGCCATGCAGGAACTCCCCGACGCCCGCTACCAGTTCGGCGGCCTACTCGGCCAGCGTATCGGTCTGAACCAAGAGCACTGGCTGCTGACAGCACCCCAGGCCAACCCTGGCATGCTGGCGATACTCTACGACCGTGATCGCCTGCCCCGCCGCGACCTGGTCCCCTGGGCGGGCGAGTTCGCGGGCAAGTACTTGACCTCTGCCGTCCTGTGTTACCGCCTCACCCGCGACCCGAGGCTGGCCCAGCAGATCGAGCGCTTTGTAGCAACGTTCGTGGCGGCCCAGGATGACGACGGCTACTTGGGACCATTTCCTCGCTCCGAGCGCCTGTCGGGTACGATCCTGGACGGCCGGGGCCGCACCTGGGATCTCTGGGGGCATTATCACGCCATCCTTGGCCTGCTGCTCTGGCATGCCGAGTCGGGCGACGAGAGCACACTACGCGCCGCCTCCCGCATCGGCGACCTGATCTGTGACACGTTCCTCGGCACGGGCCGCCGAGTCCTCGAGGCTGGCGACGAGGAGATGAACCAGGCCATCAG
>ENA-UOXR01002116-UOXR01002116.1-bioreactor-metagenome-genome-assembly--contig:-NODE-2116-length-19019-cov-4.439781_pt1 | contig 19019 bp, 17 predicted proteins | sample MGYA00238164_ERZ764825 | MGnify/ENA primary metagenome ERZ764825 (study PRJEB28920, sample SAMN05720171) | bioreactor metagenome | isolation source: Anaerobic biogas reactor | place: USA:Washington...
ACCGAGATCTACACTCTTTCCCTACACGACGCTCTTCCGATCTCGCCACGCTCGACGCCTACCGCAAACTCGGCGAGCAGCTTCGCGGCTTCCGGATCGCCTCCGACACCCTCGTGCGAGACTTCGTCACCGAATACGACGAGATCGAGGCCGAACTCCGCACCACCCTCAAGGGCGCCAAAGAGGTCAAGACCTACTTCCACGACGACGAACTGATCTGCGAAGTCACCGTGGAAATCCCGTGGAAGACCGTGATCGCCACCATCCGCCAGTCCTTCGACCGTCACGTCAAGGATGACCGGGTCAAGGAAATCGACTTCACCGAAGTGACGACCCGCGCCGAAACCAAGTACTACCGCGCCACCGGCATGGGCGTCCCGCCGGCCAAGTTCATGCAGACGGCCGAGGCCGCCATGGAAGTCCAGCCGCCGGACTGGCGCTCCCAAGCCATCTCCGCCGTCGGCGAGGCCCCGATCATGTCGGATAAGCCCGCCGCCCAGGCCAAGCTCATGGCCGCCCGCGCCGCTGAGCTCGACGCCAAGCGGAAGCTCGGCGAGACCATCGACGGATTCGCCATCCGCTCCGAGACCACCGTCAGGGACTTCGTGACGGAAAACGACATGATCCGCACCCAGCTCCGGACCATCCTCGACGGGGCCTACATCAAGGACACCGAGATCGGCGAAGAGACGGTCCGCGTGACCGTCGAGATCCCAGGAACCCGCGTCTGGTCGGTCATCGCCGATCAGATCCGAGTCACCACCTACCAGAGTCGCTAAAAAACGGAAAGGAGTATACGATGGCCGAGAAACTGATCCGCGTAATGATGACGATGGTGGTCTCGACCGTGCTGGTGGTGGGCGTCGCCGCCCTCACCGGCTGCGAGCCCAAACGCGAACGCCACGTCCACCAGGAAACGATCCAGAAGGACGTGGTCGTGGACGAAGGGCCGGTGGTCGAATAGTCCACGCTTTCACAAAACAGGAACAGGGCGCTCGGGCTGGACCCGAGCGCCCTATTTCATAGGCGAAAGCAAAAGGGGCGGAGACGCCAAAAACTCCGCCCCTTTCGTCCGGGGTGATTCGGGAAGACTAGAAATCGCCCATGCCCGGATCGGTATGGTGGTCTTCACCCACTCCGCTCGTCGCCTTCGGGGACGCCACGCTGCGCCGCGGCGAAACCGTCTTCCTGGCTTCGGCGGCCGGACGAAGCGCCTTGCCCTGACCCGTACCTCGCTGGGCTTTGCTGCCCTCGACGATCTGGACCAGCGCCCCCACCATCTCGGTCAGTTCCACCGCCTGGGCTGAGAGTTCCTCCGAGGCCGAGGCGCTTTCCTCAGCGTTGGCCGCGTTCGACTGGGTCACCTTGTCCATCTGCGCGACCGCCGTATTGATCTGGTCGATGCCCTGGGCCTGCTGATCGGAGGCCGACGAAACTTCGCCGACCAACCGGGTGACGTTGCCCACGCCCTCGATGATCTCCTTGAGCATCGAGGCCACCTCTTCGGACACCGACACGCCGTTCTCCGCGTTCTTCTGGGCGTCCTCGATCAGCGAAGCGGTATTCTTGGCCGCCTCCGCCGACCGCTGGGCCAGGTTCCGGACTTCCTCAGCCACCACGGCGAAACCTTTGCCCGCCTCGCCCGCCCGCGCGGCTTCCACCGCGGCGTTAAGGGCCAGCAGGTTGGTCTGGAACGCGATCTCGTCGATCGTCTTGAGGATCTTGGCCGTCTGGTCCGATGAGGTCTTGATCTTGTTGATCGCCTCGCTCATCCGCGTCATCGCATCGCCGCCGCGGCCGGCCGACTCGCCCACCTCGGTCGACATCGAACTGGCCTGCCGGGCGTTCTCGGCGTTCTGCTTGGTCATGCTCGTCAGCTCCTCGAGCGAGGAACTGGTCTCCTCCAGGCTCGACGCCTGTTCGCTGGCGCCCTCAGCCATTTGCTGGCTGGACTGGGAGACCTGGCCCGACGCCGCCGCCACCTGCTCGGCGCCCGAGGTCAGTCCGGCAATCACGCGGTTGATCGGCTTGACGATGCTCCGCGTAATCAGGAACGCCATCACCACGCCCACCACGATGCCGCCGATCGTCAGCAACGTCATCGCGGTGTTGGCCCACGCGGTGATCGAATCCATCGACGCCTTGAGCGTCGTCTGAAGGCCGCCGATCGAGTCCATCACCGACGTGGCGCTGGTGACCATCTCCTGGTCGGCCCGGCGCTGATCGAGCACGCCGTTCCAATACTTCTTCCCGGAGGCTTGGTACTGCTCGACGCACTGGCCCAGACGCGTCGCCACCTGCTCCAGCTCGGCGTCGCCCTTGACCGTCCGCCCCCACTGGGCCAGGCCCTCTCCGACCTTCGTCAACTGCTGGCCGTAAGCCTCCCACTGCTTGTCCGCATCCGTCGCCAGCAGGTAAACCGCGCAGACCCGAAGCAGCAAAAACGGCTGGATGAACTGCTCGTCCAGACCCGAGGCGATCTTCGACCATTGGATGATCGCCTCCGCGTCCTTCGACTGCTCAGCCGCATCCCGCTTCGGCGCGATCACCTGCTGAGTCGTCTCCTCAATGATCTTGGTCACGTCCCAGCCGACCTTGCCCCACTCGGCAAAGGCATCGTCCTTCGCCTTCCGACTGGAGATCTGCAAACCGAATGCCTGTTTGTACTGCTCGCCGCTGGCCAGTCCGGCCTTGGCCAGCTCACGACCCTCCGTCGAAAGCCCTTCCTCGACCGTAAGCAACTGCAGATCCTTGGCCAGCTCGTCGTAGACGCTCAGCCACTGCTCCGAGGCATCCTTCCCCTCGCCGCCGAATTTCTCGAACCCGCGAATCGTGAAATCCCGACGCAGGTATCCACACTTGTTGATCTTCTCAAGACAGACGTTGCCCTGGTCGTAAAAACCCACGTTCTGCGACACGCCGCTTAAGCCCCACCAACCGGTCAACCCAAGAACAGCCGCGATCACCACCAGAACCCCAAATCCTCCCGCCATTTTCATCGACAGCTTCAGGTTCTTGAACACGGTGCGTTTCCTCCATCAAATCGACTACCCATCGGCTCCGCGCACACGCAGCGCGAGTCCCTCTGCCGACGGCAATCCCCCTCAATGATGTGATACCCCAACCAGTTGTGTCGGATCGCCAGTGAATCACTCGGCTGCTTGAGGAATGACTTTACACCGTCACTGCACAGTTAACTTCGCCGCCCCGCTTGTTAACACCATTTCCCAAGTGATTCTGATTCGCGCTTAATAATAATTACAAATACACACCGACTCCGGGCACCGTCCCGGCCCCAAGAGGCGAAGTCGAACCGGGACCGTCCTATAAGCCAGAGGGATCTGGCCGAGAGTCCTGGCACACCGGTATTAGCAGGCTAACAGGAATATCAGTCCTGAAGCTGCCGGAGAAATGCGTCCCGCTCCTGGTCCTTCATGCCGTAGCACTGCTGAACGGCGGGATAGTCGCCGCCACGAACCTCGGCGGCGTACCGACGGAAGGCGTCGGCCACGGGCCCGGCCAGATCGGCGTATTTCTTGACGAAACCAGGGCTCCGGCCGGGAGTCAGCCCCAGAATGTCCCCGGCCAGCAGAACCACGCCGTGGCACGACGGGCCGCTGCCGATCCCGATCACCGGGATGCTCAAACGCTTGACGACCTCGTCGGTCACCGCTGGGGGAACACACTCGAGGATCAACAGGCTCACCCCCGCACGGTCCAGTTCGACCGCCTCTCGGACCAGCCGGACGGCAAAATCCGCTTCACGGGCCTGAACGATCGTCCCGCCCGCCATCGCGGCGGACTGCGGCGTAAAACCTAGGTGCCCGACCACCGGAATCCCAGCCGCGATCACCGCCGCCAGCTTCTCGACCACGTTGGTCCCGCCCTCAAACTTCACCGCGTCGGCTTCGCCCTCAGCCATGAACCGACCCGCGTTGCGCACCGCAGCCTCGACGCTCGGCTGATAGCTCATGTACGGCATGTCCGCAATGACAAACAGGTTCGGCCCGCCCCGCCGCACCGCCTGGGTGTGGCGGACCATCATGTCCATCGTCGCCTTGAGCGTGTTGGTGTGGCCGTAGACCTGCTGGGCCACCGAGTCGCCGACGATGATCCCGTCGATCGCCGCCTCCTGGGCTAGGTGGGCCAGGGCATAGTCGTAGAGGGCCAGCATCGTGATCTTCTCGCCCTCGCGGGCCTTTCGACGGAATTCGCGGAGCGTAAGGCGTTCGTGCAGCGGCATTGGCGGACCTCCAGTTCGGATACCCGATTCTAAGACCGCCGCCGAGCCGATGCAAGGTCAAACGGCAACCGTCGCCGGAGGATTTGTCTGGCTGTAATACCCGCTGCCACCGTCGTTTAGAAAAAAAGCTAAAGACAACCGGGCAGGCCGCCGAAAAACTCTTGCATGCGACGGAGTTCTGAAGTATAATTTGCTCCGGAACATGGAGAGACGCCCGGACCCCCGGGCATTTTTGGAGGCAGAGAGAGATGAGGGCAACGTTACGAACTGCGCTGTGTTTTTCCGTTTTTGTCGCTTCCCCCTGTCTGGCGTCGTTCATGGAGGCTTCTCCCAATGAGACGATCGGCCAGGCGAATCTCATCACTCGAGGCTCGCCCTCGTGGTCGGATGTGGGTGTCCTGACCCTCGACTCGACCAACGACGTGGACTTCTTCGCCATCAACCTGAACGCGGGCGAGACCTTCACCGCCATTACCACGCCCATGAGCATCATGTTTACCGCCCCGGACACGTTGATGGCGCTGTTCCTCTCGGATGGAACCCAACTGGTCTTCGACGATAACCTGGGCAGCGGGCTCGGATCGGCCATCCAGTTCGCCGCCTCGCAGACCGGCGTCTACTACCTCGGGGTCACCGGCGCCGGCGATCCCGAATTTGACGGAAGCCATTCCTCCACCGGGATTTACAGCTTGACGCTGAGCATCGTCGAGTTGCCTGAACCGGCAACGGTCGCCCTCGTGGCACTGGGCGTGCTGGGCTTGGTCCGCAAACCACGCTAGCATTCCGGTGGCCCAACGCCTGCCACATCCTTCCGTTCAGGAATGACCAGACCGACACCGGCCGACCGACGCGGCCGGTGTTTGCACTCCTTGCTTGCTTTCCTACGGTCCAGCCGCAATGATTGAGGTTCCCGGATGACAGGCACGCACGACCAGAGGTTTCAAACGGGTGGTTCATGGACATACGCGAGTTTCAGAAGCTGATTGACCGGATGTACTCCGAAAAAGACCGCCGTCGCGGGGTCTCGGGCACGTTCCTGTGGTTCGTCGAAGAGATCGGCGAGCTGGCCTCGGCCCTGGGCGAAGGCACCCGCGAAGAGCAGGCTAAGGAGTTCGCCGACGTCCTGGCCTGGCTAGCCACGCTCGCCAATGTGGCCGGGGTGGACATGAACGCGGCGGTCGAGGCCAAGTACGGAACCGGATGCCCCGGATGCGGCAAGATGATCTGCACCTGCCAGGAAAAACCGTAAGGAGCGACGATGTCGGGAAGAACATTCCTGTTACTGATGGTGGTGCTGGCGGTAACGGCGGTGCTCAGCGGCTGCGGACCAACGGCGTACAAGATCACGCCGATCCCGGCCAGCGAAGAGCTCGCCGAAACCACGGTGCGAAGAGACCCGGGCATCCTCCTGCCGAAGATCGCCCTGGTCGATATCGAAGGCCTGATCGTCAATGCCCGCGAAAGCTCCCTGCTCGGCGCGGGTGAAAACCCCACCGCTCTGGCCGTCGAAAAACTGCGAAAAGCGGCGACCGACCCGTGGGTCAAAGCCGTGGTGCTCCGGATCAACTCGCCGGGCGGCTCCGTCACCGCCAGCGACATCATCTATCACGAGGTGGCCAGGCTCCGCAACGGGGCCGACGGCTATCCGGGCAAGCCGGTGATCGCCCAGATCCTCGACGTGGGCGCCTCCGGCGGCTACTACGTCGCCTGTGCCGCCAACGAGATCCGCGCCGAACCCACCAGCGTGACCGGCAGCATCGGCGTCATCATGCTCAAATTCGACGTCTCGGGCCTCTTCGAAAAGGTCGGCGTCGATACCAACGTGGTCAAGTCCGGCCCGCTCAAGGACGCCGGCTCGCCCTTCCGACCCATGGAACCGCGGGAACGCGAGATGTTCCAGCACCTGATCGATCAGTTCTACGAGGGTTTCGTGGCGGTGGTGGCCGCCTCGCGGGCCGACCTGAAAATCGAACGGGTCAAGGAACTGGCCAACGGGGCGATCTACTCCGGGCTCGACGCCCGCGAACTGGGCCTGATCGACGGATTGGGATCGCTCGACGAAGCCCTGGATCGGGCCAAGCAGATCGCCGGTGTGGACGCCGCCAGGGTCGTGATGTACCACCGCCCGGTGGGCTATCGAGGGTCAATCTACTCGCGAATCCCGGACCCGCAAGTCGAACGCCAAGCCAATCCGCTGATCGACCTGCGACTGCCCGAGGCCTTCGTCTCGCAAGGCCACTTCATGTACCTCTGGCAGCCGTAACGGAACGGAGAGTCCCCTCGGTCAACCCGCCATCGGCCCGGGCCAACCGTCGATCACTTTTGCGCCGCGGATATGACGGCGGCGGGCTCCGAAGCCGCCGCGCCCGTCTTGCTGACCAACATGAAGGCCGCTGCGCAGCTTACAAGGAACACCGCCAGAGCGATCCTGCCCGCAAACCTCGCCATGAGTGCTGCCTCAACTGAAAAACTGTCTCTTAACTCAACAACGGTGTGAAACGTATTGTGCCAGCACGCACCAGCCAGTCAAGTTAATTCCCGCAGTCACTCCTTTTCGACGGCAACGCAACGAAGTCGACCCGCCCCCTCGACCGAACCCGATCCGCCCGCGGTCGGTTTGGTCTTTCGGCGGCGAACCGGCGGGGATATAATACGCCGTTCTGAGGTCGGGACTTTGGGCGGGTGCATAGGATTATTTGGCGTGCATGAGATGGCCGAGATTTCCGCAGTAAAATTCGAGCCGGTATACAAGGAACGGATCTGGGGCGGACGGAGCCTCGAGCGTCTGTTCGGCCGCAACCTGCCCGAAAACAGAACAATCGGGGAGAGTTGGGACCTGGCCGACCTGCCCGAAGGCGAATCCCGCGTGGCCGACGGCCCGCTGACGGGCCGGACCCTCAACGAGTTGATGGCGGAATTCGGCGATGCGCTTCTCGGCTCCGCCGAACCGGAAGCCGGCCGATTCCCGCTGCTGATCAAGTTCCTGGACGCCAACGACGTGCTGTCGGTCCAGGTGCACCCGGACTACCGCCTGGCCCAGCGGCTCGGCGGCGACGTGCGGGCCAAGTACGAAGCCTGGTACGTCATCTCCGCCGACAAGGACGCCTGCGTCTACCGCGGTTTCAAAGCCGGCGTCGGACCGCACGACGTGGAGCGGGCGGTCGCCGAGCAGAAACTTGCCGAACTCATGGTCCGTCACCCAGCCAAGGTGGGTGACTGGTTCTATCTGCCCGGCGGCACGGTGCACGCCCTCGGAGCGGGCCTGGTCGTCGCCGAGGTCCAGACGCCTTCGGACACCACCTTCCGGCTCTACGACTGGAACCGCGTGGACCCCAAAACAGGCCAGGGTCGAACGCTGCACGTACAGCAGGCACTGGACGCGCTGAATTTCACCGACCCCTCAGCCGATGCACAGGCCAACGTCGGGCACGTCGCGCCGGACGCCGAAGCCAGACTGGCGTCCGCTCCGACCTTCGATCTGGCCAAGCGGTTCAAACCGGCACGAGCCTCAGGAATGATCGAAACGCAGACCACCGCGGTATGGGTCGTCACCGGCGGCGCGGGCCGCATCGGAAACGACCGCCACCGCGTGGCCTTCCAAGCCGGCGACGTGGTGATGATCCCCGCGGGACTGCGACGGGCGGACTATGAGATTTCCGACGGCTGCAGCTATCTGGAGGTGATACTGAGGGAGAAACGATGAGGCCTTCGGTCCGCGGCCTCGCCGAGGGGCTCAAACCTCCAGGCCCGGAAACCGAACTTCAAACTTGCGACAAGTGGCGGTCCAGTATGTCTTCTTGAATTGGAGTATGCAGATGAAGCGTGACCGGTTGATGGTAGTGGCGGCGGGTGTGGCGTTTGCGGCGGCGGTCCTGTGGATGAGCGGCCCGCAGACGACGGCCCAATCGAGCACGGGCCCGGACGCGACCAAAACCGCGGTCGTGAACGTCTCGAAGGTCTTCACCGAATACGAGCGCAGCAAGCAGGCCAACGACCAGCTCCGCAAGCACCAGGAGCAGATCGAGGCCAAGCTCAAGGACATGCGCGACCGGATCGAGGCCCTGCAGGCCGAACTGGCCAACTTCAACCCCGAGAGCAAGGACTACTTCGAGCGACAGGAAAAGCTGCTCAACCTGACCGTCGAATTCGACGTCTACAAGAAAGTCCGGGTCGAAGAGACCGCCCGCGAGATGCGCCAGATGACCGAGGAAATCTACGCCGAAATCCTCGCCACCATCGAAGAACTGGCAAAGGAACAGGGCTACGACCTGGTCCTCTTCCAGGAAGACATCGAAATCAAATCCGAGAAGCTGGCTGAGGTGCGCGACAAGATCATGCAGCGGAAGGTGCTCTACGCCAGTTCGCAGATCAATCTGACCGATACCGTCCTCAACCAGCTCAACCAGTCGTTCCGCCTCAAACAGAGCCAGCAATGACCACGCCAAGCCCCCAAGCCGTGCCAACGTATCGCCTCAGCCAACTGGCGGCGATGGTCGCCGGCCGCCTGGCCGGACCGGCCGATCCGGTCATCACCGGAATCGCCGACCTCGCCACGGCTCAGGAGGGGCAGATCAGCTTCGTGACCACCGAAAAGTACCTGGCCGATCTGGCCGCCTCCAAGGCGACCGCGGTCCTGGTCCGGCCGGACATGCGCGTGGAACGGCCGGCGATCGAGGTCGAACGGCCCGATTTGGCGTGGGCGGCCCTGCTCGACGTCTTCGCCCCGCCGCTGCCGCATCCGCAGCCGGGAGTCCACCCCTCAGCCGTCGTCGAAACCCAGCTCGACCCGTCCGTCGCCGTCGGCGCCCACGCCTGCATCGGCCCGCGGACGCGGATCGGCGCCAACACCGTCATCCATCCGAACGTGACGATCGGTCCGGACGTGCAAATCGGACGCGACGGCGTGATCTGGCCGGGCGTCGTGATCCGCGAACGGGTGACCATCGGCGATCGCGTCATCATCCACCCCAACGCGGCCATCGGCGCCGACGGGTTCGGCTACAACCTGATCGACGGCCGACACCGCAAGATCGCCCACATCGGAACCGTGGTCATCGAGGACGACGTCGAGATCGGGGCCTGCTCGTGCGTGGACCGGGCCAAGGCCGGCGCCACCGTCATCGGCCACGGGACCAAGATTGATAACCAGGTGCAGATCGCACATAATGTACGAATAGGCCCGCACTCGGTGCTGGCCGCCCAATCCGGCATCGCCGGAAGCTCGACGCTGGGTCGGTACGTGGTGCTGGCCGGCAAGGCGGGCATCAGCGACCACCTGACCGTGGGCGATGGGGTGCGAGGCACCGCCGGCTGCTCCATCTGCAAGAGCTTGCCGCCAGGCGCGGTGGTCAGCGGCCTGATGGCCTACGACCATCGCCAGTACCTCCGGCACCACGCCCTGGTGCGCCGCCTGCCGGAGTTGGCCGAGAAGGTGCAGGAACTGTCGAACGAACTCTATGAGCTCAGACAAGCAATACACGATCGCAAATGACATCGACTTCGAGGGCCGCGGCCTGTTCACCTCGGAACCGGCCCGGGTCAGGTTTCGCCCCGCGCCGCCCAACAGCGGCGTGGTCTTCGTCCGTACCGACCAGGGCCAGCCGATCCGAATCCCCGCCCGGTCCGAGAACCTGACCCGCCGGATGCGCCGCTCGTCTCTGCGAAACGGCACCGTCGCCGTCGAAACCGTCGAACACTGCCTCTCCGCCATCGCCGGGCTCGGCATCGACAACATCGAGGTGGAAATGTCCGGCCCGGAACTGCCGGGCGGCGACGGCAGTTGCCTGCCCTTCGTCCGCGTCCTCCAGCAGGCCGGCACCAAGGAACAGGACGTCCCGCGCCCGACCCACCAGATCACCGAAGCCGTGACCGTGCGCGAAGGCGAAGCCATGCTGGCCGCCCTGCCCACCGAAGGCGAAGAACTCAGCATCCTCTACGACCTGGACTACTCCAACTCCGGCAACATCATCGGCCGCCAGGTCTACGCCATCAACCTCACGCCGGAGCAGTTCGTCCGCGAAATCGCCCCGGCCCGCACCTTCCTGCTCGAAAAGGAAGCCGAGCAGCTCCGCCAGGGCGGCTACGGTCGCCACCTGACCTACGGCGACATCCTCGTCCTCGGCGAGAAGGGCCCCATCGAAAACGAACTGCGTTTCCCCGATGAGCCCGTCCGCCACAAAATCCAGGACCTGATCGGCGACCTGGCCCTGCTGGGCCGCCGAATCCGCGGCCGCATCGTCTGCTACAAGTCCGGCCACTCGCTCAACCACGCCCTGGTCAAACGCCTCGCCGCCAAGGTCAAGGCGCTGGAGCTGGATCGCCGCATCGCCTCGCGGCCCGTGCTCGATATCCGTCAGATTCAGCGGATACTGCCCCACCGCTACCCGTTCCTGATGGTCGACAAGGTGATCGAACTCGACGGCGACCGCAGGGCCATCGGCGTCAAAAACGTCACCATCAACGAGCCATTCTTCCAGGGCCACTACCCGTCCGCCCCGGTGATGCCCGGCGTGATGATCCTCGAGGCCATGGCCCAACTGGCCGGACTCCTCCTGAGCCAGAAACTTGAGCACACCGGCAAGCTGCCGTACCTGATCAGCATGGACAAGGTCAAAATGCGAAAGCCCGCCGTGCCGGGCGACCAGTTGATCCTCGAAGCTCACAGCGTCCGGGCCAAGCAGCGAACCGGCCACGTGCGGTGCGTGGCCCGTATCGGCGACGCGGTCGCCGCTGAGGCCACCATCAAATTCATGCTCATCGACGCCTACGGCGATTGACGCCGCCAAACGGCCAAGGCCCTTTTCGAAACGATACTGAAAGCCATGACCAGAATTGACCCGACAGCCCGGATAGACCCGAAGGCCCAGGTCCACGAAACCGCCCAGATCGGGTTCAACTGCCTGATCGGACCCAACGTGACCATCGGGCCCGACTGCGTGCTGCACAACAACGTCACCATCGTCGGACGGACCGCCATCGGACGCGGCAACCAGTTCTTCCAGAACGTGGTGATCGGAACCGTCCCCCAGGACCTCAAGTACAAGGGTGAAGACACCCAGGTCATCATCGGCGACGGCAACGTCTTCCGAGAAAACGTGACCATGCACCTGGGCACCGAACTGGGAGGCGGAAAAACCACCCTCGCCAATCAGTGCCTGGTCATGGCCGGCGTCCACATCGCCCACGACTGCCACGTCGGCGACCGCGTGCTGGTGGCCAACAACGCCCTGATCGGCGGCCACGTGGTCCTCGAATCCTCCGTCGTCGTCGGCGGCGGAGCCGCCATCCACCACCTGGTCACCGTCGGCCGCAACGCCATGGTCGGCGGACTGACCCGCGTGGTCTACGACGTGCCGCCCTTCATGATCTTCGAGGGCAATCCCGGCTCGATCCGCGGGGTCAACACCACCGGCCTGGGACGAAACGGCTTCGACGACCGGCAGATCGACGCGATCAAGGAGGCCTACCGCAAGCTCTTCCGCAAACGCCAGGCCCTGCCCGCCCTCGAAGAACTGGAAAAGAGCAACGGAACCGACCCCAACGTCCGCTACCTGATCGACTTCATGCGGCGTAGCTACCTCGGCAAGCACGGACGCCACCTCGAATCCTGCCGGACCGACCAGGCCGCCGACCTGAAAAACTACTACAAGGACATCAAGTGAGCACCGTAACGCCATTGCGAGCAGCCGTCGTCGGCGTCGGCCACATGGGCCGCCATCACGTGCGGATCTATTCCGAACTGGCTGAGACCAAGCTCGTGGCCGTCGTCGACGCCAATCTCGAACGCGCCAACGAATACGCCCGCAAATTCGCCGCCCAAGCCTTCGCCGACATCGAGCCGGTCATCGACCAGGTCGACCTGGTCTCGATCGCCGTGCCCACGGTGGCCCATCTGCAGACCGCCAAACCCTTCATCGAGGCCGGCAAGGCCGTCCTCATCGAAAAACCCCTCGCCGGAAACGTCGAAGAGGGCCGCCGGATCGTCGATCTGGCTGAAAAACACGGCGTCGTCGTCCAGGTCGGCCACACCGAACGCTTCAACCCGGTCGTGCGGGCCATCAACAAGATGGGCATCCGCCCCCGCTTCATCGAATCCCAGCGGGTCAGTCCCTTTACCTTCCGCAGCGCCGACGTCGGCGTGGTCATGGACATGATGATCCACGACATCGACATCGTCCTGAGCCTGACCGGTCAGCCGGTCGCCCAGGTCGAAGCCGTCGGCGTCAGCGTCCTGGGTCCGCACGAGGACATCGCCAACGCCCGCCTGACCTTCGCCGACGGCTGCGTGGCCAACCTGACCGGCTCACGCCTAGCCCTCAAGACCGAACGGCGGATCCGCGTCTTCTCCGAACAGGCCTACCTGAGCCTCGACTACCAGAAAAAAACCGGCGTGGCGATCAAGAAGGACGCCAACCTCGACGTCCTCAAGATCGCCCGCGAGCAGAACCTCGAAAACCTCGCCCAACTGGCCGGCGGCGACTATTCCAAGCTCGTCAAGATCGAACCCCTCAGCTTCACCGATGAAGAACCCCTGCGGGCCGAACTGCTGGCCTTCGTCGAGGCCGTGCGAACCAACTCCCGCCCGGTGGTCTCGGCCCGGGATGGACTGGACGCCGTCGAAACCGCGGATAAAATTGTCCGATCGATCAAAGAACATAACTGGAAACTTAGCTAGCGCAGAGACTTATGCCGGACAAACAACTGCTCGAAACCTTCGAGAACCCCTACCCCGATCGGGAATACGACATCCTGATCGAACAGCCGGAGTTCACCAGCCTCTGTCCCAAGACCGGCCATCCGGATTTCGCCACCATCGTCATCCGATACGTGCCCGGCCCCAAATGCCTCGAATTAAAGACACTAAAGATTTACTTGCAGGGCTACCGCAACGAGGGAATCTTCTACGAACGGCTGGTCAACCGGATCCTCGACGACCTGGTCGCGGTCTGCTCGCCCCGGCGGATGACCGTCGAAGGACGCTTCACCCCGCGCGGGGGCATCAGCACCACCGTCACCGCGTCCCATAATTCTTGAGCCGCGTTGTTTCGACCACATCCCCTTGCCCGCCAATCACTTACCGACCGCTGACGGCGGCTGCTTATAAGTCAAGCCCCCCCTTTATCCATTCCGATAAGTGTTACAGAGGCCCCGCACTGGGGCGAGCCCTGGACATACTGTCTCACGACGGAGCTACCATCTCATGGCGAGACCAAAAACGCTGGCGGTCATTATCGCCCGAATGGGTTCACGCGGCCTGCCGGGCAAGCACACCCGAATGCTGCTGGGCAAGCCCGTGATCGCCTACTCGATCGAAGCGGCCATGGCCGCCAAGTCGATCGACCAGGTGATCGTCACCAGCGACGATCCAAAGGTCCGACAGATCGCCAGCCAATACAACACCTGGGTGGTCGGCCGGCCCGATGACCTGGCCCACGACCGCGCCACCGTCGACGCCGCCGCACGATTCGGCTGCGATCGCGCCCTGGAGCTCTACGGCTACCAAGCCGACGTGATCGCCATCCTCTACGGCAATATTCCGATCCGCCCCGACGGGCTGATCGATCTGGCCGTTCGGCACCTGATCGACAAGGGCGGCAGTTCCGTTCAGACCTACAGCCCCGTCGGCAAGTTCCACCCCGACTGGATGGTCCAACTGGCCGACGGCGACCGCGTCAAACTCAACTGCGAAAAACCCATCTACCGCCGCCAGGACCTTCGTCCGATGTTCGTGCCCAACGGCGCCGTGGTCGCGGTCACCCGCGAGTCGCTGTACCGCCAGCCGGAACACGCCGAAGACTTCCACGCGTTTCTGGGCAAGGACCGCCGCGGGGTCGTCCATCCCAAATCCCAGTTGATCGTCGATATCGACGAACTCAAGGACCTCTACATCGCGGAAGGCATCATGCGAAGCCTGCAGGAGAAGCCCGATGAATCGTGGTCGCAACCCACTCTACCAATCGAGCATGTCTGAAATTCACATCGCCGGCCGACGAATCGGCCCCGGCCAGCCCGCCTACATCATCGGCGAAGCCGGAGTCAACCACAACGGACGCATCGATCTGGCGGTCAGCCTGGTCGATACCGCCAAGCGCGTCGGCGTCGACGCCGTCAAATTCCAGGTCTTCACCGCTGAGAATCTGGTGGTCTCCGACGCCCCGACCGCCGGCTACCAGGCCGCCCAGGGCCACTGCGATCAGCGGCAGATGCTCCAGGAGTTGGAACTGACCCGCGACGAGTTCAAGTACCTCTTCAAATACTGCCGCGACGTGGGCATCGAGTTCCTCGCCACGCCGTTCAGCATCGACGACCTCGAATTCCTGCTCGAACTGGGCGTCCGGGCCATCAAACTGGCCTCGCCCGACCTGGTCAACGTCCCGCTGGTCGAACGCGCGATCCAGTCGCGACTGACCGTGATCGCCTCGACCGGGGCGTGCCGGATGGATGAGATCGACGCCGCAGTCGACCTCTTCGCCGATCGCGGAGCCCTCTCACGGCTTGTGCTGCTCCACTGCATCAGCGCCTATCCCACCCAGCTGACCCAGGCAAACCTGCGGGTCATCGGCGAGCTTCGCGGCCGGTACAGCCTGCCAATCGGCTTCTCCGACCACACCGCCGAATGGATCACCGGCGCCCTGGCCGTCGCCGCCGGCGCCGCCGTCCTGGAAAAACATTTCACCCTCGACTGCACCATGCCCGGCCCGGACCATCCCTTCTCGCTCGAAGAGTCGCAGCTCGCCCAGTATGTGGCGGCCGCCCGCGAAACCGAAGGGGCCCTGGGCAGGGGACGCCGCGAAGTGCTCGAATGCGAGCAGGACGTTCGCGAGGTCTCACGCGGCAGCGTCGTCTCAGCCGTTCAGATCCCCGCCGGCACGCGAATCACCCCCTCCATGTTGACCGTCAAACGCCCCGGCTGCGGAATCGAACCCGCCCGAATCAAGGAACTCGTCGGCCTGACCGCCCAGGCCGATATCCCAGCCGACGCGATCCTCGCCTGGGATCTGTTCCAGCCGACCACCGTGCCCGCCGAGGAACACGCCGCGGTAAGCTGAAAACGCCCCTCGCAGACCTTCGTGTTTCCGCCCAGGGAACGTGCGAAGCGATTCGGGAAATGCTTGATCGAGCCGACCCTCGGCTATATCATAAAGGGTAAAAGGCTGGCGTCGAACGACCGATACGCAGAACGGAGACGGCAATTATCTCGTAAGCGACTATCTCGCAACAACTTGAAGACAACCGGAGAGGTGGCTGAGTGGCTGAAAGCGACGGTTTGCTAAACCGTTGATCGGTTAATAAACTGATCCGGGGGTTCGAATCCCCCCCTCTCCGTTCAAAACCCAGGAGTCAATCGGTGACGGTTGGCTCCTTCTTCTTTACCGGCACAGACCGAAAAGACACCCGCGCCGTGTGTATTCCACAGACCAACGGGCAGGCATCAAAGCGCTACTCCACCGGGATCGTGAAGAAGAACGTGGACCCTTCGCCGAACTGGGACTCCACCCAGATCCGCCCGCCGTGGCGGTCGATGATCCGTTTGACCAACGCCAGCCCGATGCCCGTGCCCTCGTAATACCGGCGGGTGTGAAGCCGCTGGAAAATCTCGAATACTCGCTCGTAGTAAACCGACTCGATCCCGATCCCGTTGTCGCAAACCCGGAACTCCCACGCCCCGTCCTGCCGATGGGCCGAGATGTGCACCGTCGGCGGACGATCCGGATGACGGAACTTCACCGCGTTCGAGATCAGGTTCCGGAACACCTGGGCCAGTTGGATCCTGTCCGCCGGAACCGTCGGCAGCGGATCGGCTGCCACCTGCGCGCCGGCCTCCTCGATCGACAGGTGCAGGTCCGAAAGCACCTCCTCCAAAACCGCACCCACATCGGTCGGCGTGATCGTCCGGGCTTGCGTGCTGACCCGCGAGTAGTCCAGCAGCCCCTTGATCAACGTGCTCATCCGCTTGGCCCCCTCAACGGCCTGATCGATGTACTGCCGCCCGTTCTCATCCAACCGGTCGCCGTAACGAAGAGCCAGAAGCTGGACGAAGCTGGCCACCTGCCGCAGCGGCTCCTGCAGATCGTGGCTGGCCGCGTAGGCGAAGTGCTCCAGGTCCGCGTTCGACCGCCGCAGCTCCTCAACCGTCTGGGCCAGTTCCGCCGTCCGCTCCCCGATGCGGTCTTCCAACTCGTCCTTCGCCTTCCGCAGTTCATCCTCAGCCCGTTTGCGCTCCGTGATGTCCACCGCCACACCGATGTCCCGAAGCGGCCGGCCGTCGGCGTCGTAGAACGTTCGCCCTTCTCCACGCATCCATCGTACCTGGCCGTCCGGTCGCACGATGCGAAACTCCATCACCAGCGTGGGACGCCGCTCCGCGATCGCCTGCTCGACCATACCCATGATGCGCTCGCGATCGTCGGGATGCAGCACGTCCAGAAAGCTGTCCCGCCTCCCGCCCCACTCCTCCGGCCTCAACCCGGCCAGCTTCAAATAGACGGCGCTCCAGTGCAGCCGCTTCGTCGGAAAGTCAAGATCCCAGGCCCCCACGCGGCCGGCCTCCGCCGCCAGCGTCAGCCGCTCCTCACTCTCCCGCAATGCCGCCTCCCGCCCTGCCACCTGTTCCCGCATCCGCGAAAAGGCCGCCGCCACCTCATCCAGTTCCCGAATGCCCGCCGCCCCCATCGGCTTGGCTTCCTCACCGCGGCCCAATGCGACGGCATGGCTCTGGAGTCGTTCCACCTGTCCGGTGATCCGCCCGCCGACCAGCCACGCCCCGATCAGCGATCCAGCCGCCACCAGAACCACCAGCCCCAGCGACCTAAACAACCCCTGGTAGACCGGCGCCATCGTCTCGGCGACCGGTCGGCTGGCCCCAGCCACCCAGCCGATGTCGCCAACCGGCGTCCGGGCCGCCATGCGAAGCTGCCCATCCACCGGTGAAACAAACTCCCCGACCCGCTCCCGCCCGCCGGCCAGCGTCTCCCGCAGCATCGGGTCCAGCCGCGTCCACGCCCGACGCTTCTCCCACGTCAAAGGAACCGACGGCCGCCGGAACACCAGCGTCCCCTGCCGGTCGAAAACAACCACCGCGCCCTGCCCGCAGCGCTTCGGACCGATCTCCAGGTCGCTAAGAACCTCGGGGTTCACCGAAGTAAACACCAGACCCAGGAAATCCCCCTGACCGCCGTGAACCGCCCGGGCGACCACAAACGTCGGCTTCTGATCCACCAGCGAGATCAGCATGTCGCTGACCGCCCAATCCTTCCCCGACCGGACTTGCTGGAAGTACTCCCGCCCAGCGATCGAAATGCCCACCGCCCGCGGATCGCTCGAGTAAACGATCCGCCCCTCGCCATCCACCAACGCCGTCAGCAAAACCGAGGGACGCTCGCCGGCCGCTCCCGTCAACAGATGGGTGATCTGCGCGCCCGTCGGCGGTTCCGGACCGCTGATCAGACCGCCCAGTATCGACAGGTCGCATAGCATGTCCTGAACGTACTGCTCGACCCGAACCGCCATCGCCCGCGCCAGCTCGAGATTCGCCTGTTCCTCCTGGGCCCGACGGATGTCGAACTGGTGCCAGTGGATCGCCGCCACCACCGCCAGCATCGGCGCCAGCACCGCCAGCGTCAGCAACACCAGCGCCCGGCGCAGCGTCATCGTCCCCCCGCCCAGCCGCAATGCCCGCACTACGCCCCAATCCAAGATCGCACCCTTTCGAAATGCGCCCTCGATCCCTAATTCTAAACCCAGCGAGCGGTCTAACCAATAGATAATCGTACCACCAAAGTAACTCAGTCTCGCCCGAAAACGTAGAGCAAGCTGCCTATGGCGCAAACGTAACCGTCACCGGGAGATGTGGCGCAGGCCTCCGCCCGCCAATGCGGAAATCCGACAACCGGCAAGGCGAAATGATGGGTTTGCCAAACCACAGGCACCCGCCAATAATTGTGGTTACGCGACATTCAATCGACGCCTGAAGACCGGGTCTGCGGTCAGATTCGCATGGCCGGCATTGCAGCCGGGCGGGCGGCCTGATATAGTCGTCGTCTGTCACGTGTGGGCGGTGGCAGGACCGATCCATCAGGAGGCAATCGGCCGCAGCGGCCAGCCCGGCGACGCCGGCCGCGCCCACGGGAATACACAAAAACGGTCTTCAAACGGGAAGGAATCGACCGGTGACCGATACGCACGTTCCGTTCGTCCATCTGCACACGCACACCCACTACTCCCTGCTCGACGGCGGGTCGAAAATCGGCGACCTGATCGCCAAGGCCAAGGCCCTCGGCATGGACAGCCTCGCCATCACCGACCACGGCAACATGTTCGGCGCCATCGAGTTCTATAAGGAAGCCAAATCCGCCGGAATCAAGCCGATCATCGGCTACGAAGCCTACATCGCCCCGGGCGACCGCCGCGACAAGGAGGCCAAGGGCATCGACGACGCCTCCTTCCACCTGCTGCTCCTGGCGATGGACCTTACCGGCTACCGCAACCTGCTTAAGCTCGCCAGCACCGCCTATCTCGACGGCTTCTACTACCGCCCGCGCATCGACAAGCAGGTGCTGCGCGAACACCACGAGGGCCTGATCTGCGCCTCGGCGTGCCTCGCCGGCGAAATCCCCCAGGCCATCCTCCGCGAGGACGTCGACCGCGCCCGCCAGGTGGTCGAGGAGTACCTCGCGATCTTCGGGCCGGACCGGTTCTTCCTCGAACTCCAGGACCACGACCTGCCCGAACAGAAGGTGGCCAACGAGGCAATCATCGACATCGCCAAGGCCAAGGG
>ENA-UOXR01002120-UOXR01002120.1-bioreactor-metagenome-genome-assembly--contig:-NODE-2120-length-19008-cov-9.431225_pt1 | contig 19008 bp, 15 predicted proteins | sample MGYA00238164_ERZ764825 | MGnify/ENA primary metagenome ERZ764825 (study PRJEB28920, sample SAMN05720171) | bioreactor metagenome | isolation source: Anaerobic biogas reactor | place: USA:Washington...
AACGTCGCTCCCCCCACGGGGAGCGTGGATTGAAATGCTTGTCGGTATCACAACCGACCCCACCGCCTAGTCGCTCCCCCCACGGGGAGCGTGGATTGAAATCACCCGGCAGAAAGGAGCTCTCAATGCTTAAATCGTCGCTCCCCCCACGGGGAGCGTGGATTGAAATCCTGCCATTTGCAGCCGGAACAAGCCTTTTGCTTGTCGCTCCCCCCACGGGGAGCGTGGATTGAAATCGGTGACATGTCGCGGTGGCGCAGCACTTGGTCAGTCGCTCCCCCCACGGGGAGCGTGGATTGAAATTGACTTGGGGCAAAGGATGATTTTTTCCGGCGCGGGTCGCTCCCCCCACGGGGAGCGTGGATTGAAATATTTCTTTAAGAACTGCAAACACGCGATACGGACGTCGCTCCCCCCACGGGGAGCGTGGATTGAAATTGTTTTTGATTCTGCGGTGGCGTAAAAATGGCCGTGTCGCTCCCCCCACGGGGAGCGTGGATTGAAATAGACCAGACGCTGTCAAAGCGGTCTGCGGAATAGTCGCTCCCCCCACGGGGAGCGTGGATTGAAATTCCATCAACCCCAACAGCCAACACCTCCCCACCTAGTCGCTCCCCCCACGGGGAGCGTGGATTGAAATTGTGAGGACTTGCCGCCGATGTCGTAGAAGGCTGTCGCTCCCCCCACGGGGAGCGTGGATTGAAATTGCATACTCTTTGCTCGCGGTGAAGTACGCCTCGTCGCTCCCCCCACGGGGAGCGTGGATTGAAATATAAGAATGTCAACGAAAAAGTTTAAGCGAAGGGTCGCTCCCCCCACGGGGAGCGTGGATTGAAATGGACCGAACAAGAACGGCGTGGACGGGAAGTTCGGTCGCTCCCCCCACGGGGAGCGTGGATTGAAATCAGGACGAGTGTGATGCTGTCATCATTGACAGGCGGGGTCGCTCCCCCCACGGGGAGCGTGGATTGAAATACCCCGCGCTTGGTCAGGGCGGCAATCAGGCTGCCGTCGCTCCCCCCACGGGGAGCGTGGATTGAAATAATAGCCGCAGAGCCTAAAGATTCAATGACCGAGTCGCTCCCCCCACGGGGAGCGTGGATTGAAATTGAAGGGCGTACCCGGAGAGCCCAACCTGGTCTGGTCGCTCCCCCCACGGGGAGCGTGGATTGAAATATGCCGGGGAACTCAATCGCCAGGCACGTGGCCAGTCGCTCCCCCCACGGGGAGCGTGGATTGAAATAAACATCTACAACTGGATCAACGGAAAATGCCTGGTCGCTCCCCCCACGGGGAGCGTGGATTGAAATAGGGCGCTGACAGGGGACAATGAGTATTTTAATGGTCGCTCCCCCCACGGGGAGCGTGGATTGAAATATATCCCCAAGGGAAAGAAGAGCATGGTGCCCTACATCGCTCCCCCCACGGGGAGCGTGGATTGAAATATGGTCACGTTGCCTGCCGCATCGATCGAGAAATTGTCGCTCCCCCCACGGGGAGCGTGGATTGAAATTCATCGCTGTCCAATTCCTGGGTATCCATTGCTTGTCGCTCCCCCCACGGGGAGCGTGGATTGAAATATTTCGGCGGGCATCTGCTTCACCCCGCCAGGGTTCGTCGCTCCCCCCACGGGGAGCGTGGATTGAAATACCGCCGCCGTGACGACAGGCAAGAACCTGAAAGTCGCTCCCCCCACGGGGAGCGTGGATTGAAATATAAAGGCGGCCAGCACGGTATGCAGGACAGCCTGTCGCTCCCCCCACGGGGAGCGTGGATTGAAATAGCAAAGGGCTTTGGCACCATGCAGGAGTATCTCGTCGCTCCCCCCACGGGGAGCGTGGATTGAAATATCAAGGTGGACGGGGAGTGGAGCAAGCCTATCGCGTCGCTCCCCCCACGGGGAGCGTGGATTGAAATACGCCTGAGCTTGAACAGCGTCTCGCCATGCAGAGTCGCTCCCCCCACGGGGAGCGTGGATTGAAATCTGTACCCGGTGCAGCTGGCGGCTACGCTGGCGGGGTCGCTCCCCCCACGGGGAGCGTGGATTGAAATGTGTTGAGCCGGATCATGTACGGGCCTGACCAGTCGCTCCCCCCACGGGGAGCGTGGATTGAAATTGCAAACGCGCCAGGATATTGACCGCCGTCTGCTCGTCGCTCCCCCCACGGGGAGCGTGGATTGAAATCTGGGTATCCATCCGCCTGACCTTCGTCAAATTGTCGCTCCCCCCACGGGGAGCGTGGATTGAAATATAAAAGGCAACGTTGCAAACCCAGGGGGTAGGCCAGTCGCTCCCCCCACGGGGAGCGTGGATTGAAATTGCTCTGAGCAACGATCTGTTTATCACTGTCTCAGTCGCTCCCCCCACGGGGAGCGTGGATTGAAATACTCCATCGACAAGGTGCTGGAGCAGGGAGGTGACGTCGCTCCCCCCACGGGGAGCGTGGATTGAAATATCGTGCCATTCCACTGCCAGCCGCTGAAGAAAAGTCGCTCCCCCCACGGGGAGCGTGGATTGAAATGATACAGAAATGCCAGGACTGATTGACAACGAGGTCGCTCCCCCCACGGGGAGCGTGGATTGAAATCAGCTCCGCCTTGCGGGCCAGGAGAGCGTCCCGCGTCGCTCCCCCCACGGGGAGCGTGGATTGAAATTATAACCGGCGGAGGGAGAGAGAATACAGGTGGTCGCTCCCCCCACGGGGAGCGTGGATTGAAATTGTGTAGCGTAGTCTGCCACAACAGATATGTCATGTCGCTCCCCCCACGGGGAGCGTGGATTGAAATAGCGCGGTGTTGGCCGTGTCAAAAATCAGCAATCGTCGCTCCCCCCACGGGGAGCGTGGATTGAAATATCAAGGCCCTGGTGACGGACAACCAGGTACTGGTCGCTCCCCCCACGGGGAGCGTGGATTGAAATCCATATTTGCCATCCGCGCCATACAGCGGCAGGTCGCTCCCCCCACGGGGAGCGTGGATTGAAATCCTTAGAATGTCAAGCGAGCTGGGCATAGAATACGTCGCTCCCCCCACGGGGAGCGTGGATTGAAATACCCTGGGCGCGCTGTGGAACGCGGTCGAGATAGTCGCTCCCCCCACGGGGAGCGTGGATTGAAATCCGGCGATGCTGCCGATGCTGCCCGCGCTGCAGGTCGTCGCTCCCCCCACGGGGAGCGTGGATTGAAATATCAATCGCAAATCCATCGAGGACAAGTGGGACAAGTCGCTCCCCCCACGGGGAGCGTGGATTGAAATACATGCTGCTGGACGTGAAGACCCTGAGCAAGGTCGCTCCCCCCACGGGGAGCGTGGATTGAAATTGTGACGGCGACACAGGTGCAAATAAATGGCGACGTCGCTCCCCCCACGGGGAGCGTGGATTGAAATAGGACGCGTTAAACGAATTGGATGAGTGGAACGGTCGCTCCCCCCACGGGGAGCGTGGATTGAAATTGCTCGGCTCTTTGTTCGGCGACAGGCACAAGCCGTCGCTCCCCCCACGGGGAGCGTGGATTGAAATCACGCTTGCCAGTTGATAGTTTGTCACGCCGCCGGTCGCTCCCCCCACGGGGAGCGTGGATTGAAATCAAGGGCTCAATGACCTGGAGACCACAGGCGGAGTCGCTCCCCCCACGGGGAGCGTGGATTGAAATATAAAGGCGTTGGCCTCCGACACGTCCACACTGGTCGCTCCCCCCACGGGGAGCGTGGATTGAAATAATCGATGGAACGGAAGTCCTCCTGTCAGTGCTGGGTCGCTCCCCCCACGGGGAGCGTGGATTGAAATCAATTTGGGGGTCAAACCTCCAGGGCGGTGGCGGTCGCTCCCCCCACGGGGAGCGTGGATTGAAATACGGTGGCGGTCAACAAGCGAGATCAACAGGGGGGTCGCTCCCCCCACGGGGAGCGTGGATTGAAATCCGGATGCCTATGCCGCCTGCGCCAGCGTGTCAGTCGCTCCCCCCACGGGGAGCGTGGATTAAAATTCCTCGGACACGCCGTGATAGTCATGCTAATACTCGTCGCCCCACATTGGGAACACGGATTAAAATAGGGATAGAGTGGATTTGGCAGGGCGGGGATTCCTATAGCCGCCAGCCGCCTTGTCCCCTCTGGATTTCATATGGTATAATCCTTTAAGCGTAGCAATTGGAGGGGCCATGGCGCTGATTGATATCATCAACCACAAGAAGCTGGGCTTGGCTTTAAGCACGGGTGAGATTCAGGAATTCGCCGCCGCGGCGGCGGACCTTAACGCGCCTGACTATCAGCTGGCGGCCCTGTTGATGGCCATTCGCCTCAACGGCATGGACGCCCGGGAAACGGCGGAACTAACCCTGGCCATGGCGCATACGGGGGATATGCTCTCCCCCGACGTGGGCGGCGTGGCGGCGGACAAGCATTCCACCGGCGGGGTGGGGGACACCACCACCCTGATTTTGGGCCCCCTGGTGGCGGCCTGCGGCGGCAAGGTGCTGAAGATGTCCGGCCGGGGCCTGGGGCACACCGGCGGCACGATTGACAAGCTGGAGAGCATTCCCGGCTTTCAGACGGAGCTGCCCGAGGAGGAATTTCTGCGCATCACCCGGGAGGTTGGCTGCTGTGTGGTGGGGCAGACGGGGGAGCTGGCCCCGGCGGATAAACGGCTCTACGCCTTAAGAGATGTGACGGGCACGGTGGATTCTATCCCCCTGATCGCCTCCTCCATCATGTCAAAAAAGCTGGCGGGCGGGGCCCAGGCCATTGTGCTGGATGTGAAATGCGGCTCCGGCGCCCTGATGAAAACCCGGGAAGACAGCCTGCTTTTGGCCCGGGCCATGGTGGATATCGGGCGGCGGAACGGGCGACGGATGTCCGCCCTGATCACGCGGATGGACGAACCCCTGGGCAGGCTGGTGGGCAACGCCCTGGAGGTCAGGGAGGCCATTGAGATCCTCTCAGGCCATGTGCAGGGGCCCCTGCTTAAGGTGGCCCTGGCCCTGGGCAGCCGGATGCTCATGCTCTCCGGCCTGGCGGACAGCGCCGGGCAGGCGGAGGAGGCGCTTAAGCAGGCCCTCCAGGAAGGCCGAGGGCTTTTGAAGCTGGCCCAGATGATCCAAGCCCAGGGCGGGGACGCCCGGGTGTGCGAGGACACGGGGCTTCTGCCCCAGGCCAAACACCAGAAGGACCTTCTGGCCCCTGCCTCCGGCTGGTTTTCCCGGATGGACACCCAGCAGGCGGGGGAGGCGGCCCGGATGCTGGGCGCCGGCCGCTGGCAAAAGGACGATGTGATCGACCCTGCGGTGGGCTACATGATGCTCAAGCGCCTGGGCGACCGGGTGGAGGCGGGGGAGGCTATGGCCCGCCTGTTCTATAACGACCACACGCTTCTTATGCAGGCGGAGGCGGCCCTGACGGGCTCCTTCACCCTCTCCCCCGAACCCTTTAGCCCTGCGCCCTGGATTCTGGCGCATATTGACCAGAATGGAAAGGAAACATCTCTAACGTGAAAAAGAAAAATGTGGCCTTAATAATTATTGCTATTGTAGTGATAGCGGCAGGGATATATTTGCTGACAAGGCCAAAGCCCGTCGAAATACCGCTTCCAGCGGAGGCAACCTCAACTCCGGTTCCTACACAAACCCTTGAGCCAACAGCCGCACTAACGGATACTCCAGCCCCTGAATCTCAAGTGACTGTAATGCCAACAACTGGTGATTTGCCAAGCACGGAACCGATGTTTCGCGGCAACTTCTTTGCGGAACTTGCGCTGGCGGACATCTATGACGCGCCCTTTGACGCCTCGGTGTTCGAGGGGAAGCCCGCTCTGATCAACATCTGGGCCACCTGGTGCAGCCCCTGCGTGGGGGAGATGCCCCATCTGGAAGAATTGTCCCGGGAATACGCGGACAAAATCACCATCATCGGCCTGCATGCGGAGGGAATGACGGTAAAGGATGATGAGTTGGTGCCCTGGGAGGAGCAGAACGAGGCGGCCCGCGCCCTGGCGGAAAGGCTGGGGCTCACCTTCCCGCTGATCAATCCGGACATCAACCTTTTTGTGCTGATGAACTTTCCGGATTACGGCCTGCAGGTGACCGCCTTTCCCACCACCTGGCTGCTGGATGAAAACGGCATCGTGTCTAATGTCATCCTTGGCGCCCGGGATAAGGAAGGCTGGCAGCAGGAGATAGACAGCTTCCTGGAGCATCTGGAGGAAAGAGAGCTTGAGAAAAACGAGGGCTGACCGTCTCTGGCTTCCCCTGTCCCTTGCGGGCGCCCTGATGATTGCGCTGGGCGCCCTCAGGGGGGAGGTGGCGGTGGTGCTGAACAAGGCGGTGCGCATCTGCCTGGAGTGCATCGGAATTGGCTAAGGAGCGCAAGCGGATTTTCGTCCGGGGGCGGCTTCTGATCCAGCTGTTTGTTGCCGCCCTCAGCAACTCCTATATCACGGGCTTTGCCGCCGGCAAAATCTATCAGGGGGACTTAAAACAGCTCTGCCACCCGGGGCTTAACTGCTATTCCTGCCCGGGGGCGCTGCTCTCCTGCCCCATCGGTGCCCTGCAGGCGGTGATCGGCAGCCGGGCCTTTAACCTGTCCCTGTATGTGTTTGGCTTTCTCCTGCTGGTGGGGGCCACGCTGGGGCGCATGGTGTGCGGCTTTCTGTGCCCCTTCGGGATGATTCAGGAGCTGCTGCACAAAATCCCCTTTCCTAAGAAGCTGCGCACCTTCAGAGGGGACCGGCCGCTGCGGGGTATGAAATACCTGATGCTGTTCGTGCTGGTGGTGCTTTTGCCCCTGATTTTAACCAACCCCGCGGGCGAGGCTAGCCCTTATTTTTGCAAGCTGGTCTGCCCCGCGGGCGCCCTTGAAGGGGCGGTGCCCCTGGTGCTGTTTCAGCCCGCTTCCGCCGGCGCCCAGGTTTCAGGCGGGGGCCTGGGCCTGACCATCCCCATCGCGCCCACCGTTGATCTGATTGACCCGGCCAGCGCCAGCCAATATAATGTGGGCACGCTGTTCTATTGGAAGATGTCGCTGCTGGCGGCCGTTATATTGTTGTCAGTGGTGCTCTACCGCCCCTTCTGCAAGTACCTCTGCCCCTTAGGGGCAGTGTATGGGGCGCTTAACCCGGTTTCCCTTTACCGGCTGCGCCTTGATAAGGCGGCCTGCATCCAGTGCGGCGCCTGCAAACGGGCCTGCGGCATGGCCCTGGACCCCATCCATGAGCTGAACCACGCCGAGTGCGTGCGCTGCGGGGACTGTGTCAACGTCTGCCCGGTGGACGCCCTCTCCATGGGCTTTGGAAACAAGAAGGCGGGGCGCAAGGAAAAAGCCCCCCAAGGAGGAAAACAAGCATGAAACGCCTGACAGCCCTTTTCGCAGCCCTTTTGATGGCCGCCTGCCCCCTGGCCTTGGCTCAGGAGGGCCCGGGGCCCCTGACACTGGCCGAAATCGAAAGCTTCAACGCCGCCGTTCTGGCCCGCGCAGTGCTGGAAGAGCCCACCCTGCGCCAGGAGGGGGACAGCTATCTGGCCCTGGGCGAGGGCTATGAGCTAAGCCTTTTAAGCGGGGACATCAGCGAGGATTCCGTGGTGCTGGGCGCCGCGGTGACGCTGGAGGCAGGGGAGGACGAGGCGCTGGCGGGCCCCCGGGGCCAGAGGGTATCTAGCCCTGTGGCGGAGCTTCTGGCCGCCTACCCCAGCGACAACCCCTACCTGGCGGGCAACCGGGACGGCGCTGTGCTCTATATCGCGGGCGAACTGCCCGCCGCCGTATACACCGGCTTTGTGGTGCGTGACGGGCAGACCTTGAGCCTCATTGAGTACAATGTCTACCATCAGGTGGACGGGGGCGTGGCCCGGGCGGGGCTTCAGTACACCATCGAGCAGGGCCGGGTGCGCGCCATCCGCTCCTTTGTGGCCCAGGAGCCCTTGAGCCAGCAGGAGGCCCAGGAGGCCATCAGCCGCCTGGCCGCCCTTCAGGAGGAGAACAGCCTGGTGATGAACGCGGGCCAGCCCGGCAGCCCCCTTGAGCGGGAGGACATGGAGATCGGCGGCCTGGACTTCTTTGACCTAACGCCTAAGAGCGCCGCGGCCATCCTGGGCGCGCCTGAATACGAGGAGACTGCAGAGAGCGCTGACGGCACCCTTATCACCCTCCAGTGGCCGGGGGTGGAGGCGGTGTTCAGCCAGGCAGCGGACGGCGCCACCCGGCCGGAGCGCATCACGGTGAGTGACGCAAGCCACGAGGGCCCCCGGGGGCTGCGCCTGGGCCAAAGCCTGGCGCAGGTTATCAGCCTGTTTGCCCACGGGGAGGAGCTGCCCGTTGAGGGCGGCAGCCTCTACGGCCAGGGGCAGACGCCCCCCTATGGCAGCCTGGTGGCGGGCAGCGGCTCTATCTCCCTCTATTATGTGATCGATTCCCCGGAGGGCCCGGCGGGGCTGGTGCTCACCTTTATTGACAGCAGCCTGATCAGCATGTCCCTCATCTATCTGTAAGCCCCCCTTCTGTCCCTGATTGAGGTAAGACGATGAAGATTGACCTTTCCTGCCCGGTGGAGCTGTGGCATTTCAAGATGCCCACCGCGGAATATCCCGTGGTCAGCCTCCACATGTTCAACCTCTCCGAAAAACCCGTGGTGTCCATCCAGGCGGCCTTCCTGAGCTTTGATGAAGAAGGGGAGCAGACCCAGCGCCAGGTGGAGCGGGTGCAGGGCCTTTTGGGGGAGGCCCACAGCGCTTTTGAGGTGCTGGTGGCGGTGGAAGATGGCGAAAAGGCCGCCAGCCTTGATTTTATCATCGAAAAGGTCTGGTTCTCCGATGGCACCGTGTGGCGTCGGGGCGCCGGGGAGATGAGCGAATACCAGGACAACCGCCTGGCCCCCTCCCGGCAGCTGGATGTGCTGCGCCAGCTGGCAGGGGAGGACGCCCTGGGCTATCCCAGCGACCAGGGGGCGGTGTGGGTTTGCGTGTGCGGGCGGCCCAACGGCTCAAACGCCTCCCAGTGCCTGCGCTGCGGGCGGGAGAAATACGCCCAGTTCACCCGCTTTAACAAGGCCGCGGTGGAGACGGTGATCTTCCGCCTGGACAGCGAGATGGAGGAAAAGGCCCGGGCGGCCCGGGAGGAAGCCGGGCGCATGCAGGAGGCCCGGGAGAAAAAGGAACAGCAGCGCCGAAAAAGGGCCAAGCGCACCCTGATCACCCTGATCAGCGCGGCGGTTCTCTTGGCGGGGGCCTATCTGGTGTATTTCCACGGCATCCCGGCCTATAACTACTATCAGGCGGAACAGGCCCTGACCCGGGGGGATTATGACCAGGCCAAGGCCGGCTTCCAGCGGCTTTTGGACTACCGGGACGCTTCTGCCATGGCCCTGGAGGCGGACTACCGCAGGGCGGGGGAACTGGCGCAAACCGCTACCGTCACCTCCTTAAGAAGCGCTGAAACCCTCTACGCTTCCCTGGCGGGCTATCAGGACAGCGGGGAGCGCTTCCAGCAAAGCAAGCACACCCGCGCAAGCCTTCTGCTTGAGGCCGGCAGCTTTGAGGAGGCCCTGGCGCTGTTTGAGGAGCTGGGCGATTATGGGGACAGCCGGGAAATGGCCCTTGAAACCCAGTACCTCTGGGCCAGGGCGCTCATGGAGGGGCTGGACTACACGGCTGCCCGGGAGAAACTCCTGGCCTTGAGGGACTATCAGGACGCGGCGCGGCTGGCGGAGGACAGCCTTTTTCTGCCCGCGCTTAGCCATCTGGAGAAAAAGGAATACGCCCTGGCGGAGGGCCTGCTTTCCCAATTGTCCGGGCACCAGAACGCGGAACTGAAGCTGAAAGAGGTTTACTACGGCTGGGGCGACCAGCTGTTTTCCGCCGGGGACTACGACCTGGCGGCGGAGAAATTCCTGTTGGCGGGGGACTATCTGGACGCCTTCCGCAGGGCTTCCGAGTGCCTGTATGAGCCGGCCATCCTATTGCTCCAGCAGGGGGCGCTGGCGGAGGCCAAGGAGAAATTCGACCAGATTTTGGCCTACCGGGACAGCGCCATCCTCTCCCAGGAGGCCTCCTACCGCATGGGGCTAAAAGAGCAGGAGGCGGGCGACTGGGCCTTAGCCGTTCGGTACTTTGAGGACGCGCCGGACATCCCCGGCAGCGCCCTGGCCATGCAGCAGAGCAGCTACAACCTGGCCCTGGCGGCCCAGGCCCAGGGGGAGCTGCAGCAGGCGGCGGACCTCTTCCTTCAGGCGGGGGACTATCAGGACGCGCCGGAGCTGGCGCCCAAGGCCCGCTTTGATCTGGGGATCGCGCTGAGCAACCAGCGGGACTACCTGGGCGCCGCGGAGGCCTTCGGGATGATTCCGGACTATCCGGGGGCAGGGGAAGAGCTGAGGCGCGCGGAGTACAACCGGGGCATCGCCCTGTTGGAAGCAGGGGAGGTGCAGGCGGCCATCGACCAGTTTGTGGCCCTGGGCCAATATGAGCGCAGCGAGGACTATTTAAAGCAGGCTCTCTACGCTAAGGCCACGCAGCTTTTGGAGGCGGGGGAGCAGGAGCAGGCCATGTCCCTCTTTAGGCAGCTGGGGGACTATGAGGACGCCGGGGCCCAGTGGCAGGAGGCGGTGTATCAAAAGGCCCTGGCCCTGCTCAACGACAGCGACACAGCGGGCGCAGTTTTGCAGCTTGAGGAAATCCAGGGCTATAAAAACGCGGAGGAGCTTTATCAAAACGCGGTCTATGCCCAGGCCAAGGCCAGCCAGGAGGCGGGGGACTACGGCGCCGCGGCCCGGCTGTATGCCCAGATCCCCCAGCATGAGGACGCCGCCGCCCTGGGGGAGGCCAGCTACGACGCCTATTACGAGGAGGCCTACACCATAGCCCAGGCCGCCATGAAGGACAAGGACTACAAGACGGCCATTGACGCCCTGGAGGATTTGGACCGGGAGAACACGGGCGAGAAATACGCGGACGTGGAGGACATCTACAAGGAGGCCACCTATCAGTACGCCAACGCCCTGTATAACGATGACAAGCCCTATGAGGCCCTGGTGTACTACCGCAAAATCCTGGACTACAAGGATGTGTCCAGCCGCCGGCTGGACCGGGCCAGCTACCGGGTGCTGGGCACCTGGCAGACGGAGAAGGGCGCGGTGTTCATCTTCCGGGATGACGGCAGCTGCGTGATTGAGGGCAAGGAGATGTTCTTCTCCGCCAAGAACTTCACCCTCTTGGCCGGGGACAGGCCGGGGGAATTGAACATCAACTACCACATCGTGGACAGCCGGGAAAAACGCATGACGCTGCGGCACACCCCCACCAAGAAGCTCTACAAGTTCACCCGGGTTACTCAGGAGGAGCCGTGAGGAGGCGGCCAAAAGCCGCCCATAACACGCTTCGCCCGCCCCAGCGCCCAGACTATCTCCCGGCGCTGGAGGGAATCAGATGGCTGATGGTGTTCTCCGTCGCCTGCTATCACTACTGGCAGATAAGCTGGTGGGCGCCTGAGGTTATCCTCTTTGGGCATCGCCTGCGCCTTAGCCCCTGGCTGCGCACCGGCTATATCTGGGTGGACGGGATGCTGCTGCTCAGCGGCTTCCTCTTGTTTTTGCCCCATGCCCAAAGGCGGGTGGCGGGCGCAGATCATATCAGCTTTCCCGGGTTTTATCGCCGGCGTATTGCCCGCATTGTGCCCAGCTATCTCTTTAACCTGCTGGTGGTGTTTTTTGCCCTGGCCCTGCCCCAGGGGCGCTATCTCAGCTTCTGGCAGGCGGCCAGGGACTGGCTGGCTCACCTCACCTTCACCCACCCCCTGTTCACCTTTTCAAACCTGCATACGCCGCTTAACGGCGTGCTGTGGACCCTGGGAGTGGAGGTGCAGTTCTACCTGATCTTTCCGCTGGTGGCCCGGGCATTCTGGCGCAAACCCCTGTGGACCTATGGCGGCGCCCTTGCCATCAGCTTTGGCTTCAGGGCCTACGCCATCAACCAGCCGGACAGCGCCATGCTGGTAAACCAGCTGCCCGCCTTTATGGATGTGTACCTCAACGGCTTCCTGGCCGCCTGGGCCTATGCCTGGATCAGGCAGAATGCGCGGGACAGCCGCGCCTTCCGCCTGGTGATGAGCGGGGCGCTGGGGCTTTCGCTTCTGCTGATTGCCAGGCTGATCCTCAACCAGTCCGGGGAGGTGGGCATCAAGGCCTTAAGAGCTGGGCAGATGCTGCGGCGCTTTCCCTTTTCTGTGCTGTTGTCCCTGGTGTTTGTGACCAGCTCCCTGGGGCTTCATGGCGTGAGGCACTTGCTGGGAAACCCCCTGGCCCGTTTCCTCTCCGCCATTTCCTTCCAGTTTTACATGTGGCACCAGCTGGTGGCCTCAGAGATGCGCCGTTGGGGTATACCATCCCACAGCTCTCCCCAGCCCCACATGACAGGGGAGCGGGCCTGGCAGATTCCCTTTGTGATTCTGGCGCTGATCATCAGCCTGGGCCTTTCAGCGGCCCTCACCTGGTTTTTGGAGCGTCCCATCGCCCGGCGGCTGTCCGGCAAGAAAAGATAAGGAGATTTGGAACATGCGTGACCCACGAATCTGGAAATTAGCCGGCACTCTGGTGCATTACTCCTGCGCGGTAAAGCCGGGGGAAAAGGTCTGGATCGACCTGATCGACGCGGACAGCGCCCTGGGGGAGGCCCTGGCCCAGGAGGTTTTTAAAGCCGGCGGGCATCCGATTATCCGCCTGACGGACAACCGTATCCAGCGCCAGCTGATGATGGGCTATACGGAGGATCAGCTTAACTTCCTGGGGGAGACGGACGCGGCCCTGATGCGCCAGTGCGCCTGCTATATCGGCGTGCGGGGCGGGCATAACGCCTTTGAAACCGCGGACGTGCCCGAGGCGCAAAAACGGCTGCACAACCGCACCTACGGCAGGATGGTTCATTCGGAGATCCGCGTGCCCCGGACCCGCTGGGTGGTGCTGCGCTATCCCAACCCCGCCATGGCCCAGCTGGCCAGGATGTCCACCGCCGCCTTTGAGGACTATTACTTTGACGTATGCACCATGGACTATGGCAGGATGGGCCAGGCCATGGACGCGCTGGTTAAACGCATGGAGGCCACAGACCGGGTGCGCATCACGGGGCCGGGCACGGACCTGCGCTTTTCCATCAAGGGGCAGACGGCCATCAAGTGCGCCGGGGCCGTGAACATCCCGGACGGAGAGGTGTTCACCGCCCCCATCCGGGACAGCGTGGAGGGCAGCATCGCCTTTAACACCCCCTCCCTGTATCAGGGCGTCACCCACGAGGGCATCCGCTTTGCCTTTGAAAAGGGGAAAATCATCCAGGCCACAGGCAGCGACCCTGAGCTGATCAACCAGATTCTGGACAGCGATGAAGGGGCCCGCTACATCGGCGAGTTTGCCATTGGCCTAAACCCCTATATCACCAGCCCCATGCTGGACACCCTGTTTGATGAGAAAATCGCGGGATCCTTCCATTTCACCCCGGGCCGCTGCTATGATGAGGCCCCCAACGGCAACGACTCCGTCATCCACTGGGACCTGGTGATGATCCAGACCCCGGAATACGGCGGCGGGGAAATGTACTTTGATGAGGTGCTCATCCGCAAGGACGGCAGATTTGTCACGGAGGACCTAAAGCCCCTAAACCCGGAGAACCTGAAAGGGTGAAGCCTGCCTCCCTGGGGCTGTATGTGCACATCCCCTTTTGCCAACGGAAATGCGCCTACTGCGATTTCCCCTCCTACCCGGGGCAGGAGCACCTGCGGGAGGCCTATACCCAGGCCCTCTGCCAGGAGGTTATCAGCCGCGGAGAGGCCCTGGGGCATCCGGAGGCGGACAGCCTGTTTATCGGCGGGGGCACCCCCAGCCTGATGGCGCCCCGGCACATGGCGGATATCCTGGCGGCGCTGAGGGCCGCCTTCCCCTGGGCTGAGGGGATGGAAGCCACCTGCGAGGCCAACCCCGAATCCTTAAGCGCGGCTTTTTTAGAGGCGCTGGCGGCAGGGGGCGTCAACCGCCTGTCCCTGGGCGCCCAGGCCAGCCAGCCCCACCTGCTGCACGCCCTGGGCCGGGGGCACAGCTGGGAGCAGGTGGCCCAGGGGGTTCGTCTGGCCAGGGAGGAGGGCATCCCCAATGTGAACATCGACCTGATGGCGGGCCTGCCTGGGCAGACGGTTTTGGATGTGGGAGACAGCCTGGACGCGGCGGTGGCCCTGAGCCCCCAGCACCTTTCCTGCTATGGCCTGATTTTGGAGGAAGGCACCCCCCTAAGCCAGGGGGTGGCCTCCGGGGAATTGCAGCTGCCCGAGGAGGAGACGGAGCTTCAGATGGACGCGCTCATCCGGGCAAAGCTTGCGGCGGAGGGCTTCATCCACTATGAAACCAGCAACCACGCAAAGCCCGGCTATGCGTGCCGGCACAATTTGAACTGCTGGAAATATGAGGAATACCTGGGCTTTGGCGCGGCGGCAGCCGGTTTTTTCAAGGGCCGCCGCCGCAAAAACCCGGTGGCGCTTTTGGATTATCTGGAGGGTCAGGCGCCAGAGGAGCACAGCGTCACCCCGGAGGAGGCCCGGTTTGAGCAGGTGATGCTGGGCCTGCGCCTCACCAAAGGGGTGGAGGACGCCGCCTTTGAAAGGCGGCAGGGACAAAGCTTGATGGCGGCCTTTGGCCCGGCCATCCGGCGGCATATGGCGGGGGGGCTTTTGGCCTTCTCCCGGGGGCATTTGCATCTGACCCAGGAGGGCCGGGGGCTGATGAACCTGGTTTTGGTAGATTTTTTGCCCTGATTTACCGCGTTTGGATGAAAAGACGGGCTTTGTGCGTTATAATAGTACGAGAAATCAATCGGCTGAGGAGGAACACGATGAAACGGCGTTTGACTGCAGGGCTGGCGGCACTGGTGCTACTCCTGGCGGCTTTCCCGGTGATGGGGCAGGCTGCGGACAGCCAATTTGCCATGGTCACGCGTACCAGCAGGCTGTTTGTCCGCTCTGGCCCCGGCACGGAGTACTCTGCCATCGGCTCCGCCACCCGCGGCCGCTGGGTGCAGATTCTCTCCTCTTCGGGCACCTGGCACCGGGGACGGGTGCTGTCCACTGGCCTTACCGGCTATCTGCACGGCGACTATCTGGAAATGGCGGGCGGCGCAGGGGTGGGCAGCCAGGCGGTGGTCAACAACCCCGTGGCCTCCCAGTTTTTAAACCTGCGCCAATATCCTTCCTATGCCGCGCCCGTCCTTGGCATCTATTATAACGGCGCGGTGGCCACGGTGATCAGCGGGTCTGACGGCTGGTACTATGTGGAAATCGATAGCCAGAGGGGCTATTTCCGCGGCGAATTCCTGCGGTTCATCGGCGGGGGCGGCAGCCCGGTGGGCACCGCCACCGTCTACAGCAGCAACGGCGGCAAGGTGAACCTGCGCACAGGCCCGGGCTACAGCTACCGGGTGCTGGGCTCCTATTCTCCGGGCACCACGGCCACGGTGTACCTGAAGGGGGACGGCTTTTGGTATGTGAGCATCCACGGCGCCAGCGGCTTTATGGATGCCAGCTTTTTAAGGGACGGCTCAAGCCCCGTGCCCACGCCGCCCCCCACCCCGCCCGGCACCACCAACGCCATCGTCACCCCCCGCCAGGGCAGCCTGAACCTGCGGGAGCAGGCCAGCACCTCCAGCCGGGTTGTGGGCTCCTATCCGGGCAACACCGCGGTGATCGTCACCAAACAGGGCCTCACCTGGTGCCGGGTCACCATCCCCCACAGCGGCGCCACCGGCTACATGATGACCCGCTACCTCACCCTTTACGGCCTGCCGGCCGTGCCCACCCTGAGGGTAAGTCACCCTTCCGGCAGCTACGTGAACCTGCGCACCAAGCCCAGCCAGGCCACCGGCACCGTCACCCTGCGGGTCCCCTCCGGCAGCGTCGTCACCGTCCTCACCCCCGGCGGCGAATGGACCCAGGTGAAGTACGAGGGGAAAACGGGCTATATGATGTCGTATTTCTTGAGGTAAGTGCGTTCCGCCGCGTCTTTTGCGGGCCTGTATTGACAAGGCGCCAGGGGATTGCTATATTTTGGGCGAGGTGGAAATATGAGAACAGAGCATAATGACCTGGGGGTTTCGCGCGCTTTGAGGATTATCCTCATCGCGCTTTTGATTGCCTTGGCACTTGTTTTGCTGCCTTCCCCGGCCATCTATTCCTATGCGGAGATTGTAAAACTGCCCATGGATGAAACCGGCGGGGTTCCGCCCTATGATTGGGGCTATTTAAACGACCATGAATACCAGGATGAATCAATCTGGGTTAAGATAGAGGAAGGCCATTTTCAGGGCAGTGACTGGACCGCGGTGCATATCAAAATCAGCGATCCGTCCCAGCTGCGCACCTTAAAAGCGGGAAGATACGGCTCCACCCAGGAGCTGCCGGGCGCTGTGATGGCTAAAAGGGTGCAGTCCGTGCTGGCCATCGGCGGGGATTTTTTTGTCTATCATCACTACGGATATATTGTTCGCCAGGGGAATTTCTACCGCAACAAGCCGACCGGACAGCACGATGTGCTGGTGATCGACAATCAGGGTGATTTTCACGCGCTGCTGCGTCCGGACAAACAGGCTATCGAGGCGTTTGAGGCCAGCCATAAGGAGGCGATTGTCAACGCCTTTACCTTTGGGCCGGTGTTGATCAAAGATGGCGTGGTGGCTGAGGACAGAGCCCAGGCAAAAACGGATGCTGTTCTGGCGCAGCGCATCGCTTTGTGCCAAACGGGCCCGCTTAGCTATCTGGTGGTGTGCTGCGAAGGGCCCAACAGTGAAAACTCTCAGGGCATGAGCATCCCGCAGTTCACAGAGCTGATAGCGTCCTTCCCTAATGTTCAGACTGCCTACAATCTGGACGGAGGCTCATCTGCCACCATTGTGTTTAAGAACACAAAAATAAACGGGGCTGCCGCTTATCGCAGCCGGCCTATTGGCGATATTATTTACTTCGCCAGCGCCTATGTACAGGAATAAACGCAGTGCCTGAACCGCTGTTCATGCTGGGCGGTCTGCCCGTAACGGCCTATGCGCTGGGGATGGCGATCAGCCTTTCCCTGGTGGCGTTTCTGGTGGCTGCGGGGCTCAAACGCGCGGGGTATCCGCCAAGGGTGGCCGAGGTTTTTTTGCTTATCGCCTTGCCTCTTGGGCTTTTGCTCTCCCGCCTTGCCTATGTCCTGATCCGCTTCTATTTCTTTTTGGGTTGGGGAGAGGGGCTGGCGTTTAGGTTTTGGCAGGGCGGCTATTCGGTTTGGGGGGCGGTGCTGGGCTTTTTACTGGCTGTTGGGCTGACCGCCAGAGCAAACCGGGTGAAGGCTGCGCCGCTTAATGACCTGTTGATGCCCTATGCCCTTAAGATGCTGGCGCTGGGGCGCTTTTGTGAGGGGCTGGCAGGCTTGGGCTTTGGCCAGGAAGTTCCTTCCGGGCTTGCCTTCTTCCCCATTGCTGTGGGCAATGAATACGGCGAGTGGCGCTTTGCGGTCTTCATGCTGGAAGGTGTGGCGGCCCTGCTGTTTGCACTTTTAGCATATCGCTATCCGAAGCAACTCCCGGGGGACGCCAGCCGTTTGGCTTTGATCCTTTTTTGCGCCTTCCAAATCCTTTTTGAAAGCCTCAGGAAAGATGAGGTGCTGTCCTGGGGCTTTGTCAAATCCTCCCAAGTGATGGGCGCGGCTGGCCTTCTTATTTTGATGGTAGAGGGCTTGTTTTTCCGGAAAAAGAATAGCTGGCGGCAGCCAAGGCATCTGGCGCTGGCAGGCTTTGCTCTGCTGGTATTGCTGATCGCGGGGCTGGAATATGCCGTTGATAAAACCAGCATCAACATCAACCTGATCTATGCGCTGATGACCGGGTGCTGTCTGGGCCTTTGCGCTTTGACCCTGCGCGCCTCAACTCTGGGCAAAGCAAAACCATCTGGTTCACGCGAAGCGACTTCCGAAATCGCGATGAAGGCAGAAGGCCCATAGTCATTATTCACAGGGCTTTTATTCCTTCGCGGGGATATCCTCAAAGGCCTCGAATACGCCACGGTCAAAGGTGTGGCGCATGGCAAAAAAGCGGGGGTGTTCCCGCCAGCCGCCCTGGGTGGACAGGATAACGGTGCTGTTGATCTCCGCCTGGGGCAGGGCTTCCTGCAGCGCCTGGATTTCTTCCTGGCTGAGGCCGTTTTTGGAAAGCCAGATGCGCTCCAGCTTTTTCAGGCCATACAGCGGGCTCAAGTCCGTGACCTGGTTGTAGCACAGGTTGAGGTCCACCAACTCCGTCAGCTCTGACAGCGGGCTTAAATCCGTTACCTGATTCATAAAGATTTCCAGGTATTGCAGATCCTTAAGCTCGGCCAAGGGGCTAAGGTCCGTGATCTTATTATCCGCTAAGATGAGATACTTCAGTTTAGGCGTAGCCTTAAGGAAGTCAAGGTCAGTGATCCGGTTATGGCCCAAATCAAACGCCAGCATGTCCGGGCAAAGGGTCAGCTGAGCGAAAGCGCTTGATTTATACAGAGGCTCACCGCGCCGGTGCATGGAGAAAATCACATCATCCGTGCGGCAACGAAAGCCTGCGACGGTCATGGTCATCCCAAAGCGCACCTCCGGAAAGGCATCCACCAGGGCCCAGACCTGTTTTTCAGTGGGCCGGCTGGTGAACATGTCCACTTGCTGAAGTGAGGGCAGGTTTGCCAGCTCCTCCATGAAGCGGGTGTAGCCCTTGACCTGGGTTTTCTCCAGGTCAAGATATTCTGCGTCCGGCGGGGTCGGAATGCCTTGAACGGTGAGGGTGGACGCTTGCGCGCTGATCATGAAAAGAAGCACAAGAACCAAAACAATCAGAAAACTTTTCTTCACGGACTTTACCTCCCGCAAAATCGCAAAAGTATTTGATAACTATGATATCATATTCTCAAAGGGAAAAGGAGGCTGACTATGAAAACGCGTATCACTGTCTTGCTGATTTTGCTGATAGTTTTGTTGGGCGCGGCGGCCGCTTCTGACAC
>ENA-UOXR01002130-UOXR01002130.1-bioreactor-metagenome-genome-assembly--contig:-NODE-2130-length-18943-cov-5.774989_pt1 | contig 18943 bp, 13 predicted proteins | sample MGYA00238164_ERZ764825 | MGnify/ENA primary metagenome ERZ764825 (study PRJEB28920, sample SAMN05720171) | bioreactor metagenome | isolation source: Anaerobic biogas reactor | place: USA:Washington...
ATTTCTTCATCGCCTCGGAATGGAAGCAGTTCGCCGCGGCGACAAAATGCGTGCCCGGCTCCGGCCGGATCACTTCGAGTTTTGCAGGGTTGCATTCCACAACGGCAATTTTGCCGTTACGATCGGCCAACGTGATCGTCTGTGCGGAGGCGATTGGCAGATTTTTCAGCGCGCTGATTGCGTCCTCCGTCGTCGCGCATTTTTCCAGGATATAGCGTGTCAACATCCCCGCGTTCAGCCCCGGCTTTCTGATATGCGGGTAGAGAAAGGTCAGCGCGGCGGCAAGTCCGTTTTCATTCATGCCGTCCTCGATCTGAATGAATGCGGTGGTGTTGCCGTTGAACGCGTAGGCACCGGACAGCGCGTAGAGGCAATTCATATAGAGCTTCTCGAGGCTCACCAGGAAATCACTGTTTTTACACAGATAAATATTTGTCCCGTCGGCAACTGCAAAGGCCGTACAGTGATGATCCGGCTCAAAGCAGTACATGGGAAGTAGCAGATTTGCAATATTCTCAAGCGGGCTGCCCTGGCCGTCCGCCATGCCCTCGATCTCATCCAGAACTTCAGGATAATACTCCCGATAGACCGGCAGGCAGCTCTTTGTGAACGCTTTCAGCTCGTCTGTGATTGTGAAAGTCGGGCTGCCGTTGATGATCGTTCCGTGGTTTTTCAGCAGCGCTCCGTACTTAAAGCCTGCCTCATAGTGCGAACCCTTGAATCTTCCGTGATACATATTCACTTCAACTCCATTTTTGTGATTGGAGAGTGGCGTCATCTCTGAAAACAAGGGTAAATCAATAAAAATTTCTTGTCAACAGCTATATTAATTTCGTTAAAAAACGCGGAGCGGTCACCGACCGCTCCGCGCGCGCGATATGAAATTGGGTTACACCAGCTGCCCCGGCAGCTTAAGCTTTTCCTTGGGCGGAAACTGCGCGTCGAAGGCTTCGGCTTCTTTTTCATCCACGAAGTAGCCCTCCGGGTCCTTGTAGGTGCCGGAGATGCCGTCCAGAAAGCCGGGACTTAGCTCGCAGATCAGGAAATAGGGAACCTCAGCGTCGCGTGGCTCGGCAAAATAGTGGATGCCCTTCGTACTTGCCACCACGAAACCGGATTGGCCGTAGAAGTCGATGTTGCCGGTGATGGCCAGCGCGCCCGCGCCCAGCTTTTTGGCCTCGTTCATGGAGTGGCGCAACAATATTGTGCCGTAGCCCTGTCGTTTCCATTCCGGCGCAATGCTGATGGGGCCGAAGGTCATGATGGGAATGCTTCTGCCGTCATCGGCGTAGATCTCAGAGCGGACATACATCACATGGCCAATCAGTCTACCGCGGCGCTCCATCACGAAATCCAGCTCCGGAACAAAATCCGGCTTGCCGCGAAAGGTGTGCAGGACATAATGCTCCAGACACCCGGGGCGGTAGACATTCCAAAACGCCTCGCGCGTCAGATTTTCGGCATCAAAGTAATCGCTTGATGTTTCCAAACGGATGGTATATTCGTTTTGCATGGTTTTCCTCCTAAAATTGATGAGTTTCAATTCAGGGAGGTTCGAGATGTGTTCAGCAAACCTCCCGGTCAGCCGACAATCTCCAAGGTGTTGTTTTTCAAACAGCAGTCTCCTAAATGTTATATTTGATCAGGCTTTGAGCCTCATCATGACTTCATTATAGTGCTATGGACTTGAGAACGCAAGAGGCGGTTTGGCAATGCATCCAGCAGTCAAAGCTGCGGGGCTCGTTTGAGCCCCGCAGGAGGGGTTTTAATTTGTTGTCCTTCGTCTTGTTGATATAGTTCCCCATCACCTGATGAGGAGGGGCGGGTCAGAATCGGAGCATGGCTCCCAATTGATCCGCTGCTTTTTGCAGTTCTTCATTGGTGGGCGCATTTGCGTCGGACACGGGTGCCTTTTCTTCCTTTTTGGGCAGATACTCCGAATAGGCATACCGGGTCGTGTAAGGGCGGGTGTGGCCCAGCAGCGCCGACACCGTTTTGGCTTCTATTTTGCTTTCCAGCGCGTGGACGGCCACCGTGTGCCGCAAATCTTCAAAGCGGATATGGTCAAGTCCGGCTTTTTCGATGATCCGTTGGTGCAGCAGGCGCACCATGGTAGGCGCGTACGGCTTTCGCGTGCCGGGGTGGACGAACATCGCCTCACTGCTGGGGTGTCGGTTATGCTCCTGCCGGAGCAAGGCGACCGTCTCAGGAGTCAGAGTGATTTGTCTTGTGTTGCCGCCGTAGTCGGTCAGCTTGCCCTTTACCACGCAGCGCCCTTCGGATATGGTGAGAACGCCGGTCTGCTCATCCAGATCGCTCCATTTTAGGGCAAGCAGTTCCCGTTGACGCAAGCCGACGGTCAGCATCAGCGTGAATATGGGCAGATAGCCCAGCGCTTGCGCGGCGTCCAGATATTCTTCGATCTCCGTGTCTCCGAGCACAGTTGCCTTGACCTTCCGCTGTGTGGGGTAGTGGAAAGCTCGTGCCGGATTGACCGGAATCATACCGGTTGAGACGGCGCTGTCGAGACATTCCTGCAGGCAGCGATGGATGTGGCGCATGGTAACCTCGCTCAGGCCGGGGTATTCCACGCTCTCGGGACGGTGGCTGCCGAAGCGTTTGCGCTCGTCGAGAAAGCGGCAGATCTGCGCCTCGGTCAAGTCGGAGAGCGGAATGTCGCCCAGCTTGGTCAGGATGTGGTTTTGCAGGACATAGCGCTTGGCCTCGTAGGTTGTGGGGCGCACCTTGGGGCGGACGTCGGCTTCCATCCACCGCTCCGCCCATTCCTTCATCACGTTGTGTCAAGTAGGGACTTAAAAAAATATGAAACTTTTGTGGGGAATTGCTCTTAACGTGTCGATTTCCCCAAAAAGGCAAGAGAGTGGATATCCACAGGATAATATCTGTGAATAGCCACTCTCTTTCTTTTATTTGCCCGACAAGCCTTATTCGTCTCCTTTGTCGCTGAATGTCCAGTCAATATGAATGGACTTGTCATTGTAAACATAAATGCAATCTACAAAGTCGACTACCATCTGCCGGGTCAGGGTATCCGTTTGCAAATATTCCAAAAGTTTGGGTTCGCCCTGTTTGGCAGCGGCCAGTTTGCTTTGGAGTTCAGATAACTCGGATTGCATTCGTCCGACCAACCGTTCCATATCATCTTGTTCCCGTGACAGCCGTTCACGCTGGCTCAGGTATTGCTCTCGACTGATTTTTTCTTCTGCCATGGCATCATATAATTCCGCTTTCTGCTCGGCAGTTCCCTTCAAAGAGGATTGATAAACCGCAAGCTGCTTCCGCAGTTTAGAGATGTGATCGCTGTTTCCCGCCTTTGCCAACAAAGCCTTTTCGCTCATCAGGTTTTTAATATAGGCGTGGATTGCGGACAAAACCACACCGGCAAGCTCGCACTCCTTGATGTGTCCTTTCATACAGCCATATTCGGTGGTTTTTCTTTTAGCGTCGCAGAAAAATTGCGGTGTTGGAATAGACCGACGAGCCAGCGAATATCCGCAATGCCCACACCGTATTTTATCCGTGAACAGGTAAACACCGCGGGGTATGGACTCTTTTTCCTCAAAAGCCTTCAAATTGTCCTGTGCCGCCTGAAATTCCGTTTTTGTTACAAGAGGTTCATGCTGCTGTTCCACAACAATCCAGTCGGATTTGCTGTTCTTCAGCGTTTGATAGCTCCCCACCTGTGGGCGGTAACGCTTGCCGTAAACCACAGTCCCCAAGTATCTCTCGTCCCGCAGGATACGAACAATCATGCTGTCATCCCAAAGGTCTGTTCCCTCAATGCCCGCCCACCATTTATGGTGGAAGCCCTGCTTGTTTTTAATTTTACTGGCGGTAGGGACTTTTTCGGCATTGAACAAACGGGTAATTTCAAGGGTTGACATTCCCATTCCGGCTAATCGAAAAATACGCCGTACAATCTCAGCACTGTCCTCGTCAACCACCAGCTTATTCTTATTCCGCTTATCCTTTCGGTATCCGATCGGAGCAAAAGGGCTTAGATAATCGCCTCGGAGTGCTTTCGTGCGCTTTCCGCTTTTCACCTTGATGGATAAATCCTTGCTGTAATAGCCGTAAATCACATTTCGGAAAGCAATGTCCACGCCGCTGGTCTTTCCCTGCATTTTTGCACTGTCATACCCATCGTTGACCGATATAAAGCGGATGCCCAAAAAGGGGAAAATCTGATCCACATAGTCGCTGACAGTGATATAGTCCCTGCCAAACCGGGAGAAGTCCTTGACGATAATGCAGTCAATCTCCTTTGCCTTGGCCTTTTGCAAAAGCGCCTGCATACCGGGGCGCTGCATATTGGTTCCTGAAAAGCCATCATCGCACAGCTCTGTGACTTCACAACCTCGAAATTCGGGGCAGCTTTCCACATGACAGCGGAGCAAATCCCGCTGATTGGTTACGCTGTTGCTTTCGTCCTTCACACCGTCCCGGCTGTCCTCGTCCTCTACGGAAAGACGGATATATAGAAGAATAACATATCTCTTATTCATTGACCGCCACCCCCACCGGGAACAGCAGTCCTTCTTGCAGGCGTCTGTACTCATCCTCAAAGCGGAGCTTTACAGTGACGGCGGATTTGCTGTGAACGATGACCTTCTCCACCAGCTCCAACGCCATTTTCCTTGTCAGGAACGGTTCCTCACGAAAAGTTAGAAATGTCCGCAGCCATGGGTTTTCTTCAGTCTGCGTTTCTCTCATGGACTGCTCCTGTGCCGAAAGCTCACCCAAAAGGGCGACCAGTTCTGTTTCCTGTTCCTTGTACCGGTTTTGGGCGTACAGATAGTCCTTTTCGCCCATCAGCCGGTCTAAATAATCATCACAAAGGCTTTCTTTCAGACGGGCAATACGGTTAAGCTGTGTCCTTGCCTGTTCCATACGCTGATGGATTTGCTGCTTTTTAGAGAGGATAGCGCTCTTATTCGCCGCACCCCTGATGAATTTTTCCATATCCAGAGCCGTCATAAGCTGGGACTGGATGACGCTGAACACCACCTCTAAAAGTTCGGTTTCAGGGATGCTGGTAAAGGAACAGCGGTCTATTTCTGCGGTATGAATCGGGCAAATGTAATTGTACCAAACATGAAATTTTGGTTCTTTGTGCTTATTTTCCCGCACGTTCTTGTAGCGCACAAGATTCGTGTTGCACTCGCCGCAGTAAACAAGACCCTTTAGGATGTTTTCGGTGTTCGTAACCTCGGCAAAGCGGGATTGCTTGGCATAATACGCCCTTGCAGCCTGTTCCCCCAGCTTTTGAACACCGTCAAAGGCAGCTTGCCCGATGATTGGCTCGTGGGTATTTTTCACGACAAGCCATTGTTCTTTTGGCAGGATGGTTTGTTGCTGCCCTTCCCAAAGAGCCTCCCGTTTTCTGCCCTGTACCATGTGTCCCAAATAGACTTCGTTGGACAGCATGGATTTTATAACGGCTACTTTCCATATGGTATTGGCAAAGCGCTGATCCTTTACCATTCCTTTTTCAAAGCGGTAACGGCTTGGAGAGGGAATGCCCCGGCTGTTCAGCTCCCGCGCAATGCTCTGATAGCTCATACCCGAAAGCCGCCAATCGAAAATATCACGGACAATGGGGGCGGTTTCTTCATCCACAATCAGGCGGTGCTTATCCTCCGGGTCTTTCAAATAGCCGTAGGCCGCCCACGCTCCGATAAATTCCCCACGCTCCTGCTTGCCACGGAGGACAGGGCAGATTTTCTGAGAAATATCACGAGCGTACACATCATTGACAAGGTTTTTCAGATTGATTGTCATGCTGTCATAGGTGGATGGGTCAAGACTGTCGTAGCCGTCGTTGACCGCAATAAACCGTACACCCATGAAGGGGAATATCTTTTCTAAGTATTCTCCGGCCTCAATGTAATTTCTACCGAAACGGGAAAGGTCTTTGACAATGACACAATCCACATTCCCCATGCGTATATCATCTAAAAGCCGTTCAAAATCATCCCGTTCAAAGTTTACTCCCGTTTCTCCATTGTCCGAGTAGACGCAGTAGAGGGAAAGGCTTGGATCGTTCGCAATATACGCACGAAGCAGGGCCTCTTGGTTTTCAATGGAATCGCTGTTCTCACGGTGTCCGTCCAGTACGGAAAGCCGCACATAAGCGCCCACTTGATAGACACGCAGATTTGGTGTGAGGGCCACAGCCGGTTGTCTGAATTTACTTTTCCTTGCCATACTACACCACCTCCCGTTTGGAAGATGGGACCGGAGCAATGCGTTCCACACACTGAATCAGAGCCAGCGTGCTTTCATATTCACACTGAAATTTGAACTCAATATGTATCCGCTGATTTTCGTACACCGCAATGCGGTCGATCAGCTCCACCGCCAGCTTGCGGGTGAGCTGCGCAATATCACGGTACTGCTTGAAGTAGGCGATCCACTGTTGTTCATCAGACTTTCCCTCAACAAGGCGGTCTATTTCCTGACTAAGAACAAGGATAGCGTCCTCGGCTTCCTTTGTCTTTTGGTCGTACCGCTTGCCGAAAGCAAGATAATCCTCACGGGCGATAATGCCGTCCGTGTAGTCCTCATGGAGTTTCATACGGTAACGGCGATATTTCTCCACCTCGGCTTGCTTGGAGCGCAGCCGTTCATCCGCCTTTTTGACCTGTCTGCCGGTATAGGGCAGCCGTGCAATATCAGCCAAGGTCTGCTCCACATCAAGGACAGAGCGAATATGCTCCCGTACCGCAGATTCCACAGCCTGCATCAGCATCTCATCACGGATACTATGGCTTTTACACCCGCTTTTTTCCTTACTGCCCGAACAAATGTAATAGTAGTAAGGATTGTCGGCTGTGGAGTTGTTCTTCCGCACCATGCTCCGGCCGCAATCGGCGCAATAAAGTAATCCCGCAAGAGGAAACAGCGTTTCCTCACCGGGAGCCGTTCGTGTGTCGGTACGCAGGATTTTCGCCGCATTCTCAAAGGTATCCTTGCTGACAATCGGCTCATGGGTGTTTTCCTTGACTGCCCATTGCTCCTGCGGAACCGCAAACTGCTTTTTAACTTTGTAGTTGGGGCTGCTGCGCTTTCCCTGCTCCAAAACACCGATATACAAGGGGTTCTTCAAAATACGCAGAACGGTAACTGCCGTCCATTGCGCTTTGGGATTCCGCTTGAACGGGGTTTGGTAGGAGCTGCCGATCAGGCGCTTATACTCCAATGGGGAGGGAATATCGCTCCCATTCAGATGGACGGCAATGGCCGGTGCGGAATAGCCGTTCAAAAACAGCTTGAACACATCCTGCACAACGCCTGCCGCAAATTCATCAATGATTAAACGGTGCTTATCCTCCGGGTCTTTCAGATAGCCAAAGGCAGCGAAAGGCGCAATAAACTGGCCTTTCGCACGTTTGACCTCAAGCTGACTGCGGATTTTAATGGAAATATCCCGGCAGTAGGCATCGTTCATCAGGTTTTTAACCGGCACAATCAGATTATCCGATGCCGTTTTGGGCTTTGCGCTGTCATAATCATCATTAATGGAGATGAAGCGCACACCCATAAAGGGGAAGATTTTTTCAATGTACTTTCCCGTTTCAATGAAGTTTCTGCCAAGGCGGGAAAAGTCCTTGACGATAATGCAGTTGATTTTCTTATTTTTAACCGATTCCATCATAGAGATGAAATCCGGACGGTCGAAATGAACCCCGGTATAGCCATCGTCCATTCTCACCTTATGTAAGGTGATTTCGGGGTGCTTATCCAAAAAAGCGGAGATTAAATCCCGCTGATTTGCGATGCTGTCGCTTTCCGATTTGTTTCCGTCCTCTTTATCGCCGTCCTCACGGGACAGGCGCAGGTACATATCAGCAATGTACTGTGTGATTGGTTGTTTTGCGTCCATTCGGTATTCTCCTAATCGCCTCTGAATTTCAGAAAACCAATCGGGAGCTTCACCGCAAGTCCTATACCGCAGGGGACTTACCCTGACCACCTGCGGATTTGTGACTCAGCTTACCACAAAACTCCCTTCGCGTCCAGACTGATTTCCTTGTGTTTGATGATTACCATTCATACTCTTTTCCTCATAGGGTTTGTATATAGTGTTCCATCCGCTTCTCAAAGGTCACACCATTGTCGGCAAAGCCAACGCTGACGGCGACCTTTCCCACACGGAAACAGTAGGGGTTTTTGATTTGCCTTAAAAATTCTATTTGGCGTTCTTCTTTGGAGAGAGTTCTGTCAACCTCAATCTCTCTTATATCTACAAGCGTTGCCGGATCAACCGTCCGCACATCCACTTTTCGTAATTTCTCCAAATCCATCTGTGTTACATCAAACTGACCCATGGCCACCCTCCTTGCTTTCTCTTATCATGTTTATGAAAACCGCTGATTGTCCTATGACCAAAAGAGAGGTGCCCACTCATTCAAAGTAGGCGCCCGTCTTCTTGGCCGCTATAAAACGGTTCACATCAGAAAGCTGGTGTGTAACAGGCATATCAGGCAATGCCGCCAGTATATCGTTGCGGTAGCGTCTGCCTGCCCGACTGTCGAGGATAGAAAAAACACAGGTATCCGTTTCTCTGCGGATTCCCCGGCCAAACCACTGGCGCAGCTTAATGAGCATACCCGGCACAATGACCTCGTTCAGATAACCGTAGAAGTCAGGATACAGGGTCTTTTCATATTCCAGCACCGGATCGGGAGCCGGAAACGGCAGCCGTACCACAATGAGGGAAGATAATATATCCCCGGCAAGGTCAATGCCCTCCCCGGCGCTGTCGCTGGCGCAGAGGACACCGTTGCCGCTTTTACGGAAAGCGTCAAGAGCGTCCAAACGGCCTTTACCCATGCGGAATACGGGGAATGAGGTAATCCGTCCGCACAGCTCGTCATATGCCTGCTCCATCATGCGGTAAGAAGTAAACAGAATGAGGGTATGCCCATGGGTCGCTTCAATCAACTCCACCAGCCGGTTGACCACCGCCCTAAAATAGCCACTGTCCTTTTCTGAAGGCAACGGCATATCCTGCGGAAGATACAGCAGGGCATGGTTTGGATAATCAAAGGGAGAAGCCTTGCTGGTTTCAAAAATGCGGCGTTTCTCCGCCAGTATAATTCCGCTGTTTCGCTTAAAATGCGAAAAATCGCCCCCAACAGAGAGCGTACCGGAGGTCAGGATATACGGAATTTCTTCCTGCCAAATATCCTCCGATAGTAGAAAATCAAGCTGCTTTGGCAGGGCGCAGACCCGGCAGGCCGTTGCCCCGGTCATTTCCAGCCACAAAATAGACCCGGCATGATGAAACAGGATGGATAGCTTCACTTCCTGCTGTTCCATGCGGTTCACCAGCCGGTCATACCGCTCCCTTTTTTCACGGACGGTCGTATAAAAAAGCACCGACAGTCTGCGCAGCACAGCCATCAGTGTTTTCAAAGCACGTATGCAGTTTAAGTCAATCTGTACGGCATAGCAGTTTTTATCATAACTTGTGCCTGCGGCATACCGCAAGGCTTCAAAGAGCAGGGCATTTTGTTCCTGCATAGTTTCACACAATCTGACGATCTCCGCTTTATCGGGATTTCCCGAACCTATGGCATGGTAAATGCTTGCTACCAATCGTTCCATCTCCACGTTTTCCATTGTCATACCGTACATCTGCCTTGCGGCATCAAGGAGCTTGTGCGCCTCGTCAAAAATCACCACGCCACGGGGCGGGAACAAGGACCTTCTCCCGTTCTTCCTGCCAAGGACATCCGCCAGAACAAGGTTGTGGTTGGCAATCTGAAAGTCATACCCAAGGGACTGTGCTTTGCGAATGAAGTCACGGTATCGGCAGACAGAGGATAGAGGGCAGTTCAGATGGCAGCGTTCCACATTGATGCAGGATTTCACATAGTCTGTTAAGGGGAGCTTATCCAAATCAAGGGGGCAGGCTCCGGTGAAAAGTCCGGTCAGGGCAGAAAGCAGCTCCTTGTCCTCATGACGGTCATTATGTACGATAGAGGAACGATACCCCTTTACCCGGCTGTCGCAGGCATAATGGGATTTCCCCTTACGAACCACAAAGGACAGGGGCTTGTCAATGATACGGTGTTCCATCAGAATATCAGAAATCTGAGGGATGTATTCCTCAGTCAATGCCTTTTGTAGCGCAATGGTGGAAGTAGAGATAATCGTCGGCAGCTTATTGCTGCTGAACAGGTTGTGGACCGTCACGGCCAGGATGTAAGCATGAGTTTTTCCCGTACCCACCTCGGCCTCACAGAGCGCCAGCTGGTTTCCTTGCAAGGACTCCAGCATTTCCAGCGCAAGAGCCGCCTGATTTTCTCTCAAGTCCATGCCATGTTCCGGCAGGATGTTTGAAAAAATGTGTTCCAGCAGATTTCTTGCTCTCACAATAGGCTTGATGGTAAAGGTGCTTTCCGGTTCCGATACTGCCTGTGAAAGCATTTTGTCCATCGCTTTTTGATAGCCGCTTTCATTCAGGGGCGCCGACTTGGAAAAAAGCCGCTTTGCCTTTAAGGTAGAAAGCTCTACCATACGGTAGCTGTATGTTTTTCCGGTGTAGTATTCCAAAAGCACGCAGTTTTCGGCAGTCAGCACAATGCGTTCCTCTTGCCGAATTAAGCCTGCTTCATAAATCTTATTTTGAATATCTGCCATGTAGACAGGTTGTTCCATAATATTTTGCCTCCTTTGCTTGCCTAAAGGAGCGACACAAGAATGCGGCGGAATCAGGAACCGTTTTGAAAGTCTGCTGACTGAAAAGACCTGTTCCGCCGCATGGTTTCTATCGCTCCGATAGAACACGATAGATTTTTATATCAAAGCAAAGGTGTGACAGGCGATCCGGCTGGTGATGCCGGACTCCATAAAAGCCGCCCCTCATTCTTTCTCAAATGAGGGTGATGCGTTCTCCCGGCCGTCTGCCGGGCTATCCAATGCGGTGAAGCGTTCAAGATAGAAGTACCATAATGACCGGCAGGGATCGTCGCAATCCGTCCCACCATAGGACGTAACTGCCGCAGACAGTATCGCTCGGAGGGCATTGCCCTCGTCTTGGCGTGTCCCGGTGCGTCGCTCCTCCTGCCGGTGATGTACCCATCACACCCGTATTCTGTTTTCAATGTTCAGGTGAAAGGAAATTTGGAAGTCCTTTCACCCAATGTCAAAAAAACAGGGGGGTGACGAGTCATTCATAGAAAAAATTTTTTAGTTTTTTTGAAGCCCACTGCAAGCTGTCCCAAACTGCCCGCTGGTGTACGGCCTCTTTTTCTGCAATTTGCCGGATAGACAAGCCTTGGAAGATGTGCAGAATAAACCTGCGCCGTTGGATTTCGGTCAATTTTCCACTGTCCAGCAGCCTCTTTGCGGCTTCCTTGGCTTTTCTGGCATCGCTTTTATGTATCAAATCCAGATCAAGGGGCGGGGTGGCAAGCTGCTCTGTTTCCTCCAGCCCATTAATGCTCACATTCAAACGGCTTGTCCGATTTTCATGTGTGACTTGCTGATGGTAGATTTCATCCGACAAGGCTTTCAGTTCCAAAAAGTCCTGTGTTGTCTTACCGGGGTTCTCCGCAAGGTAGTCCTCCAGTGTGATTTCTACAATGCGGTCTGCGAAACGGTAAACAATGCCCTCGCTGAATTTATTTAAGGCATAATCACTATCTTTATAATTTTTCATGTTCCTTTCCTCCAATCTGTTTTGCGAAAATGCGAAAACAGATTGGAGGGTGGTGAACGGCATCGTGGTTCGACAAAAGGTTTGATGTCAAGTTGTAGGTATGGGATTATATGTAAAACAAGCAGGAAATTTGTCGAAAAAAATAAGACAGCACTTCGCCCACAGCGAAATGTTGTCTTACTTAGATTTGTATGATGAAGTTGTGATAGTGAAAGATGGTATGTATGGGTTGTTCCAGCTTCAGGAACACCCCAAAAAGGGATAAGAACTCAATATATTCATGTGGATACCTCTCTCGCCATAGCATAGCGAAAGCCGGTATCACGAAGTCCAAAGCATCCGTTAAAAACCGCAAAAGCCTGCCTTCCGAGTTATGAAGGGCAGACTTTGCTTAACTGTCAGCAGCCAGACTATCATAGCGCCCTAAGACACCTTAGACCCTCGGCTTTGCGTCCCCGGCTTTAGCCAGGTTTGCCCATAGCTTTATTGATTTGTTGTTTTAGGTTCTGTTCGGCGTGGTGATACCGCCGATCGTTTGATATCCATCTTTTCTCATGCAACCGATTCAAACTGGCTATTATAGAGCTCCGCATAAAATCCATCTCTATCCAGCAGTTCATCGTGGCTGCCACTTTCAATAATATCACCGTCTTTCATTACAAGAATGATATCTGCATTTTTTATTGTCGAGAGCCTATGTGCTATCACAAAAGAAGTTCTGCCGACAGTCAATTTATCCATTGCTTGCTGAATGATACGCTCAGTACGAGTATCAACAGAACTTGTTGCTTCATCCAGTATGAGCAACGGTGCATTTTGAATCATAGCACGAGCTATCGTAACAAGCTGTTTTTGTCCTTCGGACAGACTTGCTTTATCATTCAAAACGGTGTCATATCCGTCCGGCAGAGTTCTTATAAAATGATGCAGTCCTGCGGCTTTACAAGCATTAACAACCTGTTCATCGGTAACATCTTGTTTGCTGAAAATAACATTTTCCTTAATGGTGCCTTCAAAAAGCCATGAATCCTGCAAAACCATACAAAACTGATCGTGTACATTCTCCCTTGTCACTTGGCTGATAGGTGTTCCGTCGAGCAGGATTTCGCCATCATCTAATTCATAAAACCGCATCAACAGATTCACAATTGTTGTTTTACCCGCTCCAGTTGGGCCTACGATTGCCACTTTTTGTCCTGATTTTATCGTTGCGGAGAAATTATGAATAATTGTCTTTTCGGGTGCATATCCAAACTTAACATTTTTAAACTCAACATCCCCCTTTATATTCTGCAAGGCTTTATGCTTATGATTCTCACCCTCAAGCTCTTCTTCAGCAAGGAATTCAAATACACGTTCTCCTGCTGCAGCGGCTCTTTGTAGGTTGTTTGCAGCTTGAGCCATCTGGGAGAGGGGCTGTGTAAACAAACGGACATACACTATAAAAGCAACGATCACACCGAATGATATGGTGCCATTCATAGCTAATGCGGCGCCAACCACACAGACGGCAACATATCCGAAATTGCCGACAAATTGCATCAAGGGCATCATCATCCCTGATAGGAATTGAGACTTCCACGCACTGCTATATAAGTCTCCATTAATTTCTTCAAAGATTTCCTTCGCTTCGCTTCCGCCGTTATAGACCTTTACTACATTATGCCCGGAGTAAATTTCTTCGATATGACCATTGATGTTCCCAAGGCTTTTTTGTTGAGAAACAAAATACCCTTGGGATTTTTTCATAATTAGCATCATTAAGACAAAACCGATCAAGCTTGCACCAACGGAAGTTAAGGCAAGAATCCAGCTATTGTAAAACATCATAATCAGAGCGCCAACGAATGTAGTAATCGCTGTAACCAGTGTTCCAATACTTTGGTTCATCGTTTGCCCTATAGCATCAACATCGTTGGTAACACGGCTAAGCACATCCCCATAACTGGTTTTGTCAAAATATCTAAGGGGTAGACGATTTATCTTCTGTGAGATATCAGTACGCATGGTTTTGGATATCTTCTGCGTGACAGTCGCCATAATAAAGCTTTGAGCAAACCCCAGCAAAGCAGAACCAGCATAGAAAATAACCAGCAACCATGCGAGATTAGTTATGATATTCATATCAATGCTGCCAAAGATAGGTTTTCCGTTAATCAAAGCAGGCAAGCTCTTTGCAATCTCATTTGTCATGTCCTTAAGTTTTTCCGGACCTAAGATTTGTAACACAGTACCAATTGCTGCTAACAATAAAGCGATTACAATTATCAGCATATAGGATTTGGAATATTCGATTAGTTTAGCCCAAGTCGCTTTAAAATTTTGGGGTTTTTCAACCGGGCCGCCCATTCTACGGCCTCCACCCATAGGGGATGGCCTTTTCGTTGTATTTTCACTCATGATGCAAGTTCCTCCTCACTAAGCTGTGATAATGCAATCTCTTTGTATACTTCGCATGAAGAAAGTAGTTCTTTATGTGTGCCTTTACCAACCATTATGCCATCGTTGAGAACAATAATTTGGTCAGCTTCCATGATTGTTCCAATACGCTGTGCAACAATCATGCTTGTAATTCCCGCGGTTTCTTCTTTAAGGGCACTGCGCAGTATGCGGTCAGTTCTATAATCCAGTGCTGAAAAGCTATCGTCAAAAATATAGATCTCCGGTTTTCGGCACACAGCACGGGCAATGGCAATTCTTTGTTTTTGACCGCCTGATAAATTAAGGCCGCCTTGAGAAATATCCGCTTCGTATTGCATATCCATGGATTCAACGAAATCTGTGCCTTGGGCAATGGAAACAGCCCTTTTTATTTCATCTACAGTTGCAGCTTCTTTTCCGTTTTCACCGTAACTTACATTGGAACTTACAGTCCCTCTGAATAAAACTGATTTTTGAGGAACATATCCAATCTTATTATATAAAGCTTCACTTATATAATCCTTCACATTTACACCGTCAACCAATACCTCACCTTCTGTTGCATCAAAGAAACGCGGCACAAGATTGATCAATGTGCTTTTCCCACTTCCTGTCGAACCAATAAATGCGATTGTCTCTCCTTGTTTTACAGTAAAGCTAATGTCATGGAGGACATAATCTGCAGCTCCGGGGTACTTAAAGCTGACATTCTTGAACTCAACCTCTCCAACAACCTCAGGTTTACCACTGTGTTCTGTACCATCAAGGATAGATGGCACAGTATCCAATACCTCATTAATACGTTTGGCTGATACAGATGCCCTGGGCAGCAATATGAACATCATTGCAAACATCATAAATGACATGATGACTTGCATTGCATAGGCTGAAAACACAACCATATTTGAAAATATAGGCAATTTATCCATTGCCACCGCATTGTTAATCAGGTATGCACCAATCCAGTATATAGCCAAGGTTATTCCACTCATTACCATGTTCATCATAGGCATTACAATGGCCATACCACGGCTGGTATAAAGCTGTGTTTCTGTTAACTCTACATTAGCTCTCTCAAACTTCTCTTCCTGATAATCTTCAGCATTATAGGCACGCACAACTCGAAGCCCGGTTAGGTTCTCGCGGGTTATCTGATTCAAGTTATCGGTTAGTACCTGCATTTTTCGAAATTTTGGCATAACAAAAGCCATTATCAGAGTAGTGAATACGACCAGTATTAAAACTGATATGCCTGTTGCCAACGACCATTCAAAGCCTTTCCCTGCGATTTTGGTAATTGCCCAAACTGCCATAATAGGTGCCTTAATTATCATTTGAAGTCCCATTGTGACGATCATCTGTATTTGAGTAACATCGTTGGTAGAACGGGTAATGAGGCTTGCTGTAGAAAACCGATTGATTTCTTCAGTCGAGAAGGAATCCACCTTGGAGAATAACATGCTACGAAGCCTTTGCGAAAATGACGCTGCGATGCGTGCAGCGAAAAACCCAACTACAATGGCTGACGCAACGCTTCCAAGGGCACAAAGAAGCATGAACCCACCTTGCCTCCAAATTTCACTCATAGCGCTTCCCGGCGTTTGTACTAACTTGGTAATTGTAGACATATAGTCAGGCAATTTTAAATCAAGCCAAACTTGGGCTACGATAAATACAAGGCTTATTACAAATTGAAGCCATTCTTTTAATTTTAGGTGTTTGAAAATTTTAAACATTCATCGATTCCTACCTTTCGTAATAGCAAATACTTGCTAACAGCAGCACATTCTAACACCGTTAGCAAAGTGTAATTTTTTTGCAGCCGTTATGAACGGCTGCATTATTTATCTTTTACAATTTTGGCCCCCATCCGGAGAGCCTTCCCATAATCCTTACTAACTCTTTTGCGTCATATTCCCCTAAAGCTTCCAGCATCCTTGCTGTTGAATTAATAACAGTTTTATTATGCTCTTCAGTAAACTCCACTCCCTCTTGGGTGAGGCTAACTAAAACCTTCCTCCGGTCACTTTTATCAATTTGTCGTGTTATAAATCCTTTGTTTTCAAGATTATTCAGTATAACTGCAACACGGGCAGAACTGATATTCATTTCACTGCTGATTTCACTTGGCAGAACGATACCGCCTTGCCTTAAAATATATGACATAGTAAAAGTTTCACCGTGCATAGTTTCATCAATTTTCTTTTGGTGCCCACGGCTCCGGAACTGGTATGAGTTGTGAAGAAATTGTTTTGCTAGCTCGGCGTAATCCATTAGCGCACCTCCTTTCAAGAAAAACCTAACATAGTTAGCATTGTAATGCCGTTAGGGGTATTTGTCAAGAACATTTAAAAAGATTTGCTTGACAAAAAATCTAAAACTGCTATAATGAACATTGTTCAGGTTGAAAGGGGACTGTTATGAATAAAACCATTACTTCTAAAGAAGCTATCCTATCTGCAGGAAAAGAAATCATTGTTCAATCAGGTATACAGGGGTTAAATATGAGGGATGTTGCGCATAAATGTGATATTTCTGTAGGATCGGTCTATAATTATTTCCCATCTAAAAGTGATCTGATTGTGGCAACAATTGAGTCCATATGGACAGAGATTATGCGTGGCTCCCAAGGTTGTATCTCACAGGACGACTTTGCAGAAAACATTCAGTCTTTGTTTTACAGTGTACAAAAGGGGAGCCAGAAATATCCATCCTTTTTCAGCGTCCACTCTATGAGTGTTGCAGACTTTGACAAAGGTAAAGGCCGAGATGTAATGAATCGATTTTTCATCCATATAAAAAATGGATTGCTTGAATCCCTTCATAATGATCAAGGTGTAAGAAAGGAGGTATTTACCAATCAATTTACAAAATCAGATTTTGTTGATTTTGTTTTCTCCAACATCATTACGCTATTGATGAAAGAGGCGGATTCATGTGACTTTTTATTAGAAATTGTGAGACGTACCATTTATTAAACCCGCTGTCTACCCACCCTTTGGTGGGTATTTGCGGAAACCAAACTGAACAACATTCATTTAATATTTAGGAGGATTACTTATGCAAGCGCTTATAGAAACATTATTTGATGCAGTATATCTAACCACAGTGGTAACCCTGGGTGTTCTGATGATTAAAAATGCCAAAGGCAATAAACAGTACAGCCTATTTGGCATAATGGCAGTGGTTTTAGGTTTAGGGGATTCCTTTCACCTTGTACCCCGTGCTCTTGCATTAAACACAACAGGCTTAGAAAGTTTCGTTGTACCCCTTGGAATAGGCAAATTTATCACATCTATTACAATGACCGCTTTTTACATCTTGCTTTACTATGTCTGGAGAAAACGCTATAGCATTACCGGAAAACAAGGTGTTACTGCAGCCGTCTATCTTTTTGCAATTGTACGAATAGTCTTGAGCTTCTTCCCGCAGAATGGTTGGACTAGTGTTTCTCCATCTTTGGCATGGGGAATTTACAGAAACATTCCTTTTGCTCTCATGGGATTACTGATTATTGTTCTGTTTTATAACAGTGCAAAAGAGCACAACGACAAATCTTTCCGCTTTATGTGGCTGACCATTGTATTGAGTTTTGCCTTTTACATCCCTGTTGTATTATGGGCGGATGTAAGCCCACTAATCGGTATGCTCATGATTCCCAAAACCTGTGCCTATGTTTGGACAGTGTGGATTGGGTATAGTGATATGAAAAAGGGCCGGAAAAAGCTAGACGCATAACAAGGAGACAAGGCAAGTATATCCAAGACTACTCTTATTCCTTTCCAAAATATCTAAAATAGTCTAAAGTATCATTCTTAACATGGTTAATACGAAGGGCACGGAGCAACATTTAATGTTGTCCCGTGCCCTTCTATTATTGCCCGGTATCTTGCTTTTCTTATTAACGATATATTACTTGCTTGGTATAGCTTTAAGCCAAACGGCAATATCGTGCATGGTGCTGCGAAGATCCCTTGTGCTGTAACCAAGCTCACGGGTGGCCTTCTCATGTGAAAAAAGTGCGTTCTCCGTAAGCGTCATAAGGGAATATCGCGTGAACACAGGGGTCTTGCGGGAAAGCTTGTAGTAAAGCTCCGCAAATGGAGCCGCAGCCTTTGCCAGAAAGAAGGGTAAATAAAGTTTTATAGGTTGCAATTTTGCTTCTTCGGAAAAGGTACTGAAAAACTCTTTTAAATTAATCAAGCCGTTGGAAAGGATATAGCATTCTCCGCATTTCCCTTTTTGAACAGCCAGCAGAACACCCTCGGTGACATCCCGTACATCCACAAAGTCAAAAGCTCCCCGCACACCAATCCGGAAACGGCCCCCCGCAAAATCTTTTAACATACAGGAGATATTGCCGGTATCCGATGCATGAGGGCCGATGATGCCAGCAGGATGAACAACGACAGCATCCAATCCGCCCTTTGCAGCATCAAGCACAAGCTGCGTAGCCTCGGCCTTGGTTTTGGCATACTGCCCGTGTACATTTTCAGGGCTGAAAAAGGAAATCTCTCTCATCACCTGACCCTTTGGCAAAAGAGGAAGGGCGTGTACAGAACTAATATATACAAGCCTTTTTACGTTATGAGCCTTGCAGGCTTCAAGTATGTTTCTTGTGCCGCCCACATTGACATCATAAATAAACGGGTTCTTCTTTTTGGATATAGAGATAATACCGGCGCAGTGTATGACTATAATGAAAGCATCCCCGGTGGCTTCAAAGAGAGGTTCAAGGGAATCTTTATTGCGTATATCGCCTGTATAAAGGGACAACAGATCGCTTTTCACGATAAAGCTGGGCATACGCTCACCAGCAAGCAAAAGCGC
>ENA-UOXR01002131-UOXR01002131.1-bioreactor-metagenome-genome-assembly--contig:-NODE-2131-length-18937-cov-5.954507_pt1 | contig 18937 bp, 17 predicted proteins | sample MGYA00238164_ERZ764825 | MGnify/ENA primary metagenome ERZ764825 (study PRJEB28920, sample SAMN05720171) | bioreactor metagenome | isolation source: Anaerobic biogas reactor | place: USA:Washington...
CATGAGCTCAACGCCCATCGTCTTCGGCGTCGCCGGCGGCACCGCCTCCGGCAAAACCACCGTCGCCCGCCAGATTCTCGACCGCGTCGGCGCCCGCCACATCGCCTATCTCCCCCACGACGCCTACTACCGCGACCTGTCGCACCTGCCGATGGAACAGCGCGCGCAGCAGAATGTGGACCACCCCGACGCCCTCGAAAGCGACCTGCTTGCCCGCCATATCCGCGAACTCCGCCAGGGCCGCCCCGTCCCCCTGCCGGTCTATGACTTTGCCACCTACACCCGCCTCCCCGAAACCGTCACCGTCGAGCCCGCCTCCGTCATTCTCGTGGACGGCATCCTCATCTTCGCCGAACCCGAACTGCGCGGCCTGATGGATATCAAGGTGTTCGTGGATACCGACGCCGACATCCGCCTCATCCGCCGCATCCAGCGCGATACCCGCGAACGCGGCCGCACCCTCTCCTCCGTCGTGTTCCAGTATCTCGACACCGTCCGCCCCATGGATCTTGAATTCGTCCAGCCCAGCCGCCGCTACGCCGACATCATCATCCCCGGCGGCGGACAGAACCGCGTCGCCATCGAAATGGTCGTTTCCCGCCTCCAGGCCATCCTCCCGGCCTGATCCCCTTCCCCTCTCCGGCAAAACCGGTCACTCCGCGGCGGCCGGCGGAGCCAGCTCGCGGATGCGCTGCATGACCAGGGCGCCCACGGCCTCGTACCCGCCCTTGTCCGGCATGGCCGCGCGGATCTCCTCCAGCGTGATCAGCGGGCCGAAATGCGCCGTGATGCGCGAAGGCTGCAACCGGTGGCTCCCTTTGGGAAACGCCTGATGGGTCCCGGAAATGTACAGGGGCACTACCGGCACCCCCCCCTTCGCAATCAAAAACCCGATGCCCCCCTTGGCCTCGCGCATCTGCCCGTCCGGCGATCGCGTGCCCTCCGGGAACAGCCCCACCACCTTGCCTTCCTTCAGCGTGGCGATGGCCTTCTTCAGCGCGCCCAGGTCCCCGCGCGTGCGGTCCAGCGCAATCACCCCCACCCGGGGGAAAAACCAGCGCGCCACCGGATTGGAAAACAGCGTGTCCCGCGCCAGAAAATGGACGATCCTCCGGTTGTTGCAGCCCGCCATCACCGGCGGATCCAGATAACTGCAGTGGTTGGCGGCAATCACCGCGCCCCCCTTGGCCGGGACATGCTCCCGGCCCGTAACCCGCATCCGGTACTTCAGCAGCAAGCCCAGATAGACCGTCCCGCGCGAAAGCCAGTACAGCGGCTGTCTGAACAAACCCTCGCGCATGGGTCAGGACACCACGCCGGCCTTCTTCAGGTCGCTCACGATCGTATCCACGACCTGGTCAATGCTCATGCCGGTGCTGTTGATGATCCGGGCGCCCAGCGCAATCTGCAGCGGCGCCGTGGCGCGGCTCGAATCCTTCTGGTCGCGCCGACGCAGGGAACTGAGCACTTCGCTCACGTCGCCCGCGCCCTCCGTCTGCTGGATCTCCGCCGCCCGGCGGCGCGCGCGCTCTTCGGGATCCGCATCCAGATAGTATTTGTACGGCGTGTCCGGAAACACCACCGTGCCGATGTCGCGGCCTTCCATCACCAGGCTGCCGAATGTCGTCATCAGCCGCAGCTTTTCGACGATATAGACCCGCACGGATTGCTGGGCCGCAATGTCCGCCACCCGCTCGCGGACCGGTTCGGCCCGGATTTCCTGCCCCGGATCCTCGCCGTCAATCAGATACCCCACCGCCTGGTCTTTCAGCACCAGCTCCATGTTCATCCGGATCAGCAGGTTCGTCACCGCCTGCGCGTCCTTGACGTCAACGCCCTCCTTGACGCATTTCCAGGTCACCCCGCGGTACACCGCCCCGGAATCCACATAGACAAAGCCCAGCGCCTGCGCCGCCCGGCGCGACACGGTTGATTTTCCGGAGGCCGAAGGGCCGTCCACCGCCACGATGATCACAGGTTTATTCAACGTTCACTCCCAGGTTGACGAGTTGATCCCAAAATTCCGGATAGGACGTGTCCACGCAGGCCACGTTGCCGATGCACACCGGCTCGGCGGAGAAAATCGCCAGGATGGACATGCTCATGGCAATGCGATGGTCGCCGTAGCTGCGGATGCTCTTTCCGGGCGCGATCCGGGCCGGGCCTTCGACCACCATGCCGTCGGGGCGCTCCTCGACCCGCACCCCCATGTTCGTCAGGTTTTCCACCATGACGGCCACCCGGTCGGACTCCTTCACCCGCAGCTCGCTGGCGTCGCGGATTTCCGTGCGTCCCCGCGCCAGCGCGCCCAGCACCGCCACCAGCGGCAGTTCGTCAATCAGGTTGGGAATCTCCGCCCCGCTCACCTCGGTGCCCTTCAGGTCGGCGCCGGTGACCGTCACGTTGCCGTACACCTCGGGATCCGTCGGCGCCGAGGTGCGTTCGATTTCGACCCTCGCGCCCATGCGGCGCAGCACGTCCAGCAGGGCGGTCCGGCGCAGGTTCAGGCCCACGCCTTCCACGCGAAGCGTCGCGCCGGGAATCGCCGCCGCCGCCGCCAGCCAGTAGGCCGCCGAGGAAAAATCGCCGGGCACCACGTACGGCCGCGCCAGGAATTTGGGTCCCTTCGGACCGCAGCCCTCGACCGAGATGTGCGGTCCCTCCACCCGGATGGGCGCCCCGACCGCCCGCAGCATCCGCTCCGTGTGGTCGCGCGTGGGGATCGGCTCCAGCACCGTCGTCCGGCCCGTCGCGTACAGCCCCGCCAGAATGCAGCAGCTCTTCACCTGCGCCGACGCCGTCGGCAGGCGGTACTCGATCCCGTGCAGGTTCCCGCCCTGGATCGTCATCGGCGCCGTTCCCTGCGGCGTCAGGTCCACTGTCGCCCCCATCAGTTCCAGCGGCTCCTTGATCCGCCGCATCGGCCGCGACTGCAGCGACGCATCGCCCGTCAGCGTCACCTGGATCGGCGAGCCCGCGCAGAGCCCCGCCAGCAGGCGCATGCCCGTGCCCGAATTGCCCACGTCCAGCGGCCCCACCGGCTCGATCATCTTGCCGCCCGTGCCCTGGATGCTCAGCACCCCCTCTTCGTCAATCCACGAACGCGCCCCGAACGCCTCCATCGCCTTCAGCGTGTTCAGGCAGTCTTCCGCCTGCAGAAACCCCCGGATCTCCGACGTGCCCGAGGAAAGCCCCGCCAGCAGCGCCGTCCGGTGCGAAATGCTCTTGTCACCCGGCACGCGCACCACGCCGCCGGCAAATCCGCCGGGATGCACGATCTTGGTCTGTTTCGGTATGGTCATGAAATCGCCTGGTTCTTCCCGGGCCGCCGCCGTTAGCGGCGGCGCCCTTTCAACAAGTCCGCGCGGGCGTCCCGGGCACGCTCCAGAAAGGCCGCCACCTCGGCAAACCGGCCCGCTTGGAGATCATCGTATACCTGTTCGACCTCGGTTTTGAAAGCCCTCAATTCCTCCGCCACCGCCGGCGCATTGGTCCGCAGAATGTCGTTCCACATGTCAATGGACCCCGACGCCACGCGGGTGGAGTCATAAAAGCCGGTTCCGCAAAACGCGCCGACTTCTCCGGCACGGTCCCGTCCGATGGCCCGGGCCAGGGCCGCAGCCGCCACATGCGGCAAATGGCTGGTCCGCGCCAGCAGCCGGTCATGGTCGTCCGGCGCCATCCGGCAGGTCCGCGCACCGGCGGACTCCCACAGGTTCGCCACGCGCTCCAGGGCCTCCTCCGGCACACCCGGCAGGGACGTCACCACCGTCAAGGCCCCTTCGTACAGGTCCGCCGACGCCGCTTGCAGGCCCTGCTTCTCCGATCCGGCGATCGGATGGCTTCCGACGAACGTCCCCGCCGGCAGCCGCTCGGCCATCTGCCGGCAAATCCATCCCTTGGTACTGCCCACATCGGTGACCAGGGCTCCGGAATTCAGCGCGGGGGCGATCTCGACGGCCAAATCCGCGCAGGCCCGGATCGGCGCGCACAGCACCACCAGGCCGGCCTCCTCCGCCGCCGCCGAAGGCTGATCGTACGCGGCATCCACGATGCCCCGTTCCAGCGCCTCCCGGCGGGTGTCCGCTTTGCGCGCATACGCCGCCAGCCGCCCGGCATAGCCGCGCTTGCGCAGCGCCAGCGCCAGCGAGGCCCCCATCAGCCCCAGCCCGAGAATGGAAATGCACGGTTCTGCCCTCATCCGTCTCCGCCTCGCCCCGCCCGCGTCAATGCAGATTGCGTCCCACGGCCCGCGCCACCAGCTCCAGTTCGCCCATCAGCGCCTTGAACCGCTTGGGCGTCAGCGACTGCGGACCGTCCGAAACGGCATGCGACGGATCCGGGTGCACCTCCAGCAGCAGGCCGTCCGCCCCCGCCGCCACCGCCGCCTTGGCCATCGGCGCCACCAGGTCCCAGTGCCCCGTCCCGTGGCTCGGATCCACCACCACCGGCAGATGGCTCTCGCGCTTCAATACCGGCACCGCGCTTAAATCCAGGGTGTTGCGCGTGAACGTCTCGAACGTCCGGATGCCCCGCTCGCACAGAATCACCTCGTCGTTGCCCGCGTTGATCACGTATTCCGCGCTCATCAGCAGCTCTTCCAGCGTGCTGGCCAACCCCCGCTTGAGCATCACCGGGCGGTTGCAGCGTCCCAGCACCTTCAGCAGGTTGAAGTTCTGCATGTTGCGCGCGCCCACCTGAATGATGTCCGCAAACTCCGCCACCATCTCGACGTCCCGCGTATCCATGACCTCCGTAATGATCGGCAGGCCCACCACCGAGCGTTCCTCGGCCAGGTACCGCAAGCCTTCCACGCCCAGCCCTTGAAAGGCGTAGGGGGACGTGCGCGGCTTGAAGGCCCCGCCCCGCAGCAGGTGCGCCCCCGCTCCCTTCAGGAACGCCCCCAGCGACAGAATCATGTCGCGGGTTTCCACCGAACACGGCCCCGCCATCACCACCACCCCCGGCCCCCCGATGGTCAGCCCCCGGTCGCCGTGACGCGCCGGCGGAATCCGCACCACGGTCCGCTCCGCATGAAACTCCGCGCTGGCCCGCTTGTAGGGCTTCAGCACCGGCATGACCTTCTCCACCCCCGCCATCATTTCCAGCGCCGGGCCGTTCACCTTGGCCTCGTCGCCGATCAGCCCGATCACCGTGCGCTCCTCGCCCTGGCTCACATGGGGCTTCAGCCCCCACTCGGTCACCGTATCCGCAACCGCCTGGACCTGTTCCGCCCCGGCGCCGTTTTTCATCACCACAATCATGCAAATCTTCCCTTCACGGGTTCTCCCGGGTCCAACCGTCCCGGCCGGTCCGGATTCGAGCCCGAGACACTACCCCACCCCCCTCCCCTTGGCCATCCCAAAAACCGCTTGAATCGGCATCTCGTTTGCGCCCATGGGCCAAGACCGATGCAACCAATTCCCGTTCAATCAATTGATCACCCCGCCGGGTTACCGCCCCGGCCTACAGCCCCCCCCGGAGGGTTCGGATGGATCGGTTGTAGGCCAGGGCGCCGACCTGGCGGCTGTTCCATCCTGTCCATCCTGAAAATCCTGGAAATCCTGTCTAAAAACGTCTCCCGATCTGTCCCAACTTGATCATTGGATATTGGGTGTTGGATATTGGGTCTTGAAATCCCAACCCCGCCAGGGCGCCGACCTGGCGGCTGCTTGACCCTTCCTGCCCCTACCCCAGCTCGGGCAGCGCCTCTTCCAGCGCCGCCAGGAACTGGGCGTTTTCAGCGGCCAGGCCGACACTGACGCGCACATGCTGCGGCAGACCGAAGCCGGCCATGGGGCGCACGATGACTTTGCGCTTCGTCAGCGCCGCCGTCAGTTCCGCGGCCTTCGCGCACGGGAACAGGATGAAGTTGGTGACGGATTCCACCGGATCGAGCCCCAGCCGGCGCATGCCGGCCATCAGCTGTGCCCGGCCTTCTTGCAGCATCTGGCGCGAACGGATCAAATAGTCCTCGTCCTCCAGCGCCGCGAGGGCTGCGGCCTGGGCCATGGCGGTCACATTGAACGGCTGGCGCACCTTGTTCAGCAGATCAATGGCGTCCGGCTGCCCCATCGCATAGCCCACGCGCAGCCCCGCCAGCCCGTACGCCTTGGAGAACGTCCGCAGCGTGATCACCGGTTTTTTGCCGGCCTTGGCGTGCTTCACCGTGTCCACCGCCACCGCCGGATCCAGCAGCTCCATGTAGGCTTCGTCGAACACCGTCACGACGTTGTCCGGCACCTGTTCCACGAACCGGTCCACGGCGGCCTGGTCCACCATCGTCCCGGTCGGGTTGTTCGGATTCGCCACCACCACCAGCCTGGTTTTCGGCGTGATCGCCGCCAGCATCGCATCGAGGTCGGTTGTCATTCCCTGCATGGGCGCTTCGATGCACCGGCAGCGGTACAGCGCCGACACGAGCTTATAGACCACAAACGTCTTCTCCGAGCACACCAGGTCGTCGCCCGCCTCCATGAACGCATGGGCCAGCAGCACGATATGCTCGTTCGAGCCGCACCCCAGCATCACCATGTCGTCGCCGATCCCGAACTTGTTCGCAATGGCCTGGCGCAAATAGAACGATCCGCCGTCGGGATACAAATGCATGGACGGAATCGCCGACTTCATCGCCTCCATCGCCTTCGGCGAGGGGCCCAGGTTGTTTTCGTTCGAGGCCAGCTTGACGATGCCGTCAATGTCCTTCAGCCCCAGTTCCCGGGCCACTTCCTCCAGCGGACGCCCCGGCTGATACGGGCGCTGCGACGCAATCCATGAATTCGCCAATCCGGTGAACAGACTCATTTCTCGTCCTCCTCGTCCTCGTCGTCATCCAGCTCGTCGTCTTCGTCGTCCTCATCGTCGTCGTCGAAATCGTCCTCATCCTCATCGTCGTCGAATTCGTCTTCGTCGTCCTCGGCCCCTTCCCCGTCCCCGTCTTCTTCGCCGCCGACGATCTCCTCTTCGGAAAGCCCCTCGCGCTCGATGGGCTCTTCCTCATCGGGCGCCAATTCCGCGTCCACGCCCGCCACCGCCGCTTCTTCGACCGCCGTCAGGGTCATCTGACCCGCCTCTTCGGCCGGAGTCTCGGGCGCCTGGGCGGCCGGTTTCTTCGCCCGCGCGCTCTGCTCGGCCTCCAGCCGCCGCAGCTCGTCCGTGCCCGGCAGGTCGTCGAGGCTCTTCAGCCCGAAATGCTCCATGAACTTCTGGGTGGTGCCGAACATCCACGGGCGCCCCGGCAGCTCGCTGCGGCCGATCACCCGGATCAGCTGCATCTCCAGCAGATTCCGGAGGATGGCATCCACGGCCACGCCGCGCACGGCTTCGATCTCCGAGCGCACGCACGGCTGACGGTAGGCAATGATCGCCAGGGTTTCCAGCGCCGGCAGCGACAGGCGCGTGCCGCGGCCCTTTTGAAGCATCACCCGCAGCCAGGGCCCGCAGTTGGCGTCGTTCTCCAGCCGCCAGCCGCCGGCCACCTCGATGAGATGGAACCCGAGCTTGCGTTCGGCCAGCTCGCGCTCCAGCTCCGCCACCGACTCGCGCACCTGCTTCTCGTTCGCCTTGGCAAAGTCGGCGGTGACGCCTCCGCGGCGCTCCGCGGTGGACGACAGCACCCGGCGGATTTCCGCCGCCGTCAGCGGCTCCTTGCGCACGAACAGCATCGCTCCGATGATCTGTTTCAGCTCCGGCAACACAAACTCGTTCATGATTCTCCTACCCTCCGCCGTCCGCCGGGCCGATCGACTCCTCCACCAGCGGCGGCACCAGCTCCACCACGCCTTCCGCCTGCTCGATGAATATCTCCCCGTACGTCTCCTTCTGCACCGCCCGCGCCTGGGCCAGCCGAATCAGCTCCAGCAGCGCCAGAAACGTGCAGGCGATCTCGTGGCGCGATCGCATGCCCTCGAACATCCGCGACAGCGAAAACTTCCCCTCCCGCCGCAGCCGGTCGCCCAGCACCTCGATTTTCTCCGCCACGGTGAAGCGCTCGGCGAAAATCTCGCGCAACTCCTCGGTCTTGACCTTCTTGAGCGCGTCGTTGAACGCGCTGATCAGGTCGAACAGCCCCACGTCATGCAGCGCCACCTCGGCATCCCTGTCCAGCACGGCATCCGCGCCGTCGCGGCCGAAAATGTCCTCGCGCCGCGCCTCCAGAGCCTCGAGATGCAGCGCCGCATCCTTGAATTTCTTGTATTCCACCAGCTGCCGCACGAGATCCCAGCGGGGGTCTTCTTCCTCTTCCTCCAGCTCCGGGCGGTCTTCCACCGGCAGCAGCAGGCGGCTCTTGATCATCATCAGCGTCGCCGCCATCACCAGGAACTCCCCGGCGATGTTCAGGTCCAGCATCTGCATCAGCTCGATGTACTGGATGTACTGCGCCGTGATGCTCTCCATCGGGATGTTGTGGATCTCCAGCTCGTCCTTCTTGATCAGGTAGAGCAGCAGATCGAGGGGACCCTCGAACACCTCCAGCTTGACTTTGTATTCCTCGTGCGACATGGCCGTCAGGGAGCAGGCATAAGGAGGATAGGCTTTCGGTCTTGCTGTAGCCGCGCCCGATGGTCGCGGGGCTGTTCAGTTGACCGGCCCCGACGGGACCGGCTGCAAAACAGCCGGTTCAACTGCGGAAGCCCGCTCATTCCAACCCGACCGCTTTCCGCGCCTTCTGCACGGTTTCGCGCGCCAGCCGCCGCGCCCTGGCCGCCCCGGCCTGCAGCACGTCCTCGACATACTTCGGATTCGCGGCCAGCTCCGCGCGCTTGTCGCGCATCGGGGCGAAATGCGCCTCGAACAGTTCCGCCAGCTCTTTCTTGGCGGTGCCGTAGCCCATGCCGCCGGCCCGGTAGCGCGCCGCCAGGTCGGCCTGCTGCTCCGGCGTCGCAAACAGCTTGTACAGCCTGAACACGTTGCAGGTCTCCGGGTCCTTCGGCTCCTCCAGCGCCTTGCTGTCGGTCACGATGCCCATGATCCGCTTCTTCGCCTGCTTCAGATCGCCGAATATCTCGATGGTGTTGCCGTAGCTCTTCGACATCTTCTGGCCGTCGAGGCCCGGCACCACCGCCACCTCGTCGGAAATGGACGGCTCGGGCACCGTGAAGGTTTCGCCGAACGCGTTGTTGAACTTGATGGCCAGGTCGCGCGTCACTTCCACATGCTGTTTCTGGTCCCGGCCCACCGGCACCACGTTGGCCTGCACGATCAGGATGTCCGCCGCCATCAGCACCGGGTAGGCCAGCAGGCCGTGGTTCGGGGCAATGCCCTTGGCCAGCTTGTCCTTGTAGGAATGGCACCGCTCCAGCAGGCCCAGCGGCGTCACGTTCGACAGCAGCCAGGCCAGTTCGTGCACCTCCGGCAGGTCGCTTTGGCGGTAGAACGCCGTGCGTTCCGGATCCAGGCCGCAGGCCAGGAAATCCAGCGCCACGTCCCGGGTGCCCTGGCGCATCGCGTCGGCATCCGCCACGCTGGTCAGCGCGTGGTAGTTGGCAATGAACAGATAGGCCTCGCCCTGCTCCTGCAGGCGCAGCGCGGGGCGCATCATCCCGAAGTAGTTTCCAATGTGCAGTTTGCCCGATGGCTGAATGCCCGACAAAATTCTCATATCTTCTCGTTTCCTGCTGAATTCGCCGTGAATACAACCCGCGCATCCTACCCGCCCCCCTCCCCCGCGAAAAGCGAAAAAGGCCCCCCCCCGCCTCGGCGCGCTGTTGCAGAGCCCATGTATAGTTATTGCAATAACTATACATTATTCAGAAACCTTGAGCGGCAATCAACCCGCCGCATAAGACGGCCGGGGTTAGAACGGCAGGCCGTAGTCCTGGATCTTGCGCTGGATGGTGCGGCGGGACAAGCCGAGCTGCCCGGCCGTGAGACTTCGGTTTCCCCCGTTGCGTTTCAGGGATTCTTCCAGAATCCGCTTTTCGATTTCCTCCAGGGTCATGCCGGCGGGAACGGACCAGCCGGCCGCCGCGGCGGCCGGAGCCGACGCCCCGCCCAGGTGCAGGCGGTCGGCGCGCAGCACGCCGTCGGGCGTCATCACCACCGCCGCCTCCACCACGTTGCGCAGCTCCCGGATGTTGCCGGGCCAGGCATGGGCCGCCAGGCGCGCATGCCACTCCGGTTCGACTTCGCGGATGCGCCTGCCGTGCTCGGACTGGGCCATGGCGATGAACCGCTCCGCCAGCGGCCGGATATCCTCGCGGCGCTCGCGCAGCGGCGGCAGCGCCACGCCCACCACCTGCAGGCGGTACAGCAGATCCTGGCGGAATTCCCCCGACGCCACCTTGGCCTCCAGATCCCGGTTGGTCGCCGACACCAGCCGCACGTCCACCCGGAAGCTCTCCTGACCGCCCACCCGCATGATCGAGCGGTCTTCCAGCACCCGCAGCAGCTTGACCTGCACCGACGGCGGCGCATCGCCGATTTCGTCGAGAAACAGCGTGCCGCCCTGCGCCCGCTCGAACGCCCCCGCCCGGCGCGACACCGCCCCGGTGAAGGCTCCCTTTTCGTGGCCGAACAGTTCGCTTTCGAGCAGCGTTTCGGCAAAGGCCGCGCAGTTCACTGCGACGAACGGGCCGTCCGCCCGGGGGCCGTCCGCATGCAGCGCGCGCGCCACCAGCTCCTTGCCCGTGCCGCTTTCGCCGCGGATCAGCACCGTCGCGGCGGTCTGGGCCAGCGCGACGGTCTGGCGCACCACCTCGCGCATGGCCGGGGATTCGGCCACCCAGGTCCGGGCGCTCCACTGACCGCGCACTTCGGCACTGAGCCGCTCCACCTGCCGGCGCAGGCGGGCCGCCTCCAGCGCCCGGCCCAGCTTGGCCTGCAGATCATCCAGGTCCAGCGGCTTCTGCAGATAGTCGTAGGCGCCTTCCTTCATCGCCCGCACGCTCGAGTCCACCGACCCGTAGGCCGTCATCAGGATCACCGGGGCGCGCCCCCCGTCCATCTCCCGGATGCGACGCATCACCTCGATGCCGTCGAGATCCGGCATCACCAGGTCCGACAACACGACATCCGCCCCGCGGTCGCGGAAGGCCGCCAGGCCTTCGCGGCCGCCCGGCGCCCATTCCACGTCGTAGTCCATGCCCCGGATCGCCTCGACCAGCGAGGACCCATGATCGGCATCGTCTTCCACGATCAGGATGCGCGGTTTCATGCCCACTCCTTCTCCGCCGGCGGAAACTCCATCCGCAGCCGGGCGCCCGGGCCGCCGGCATCGGCCACCCCGAGAACGCCGCCGTTGTTTTCCACCGCGGTACGGGCCAGAAACAGCCCCAGCCCCGTGCCCTGCGGCCGGGTGGTGAAAAACATCTCGAAAATCCGTTCCCGGCTGCCGGGCGGAATGCCCGGCCCGGTGTCGCATATATCCAGTCGAACGCGGCCGGCGGCCCGCGATCCCTCCACGCGCACCTGCCCGCCCGTCCCCGCGTGCTGCAGGGCGTTCAGCAGCACATTCATCAGCGCACGCTTCACCGCCGGCGCGGACGCCCGGACGATCAACTCGCCGGATTCCGCCTGCACGACCGGCGTGACACCGGCCGCTTCGAAGCGGGGCGCCAGCATCTCGATGCACTCGCGGGCGCAGGCCGCCAGATCCAGCCGTTCGGCCGGCGACTCGCCCGGCCGCGCCAGCAACAGGAATTCCTGGAACACCTTGTCCATCCGGTCGAGGGTGTGCTTCATCCGTCCCGCCAGCTCCCCCATGCGCTCCGGACGGGCCCCTTCGCTCCGATCCGCCTCCTTGGCCAGCATCTGGGCATCCAGCCGCAGGCTGGACATGGGATTGCGGAAATCATGAACGATACCGTTGGCCAGCATGCCCGAAAACGCCAGGTGCTCCTCCCGGCGGCGGGCCTGTTCCCGCCGCTCTTCGCGGTGCACCATGCCCGCCACCAGCACCAGACAGATGCCGAAGCAGCCCCCCATCGCCGCCAGGCTCAGCCGGTACATGGACTCCACCGCATTGGCGGCCGCCCACTCCTCCCGCTCCACCGCGCGCCGGCGCAGCCCCAGTTCCAGTTCGACCGGCTCCCGCCGGGGATGCGTCATGGCCACCGTAAACGTCACGACGGGAATCCGCCCGTTATCCGCCGACAAATTCTGCCGCCCGATCTGCACCGGTTCCGTGAACGACCAATCCGACGCGTCGGCCAATCCCTCCGTCCCGTCCATATGCTCCTGGAACAACGTGACGCCCTCGCGCCGGACCGATACGTACTCCAGGTCCCCTTCGACTTCGCGCAGCGAGCGCAGCAGTTCGGAAAAATCCTGCCAGGATCCGCCCCCGTCTTCGCGCGCGGCGGACGAGGCCGCCCGCAGCGCCAGGTTCATCGCCAGCCACTGTCCGCGTTCGGCCACCGCCTGGGCCGCCATCTCATGAATGGCCCGGTTGTGCCAGTGACGCAGCGCGAAAAGCCCGGCGCCCGCCAGCAGGGCAATCAGAGCCACCCAGAGGGCCGCCATCCAGGCATGCGACCGGCGCCGTTTCCACGCGATTTCCATGGCCGGCATTCTAGCGGCCCGCCCCGCATCGGCAAGACAGAACCGCTTAGTCAGAACGGACCCGACGGCCCGGAGCGAAGGCTCTCCGACAGGCGCCGCCCCCCGCCCTGTCCCGGACCTGGGCGCATCTGCGATTAGGTGCACACCCCCGTCATATTGAACGAAGGCGCGTAGCGCCGGAGTCGAAATAACTTGTCCTGCCACCGCGGGATCTCGGCCCCATCCCCAAGGCCGGCCTTCGGGACCAAGCCGAGATCCCTCGACTCCGCTCGGGATGACAGTCACCCGCCTAATTCCGAATTGGGATGCACCTAATCGCAAATGCGCCCCCCTGCGTGTTGGGGTTGGCGTGTTGGGGTTGCGGCTTGGGGTTGCGAAGGCCTCCCTCGCGGCGTATGGTCTCCCCCGTTATGAGTTCATTGCTTTCCATCCATACGTATGGCGATCCGGTCCTGCGGGAATCCTCCCGCCCCGTGGACGCCATCACCCCGGACATTCTGGCCCTGATCGAAGACATGTTCGCCACGATGAAAGCCAACCAGGGCGTCGGTCTCGCGGCCCAGCAGGTAGGCCGCACGGAGTCCGTCTGCGTGATTGAACTGCCCGAATCCTATGACCGCGAAGAGGAAACCGGCCCCCGCCTCAATCCCGACGTGCCGTTGCGCCTGGCGCTCGTCAATCCCCGGATCGTCGAGGCGTCGGACGATACCTGCAGCCTCGAGGAAGGCTGCCTCAGCTTCCCCGGCATCACCGGCAGCGTCGAACGGTCCTGGTCCGTCACGATTGAACACCTGGGCCTGGACGGACAGCCCCGCACCACGACGCTGCAGGGATTTTTCGCCCGCGCCGCCCAGCACGAAATGGATCACCTCGCCGGCGACCTGTTCATTGACCGCTTCAGCCACGTCAAGAAACTCGCCGTCCGCGGCAAACTGAAGCGCCTGCAGCAGGAAACCCGCGAACACCTGGCGGCCGGCTGACCTCTCGATGCCGAACGGGTCCGCCGCGAGTCCGGCCATCGGCTTAGAATTCGCGCTGAATGGAAAACGTCGCCCGGGGCGTCTCGCCCTCTTCCGACCAGTCGTAGCCGACCCAGAGGCCCGACCGGGGCAATTGCAGCTCCACCCCCCGCAGTTTCGGTTCCAGGGCCTCCGGCGACAGGCTCATTGCGTCCGGCTGCATCATTTTCAGCCGGAAATCCGGCAAACGCGCCATCAGGGGCATGTCCACGTTCACCTGCTCCAGCCCCCCCATCACACTGGAGGCCTGCAGCGACAACAGGCGCGGCCCGGACGACTCCCCGCCCTCCTCCTGGGCCGGCGCGCCCCTCCCCGCCGCCAGCAAGGCCGCCATCCACGCTACCCGGACTGTCCATGCGCCTTTCACACCCCCCATACTACCCGCCTTCGCCCCGCCTGCCAATCTTCCGCCATCTGCCCGGTTTCGCCTGTTCTTCTCGCTTGCCAACCGCGGCGGCGTCCCACACCATGACGCATCATGTCGACGATCCTGATCACCGGCGGCTGCGGCTTTATCGGCTCCAACCTCGCCATGGCCTTTCTTCGGCGCGGCGACCGCGTCGTCGCCTTCGACAACCTGTCGCGGCGGGGCTCCGATATCCTGCGCCAGCGCATCCAGGAAGCCGGGGCCGGATTCGTCCGGGGGGATATCCGCCATCCCGCCGATCTCGACGGTCTGTCCGGGCCGTTCGACCTGATGATCGAATGCAGCGCCGAACCCTCGGTGCTGGCCGGAATCCACGGCGATGACGCCTCGTTTGTCGTGCAGAACAATCTCGTCGGCTCCCTGCACTGCTTTGAATATGCCCGGCGCAACGGCCTCCCCGTCCTCTTCCTCTCCACCTCCCGCGTCTATCCCTACGACCGACTGAACGGCCAGGAATACCGCGAAACGCCCACCCGCTTTGCGCCTGCCGGGAAATCCCCGGGATTCGGCCCCGGCGGCATCGGCCTGGATTTTCCCATGGATGGCATCCGCTCGCTGTACGGCGCCACCAAACTGGCCTCGGAAATCATGCTGCAGGAGTACAGCCGCCAGTACGACCTGCCTGCCGTCATCAACCGCTGCGGCGTCGTCGCCGGCCCCTGGCAGCTCGGCAAGCAGGATCAGGGTGTCTTCACCTACTGGCTGGTTTCCCACCTCCTGAACCGGCCCCTGGCCACCATCGGTTTCGGCGGCGCCGGCAAGCAGGTTCGCGACCTCCTCCACATCGACGATCTTGTCGATCTCGTCCTGCTCCAGGCCGGCCGCATGGCGGAATTCCGCGGAGACCTCTTCCCGGTCGGCGGCGGACCCGATTCCAGCCTGTCGCTTCTCGAAGCCACCGCGCTCTGCCGCCAACTGACCGGCCAGGCCCCCCCGGTTTCGTCCGTGGCAGAAACCCGCCCCGCCGACGTCCTTTGGTACATCACGGACAACCGCCTCGCCGCCGAACGGCTCGGCTGGCGGCCGAAGCGCCATGCGGAAACCGTTCTGCGCGACATCCGCGACTGGCTCCAGGCCAACCCCGGCCTGCTGAACTCCTTGTTTGGAGCGCCTGCATGACCCCCCCCTCCCCGTTTTTCTCCATCCTCATCCCCGTCCGCAACGAGGAAGACGGCATTGCCGGCACCTGCGAAGCCATCCTGGACCGGTTCCGCCGCGAACGGATTGACGACTATGAAATCTGCGTCGTCAACGACGGCAGCACCGACCGCACCGGGGACATTCTCCGCGATCTGGCGGTGCGCCATCCCCGGATCCGCCCTCTCGACAATCCGGGACCAAACGGCTACGGGTTCGCCGTCCGCCAGGGCCTGGAACACTATGCCGGCCAGTGCGCCTGCATTGTCATGGGCGACCTCTCCGATTCCCCCGACGACATCCTCGCCTACTACCGCGAAATGAAGGCCGGCGCCGAATGCGTCTTCGGATCCCGCTTCATCCCCGGCGCACGCGTACTGGACTATCCCCGCCACAAACTGTGGCTCAACCGCCTGGCCAACCGCTTTATCCGGGTGCTGTTCCGGCTCGACCACAACGACATCACCAACGCCTTCAAGTGCTACCGCCGGGAGGTCATTGACGGCATCCAGCCGCTGCTCTCCGCCCACTTCAACCTCACCGTCGAAATGCCCCTCAAAGCCGTCGTGCGGGGCTACTCCTTCAAGACCCTCCCCATTTCCTGGACCAACCGGCAGACCGGCGAATCCAAGCTCAAAATCAAGGAGATGGGCAGCCGCTACCTCTTCATCGTGCTCTATGTCTGGCTGGAGCGGACACTCTCCCGCGGCGACTACCGCCGCCGCTGACCCCCGCCTCTACTTTTTCTTCTCGAACACGACCTTCTTGTACCGCAGGTCGTAGGTGTCGGCCCACCGCGAGGCAGGCGGGATTTCATACACCGGCCGGTAGGCTTGCTCCAGCCGGCCGTAAAGCGCATAGGAGTTGTCCTCCAGCGGAATGTCAATGATCACCAGGTCCCACGGGTCGCTCTCCAGAAACGCCCGCCGCTCCCGGGACAGCATGCCCTGATCAAAACGCCCCCGGTTCCAGGAATCCTCGCCCGCCTGCGGCCAGGCCGTCTTCCCGGCCAGCAGGCTCATGTAGCCGCGGTTGATGAAATACGAATCCTGGCCGGGCCGGGACAGGATGTCCATGATCTGCCGGTAGCGCATCCCATCCTCGTCGTTGATGTAATACGGACGCGGATCCTCCGCCAGCGCCAGCCCCTGCACCGTCAGCAGCGCCCCCAGCAGCGGCGGTGCCAGACGTCCCTCGCGCCACATCCGGTGGGCGTAGCCCAGCCCGACCGCCAGCATCCCCATGTAGAAAACCCACATCTGCGACGGCCCCGAACCGTATTTGCTGTTGGCGAAGCTGCCGGCGACCGCCGCCGCCCCCAGCATAAGCAGTTCCGGCCGGAACAGCCCCCGCCAGGTTCGCTCGTACAGCGCCACGCCCGCGACAATCAAGGCAACCGATACCGCATACTTGCGCGTCAGGATTTCCTGGAACACCACCGTCCACAGCCGCGACCAGATGATCGGCTGGTTCCGATTCATCTCGAACACCCAGTACAGGAACCGCGAATCCTCCCGGCTGGCGTACCAGGCAATCCCCGCCACGCTCAGCACCGTCAGCCCGGCCCCGAACCACAGCCCCTTGCGCCAGTCCTGCGACAGCACATAAACGGTACCCGCCGCCATGTAGGCCAGCCCCAGCTGCTTGGTCCAGAAGGATGCAAACAGCGCCAGCCCCGCCCCCGCCAGCGTCTTCCACGACAATCCCGGATCCCGCAGGAATAAATACAGCCCCAGAATAGAAAAGCTGGCATGCAGCGTGTTCGGCCCCACATCCACATACCATTTCACGTCCAGAGCCGCCGCCAGCCCCGCCCCGAGAATGGCCAGGAACCGGCTCCCGGTCAATCGGTGCACGCAGGCCCCGACCAGGACCATCCCCGCCAGCCCGAACACACTCGCCGCCAGCCGCACCCAGCGGATGTCCAGGCCGAACAGACGGATCGTCCATCCGAAGATCTCCGACGCCAGCGGCGTATAGCCGTCGGTGACATGCTCCACGTCCCCGCGCGGATAGTACGAATGCCCCCCCTCGGAAAACTGGTGATAATACTGCATGTGCCAGGCGTCCGAGCCCACCGTGATCTCCGGCCGGCGCACGTGGTTCGCCATCATGGACAGCGCAATCCCCAGATGCGCCAGCGCCACCGCGCCCGCCAGCCAGATCAGCCCGCCGCGCATCCGCCGGCCCGCCGCCGCCGCCGGCCCGGATCCCGAAATGATCGCCGGATCGCTTTTCATGCCCTCTCCTGTCGCATCTCCGGCACAGCGTCCGGGTTTTGCCCTTTCCTGGCAAGCCAATTTGCCCTCCGCCAATGGGTCCTCTGAAGTCGGCCCACCCTCGCAGAGATGTGTCTCGGTTATAATTATAAGCGAGACAAACTTAAACGGCCGGTCCTCCCCCCGGAACCCCCCCCCCCCCCCGCCCTGGCCGGACGGATTTTGGCTTTGCCCCTTTCCCGATCCGCGGTACAGTTCCGCCTTCACCCAATCGAACAGGCAGGAGACGACCATCATGGCAGGCATTTTCAAGGCATACGACATCCGGGGCATCTACGGCGACACCCTGACGGACGACATGGCCTTTCAGATCGGACGCGCCATCTTCGCCTTTCTCGGCTGCCGGAAGGTCGTGATCGGCCGCGACATGCGCCCCCATTCCAAGCCCCTGTTCGATGCCCTGGCCCGCGGCCTGACCCTGCAGGGCGCCAACGTCATCGACCTGGGCCTGTGCTCCACCCCCATGTCCTACTATGCCAACAAACTCCTCGGCGCCGATGCCTCCATCATGATCACCGCCTCCCACAATCCGGGCCCGTGGAACGGATTCAAGATCTGCCGCGCCAACGCCACCCCCCTCTCCGGCGCCACCGGCATCCTCGACATCGAGCGCATCGTCCGGGAAGAAGACTTCGCCCCCCCGGCCCCTGCCAGGGGCCAGATCTCCACCTACGACATCCTGCCCGATTACGTTGAGCATTTCCGGGCTTTCGCCGACCTCCGCCGCCCCCTGAACGTCCTGGTGGACTATGCCAACGCCATGGGCATCCTCGAGGCCAAGGTCTTCGACGGCCTGTTCTCCATCACCCCTCTGTTTGACACCCTGGACGGCACCTTCCCCAACCACGAGGCCAACCCCCTCGACACCCATACCCTCGCCGATGCCCAGCAAGCCGTCCGCGCCGGCCAGTACGACTTCGCCGCCTGCTTCGACGGCGACGCCGACCGCGTCGGCTTCATTGACGAAAAGGGCGACATCATCCCCATGGACATGATCACCGCCCTGATCGCCCGGACCCTCCTGAAGAAGAATCCCGGCGCCAACATTTTCTACGACCTGCGCTCTTCCTGGGCGGTCAGGGAAGTCATCGAAGAAGCCGGCGGAATCCCCAACCGGAGCCGCGTCGGCCACGCCTTCATCAAGGCCCAGATGCGCGAAAAGGATGCCCTGTTCGCCGGCGAGCTCTCCGGCCACTACTACTTCAAGGAGAATTCGTTCGCCGAGTCCTCCGCCCTGGCCGTCCTCCTCATCGCCAACCTTGTCTCGCAATCCGACCAGCCTCTGTCCAGCCTGATTGCCCCCATCCAGCGCTACGTCGCCAGCGGCGAAATCAATTCCACTGTCGCCGACGCCCCCGCCGTGCTGGACAAACTCCGCGTCCGGTACGCGGACGCCGACATCCTGGAACTCGACGGACTCAGCTTCGAATACCCCACCTGGTGGTTCAATGTGCGCTGTTCCAACACCGAACCCCTCGTCCGCCTCAACCTCGAGGCCCAGACGAAGGCCGAAATGGAAGCCCAGCGCGACGAAGTCCTCGCCCTCATCCGCGCCTGATCCCCAAAAAAGAAAT
>ENA-UOXR01002133-UOXR01002133.1-bioreactor-metagenome-genome-assembly--contig:-NODE-2133-length-18919-cov-5.236111_pt1 | contig 18919 bp, 14 predicted proteins | sample MGYA00238164_ERZ764825 | MGnify/ENA primary metagenome ERZ764825 (study PRJEB28920, sample SAMN05720171) | bioreactor metagenome | isolation source: Anaerobic biogas reactor | place: USA:Washington...
CAACTTCCAGCCGTCTCGGTCCAGCAAGACCTCGTGCGACAAATGCTGGTGGGGCTGCTGGGGTCCGTGACCGAACGGACGCGGGAAGCCACGGTGCGCGTCAGTAGTTCCGCCGACCAGGGTGCGGTGGACCTGAGCGTCAGGGTCGATCCTCCCGAGGCTTTGGAGCCAGCGGGTCAAGGAGAGGACTCCAGCCGCAAGCTCTCCGAGCTCCAGGCTTTTGCCACCATCGGCGAGTGCCACCTCCTGCCCCTGGTCGAGTGCGAGCGGATCATCGGGTTCGACCTGAGCTTGCCCATCGCCCTCCGCACGGTCCTCGTCGTGGACGACAACGAAGGCGTGCTACAGCTGCTGACGCGCTACCTTGCCGCCCACGGGTACCGCGTGCTCACCGCCAGCACCAGCGAAGAGGCCCTATCCAAGGCCGAACGGTTCCGCCCCTATGCCATCACCGTGGACCTGATGATGCCCGAACACGACGGCTGGGAGCTGCTGCAGCGGCTCACCATGCAGCCCAGCACCAGCCGCATCCCCATCATCGTCTGCAGTGTGCTCAAACAGCGAGAGCTCGCCCTGTCGCTCGGGGCCACTGCCTATATCGAAAAGCCCGTTACCGAGGAGGCGCTGGTCACAGCGTTGGAGGCTCTGGACCGTACGCCTGCCCGCTCATAGACGCCTCGACCACCGCTCGGGCCCACTGCATGATCTCTGAGGGCATCAAGCCGCTGGCCTTGGTAGCGATCAGCCCTCCCCGCAGCGGTTGGCGCTCCACCACGCCGTCTTGGGCGGATACCACCACGATGGGGATATGCCGCCATCGCTCGGTGGCCTGCATCCGCTCCACTACGCCGAACCCGTCCAGATCGGGCAGGCCAAGATCCAGCAACACCAAGTCTGGATGGTGCAGGTCCAGCAGGTCCAGTGCCTCTTGGCCGCGATAGGCGCAGTACACCTCATAGCGCCGCACCGCGTCCTCGCCCAACATGCGGGTCATCAGCTCCAAAAAGTCCAGGTCATCGTCTACCAGCAGGATCCTGGTCACCTTTTGGCCGTAGGCGCGTAACAGATCCCACAGGTCTCGACGCGACACGGGCTTGACCAGATAGCCCTCTACCAGGGGATGGCGGCTCAGCCGCTCCTCACCAGGGAGCGGACAGGCGAGGAATGGCACGCTGGGGCAGCCCCACGCGCGGGCCGTCTCGTGGAGGCTCGCCATGTCGCCCGCGCCGTGGCCTTGATGCAGGAGCACTGCCTAGGGAAGCACCGTGTGTGCCACCTGCTGGCCCTGCTCCAGGCTGGAGACGACCACCACGCGCACACCGTGCATATAGCGCTGCAGCAGCATGGCCGAGGTGGGGCTGTCGGACACCGCCAGGAGCACGGGCTGCTCCCCCATCGACGCCACCGCGGTGCGCACCTCACTTTGGATAGAAGGAGATGGCAGCGACGTCGGATGTCCTGGCAGCGGTATCGTAAAGCTAAAGGTGCTGCCCGCCCCCACTTGGCTCTCCACCCAGATGCGACCGCCATGCATCTCTACAAAGCGTCGGCTGATGGCCAGGCCCAGACCAACGCCTCCGTGTCTCCGTCGTAGGCCCGCATCCAGCTGATGGAACTCCTCAAACATGCGCGGCAGGTCGTCGGGCGGGATGCCCACGCCCGTGTCGTTCACCGCAAATACCAGCGCACCGCTGTCAGGCATCACCTTGACCGTGATGCTGCCCTCGTCGGTGAACCGCGCCGCGTTGGAGAGCAGGTTAATCAGCACCTGGCGGATGCGGGTTGGGTCGACGTACAGCCGCGGCAGACCCTGCGGCACCTCGGTTCGCAGCGCCAGGCCGCGAGACTGCACCAGAGACCGCACCGTATCGGTGGCCTGAGCTACCAGCGCCTCGACGTCCACCTCTTCCAGCAGCACGCTCATCTGGGCGCTATCGATCCGCGCGAGGTCCAGCACGTCGTTCACCATACTCTGGAGATGACGCGCGTTACGGTGCACGGTGTTCAAGTCACGTTGAAAGCTGGCCGAGAGCACGCTCTCGTAATAGTCTGGCGACTCGGTCATCAGCTCGGTAAAGCCAACGATCAGGTTTAGAGGCGTACGCAGCTCGTGGCTAACGCTCTGGGCAAACTGCTGCTTCAGCCTGCGGGCCTCCTCGGCCTGATCCCGCGCCAGCTCTAGCGCATAGTTGGTCCGCTCCAGGCGGTATGTGGCCTCGTCCAGTGCCTTGAGCGCCCGAGCCAGCTCGCCCTGGCGATCACGCGCCACCTGCTCGTTGCTGCGCGCCTGCCCATACCCGTGCCAGACCCAGGCCAAGGCGGTGTGCAGGTTGCGCACGGAGAGCCACGAAGTGACGGTCACGAGGGCTACAAACACCATTGGCAAGACTGCGTCGACGGTCAGCGGCGAGACCAAGGGCCTCAGGATGATCGTCAGACCGATGATGACCGCTTGGACCAGCACGAGCGTCCGCTGATGGTTGCTGAGGAGCGTGCTGGCGAGGATGACAGGAAACCCAAACAGGTAGAGGGCCGTGTGCGAACGTGCGGCCAGCAGCACGCAGATGACAGTCCCCGTGCTGCCCAAGACCAGGGTCAGCGCCCCCAGCGTCAGGTGCCGTCGTCCCAGCGCAAACACCAAGGTAGCCGCGACCGCCAGCACGGCCACGCCCATCCAAAGATGAGGGTCCACAACCTGGTGGATGAACGGCCAGCAGAGGAATGGCACATAGGCCACGACCCCTGCCAGGATCGCCAACCGATGCAGTGAATCGGCCTGTAGCTCAGCCAGCTCGGTGTCGATAGGCGCCGACGGCTCTACTACTCGCGGCAAGCCCAGTCTATGTGCCCCCTGCATGGCGCCTCCCTGCCCCCAGCCCTACCGCTTCACCAGGCCCATAGCGCTCCCTGCCCTCTCGCCCTCACGCAGCTACACTGGGCAAGCGACGCCCAGCTCCTTTGCGACCTCGCGCAGATTCCGCACGGTGCCCTCTGGCAGCGGGATGCCAGCCGCCAGCCGCTCCTCGCGCACGCGATTCTCGACCTCGCCTGGTACCAGCACCTCGGCGAACCCCTCCGCTGGGGGCAGCCCCTTGATCGCACCGATCAGGGCGTCCACATCGCGGCGGTACGCAGCGGGATCGGTGAACGTCGCCACGTCCACCGCCGCCACCACGCTGTTCTGCGTGCCAGGCCGCACGGCCTGGCCAGAGAGCGTCGTGCTAATAAGCGGGTTGGCCGCCATAATGCTCGACATGCACTCGAACATCATCGCCAGGCCCGAGCCCTTGTAGCCGCCCGCCGGCAGCAGGATGCTCGCCGCGCTAGCGTCGGTGGTGGGCACTCCCGCGGCATCCAGCGCCCAGCTCACCGGAATCGGCGCCCCCTGGTCGATGGCCAGGCTGACCTTGCCAAAGGCTGCCACGCTGGTGGCCATATCCAGCACCAAGGGCGGGTGCTCCTCGGCGGGCGCCGCGATGGCCAGGGGGCTGTTGTGTACGCCGGCCGCCCGCGCGCCATAGGGCGCCATGTTGGGCGGGTTGCACACCAGCGCTAGGCCCAGCATGTCCTGCTGCGCCGCCATCAAGGCATAGTAGGCCATAGCACCCTGGTGGGTGGTGTTGCGGATCACCGCCCAGCCCACGCCCACCTGTCGCGCCTTTGCCATGGCCCGCTGCATGGCCATGGTCGTGACCACCGGCCCAAAGGCGTGGTCGGCCTCGATCAGGAGCACGGCCGGCGTCTCACGTTCGATGACCATGTTCGGCCGCGGGTTCATCCCGCCCTCTTGCACGCTCCGCACATAGGAAGGGATCCGCAGCACGCCGTGCGAATCCACGCCGCGCAAGTTCGCCCACACCAACACCTCAGCCTCGGTCTGCGCGTCCTCTGCCGGCATGCCCACCGCACCAAAGACCTCCGCAGCAAAGGCTTGCAAGGTCTGCCACGCAATGCGCGTCTCCATCCAGCCCCCTTTTGCTCTGCCTCCGCAACCCGCCGCCGTAGCCTCTCCAGACCATGATAGACGCTCAACAACTGGCTGGCAACGGTCCGCTCCGATTGCCTCTAGGCTGGGGCCAAGCCTTCCAACCACTGGCGGTCTATTGGCGTGGTACTGGCGTCGTGCTGCGGCGCGTCCGATGCTATACTGGCAGCAACGACCAACGCATGGGAGGAAAGTCAGCATGCAACGGACGATATCCGAACGGCTAGAGACACCGGTAGCTGGCGAGTATGACGTGGTGGTCGCGGGCGCCGGGCCGGCGGGCGTGCCGGCGGCGATCGCGGCCGCTCGCAATGGCGCGCGCACCCTCCTCGTCGAGGCCGGAAGCTGCCTCGGCGGCACCTGGACCGCGGGGCTGCTGACCTGGATCTTTGACTTTGAGCGCTCCGGCGTTGCCGGCGAGATCATCCAGCGCCTCAACGCCCGCAACGCTCGCGTCGAGACCGAGCGCCGCCGCATGGTCAACTTTACCTATGACGTGGAGGCCATGAAGCTGATCCTGGAGGAGATGTGCCGCGAGAGCAGCGTGGACATGCTGCTGCATAGCCGCATCGTCGCCGCCCAGGTAGACGAGCAACGTCGCCTCCGCGCCGCCATGACCGAGTCCAAGTCAGGTCGGCAGGCCTGGCTGGCCAAGACCTTTATCGATGCCACCGGCGATGGCGATCTGGGCGCCTGGGCGGGATGCTCTTGGGACATGGGCTCCGAAGATGGCCGGCTCCAGCCCATGACCTACTATGGCACCATTGTCGTTCCGGACCACAGGCAGCTGGGTGAGTTCATCTCTTTCTACCAAGGCGCCAACTCTCACGGGGACGCCTGGCCCAAGTTCAAAGCCTACCTGGCCGATCTGGGCGTAGAGACGTCCTATGGCGTTCCCACGCTGTTCCAGATCCGCGGCAACCTACTGGCCCTGATGATCAACCACGAGTATGGCATTGATGCCACCGACGCCAAGCAGGTCACCGATGCCAGCCAGCGCGGCCGCATCGAGATCAACCGCGTCGTCGATGCCCTCACCAAGAGTGACGGTCCCTTCAAGGGCTGCCTGCTGGCATCCAGCGCCGAGTATATCGGCGTGCGCGAGGCACGGCGCCTACACGGACGCTACACCGTCACCACCGACGATCTTCGACGCGGAGCACGGTTCGACGATGCCATAGCACGGGTGCGGTTTGGCGTGGACGTCCACTCGCCGGATCCCGCCGAGGACAAGGGCAACTCGAACCTGAAGATCCAGGCGCAACCGTACGACATCCCCTTGCGCTCGCTCATCGCCAAAGACGTGGACGGCCTCCTGATGGCTGGGCGCTGCATTAGCGGCGACTGGATCGCCCACTCGAGCTACCGCGTCACTGGCGAGGCCGTGAGCATGGGAGAGGCCGCCGGGCTACTCGCCGCCGCCAGCACCCAGACCGACCGTCTGCCCCATGAGGTGCCCTTCTCAGAGATCGCGGACCAGATCGGCGAGATGCCCGAGTACTGGGAATAGCGCACTAGCCTGGCAGAGCAGCTGGCCCAACCCCGGTAGCGCGAACGAGCCGCGACGGGGGTTGGGCCAGTTGTAACGATTGACTAGGTGCTTGGGGTCAGTCGGACATACCCGCCATCGAGGCTTTCGCCCTAGTAGCCTCCCAACTCATGGGCCACATCCACCATGGCGGTCAGGTTGTCCAGGGTTCGTGGGGAGAGCACCCGCTCAAAGGGCGTGGCAGTCAATGTGAGGATGAACCTTCCGCCCGGCTTGCCCTCGCGCATCGCCTGCGCCACGTCGGCAGCTACCTCTGAGCGTGAGCGCGTCATGATGTCCCCTATCTGGACATTCCCCGCCAGACAGATGCTATGGCCCACCCGTCGCTTGGCCTCGGCTAACGTCACATCACCCATGGGAGGAGCCTCGACGGGATGCAAGACGTCCACCCCCATGGCAGCGAACCGCTCCAGCACTGCCCCCAGGTAGCCGTGGCAGTGGACGTACACCATCGCCCCAAACCGGTGTATCTGCTCGACCAGCGGGGCCTCGTATTGCACAACTAGATCATCAAACCGAGCGGGGGATAGCAGCGGAGGGGTGACGGCTTCCTGTCCCTGCAGCCCCACTATCGGCACCCGGCCAGCCGCCAGAAAAGCGTGCAGATACTGCCGGCAGCGCTCCTGCATGGCCTCCAGCAGGGCATGGAGCAGAGACGGAGCCTCGATGCTCCAGATGGCTAACAGCTCCGAACCCGTCAGCGCATGAACCCAGCCCACGGGTCCGTCGAGGTATGGCAGCGTATAGCCGCACTCACCAAGTGTCTCCTCAGCCGCACGGTACGGGGCCAGGTCAGGTGCCGCTGGCTCGTAGGGCAACGACAGGAACCTCTCGACATCGGTCTCAGAGGTGATCCAATGCTTGACCGTCGCGTGCGAGTAGCTTCCAATGCCTTCCCGCGCGACGGACTCCAGTGGCCCCAGGGGGGTCGTGACGCGAACACAGGTCTCCCGCCAGTGACCGTGAACCTGCGTCGATCGCTCGACCTCCAGGTCCGCTCCGTTCAGAAAGTAACCACGCGAGATTGAACATAGATGCTCCACCTCGCATCGCTCCCGTACCAGCTCCAGAAGGGGACGATAGCTCGGATCAGCCTCTCCTCGCCAGTTCATCTCTCGCGCGTAGGGATTGATTCCTCGGATCACAATGGGAACCCGATCCAGGGAATCTCCCCGCATCGCGGCCATCAGTCGCTGCCGGGGGGTCACGCTTCGCATTAGCCCTTAACCCTTGATGCCCGTCAGTGCCTTTGCCAGCGCTTGATCCTCTAGCGTGGCCGGGTCTAGCAGGTCCATCACACCTGGGTACGCCAGGGCGGGCCGCACCACCTGCTCTGGCAAGGCCAGGACGATTTCCTCATACGTGCGATGGGTGGCGGCTGAGACGGCCTCCATCGTGCGGATCGAAGCCTGCTGCGGCGCCTGGCGGTGCGGTGGGTAGCCGCAGCCGCGCTCCACGCTGAACAACCGGTCAAAGATGAACCGCAGATTCACGTCGCCGGCCCAGCCATAGCCCTTGTTCAGCGCCAGCGAGATGCAGTTGCCGCCGTTGATCTGGGTATAGAGCCAAGCGTCCAGCGAGTCCAGGATCAGCCCGCAGAACACACCCGGGTACTGCATCACCGAGTTCAGGTAACCCTGGCCGGTGCCACAGCCCCCCACCACGAAATCCACCCGCTTGGTGTAGAGCAACAGGGCCGAGAGCAGCCCCGTGTGCGGGTACTGAAGCTCTGGCTCCGCCCCGCCCTTGGTCATGCCCACGTTAAGCACCTGATGGCCGCGGCCCGCGAGAGCCGCCAGGATGTCGCCGTTCCGATCGGCCGCGCTGGTCTCATTGATGACGGCAATCCTCATGTCCGCGCCTCCTTCCGGCGCAGCGCCCGCTTGGCCGCTGCCGTTATGTCACCCACCGCCAGGCCGCACGCGTCCATCAGGCTATCCGGATCCGGCGCCGTCCGCGTGAACGTGTCCTGGACTCCCACCCGCTCCAGCGGCACCGGCCGTCCGTCGCACAGCGCCTCGGCCACGGCGCCGCCCAAGCCCCCCACCACCGAGTGCTCCTCGGCGCTCACCAAGGCACCCGTCTCCTCGGCCGCCTGTAGGATCAGGTCTCGATCCAGCGGCTTGATGGTGTGTAGCTCCAAAACACGAGCGTCGATCCCTTCACGGGCCAGCTCGCCCGCCGCCAGCAGGCTGCGCCCTACCATGGCACCTGCGCTGACCAGGGTCACGTCGGCCCCCGCTCGCCGCACCGTGCCCCGACCAATGGCCATCGCCTGGCCCGGCTCGTGGACAGCGACTGTCGCCGCGCGACTCAGGCGCAGGTACACAGGGCCGTCGTATGCGGCCACTAACGGTACCCATGCCGCGGCCTCGGCCGCATCGGCCGGCACAATCACCGTCATCTCCGGAATGGCGCGTAGGATGGCAATGTCGGTGATCGAATGGTGGGTCGGACCATCCTTGTAGTCCGAAAGCCCCGCATAGCCCGCGGCGATCTTGACGTTCGTGCGCGCATAGGCCACGCAGGTGCGGATCTGCTCCAGCGCCCGCAGGGCCACCAAAGCCGCAAAGCCGTTCACGAACGGCACCCAGCCCTCCAGGGCCAGGCCCACAGCCACATCCACCATGCATGGCTCGGCGATGCCGACGTTGATGAACCGTTGCGGGTACCGCTCGGCAAAGTAGCGCGAGAGCGTGCTGCTGGAGGTGTCGGCGTCGAGGACCACCACCCGATCGTCTGCGACGCCATAGTCGGCCAGCGCCAGCCCGTACCCCTGCCGCATGGGCATATCGTTAGCCATCAGGCGCCTCCTCTCAGCTCGCGTAGGGCTTGCTGGTACTGCTCCTCGTTAGGCGCGACACCGTGCCAGTAGGCGTCATTCTCCATATAGCTGACGCCCTTGCCTTTGGTGGTGCGCGCCAGGATGACCGTGGGACGGTCGTGGATCTCACCCGCCAAGTCCAACGCCTCCAGGATCTGACGCACGTTGTGGCCGTTGATCTCGATCACCGCCCAGTTATGCGCCCGCCATTTGTCGGCGAACGGCTCCAGGGGCAGCACCTCGTGCACGGCGCCGTCCAGCTGGACGTCGTTGCAGTCGACAATGGCCGTCAGGTTGGCCAGGCGGTACTTGGCCGCGAACATGGCCCCCTCCCACACGACGCCGCCCTGGCACTCGCCATCGCCCAGCAGCACATAGACGCCGTAAGTCTGCCCCCGCATACGGCCCGCCAGGGCCATCCCTGCGGCAATGGCGATCCCATGGCCGAGCACTCCCGAGGTCATCTCAACCCCTGGCGTCTTCAGGCGATCGGGATGCCCTTGCAGATGGCAGGCCAGGTCGCCCCAGTGTTCCAGATCGTCCACCGTAAAGTAGCCCCGCCGCGCCAGGGCCGCATACAGCAATGCCGAGGCGTGCCCCTTGCTCAGGACAAAGCGATCGCGCTCAGGCCAGGCAGGATTGCCAGGATCCAGCCGCAGACGCTGAAAGTAGAGCGCGGCCATGATCTCGGCAGCCGAGAGCGAGCCGCCAGGGTGCCCCGCCTGCCGCTGGTAGATCATCCGCAGGCTATCACACCGCAGTTGTCGGGCCCGCTCCTCGATCTCGGCTATCAGAGACTCGCCATAATGCGGCATGAGCTCCACCTTTCGCTGACCCACGGGCCGCCCACACGGCGGCGGCCCCTGTACGATCGTCCCTCCGTCATGCGCCGATCACGCGTTCGCCGCTAGCGTCTGCACCTGCTGGTACGACAGGCGCGCCGCCGCCTCAGGGTCGCCGCGCAGCACCCGCCGATAGTAGGCGAACGACTCGAACTCGACCGAGCAGAACCCGTCGTAGCCAATGGCTTCCAGGGCCTGGAAGAAGGCGCGCCAGTCCACCTCGCCCTCGCCCAGCAAGGGAAAGAGGAACTTGCCCACCCTGGGCTCGCCTACGGCGTCCTTGAGGTGAACGTGTCCGATCCGATCGCCCCACTGTCGCACCACCCAGCCCACGTCTAGGTTGCCATATAGCACGCCATGCGAGGGGTCGAGGTTAACCTTGTGGTAGAGACTGGCGGTCCGATCCATCAGATAATAGTGCGAGTAGAAATCGTGGGCCACCATGCCGAACACGCCCTCGGAGGTGATGAGCACGTCGGCGGCCTGAGCAGCCTGGATAAAGGCATCGTAGGCTTCCAGCACCTGCTCCCAGGCGGCGGCCTCGCTGATCTCCTTGCCGACCACAGGGGCGCCGTCGTCCCAGGGCGCGGGCCCCGTCATGGTGCCCACGGTGGCCACGCCGCAAGCGCCAGCCGCTTCGATCACCCGCACCGTGCGCTGGATGCGCTCCCGCCTCACCTGGTCGTCCAAGGACACCAAGTCCTCGTGAGCCATGATGCGTGAGACCTCCAGGCCCGCGTCGCGGGTTCGATCCACCAGCTCGCGCAGCACCGAGAGGGGCTTGTCGGGCGAGAAATGGGCCGTGGTCCACTCGATTCCGTCATAGCCGATGTCACGTAGCGACGCGATCACCGCGGCAGGCTCCATGCTGGCATAGCCCAGCCCCGCCAAAAAGGCCAGCTTCCAACGAGACATGCGATCGCTCCTTCCGCCGAGCCTAGAACGCGAACTGGTCGATATCCTTCCACTCGTCCTGAGGCTTCCAGCCCATCAGCCGCTCCGCCTTGCGGATGTCATACGCCGAGGCATAGGGATCCTGCTCATAGTAGCTGGGATCCTTTATCGGCGGCACCTCATCCCAGATCGCCTGGAAGACCTCCATGGTAGGCACGGGATAGAGCGTATTACGGGCCGAAAGAAAGAACGCCTCGTAGGGCTGATCTTGGTCGACGGGGAACGTGTAGGCGACCGCCGCCAGACAAGCGCGGGCCACGTCGCGCACCGAGATATAGCCGCCCAGCCAGGCGTGCTCGGGGTCAAAGAAACCTTCCTTGGCGCGCTGGGCCTGCTCTTTGGCCACCTTTTCAACGCGCTTGATCATCACATACTGGTAGCGCAACGAGATCGTCTCGAGCTGGTACGCCTTGGCATAGGTCTCGCACATCCGCTCGCCAAAGTGCTTCGAGAGGCTGTACGACTCGTGCGGCCACAGGGGATGGTCCTCATCCAAAGGCAGATACAGCGGCCGCAGCGCCGTGTTGTGGATGCCGAATCCCGTGCTAGAGTCGCTGCAGCCATACACTACCCGCTTGACACCGTTGGTGCGGGCCGCCTCCATCACGTTGAACGTCGTCCGCGTGTTCTCTCCGATGACCACCTCGGGCGGATCGCTATAGGGATCGGGGATCGCCGCCAGGTGGACGATCTGGTCGAACCCTTTGAGCGCCTCGGCGGTGGCCTCGCGGTCCATCAGGTCAACCTGGACGAAAGGCTGATCTCCCTTGGGTGGCACGCGGTCCACTGCCACCACGTCATATCCCGCTCCCCGTAGCTCGTCGCAGACATGCACCCCGATGGCTCCCGTTCCGCCCGTCACTGCCACGCGCATCGCATACCCCCTTATGCTAGATCCCCTCACACCACACTAGAGACCGATTTCGTGCCGCAATGCCTGGGTCTCGGGCACCCAGTTACCCACATTCCACCGACCGTAGGCCCCCAACCCGCCCAAAGGGTCGGGCCCATAGTAGACGGGCAGATGGATCAACGAGAGGCCCTCGTAGGCGTGAGCCCGCTCCAGCGCTGCACGCAGCGCCCTGGGGCTGCGTCCGCCATCCAGGGCGAGCAACCCCTCCACAGCCTGCGCCCACGCCACATAGTCCACGGCCACCTGGTCGTCGGTGGCGTGGTCGGCACCGTACTGCTCCAGCTGCAGCGCCGAGATGGCCGCCATGCGACGGTTGTCCATCAGCAGGATGCAGCCTCGAGCGCCCTGCGCTACGCCATCGATCAGGATCTGAGGGCTCATGGTGAACGACCCATCGCCCGAGATAGCCAGGCCGTAGAACGGCTGCGAGGACATGGCCGTCGCCAGCAGGGCCGAGACGGCGAACCCCATATAGCTGGCCCCCGTGTCGGTATAGGTTCGCCCCCAGCGATCATCCTCGACGACCTGCAGCCCGTTGGCCTGGACGTCGCCCGCATCGAAAAAGGTGATGGCATCATGCTCCCGTGCCCAGTCAGTAGCCACCTTGACGGCCGCCACCTGGGTGAGCAGGTGCCCGCCCCACTTTTCGTCATACAGGATGGGCGTGGCATAGCGCTCAGCCTTGAGCGCCTCCCAGCGCTGACGTTGTTCCGCACAGGCCGCCATCCAGGGCGAGTTCACGCTCGCACTCGACGATCGGTGCCGCGCCAGCTCGGCGTTCAGGCGAGCCAGGGTCGCGGCCGCGTCGCCAACCAAGGCTATGCTGCGCCCATAGTGGGTGGCCGCCTCGAGATCGGCGTTGATATTCACCACGCAGCGCACACCTGGATAGGCCGTGCGCGAGCTGTCGGACTGACACACCGCCCGCGTGCCTACGGCGATGAGCAGGTCGGCATGCTCCATGGCATAGTTGCCGCAGATCGACCCCTTGGACCCACCCACGAGCATATTGCGCGGATGGGCGTACGGGATCACACCGCTAGCCACAGGGCTAACCACCGCCACAGCATCGGCCAGATCTAGCAGCTCTAGCACCTCGCCCGTGGCCTCGCGAGCCCCACCGCCCACCCGTACCACCACCCGCTCAGCCGCGAGAATAGCCTGGGCGGCGCGGGCGTAGGCCCCGTCATCGGCGGCGGCCCCCAGGCGAGGCGGCGCCCCCACGGGAAGCTCGTCCAGGTTGAACCCCTGAAGGGGCGCTGGCTGCACGTTCATGGGCAACAGCAGAAAAAAGGGCCCGGCCTGATAGGGATGATCCACCGTGTTCAGCCCGCGACGCAAGGCCGTGGGCAGAGCCAGAGGCGTGTGTAGGGTATAGGCTCGCCCCATGGTCGCGCAGAGGTTGAGATAGAGCGCCTGCTCGGCCTTGGGGATCTGCTGCATGTTGGGGCCTTCGTCCTCGGTGGTCTCGTCGCCGAACAGGTACCAGACGCCGAGGCCATCGCTGGCTGGCACCAGCGACGCCGCCAACGCGTGCAGCGCGCCTGGCCCAATAGAGGTCACCACCGCGACCTTTTCGCCCGTGACCCATCGCAGCGCGGCGGCGGCATGGGAAGCCTCGCCCTCGTGGCGGACATTGTGCAGCCGCACAAGCCCCGCCCCTTCATAGATGCGTAGCACCTCGCCGATCTCGGTCGACCCGTGCCCCAAGACCCCCACGTAGGCCCGCACGCCCTGACGCAAGAGCCCGAGGACCAACGCTTCAGACACGGTAGTATCGATGCGCGTGGAAACGGCGCCGCTGGCCAGGGCTGCCTCGATGCCGCCCGCCCTGGCGATAGCCTCGGCGTGCCGCTGACGTTGTCGTGCAAGGGCCTCGCGTGAGGTCGAACTGGTCGTCATCTGGCCATCCTTTCGTGACAGCAGAAGCGCGCGTTGGCTGGTTGCCGCCCGAGCGCCACTCTATCCGCCCTGGCGATACCCGAGCAGACGCGACACTTGACCAGCGCACTCGACGGCAATCGCTCCGATCTCGGGCAAGCGTTCGGCCGTCACCCGCACCGCTGGCCCAGACACGCCCATGGTCGCGATGACGGCGCCGTGGAAATCACGGATGGGCGCCGCCACGCAGCGCACCCCTGGTGTGAACTCTTCGTCGTCGGTGGCATAGCCGCGCCGGCGCACCAGCGTCAGGTGGGCGGCGAGATCGTCAGAGGCGATGATGGTGCGCGGCGTGAACCGAGCGAGGGGGCTATCGCCGAGGAGCGCGGCCAGCTTGTCAGGCGGCAGATGCGCCATCAACGCCTTGCCGATGGCGGTACAGTGGGGCTCAGCGGTTCGCCCGATCTCGGTGGCCACGTTGAGGGTCTCCCCCGACTCGACGATATCCACATAGACCGACCGCGGCCCCACGGCCACCGCCAGGTGAGCCGACTCGCCCGTGCGGTCGCGGAGCGCCCGCAGCCAGGGCTTGGCCACCGAGCGCAACTCGACGCGATCCAGCACCTGGCGTCCTAGGTGAACCAGCTCCATGCCTGGCTGGTAACGATGGGTATCGGGATCCTGCGAGACCAGGCCCCGCGAGATCAACGTGGCCGCCAGGCGGTGGGCAGTGCTCTTGTCCACGCCCAAGCGCTGGCCGATCTCGGTGATTCCTAGCGAGCTATCGCTCTCTACCAGGATCTGAAGGAGATCCAAGCCCCGAGCTAGCGATTGCACGAGGCTATGGGAGTTACTGTCAGGCACGCGATACCTCAGGCTTTGATTCCAGTGACGATCTGTTGGGTACTATACAACGGCGTTGCGCAGTTGTCAACGCCAAGTCCTTGGTTCTCGAGCCGAGCGACGCACGCTCGCCAAGGGCGCGGGCTCATCGCCTTGCGCGCCCATCGTCGGCCGCTAGAATGGTCCCGATGCCGACGCGACGCGGCGCTGCCTTGGCTGGAGCGCCGACTATGCTACGGAAGGAGTCCCCGCATGATCGCTACCGCCCACCCAACACCCTTATCCGACATCGGCTACCCGCGGCTTTGCGCCCACCGCGGCCTGAGCGCCTGCTGCCCCGAGAACACCCTGCCCGCATTGGCGGCCGCCATGGGGGTAGGCGTTCCCGAGATTGAGCTCGACCTCTGGCGGACCAGCGATGGCGTCCTGGCCGTCTGCCATGACCCGTCGGTCGACCGCACCACCGATGGCCATGGGGCGATCTCCGAGCTCACCTGGGACCAGCTGTGCGCGCTGGACGCCGGCGCCGGCTGGGGCGATGACTGGCGCGGCACGCCCATCCCGCGCTTTGAGCAGGTGCTGGCGCTCCTGGGCGGTCGCGCGGTGCTCAACCTGCACGTCAAAGAGACGGGCCTGGCTGGAGCCACCGTCCATCAGGTCTGTGACCTGCTTTGCCAAAAAGGGCTGGTAGAGGCGGCCTATATCGCGGGCGACGAGGCAGTGCTGGCAGCAGCCCAGTCCTATGCCCCCGAGGTGCCACGCGCCTGCCTGGGCCAGCAGGCCGATCCCGACGCCCAGATCGAGCTAGCCCGCCGCTATGCCTGCCAACGCCTCCAGTTCGGTCGACACGTGACGCCCACCCAGATCGCGCGAGCCCACGAGGGCGGACTCATCTGCAACCTCTTCTGGTCTGACGAACCCGACGACGCGCGCGCCTATGTCCAGCGGGGCATCGACGTCATCCTCACCAACTCGGCCCAGCGCCTGGCTGGAGGCGGGTTTCCGAACCTGACTTGGCGGTAGGCAAAGGCCGTGTGCCTCGTTCCGGCATGTCTTACTTCACCCCAATTTGCGACTGTTCAGCGGTTGTCTGCTCTCTGGCCCTTGACCGAGTTCGCGCCTCCGCGCTATAGTCGGCCGTCGCCGTATCTGACGCAGAACAGGTCCGGGGCACAACCCAAACGAAGGGAGCATCGCCAATCCGCCTCCGCAAGGCAAGGCCATCAAGGATGAGCATCATGATCAAAGGAGTGGGAGAAATGCGACCCAGCCGTCCCCTATGGCGCCTGCTGAGCGCCCTAGTCGTGTGCAGCCTGCTGGTGGCCTACCCCGCCAGCACCACCCTGACCGTCCAGGCGGCGGGACCCGGCGGGCGTCAAGCCACCGCGGATCAGCTGCGAGCGGTAGAGCCGGACGAGATCACCAGGATGCCGGCCGTTTCGCGACCAGACCTGGTGCAAGGCCAGGACAAGAGTGAGACCGAACCAGGCATCTATATCGTCCAGCTGGTGGAGGCGCCTGTGGCCGCCTACCAGGGTGGGGTGCTCGATCTCGAGCCCACCGCGCCGAGCATCACCGGCGAGGCCAAGCTGGATCCGTAAAACGCTGCCAGCCTGGCCTATCGCGGCTACCTGGCCACTCGCCAGGAGGCCATCCTGGACAGGATTACCCAGCAAACGGCGCGTCCCATCGAGCCGATCCACGCCTATGATCTGGCCTATAACGGCATGGCCCTGTGGCTCTCGCCCGGGGAGGCCGCGCAGGTCGCGGCCATGCCGGGAGTGGCTCGCGTCATCCGCAGCTATGACCGCCATATTCAGACCGACACCACGCCCGAGTTCGTCAACGCGGTGGGCATCTGGGATGGCACCAACACCGGCTCACTCAGCGGCACGCAGGGCGAGGGCATCGTCGTCGGCATCCTGGATACAGGTATCAACATGGCCAGCCCCTCCTTTGCCGCCGTCGCAGCCGACGGCTATACCCACACCAACCCACTGGGCGATGGCGTCTACGCGGGCTGGTGCGACCCGTCACACCCATCCTACAATGATGGCCTGGCCTGCAACGCCAAGCTGATCGGGGTCTACTCGTACCCGTCGTCGGGGAGCGACCCCATCGATGACAACGCACACGGCAGTCACACGGCCAGCACGGCCGCCGGCAACCTGGTCTATGACGTCGTCTATGGCGACTATACCTTTGACCAGATCGCGGGCATGGCGCCACGCGCCAACATCATCGCGTACGATGTCTGCTCGGGCAGCGGCTGCCCGATGGATTCGATCCTGGCCGGCATCAATGACGCCATGGCCGATGGCGTGGACGTGATCAACTATTCCATCGGCGGCGGCCCCGAGAGCCCCTGGGGCGACCCGGATTCGGAGGCCTTCCTCAACGCCCGCAACGCCGGCATCTTTGTGGCCACCTCCGCCGGCAATGACGGACCAGACGCCGGCACCGTAGGATCTCCCGGCAACGCGCCCTGGGTCACCACCGTGGCTAACACCACCATCTCGCGCGTGCTGGCCAATACGCTAGATGTGACCGGACCCGGCACCGTGCCCGGCAACCTCATGGGACTAGCCGCCGTGTCGGGGGCAGGCCCCGCCATCGCCTCCGACATCACCGCGCCGATCGTCTATGCGGGCGCCGTGGATGCCAACAACGTCGAGGCTTGTAGCGCCTTTCCATCCGACGCCTTTGCGGGCAGCATCGCCCTCGTCCAACGCGGCACCTGTACGTTTGAGGCCAAGGTCCTTAACGCGTACAACGCCGGGGCGGTGGCCGCAGCTATCTACAACCCGACGGCCGGCCCTCCCATCGCCATGGGAGGCCTTGAATTCACATCCATTCCCGCCGTTTCCCTGGCCCTAGCTGATGGCGAGGCCGTGCGCGACTGGATCCTTGCCGAGTCCAACCCGACGGCGCGCCTAAACGCCAGCAGCTCGCGGGTCGTGAACGCTGACTGGGCGGATATCGTTGCCGCCGGCAGCTCTCGCGGCCCCAACGTCATCGAGAGCTATATCAAGCCCGACATTGCTGCTCCGGGCACCAATATCTTTGCGGCTTACTCTGGAGCGTCCGATGCCTACGGCATGATGAGCGGCACGTCCATGGCCAGCCCACACGTTGCCGGGGCCGCGGCGCTGATGGTAGCCCTGCATCCTGATTGGACACCGGCCGAGATCCAGTCGGCGCTGATGATGACCAGCTGGCCCGATGGCATGCTCAAGGAAGACGCCACCACCGCGGCGGATCCGTTTGATGTCGGCGCTGGCCGCCTGGACCTGACGAATGCCGCGACAGCGGGCTTGGTGCTCGACGAGAGCGTCGCCAACTATCTCGCGGCCAACCCCGCATCCGATGGCAATCCAGCGGCCCTCAACATCGCCACCTGGCCAGCGGCACTTGCCTGAACGAATGCTCGTGGGAGCGAACGTTCCGCAACCCGACCGACCAGACGCTGAACTGGACAATCAGCTCTGCCGGTGATGTTCCTATCGCGGCCAACCCGCAGTCGTTCGCGATCGGCGCTGGCGCCACCCAAACGGTAGTGTTTACGGCGACGGTATCCAGCCTGACGGCCGGCGCGTGGTACGCGGGCCAGGTCATCCTGACGCCAGACAGCGCGCCGGACCAGGCCCTCCATATGCCAGTGACCGTCAAGCCGACGGCGGGCATTCTGCCCTCGGTCTTCCGGATCGATACGCGACGTGACGCGGGCTCGCAACGTTTCACCGATCTCCAAGCCGGTGACATCACTGCGTTGTCCGCCCAGGTGCACGGCCTGGTACCGGCCACGCTGGTAAAAGAGTCGCTGATCGAGGATCCCACGAACGATAGCCCGTTCGACGGCTCGGAAGGGGCATTGTACCGCGTGGTCACCGTGCCGGCGGGCGCGCCCCGTCTGGTGGCCGAGATCATCGCCTCGGAGGCGCCCGACCTCGACCTGTTCATCGGGAGGGGCACCACGCCTAGCGAGGCCAGCCTGGTCTGCGAGAGTACGACATCGTCTTGGGAGGAGCGCTGCGACATCGCCTCCCCCGAGGCGGGCGCTTGGTGGATCCTGGTACAGAGCTGGCAGGGCTCTTCCAGCCAGCCGGACGCGCTAGAGTTGGCCATGGCCGTAGTGTCGACCGATGACGCCGACAACATGACCGTCGATGGCCCGGCCAGCGTGCCGGCACTGACGCCCTTTGATCTGACCATCCTCTGGGATGAGCCCGCCATGGGCGCCGGCGACCGTTGGTACGGCGCGCTAACGTTGGGCTCATCCGCGGCGAGCCCCGCCGACATCGGCGCCTTCCCGGTGGACCTGATCCGCCACGAAGATGACGTGGTCAAGACGGTCAGCCAGGCCTATGCCCTGCAGAGCGATGTGCTGACCTATACCATCACCGTGATGCCCAACGTCACGCCTGAGGGTCTGGCCTATACCATCACGGACACCATCCCCGCCGGGCTCTCGTACGTGCCCGACTCGGCCACGGCCAGTAGCGGCTCTGTATCGGTGATCGGCAACACGCTGAGTTGGACGGGCACCATGGTAGCTCCTGTAGCAGGGTGGGACATGACCACCAGCCTGGACGAGTCAGCGTGTGCCGTACCCTTGGCCACCCATGGAGCGTTTCTTGATCTTGCCGCGTACGGGATCGAGCCGACCTCGGCCATCGATGGCGACTCGATCTGGTTCACGGCATTCGCCAGCGGCGCGCCCTTCCTGTACTGGGGCCAGGAACACACTGGCATCGGCTTTACCGATGACGGCATGGCCTTTTTCAGCTCGACGCCAGGCGACACTCCCTGGGTGAACGAGGACATCCCCAACGCGGCCGACCCCAACAACCTCCTCGCCATGCTCTGGAACGACTGGGAGGTCGTCTACGACGGGGCGACCCATCGGGGCGTGAGCCTTGCCACCATGGGAACCGACGCGTCCGGGGGCGCTGTCCTCCAGTTCACGGGCATGCAGCCCTATCAGGATCCCAGCCAGACCATCGACTTTGAGGTGTTTGTCTGGCGCTCGCCCAGCGATGCTCCTGGAGAATATGAGGTGATCTTTGCCTATAACAACATCAGTGCGACGCTGGGGACCGGCACCATCGGCCTAGAGAACGCCACGGGC
>ENA-UOXR01002134-UOXR01002134.1-bioreactor-metagenome-genome-assembly--contig:-NODE-2134-length-18916-cov-5.823604_pt1 | contig 18916 bp, 14 predicted proteins | sample MGYA00238164_ERZ764825 | MGnify/ENA primary metagenome ERZ764825 (study PRJEB28920, sample SAMN05720171) | bioreactor metagenome | isolation source: Anaerobic biogas reactor | place: USA:Washington...
ATCGCAGCTCGGCAACGGAGGAGCACGGAATGGCCACACAGCCTAACAGACCATCGGACGGCAACGGCTCAGGGAGAGATAGCTCCTCCGCCCCTCCGCCGCGCGGGCCCGCTCGTGGGCCCGGGCGAGGGCCCCGCATCGAAAAGGCCAAGGACGTGCGCGGCACCCTGCTTCGTCTGTTCCGCTACCTGGGAGCATTCAAGTGGGCGCTGGCCATCGTTCTGGTGTTGGTCGTCCTTAGTTCGCTCCTCTCGCTGGCGGGACCCGTCATCATGGGTCGCGCCATCGACGACCACGTGATCCACGCCGACCTACCGGGGCTCTGGCGTATGAGCCTCGCCATGCTGGGGGTGTACCTGGGTGCCACCCTGGCCGACATTGGCGTGGGCGTCATCCTAGCGCGCATCTCGCAGCGGGCCATGCAAGCGCTACGTCGCGACCTCTTTGAGCATCTGCAGACGCTCTCGCTGCGCTTTTTCGATCGGCAGCCACATGGCGAGCTGATGAGCCGCCTGACCAACGACATCGACGCGGTGAACCAGGTGCTGGCACAGCAGATCCCGCAGTTGCTCTCTAGCGTGCTCACGCTGGTGGGCATCGTGGTGATGATGTTTGCGCTGAATGTATGGCTGGCGCTGGCCTCGATGATCGTCTTGCCGGCGATGACGGCGTTTGTGGGTTTCATCGGCAAGCGCACGCGGGGCGGGTTCCGGCAGTTGCAGGAGCAGCTCGGCACCCTGAACGGTGAGCTGGAGGAAACCTATTCCGGGCAGCGCGTGATCGTGGCCTTTGGGCAGCAAGGCAGCACCTTTGAAAAGTTCCAGCGGGCCAACGAGGCGGTACGCGACACGGGCATCCGCGCCATGAGCTATGCCCTGCTGGTTCCGCCGCTGATGGGGGTATTCTCCAACGCCAATATCGCCGTGCTGATTGGCTTGGGCGGCTGGATGGCCCTGCGCGGACTGGCCACGGTGGGCACCATCGCCACCTTTATCACCTACTCGCGGCGGTTCGCCGGGCCCCTGCGCCAGTTGGGCAACCTTTACAACCAGGTGCAATCGGCCATCGCCGGCGCCGAGCGGGTATTCCAGGTGCTGGACGAACAGCCCGAGATCGAGGACGGCCCCGACGCCATCCCCCTGGAGGCGATCGAGGGGCACGTGGTGTTCGACCATGCGGACTTTGCCTATGTGCCAGGCGTGCAGGTGCTCCATGACGTCTGCCTGGAGGCGATGCCGGGCGAGACCATCGCGCTGGTGGGCCCCACCGGCGCGGGCAAGACCACCGTCGTCAACCTGCTGACCCGCTTCTATGACCTGGACGGCGGAGCCATTCGGATCGACGGCCATGACATCCGCGATGTGCGCAAGGCCGACCTACGACGGCGGCTGGGGATCGTGCTCCAGGACAATTTCCTGTTTGCCGATACGGTGATGGAGAACATCCGCTACGGACGGTTGGACGCCTCCGACGAAGAGGTTATAGCCGCGGCCCAACTGGCCAACGCCGATCAGTTCGTGCTGCGCCTGCCCCAAGGATACCAGACAGTGCTGACGGAGCGCGGCGCCAACCTGAGTCAAGGCCAGCGGCAGCTCCTGGCCATCGCGCGGGCCATCCTGGCCGACCCAGCGATCCTCATCTTGGACGAGGCCACCAGCAGCGTGGACACGCGCACCGAGGTGCACATCCAGGAGGCCCTGCTCAAGCTGATGGAGGGGCGCACCAGCTTTGTGATCGCCCACCGGCTGAGCACCATCCGCGAGGCGGACCAGGTGCTGGTGATCAACGAGGGGCGGCTCATCGAGCGGGGCACCCACGAGGAGCTGTTGGCGCTGGGTGGGTTCTACCACAACCTGTACATGAGCCAGTTCCGCAATCAGGCAGTGCCAGAGACGGTGGGCTGAACGCCGTCGCGAGCCGTCAGTCGCCAAACGGCGCAACCTCCCGCGCGCGAGGTTGCGCCGCTCTCGTTCAGCTGATGCCCTGCGGCTATCCCCCCACTGCCGGAGCGGCCACGACTCGCTCGGGCTCCTCTGCGCCGCGACGGTTCATCATCAGGGCAAAGGGCACCGTCGCCAGGGTAAGGCCCGCCGTCAGGAGGTAGACCCCCTCGTACTGGATCAACGGGAGCAGCAGCCCGTTTAGCAGCGGCATAGCCAGCGAGCTGATGTGGTTAAAGCTCAGGCCCGCCGCCAGGGTCGGCGCCAGCTCCTCGCGAGGGCTGGTGCGGCTGAGCCATGAATCGACGCCGATGTTAAAGACGATCAGCGCCCGGATCAGGACAAACAGCACCATCAGCGCCCAGATGTCTCGCACTACGGCAAAGCCAACGCAGCAGAAGGCGGTGATGACATAGCTGGCGGTCAGCATCGCGCGCTCGCCAAAGTGATCCAGCGTCCAGCCAGCCGCCGGCGAGGCCACCGTGTTCACCACGGCGCTCACCAGCAACAGCGAGCTGATCTGCCACACCTGCCAATCAAAGTAGGCCACCAGCACCAGAGCGCCAAAGCTGGCCATGACCTGCTTGCGCGCGCCCTGCATAAAGGTCAGCAGGTAAAAGAGCCAGTAGCGCTTACTGACCAGGATTCGCTGCGGGCGCTCGACGGTGACGCCAGTACCGCGGGGGAGCTGCGTGAGGAGCAGCCCGGCGGCCGCGATCAACACCGCACCGATGGCATAGTAGGCGCGGAGGGGCACGCCCTCGCCGACGCCCGAGAGCAGCGCAGCCAGGCCCATGCCGGTGATCATCCCCAGCGCGGCGGCGCCGCCCAAGAGCCCCAACACCCGTCCGGCGTGAGCCCGCGCCGCCAGCGCCGTCCCCAGCAGGGTCAGAAGCGGCATCCAGATGTGCAGCCCAAGCGAGGCCAGAATCTCGACGGGGACGAGCACTGCAAAGCTCGGAACGGCAAGGTAGAAGGCATAGCCCACGGCCATGGTGAGGAGGGCGGCGGTGGCGCGAATCCGCGGCGGCATCGCCATCATGGCGGCCGCGATAAAGACCAGCGCCAGCCCGGGAATCTCGCGCAGGCCCTCCAGCCAGAGAATCTGCTCACCGGACATCCCCAGCAGGTCGACGAAAAAGTTCGTCCGCACCGAGTCAGAGAGGCCGATGGCGACATTGAGCGCAAAGACGGCCGCGGCCATCACGGCCAGGTGGCGGGTCCAGCGCCAGTCAGAGTCCACAAGCTTGGATCGCATGGGCAGCATCCTCGTCGCATGGCGGGGTCGCATGGGGCGCTATTCTAGCAGGCGCGACGGGTGGCGGCAAGATGTCATCGCGGACATTTGCCTCACCGCGCATGCTGGGCTAGGCTAGCGCCGGCGAGTCCGAAGAACCACGGAAGGATAGCGGTTTGTCTTCAAGAGCGCGCACCCACACAAGAAACGCCACTTGGTCGACGGAGGCCTTGGGACAGGTAGGCGTCGTGTTGTTCTATGCCCTGCTGGCCGTAGCCCTCACCTGGCCGGCGGCCAAGCACATCGGCAGCCGCTACCCGGGCCAAGGCAACGATCTGATCCTGTTCCCGTGGCAGTTCTGGCGGCTCAAGCGGGACCTCTTGCTGGGAGAGAGCCCCTTTTACACCACCCTGCTGTACTATCCGCAGGGCGTGTCGCTGGCCTACTCGAACACGCCTTGGGCCCTGTTCGCGCTGTGGCTACCGCTGCAGGCGATAGCAGGCCCCATCGGCGCCTATGGCTTGCTCTATTTCGCGGCGCTGGTGGGCAACGGCTATGCGGGGTACCGGCTGTTCCGCGAGATCCTGATCGGGGAGAGGCCGGCTGACCTCTCCGCTCGCTGGCTGGAGGTCGCGGCGCTGCTGGCGGGCGTGGTGCTGCTGGCGCGTCCGTGGATCCTGACCAAACCGAGTCATTTCTCCAGGCTATTCCAGATGGGCACGCCTCTGGCAGCGCTGTTCCTGCTGCGCTACTATCGGCTGCGCCGGCGACGAGATGCCCTGGCAGCGGCCTTCTGGATCGCCGTCACCGGCCTGATCGCCTGGCAGCAGCTGGTGATGGGTGCGTTCGTGCTAGGCGGGCTGATCCTCTGGCGGCTGGTGCTGAGGCGGCCGCAAGGTTGGGGCAAGCTGTTGCTGCATACTTGCCTGATCGGCCTGGTGGCAGCAGCCCTGATGGCCCCCTTTGCCGCGCCCATGTTCAGCGCCCTGTACACGTGGGAGGATCCCAGCGACGTGCTAATGGACTCTTCCACTGACAAACAGACCGACTTGGTCTCAGTGATCGCACCACCGGTGGGGCATCCGCTGCAGCGCTTTTGGGAGACCACGTACTATAACCGGCCCAAGAACGCCGCATTCCTGGGCTATGTGGCGTTGGGCCTGGCGGCCGTGGGCTTGGCTCGGCATCGTCGTCAAAGCGCCGGCTGGGCGCTGCTGTCGGCAGCCTGCCTGGTGCTGGCATTGGGCGCCGAGCTCGAGATCGATCGTCATAGCTACCCGGCCGTACCGCTGCCCTATATGGTCCTGCGGAACAGCTTTTTGTTTGTCATGATCCGCGAGCCCAGCCGCTGGAACCATACCCTCACCCTGCCCTTTAGCATGGCGGCGGGCTGGGGTGGCGTGGCGCTCATACAGGCGCTGCGACGGCCAGCAGTCCGGGCGATCGCCGTCGGTTGCCTGGCGACCATGCTATGCCTGGAGACAGGCAGCATCGTCTGGCCCTATGACACCATGGAACCGAACACGCCAAGCTGGTATCAGCAGCTCGCCCGGGAGCCAGGCGCCTTTGGCATCCTAGATCTGCCCAGCCACGACCGCTATTATGACAAATGGTATATGTACTACCAGATCACTCACGGCAAGGCACTCGTGGGCGGCCACGTGTCGCGACGACCGTCCGAAGCGGTCGCCTACATGCAGGGCTCACCCTGGCTCGAACAGGTGACCGACCGTGACGTGATGACCATGGATCCCAGCCTCAAGCATGTGACGCGCGAGCTGGCCTACCTGGCAGAGGCCGACGTGCGCTATCTCGTGCTGCACCGCGAGTTTGCCGATCCGCGCTTTATCGACGGCTGGACGGACTGGCTGACCATCGCCCCGGCCGCCGACCTGGGCGAGCTGTTGGTGTTCCGCACCGATCCACGCTGCGACCGCGATTACTGGCTGCGGGAGAGCCTCACGCCCGAGCTGGGGCTCTTTGGCTGGAGCATGCCCGAGGCGCCCCTCCACCAGGTGGCGGCGCTGCCGGTAGAGCTGCACTGGGCCACCTGCGCACCGCCCGAGGCCATCTATGCGGTGCAGTTCGTCCTGCGGGACGATGACGGCGGCGCTAAAGCCAGCTGGCAGCGCGCGCCCTCGGAGACGATACCCACCTCAGACTGGTGGGAGAACGAGGTGGTCCGCGGCAGCTACCGCCTGGTGCTGCCCGTTGAGCTGCCACCGGGCCGCTACACGCTGGAGGTGAGCCTGATCGATCCGGCTACCGGAGCCGTCCAGGGCGCCACCGCATCGCTGGGCCAAGTGGTGGTCATCGCGCTGGCGCCCGAGCACGAGGATGATCTCCTCTTTGGTGGCGAGATCGCCCTGTTGGGGCATGACATCGGCCACGACGGTGATGAACTGGTGGTCACGCTCTACTGGCGGGCGCAGACTGTGCCGGCGGATAGCTACAAGGTGTTTCTGCAGGCGGTGGACGCCAGCACGGGCGAGGTCCTGTCTCAGCATGATGGCATCCCCTGCGGCTGGGCCTGCCCCACGACGGGCTGGGAGCGCGGAGAGGTCGTGCTGGATGAGATCCGCCTGCCCGCGGACGCGGCCCAAAACGCCGCGCTAGTGGTCGGGCTGTACGGGGAGCAGAGCCTAGTGCGACTGACGCCCACGGGGCCCGAGGCAGTGCTGGCGCAGGATGGGACGGCAGCACAACTCTGGCGCCCCTGAAGGCGTTGACGTAAGCGGCCCCCCGAAGCTACACTGGGCCGTGAGCCAACCTTAGGGGAGAGCCGTCCATGGCCGACGAGCCCGCCAACGCACTGCAGCCACCGGGTCCTAACGCCGAAGGCGCGCTGGTCGCGCTGTGCGGCGCCTATGGCCGGTCCGTGCAGAGCCAGCCCCTACACGCAGCGCGCATCGCCCAACGGCTAGAGCAGCCAGGGCTGTGCCTGGCCGACGACGCGCGCGCCTACTACGTGGACGGCGAGCTCGCAGGCTGGGTGCAGGTCTGGCGCGAGCCCGCCAGCACCCGCCTGTGGCTGTGGGGCGTGGTGCATCCGGGACGGATCGGGCGGGGCATCGGGACGGCGCTGGTGCGCTGGGGCGTGGCCCGGGCTGGCGACATGGCCCGGCAGACCCCCGTCGGCCAGCGGGTGGTGCTGCGCTCAGAGCCGCTGGCATCCGATCCTCGCACCCTGCCGCTCTTTACCGGTCAAGCCTTTCGGCTGGTGCATCACGTCCAAGAGTGGTCGATCACGCTGGTGGGGCCGCCGCCCGCCCCGGCGGTGCCAGTGAGCATCAGCATCCGCCCTGCCCACCCCAGCGACGATCTGGCGGCCATCGCCTGGGCCCGTAGCCAGGCCCTGCGCGACCACTGGGACTATGTGGAGCGCGCACCCGCCGTCGAGCTAGCCCAGCTTCAGGCCCTGACCCAGGCGCCCGGCTTTGCCGTGGGGGATTGGTTCCTGGCGTACGAGGGCTCGGACCTGGCCGGCATGGCCCTCTGCCAAGGTGGTACGGTGGAGGACGCCCAGACAGCCTGGGTGCACACCCTGTGCGTGCGGCGGCATTGGCGCCGACGGGGGATCGGGCTGGCGCTGCTCCAGCACGCCATGCGAGCCTACTATGAGCGGGGCAAGGTGGCCATGGGCGCCACGGTGGCTACGCGGCGGGCGGCCGGCGACACCGGTCTCTATACCCGCGCCGGCATGCAACTCTGGCGGCTGTGGCACGTAGTGGAGCTAGAGATACGATCGGGCGTGGAGGCGTAGCGCCTTTTTGGGGGTGAGGAGGGGGTCGATGTTTCGTCGCATTCAGGCCAGTTGGGAGCTGATCAAAGCCAGCGTGGAGGTGCTCAAGGCCGACAAGGAGCTGCTCATCTTTCCGATCCTGTCGGCCATCGGCGTCGCGCTGGTCTCGGCCGGGTTCATCGTGCCGCTGTTTGCGGCCGACCTGTTCGAGTCGTTGGTGGCTGGCCTGGGGACGGTGGCGGGCCTGGTGGTGGGCTTTGCCTACTATCTTGTGCAATACTTTGTGATCTTTTATGCCAACTCGGCGCTGGTGGCGGCCGCGACCATTCGCTTGCAAGGCGGAGACCCTACCGTGCGCGACGGCCTGGAGGCAGCCTGGTCGCACGCGGCCAACATCCTGGGGTTCGCGGCCATCTCTGCCACCGTCGGCCTGTTCCTGAACCGCAGCTCCAAGAAAAAGAGCGGCATCGTACGGCTCTTGGCCTCGTTAGCGGGGATGGCCTGGAACGTGGCCACCTTTTTGGTGGTGCCGATCCTGGTCGTGGAAGGCGTGGGCCCGCTGGACGCCATCAAGCGCTCGGCGGAGCTGCTCAAGCGCACCTGGGGCGAGCAGATCTCGGGCACGCTCTCCATGGGGGCTGTCTTTGGTCTGATCGGCGTGGCCGTTCTGGTGGTGGGCGGCGCCCTAATCGCGCTGATGATCTGGCTCAACGTCTGGCAGGTGGCCATCGTCATCGGCGCGCTGATGCTGATCGCCTGGCTGGCCCTGGGGCTGATCAACAGCACCCTGGGCGGCATCTATCGCGCGGCCGTGTACCACTATGCCACCACCGGCCAGGGCGGCGGCTTTTATGACGAGGACCTGGTCTCGCACGCCTTTCGCTAGAACTCGATGCCTGCGTACCAGAGTCGCGCCGCCTGGCTGATGCCAGGCAGCGCGGTTTGGCGTATCGGGGACGGGGCTAGTCCAGCCCGAGGATGATGCGGATGTTATCGGCGATGGCGTCCGGCGCGATGGGTCCGCCGCCATAGGTGCCATGGATCGGGTCATGGGTATCGGCAAAGCGGGTGTCCCAGGCGCCCTCCTCTACTAGCCCGGGGGCATACTCGGAGCCGAACATCCAGTCGGGATCCTGGCTATCGATCATCCAGCGCAGCGCGGCCGTGGTGACGCCGCGCTGATAGGTGCGCCAGTCCACGTCGGGGTCCAGCTCGGCCCAGTCGATGCCCAGCTCGCGCGACTCGGCAAAGATCCGCAGCACCTCCCACTGCACGTGCTTGGAGACCCAATCGCTGAGGAACCAGCAGGTGCTATTCAGGCAGGGCTTGGTATTATAGAGCATGATCCGGTCGCGGGGCTGCCAGAGATGCGTGAACGGCAGGACGCAGCGGATCCAATGGATCGCCCGCTGGAGATAGCGCTCATCGCCCAGGGCCTGGTACCCGAGATAGTAGGCGATGGCGGCATTGCCCGAGGTCAGCAGGTTGGGACTGTGGAGGGGCGTCTCCCACCAGTCGCCGCCCTCGGGGCGGTTGTCCCAGCGCATGGCGTACTCGAGCGCCTTGCGGGCGCCATCCAGAAAGCGCTGTTCGCCGGTCTCCTGGACAGCCAGCAGCAGGCCCCAGGCGCCGGTGGCGCAGAGATCGATGGCCGAGTCGCCGGGCTGGCCCAACGGCCGCCAATACTCGGCCCAGTCGATCAGCATGGTGTGGTGCCGGCCGTGCGGCTCAAAGGGGAAATCGCCCTCGGCGGTCTGCAAGGCCAGGAGCTGGTCGCCCAGTTCGGCAGCCCGCTCCGGGTTGCCGGCCACCAGCCGGTTGGGATGTGACAGCGCCGTATGGGCCGGCTCGGCGGGCTCGTGCGTCTGGGTCGCGCACCAGTCGGCCTTGGCCTTGAGGGCGGCCCGTAAGGCGGGATCGTCGCCATGCTCGGCGTACCAGCGCACGAAACCAGGCACCACCGGGCTGCCCTTGCCGCGGGCGGCCCAGCCCTCACCCTCGATCCAGAAGGGGCCGTTATAGGCATGCGCCATGCGCTCCAGGGCCTCTTTCCAGGGGTAGCGCGGCTCGCCGGGCCCGGGCAGGCCGTGACGGCGGATCCAGTCCACCACGACGTCCAAGCTCTGCCCATACGAGACGGCGATCTCGGCCTCGAGCACCAGGGTGAGCCCACGGCGGATCAGGATCGGCTCGTCGGCCGCCAGGGCGTTCTCGTCCATGCCCCACCGCGCGCTGGGCCACATCAGCCCCATGAGCGACTCGGGGCGTCGCTCGACGAAATTGGGCACCGCAAAGACCGGCTGCGGGCAGCGCAACCGGGTGGTGGCCGAGAGCGCCGCCAGGTCGGGCGTCCAGGCCAGCCCCAGGCCGATGCCATCGTGGCTGATGGCCATGACGGGGATCGCCACCTTGTGAGGGTGCGGCGTCATGCGCAGCGCCTGGTGCTCCTCGAACCAGTCCGTCCCGCTGGACCACTCGTTGCCGACGATCCAGTCGATGCCGGGAAAGATGGCGTCGGTGCGAGCCTCGCCAAAACTCTCGGCGCCCACGCGCAGCCATGCCCCGCGCAGCCGCTTGAGATAAATCAGGTGCTGGGCCTGGACCTCCAAACGGTAGCCGATGACGGGCTCGTCGTCGGCCAGGGTGAGGACCAGGGTGCCGCTGAGGGGCGATTCGCCGCTAAAGGCCTGGTCGGGCCGAGGGACGGCGGCCAGGTCGATGGCGACGTCAAAGCGGAGCTCCTGGACGTCGCCCTGGCGCTCAAGCTGGTAGGCCTGGGCCTCCAGCCGCATGGGATGGGGCAGCCCCTCCAGATCAGCCTCGCCCAGGTGCTCGAGGATGGCATAGAGCCGATCGGGCTTGGCGCCCTGGGGCGCCACATACAGCTCGCCCCAGCCCCAGCCGGTGTTGCGCTTGTGCAGCTCCAGCCGCAGGAACCGGTTCTCCAGGACGACGCTCTCGCCGCCGTACACCGCATGATGGTAGCGTGGCATGCTAGCCTCCTTTGTAGATGCCTCCGTCTGCAGCGGCGGCCAGGATGCCGTGCCGTGGACCACGCCGCCTGTGACGGTCGCGCCAGTGCGGAACTAGTGTGTACCAGCAGGCGGGAGAGATCAAGCCCTAGCGGCCGAACTCGGCGCGATGGCTGCGTTTCGCACACAGGCGCGCGGGGGTGAGGATCTGTGGGCTACCGTGAGGATTCCAGGATGGCCGATGTAGAAGAAGGGCGGGCCTCTGCCAGAGCAGAGACACGCCCCCTTGTCAACGCTACAGGCTGGAGCGAACGCTTCAGCCGCGGATGCCCGCCACGCCCGATTCCTCCTCCAGCGTGTCCAGCTCGCGCATCTCGCCCGTCACGGTAAAGATGGTGCGCTCGCAGATGTTGGTGACGCGATCGGCCACGCGCTCGAGATTATGAGCGGCCCAGAGGTACTGGTTGGCCTGTTCGATGCGGTTAGGGTCCTCGATGATCAGGTTGAGCAGCTCTTCATAGGCGCGGTTATAGAGCGCGTCCACCTCATCATCGCGAGCGGCGATCTCGCGGGCGGCGGGGACATCCTGCTGGATAAAAGAATCCAGCGCCAGGCGCATCATCTCGGTAGCGCGGAGGGCCATGGTCTGGAGGGTAGGCATGGGCGCCTCAAACTCGGGCTCGCCGAGCATGAGCACGATCTTGGCGATGCCCTTGCCATAGTCGCCGATGCGCTCTAGCTCGGTGATGATCTCGAGCAGGGCGGCCACGTGGCGCAAGTCCCGCGCGATGGGCCCCTGGGTCGCGATGAGCGTCAACAGGCCCGCCTCGATCTGGAAACGCTTGCGGTTGATCTGGGTATCCTGCGCGATCAGCCGCTCGGCCAGCGCCACGTTACGGTCGGCCAGGGCTTGGGCAGACTCGGTGATCATCTCCTGAACCAAGCTGGCGAGCACCAGCACCTCGTCCTGGAGGCCCTGCAGGCTCTCGTCGAATGTCTTTCGTAGCATGCTCTACCCCTCTCCGATGCCCTGGCGGCGCACCCCGTCGGAGCGCCCGCCCTATAGCTCGTCAATCATGGCGCGGATCTCGTCGCGCGCCTGGCGGAATGCCGCCAGCCGTTCCTCCTCGGAGCCCGTGGCGGCGGCTGGGTCGTCAAAGCCTCGATGCAGGCGCTTGCCCTTGCCCAGCCACAGGGGGCAGGTCTCGTTCGCGCGGTCGCACACGGTAACGACTAGATCCAGCTCGGTGTTGCCAAACTCGGCCACGCCCTTGCTGCGGTGCCCCGAGATATCCACCCCGAGCTCGGCCATGGCCTGAATGGCCAGCGGATGCACCTGGCCCGAAGGCTCGGTGCCCGCCGAAAAGGCCTGCCACCGATCGCTGTAAAAGGCGTTAACCAGCCCCTCGGCCATCTGGCTGCGGGCCGAGTTACCCGTGCACAAGAACAGGATACGCTTTCGCTTCATGGTTCCTCCTCAGGCCAGCCGCTCGTCGCGGCGTCACGTGCGGTTCTCCATCAGGAGGATTCTAGCCCACCTATGTTAAGGCAAGGTCAAGATGACGTCAACGTTGGGTTAGGTGCGAGGCGCATCCTGGGGGGCGCAGGGCAGTGCAAAGCAGAAGGTACTGCCCATGCCCAGCTCGCTCTCGGCCCAGATGCGGCCGCCGTGGGCTGCCACCAGATGCTTGGCGATGGCGAGGCCGAGGCCCGTGCCACCGCCAGTGCGGCTGCGGTCCGACTTGAAAAAGCGCTCAAAGATGCGCGGCAGGATATAGGGCGGAATGCCAGGACCGTTGTCGGCCACGCCGAACACCACTTCGCCCTCGCCAGCCTCGGCCCACACGCGAATGCGCCCGTTGGGCTGGGTGAACTTTATCGCGTTGTGCAGCAGGTTAGCAAACACCTGCCCTGCTCGCTCGGGATCGGCCAGGACGAGCGGCAGGTTATCGGGCACCGCCACCTCCAGCTCGATTTCCTTGCGCTCAGCCTGGGGGCGTAGCTGTTCCAGGCGAGGCGTCACCAGGTCACTGGGCCGCGTCGGCGCCAGATGCAGCGGCACTTGGCCCGACTCGATGCGCGAGAGCTCCAAGAGCTCGCTCACCATCTGGGTCATGGTGTCGATCTGCGCGTCCATCTTGGAGAGAAAGCGCTGCGAGGCGGCGGGGTCGTCCTCGACGGTGTCCTGGAGCGTATCGGCCAGCGCCTTGATGGATGCCAGCGGCGTCCGCAGCTCGTGACTGACGTTACCGACAAACTCACGGCGCATGCGGTCGGCCAGGCGAATCTCGGTCTGGTCTTGCAGGAGCAACAGGCCGCCACCGTCCTCCTCGTTGGTAAGTGGCGTGACGATGGCATGGATAAAGGGCCCCTCCGCGCCGAACTCGACAATCCCAGCCGCCTGTTCTCCACGGCTGCGAGCCTGGTTCCATAGAGCGACGAGCTGGTGATGCCGCACGACCTCGGCCAGGGTGCGACCTTGGGGGGCATCGCCAGCATAGTCCAGCATGTGCAGGGCGGCGGCGTTGGCGAGCTGTACGCGGTTGTCGGCCCCAACGATGAGGACGCCGTCGGCCATGGTCTCTAGCACCGCGCGGGAACGCCCTCGCTCCTCCTCGAGCGAGTGGATGGTGGCCCGCAAGGTGTCGCCCATGGCGTTAAACTCTTCGGTGAGGGTGCCGACTTCGTCCTGCGTGGTGGGGATCAGGCGGGCGTCCAGGTCGCCGCGCGACATGCGCCCGACGACGTTGGTGAGATCACGGATAGGTCTGGCGGTGCGACGCGCCACCCACAGGCCGAGCAGCAGCGCCAGGGCCGCCGCGAGCACGGCGGTGCCCACGATCTGACGGCGAAGATCGGCCACGCCCTCACGGACCTCGGTCAGAGGCAGCGCCACTCGGGCGAAACCGACCAGGTCGTCGCCGCGGCGGATGGGTGCGGCGGCGTACATGAGCTCCTGGTTGACCGTCTCGCTGATGCGGATGTGGCTGCCTGCCTCGCGGGATAGCGCCTGCTGAACCTCGGGGCGGTTACGATGGTTCTCCATGGTGCTGGGGTGCCGATGCGAATCAGCCAGCACCACGCCATCCTCGTCCATCAGGGTCAAGCGGGCACCCAGGGACTGAGCATAGCGCAGGATCTGGTCCTGCATGGCAGGCTCGCCCACCACCTTGGCGTCGAGCTGTCCCTCAAAGGCCACGCCGAGGGCGCGGGCGTCGGCCAGCAGCATGCGCTCAAGCTGGTCCACATGGTTGCCATAGGCCACGGCCGACAGCCGCCAGGCCAGACCCATGATGGCAGCAAAGACCAGCACGGCAAAGGGGACTGCTATGCGCCAAACGATGCGCCGAAAGCCCATGCCTCACCCCTCAAAGCGATAGCCCATCCCTCGCACCGTCACGATGCGGCGCGGGTGTGACGGATCGGACTCGATCTTGGCGCGCAGCCAGCGGACGTGCACATCCACGGTGCGGCTGCCGCCGCCATAGTCCCAGCCCCAGGCGCCCTGCAGAATCTGCTCTCGCGAGAGCACGCGCCCCTGATGCTGGGCGAAATAGTTCAACAGATCATACTCGCGCGGCGAGAGTTCGACCACCTCGCCAGCAAGAGTGACCTCCCCACGAGCCGTGTCGATCACCAGCCCGTCGTACTCTAGGCGACGGCCCTGCGCGCTGGACGAGCCCGAGGCGCTGAGCAGCTCCACGCGGCGAAGTTGCGCCTTGACCCGCGCCATCAGCTCGCGCATGCTGAACGGCTTGGTCACATAATCATCGGCGCCCAGCTCTAGCCCCAGCACGCGATCAACCTCGTCGGCGCGGGCGGTGACCATGATGATCGGCAGGTTCATCTCGCCCCGCAGGATGCGGCAGACCTGGAGGCCGTCCAGCCGCGGGAGCATGAGATCCAGGATCACCAGGGCGGGATGCAGCTCGCGCGCCTTTTGGATGGCCTGGACGCCGTCGGCGGCCGTGGCCACAGCATAGCCCTGCCGCTCCAGGTTGTACTGGACGGTCTCCAGGAGCGTGGGCTCGTCCTCGACCACCAGGATCAGCTCACCGACCACCGCGACGAGACTCCTTTGCCGCATAGCCCTGCCTGACAAGATTCTAACCGAAAGTGGGCGCACACCCAAGCGCTGGAGCAAGAGGGCTCGACCTGTGCAGCCTGCACAACTCCACCGCCCCAAGGCTGGTCGGGTTGCACGTGCACGGCCAGGCGTCAAGCTGGTATCATCAACCCCACGGTCGAGGTCGCGGACCCAGGGCGAGCCGATCAGAGAACCCACAACGATCCGTACACGCGCGGCCAGGTCAGGTCCGCACCCAGGCATAGGCGCCACTCGCTACCCGCGAGGCGGCGCTTTTTTCATGGGAGACCGTCGGAGGCAGTCATGGCCCTCTCACTCAGCACAGCAGCGTTCATCCTGGAGCGCGACCAGAGCCAATGCATCGCCTGCCAGGTGTGCGTCCGCCAATGCGCCAATGATGTCCACTACTATGACGAGGACGACGGCGTGGTCCGCAGCAACCCCGCAGCCTGCGTGGGGTGCCATCGTTGCGTGACCCTCTGCCCCACCCAGGCTCTGGTGGTACGCACCAACCCGCTCGAGTTTCGGCCGCACGCCAACTGGACCGCCGCCACGCTGCAGAGCATCTACAAACAGGCCGAGACGGGCGGGATGTTGCTCTCGGGCATGGGCTGCGATCAGCCTCACCGCATCTACTGGGATCACATGCTGCTGAACGCCTCTCAGGTGACCAACCCCAGCATCGACCCGTTGCGCGAGCCGATGGAGCTCAAGACGTTCCTCGGGGCACGGCCCGATTCGTTGGCCTTCGAGGCCGATGGCGATGGCGAGTACGATCTGCGCACCGAGCTCACGCCTCAGTTGGAGCTGGATATCCCGATCATGTTCTCGGCCATGTCCTATGGCTCTATCAGCTACAACGCCTGCCGTTCGCTGGCGCGCGCGGCCAAGCAGATGGGAACCTACTACAACACGGGCGAGGGCGGGCTCCATCCCGACCTGTACGAGTACGGCCCCGTGACCATCGCGCAGGTGGCATCGGGGCGGTTTGGGGTACACCTGGACTATTTGCGCACCGCGGCCGCCATCGAGATCAAGATCGGCCAGGGGGCCAAGCCAGGCATCGGCGGGCACTTGCCAGGCGAAAAGGTGACCCGCGAGGTCTCGCGCACGCGCATGATCCCCGAGGGAACCGACGCGCTCTCGCCCGCGCCGCATCACGATATCTATTCCATCGAGGACCTGCGCCAGCTCATCTTTGCGCTGAAAGAGGCCACCCACTACCGCAAGCCCGTCTCGGTCAAGGTGGCGGCGGTGCACAATATCGCGCCCATCGCCTCGGGCATTGTACGGGCGGGAGCCGACATTGTAGCCATCGACGGGCTTCGTGGCGGCACGGGCGCAGCACCGACGGTGATCCGCAACAACGTGGGAATTCCCATCGAGCTGGCCCTCGCGGCGGTCGACCAGCGTCTGCGCGAGGAGGGCATCCGCCATCGCGCCTCCATCGTGGCCGCGGGCAGCATCCGCAACAGCGCGGACGTGGTCAAAGCCATCGCCCTAGGCGCCGACGCGGTGTATGTCGCCACCAGCGCCCTGGTGGCCATGGGATGCCATCTATGCCAGCGCTGCTACACGGGCAAATGCAACTGGGGCATCGCCACGCAGGACCCGTACTTGACCAAGCGGCTGAACCCCAACATCGGCGAGCGACGCCTGACCAACCTGCTGCGGGCCTGGTCGCTAGAGATCAAAGAGATGATGGGCGGCATGGGCATCAACGCCGTCGAGAGCTTGCGCGGCAACCGCGATCATCTGCGGGGGGTGGGGCTGAACCAGGTAGAGCTGGATGCGCTGGGCATTCGCGCCGCGGGGACGTGAGGGGGCCATCATGAAGCGTATCGTCATCCACGAAGAGTACTGCATCGCCTGCCGACTGTGCGAGGTCCATTGCCTGGTCGCGCATTCGTCGTCGCGCGATATCGTCAAGGCCTACCGCCACGAGCGCGACACGATCATGTCGCGCGTCGTGGTAGAGGAGAGCGGGCCGCTGTCGTTCGCCATGCAGTGCCGCCAATGTGAGGATCCGCGCTGCCTGGAGGCCTGTCCCTCGGGGGCGATGCATCGCGACCCGCGCACGGGGGCCATCACCTGCGACGAGAGCCGTTGCGTGGGCTGCTGGATGTGCATCATGGTCTGCCCCGCGGGGGCGGTGCAGCAGAGCACCAGCGGCCACCGCATCGCCAGCAAATGCGACCTATGCCAGGACGCCGACATGCCCGCCTGCGTGGCCCACTGTCCCAACGAGGCGCTGACTTATGAGGAGGTCTCGTGAAGATCACCATCGTCGGCAACTCGGCGGCGGCCGTTGGCGCCATCGAGGCCATCCGCGAGCTCGATCAAGAAGCAACCATCCAGGTGGTGACGGCCGAGGGGCCCGCCATCTATTCACGGCCACTCATCTCACACTATGTGGGGGGCGAGATCGACGAGGGCCACCTGGCCTACCGACCGCCCACCTTTTACGAGACCCACCAGGTGGAGACGCTGTTCGACGAGGTGGTGACGGCCATCGACGCCCAAGCCCACACCGTCGCAACGGCCAAGGGGCGAACTCTGGATTATGACAAGTTACTACTGGCCATCGGTGGGTCGCCCATCGTGCCGCCCATGGCGGGGCTGGATCTGGCGGGCGTAACCACCTTTGCCACGTGGGCCGACGCGGCGGCCATCGACCACGAGATCGATGCGGGGCACGTCTCGCAGGCGGTGGTGGTAGGCGGCGGCATGATCGGCATCAAGGCCACCGACGCCCTGCTCAAACGGGGCGTGCAGGTGACCATGGTCGAGCTGGCGCCACGGATCTTGATTCGGGCGCTGGACGAACTGGGCGCGGAGATGATGACCGACCTATTCGAGCGGGCGGGCGTGCGGGTGCTGACCGAGAACACCGTGGCCGAGATCATCCCCGACGGCGAGCGGATCGGCGGCGTCGTGCTCAAAGACGGTCAACGGTTGGATTGCGACCTGCTGGTCTTTGGCATCGGGGTGCGGCCCAACGTGGCCCTGGCGCGCGACGCGGGCGTCAAGGTCGACCGCGGCGTCGTGGTCGATCGCGCCATGCGCACGTCGGACCCCGACATTTATGCGGCGGGCGACGTGGCCGAGGCGTACGACCTGGTGGTGGACCTGAATCGCACGGTGGCCATCTGGCCCAACGCCTACCGCCAGGGCGCCATCGCGGGCGCGCAGATGGTGGGCCAGCCGCGCCAGGATCAGGGCGGTATCGCCATGAACGCCATCGAGGTGGCGGGCGTGCCCTGCGTGGCCATCGGGGAGGGCAACGCCGAGGGCGACGGCTATACCGTGATGACCCGCGCCCAGCCCGAGCGCCACCAGTATCGCCGCCTGGTGCTCGAAGGCAACCGCCTGGTGGGCGTGATCCTGGTGGGCAACATCAGCCGAGCGGGCATCTATACGGGGTTGATTCGCCATCGCGTGGACGTCTCGGCCCATCGCGACAGCCTGCTCAGCGATCGGTTGAGCCTGCTCTCTGTGCCAGAGGACTATCGCAAGCACGTGGTACGCGGGCAAGGGATCGAGGTCTAGGGGGTAAGCATGGCCTGGGCAGCGAGCGAGAACCGTTACGCCGACGATCGGGTCCACGACGCGTGCGGGCTCTTTGGGTTCATCGACACCAGCGGACGGGCGCATCCAGGCGCGATCGCCGTGGAGGCGCTTTGCAGCATGCGCGAGCGCGGCAACGGCCTGGGTTCGGGCTATGCGGCCTATGGCATCTACCCTGAACACGCCGAGCGCTACTGCTTTCATGTGATGTGCAAGGGGCGCCATGCCCGCCAAGAGCTGGACGAGTATCTGCGGCGGCACTTTGCCGTGGTGCACGACGAGCCGATCCCCACGCGAGAGACCCTCGGCATCCTCGATCCGCCCCTGCTCTGGCGCTACTTTGTGGTGCCGCTCACGGCCCAGATGGGCGGCCGCAGCGAGGCGGACTATGTGGTGCACCATGTGATGCGCATCAACACCACGCTAGAGGGCGCGTTTGTGGTCTCTAGCGGCAAGGACATGGGCATCTTCAAGGGGGTCGGGCACCCCGATCAGATCGCCGAGTTCTACCGCATCGAGGAATACGAGGGCTACCTGTGGTCGGCGCACAACCGCTTTCCCACCAACACGCCGGGCTGGTGGGGCGGCGCGCATCCGTTCGGGCTGCTCGATTGGTCGGTGGTGCACAATGGCGAGATCTCGTCGTACGGCATCAACCGGCGCTATGCCGAGATGCACGGCTATGCCTGCACCATGCGCACCGACACCGAGGTATTCACCTATGCGGTGGACCTACTGATGCGCCGGCACGAGCTGCCCGCCGAGCTGGCCGCGGCCGTGTTCGCCAGCCCACTGTGGAACGAGCTGGAACAAGAGCCGCCCAAGCGCCGCGCCCTCCTGACGGCCCTGCGCCAGACCTATGGCTCGCTGCTGATGAACGGGCCGTTCACGATCATCGTGGCGCGCCAGGGCGAGCTGATGGGGCTGAGCGACCGAATCCGCTTGCGCCCGCTGGTGGCGGCCACCCAGGGCGACGTGCTGTACGTGTCATCCGAGCTGGCCTCGATCCATCTGGTGGCGCCCGGCCTGGAGCGGACGTGGATGCCGGAGGGCGGCGAGCCGGTCATCGGACGGCTGGGCCAGGCCCCGCGCATCCCAGCCCGCATGCTACAGGAGGAGCCGATCCATGCCTGATGCCACACCGAGCCTCGAGCTAGCCCAGGCCGCGCATCCTGACGATCTCATTCTGGACGCCCGCGGCCTGGCCTATCGCGCGCTGAACGAGCAACTGGACGCGGTCGTCACCGCCGGGGCAACCGCCGTGCGCTTGGTCAACGTCCACGGGCAGCGCTACATCGGCACCAACCTGCAGCGTCGGGTGCGGATCGACATCGAGGGCGTGCCCGGCAACGACCTGGGCGCGTTTATGGA
>ENA-UOXR01002147-UOXR01002147.1-bioreactor-metagenome-genome-assembly--contig:-NODE-2147-length-18825-cov-4.078263_pt1 | contig 18825 bp, 15 predicted proteins | sample MGYA00238164_ERZ764825 | MGnify/ENA primary metagenome ERZ764825 (study PRJEB28920, sample SAMN05720171) | bioreactor metagenome | isolation source: Anaerobic biogas reactor | place: USA:Washington...
GTCGGAGTCAACCAGTTGGAACCGCCCGACGCAGGCGCCGCTATTGGTGCCGGAGGCCTTGACCGACAGGTAGGCCGACTGGATCGTCGCTCCCGCCGGAATCCCCGCCAGAGAGAACCGAACGAACGGGTAACGCGTCGCGGCGTAAAACGGGAAGTACATCGTCGAGGTGTTGTAATTGCTGCCCGCGCTGGTGCAGAGCGTGTCATCCGCCGCCAGATCCAGATGATATGTTACCGTGTCGCCCCATACCACCTGCGCACTCAGCAAGACACAACACAATCCAACCCCACTGCTGATCCACATGTTCCTCATGCCACGTTCCTCCACCGATAATAGAAATGTAGTCGGACGCAGTACCTGCCCGAGAAGTGGACAACGTGGGCCCTGTTTGTCTGCGTCCGAGTCTGAAAGCTTCTGCTCTGATCCCATTCCTTCCGCACCCGCTCGTGGCCGGCACAGAGAGGAAGGACAACCATCGTCGTTCTGGTCGCGTTTCGCCTCTTCTCTCGAGCGTCCCCCTCAGGGCGATGCAGCCTTCCCGCCGAGCGACCGCCGGCGGCACAGGCCGAGAGGGAGCTTGTGGGTGCCGGTGGCTGTCGGTCGCCGGACCCACGCGTTCCGGGCTTCACTGAGCGCCTGCATCGCGGCACGCCGACAAGGCTCGTCGCAGTGGCACGCACCGCACGTTCGACGACCGCACGCAGATCGCCACCAGCCATGATCTCGCATTCGACTCGTGCCCGCGCTGGAAGCCGTGAGCGTCAACGAAAGCTTACACCATGCTCTAGGTGATGGCGACGAGAAAGCACCTTGACGCCTCCCCCTCTCGGTGGACGCCGTATCACTAAACAACACATTGTCCCACAGCACGTTACGAATCCACATCGGCTCACCTCGTTGACCGAGGGGCCACTTCGGAAATGTCGTTGACCGGCCGCCGGACGGCACGTAGAATCTTCCCTGAAGCAGCGGACTATATCACGGTATGTGTACACTTTGTGCCCTGGTGGCGGCCCGATGGGGGGGGCATGGCATGAAACGTCGCAAACTGGCCGAGACGGTGTTCACGGACCTTCTCGCGAGCCTGTCCGGCGGACGTTGGCGTCCGGGAATGACCATGGCTCCGACGCGGCAGTTGGCGCAGGAGTTGGCGGTGTCCCCCCTGACGGTCATGGCAGCGCTCCGCCTGGCAGCGCGCCATCGGTTGCTGGAGGTTCGCCAGAGACAGCCAACGATCGTCCTGCCTGGGGCCCAGCAACGGGCAGCCAGGTTGCTCCGGACGAGAACCACCACCAAGAGGCTGGCCCTTCTTGTTCCCGAACGGTTCATCCCGCTGAAGAGACACGTGGAATTGGCGGAGTTGATCAGACTCGTGGCTACAGAGTCTGCTGCTCGGGGCATTCGGACAACGGTCGTCAAGTGGCCATTGCTCAACCAGGCTGGCTTCGTCCGGACCTTCGTCACCCGCGGATTCGGAGTGGCGTTTGCCCTCGGGGTCAATTCGGAGCATCTGGTGTCGCTCGATATGCTCCGGCGGCATGGCGTCCCGGTTCTCGTGTTCAACCGCAAATCGCCTCTGGTTGACCTGCCGACGGTCAGGATCGACGAACACGCCGCAGCCTGGCGTATCGGGGAGACCTTGGCAAGCCTGGGACACCGTAACCTGTGCCTGGTGTCCAGCGCGGTCTCCTACCACATGGGCTACCTGTCGGGCGAGCACCGCCGTGTCACGGGCTGGGTCGAGTTTCTGAGGCATTCCGGTCTACAGAGAAGTTGCTCCCTGCCGGTCTACTATGCGGCGAACGAGATGCTGCCGGACGTGCTTGATGTGCCGTTTCGTCTCAGGTCGCGACCGACGGCCATCGTCTTCGGCGGCGTCGGCTTGGCCGCTTTGTTCCTGCGGGATCCACGGTTCGCCGACCTGAGAGTGCCGGACGAGATCAGCCTGGCGACGTTCGACTCTTTCAAGGGCCGACAGGTGGCGACCTGGTGCCCGCCGTTGACGGAGATAGTCGGCGACATGAAGCGCGTCGCTCAATGCGCGGTCGAGCTGATCGATTCCATGTTCGGGGCCGGTTCCACGCCGCTCAGCATTCGCATACCAATGGACATTCACTTGACGGGCAGTATCGGCCCACCCCGCCGAGTGTCCGCGGAGAACACGAGCACGTAAGTCGGGTCAACAGGCCGACAGTGGCTTCGATTCGGCCCACGGCGTGTCGGGTCTGTTGTTGACCCGACCTACCCCTGCCCCTCATGCAGGATGCCACGCGGCACGGGACCGCCCTCCAGCTCCTTGGATCCCCAGAACCGCCGTTCGTGGTCAAGGAGGCGGCGCTTGGCGTCGAGGCCGCCGGCGGCGCTGAAGCCGCAGAGGGATCCGTCGGCGGCGACGACGCGGTGACACGGGACGACGAGCGGCACGGGGTTGGCGGCCATGGTCTGCCCCACGGCCCGCGCGGCGCGGGGGCGGCCGACCTGGGCGGCCAGTTGGCCATAGGTGACGACCTCGCCCGGCGGGATGCGGCGGCAGGCTTCCAGAACGTCTCGCTGAAACGGCGTGCGGCGGTCGAGATCGATATCGACGTCGAACCGAGCTGCGCGGCCGGCGAAATAGTCGGCCAGGGCGGCAGCCAGGGACGGCATGAGGCGGCGATCGAGCGTCGCCTCGGGCCATCGGGCCGCCAGGGTGGCCGCCAGGCGTTGCCGGTCGGCGTCGGGCAGCAGCGTGGCGGCGAGGCGGTCGCTGCGGGCGACAAGGGCCATCGGTCCCCAGGGCGTCGGGACGAAGCGGTAGGACCACCGCCCGGGGGATCGGCACAAGCGAGTTCGGGTTGGCTGAAGGCGTTGCGACACAGTGATTTCTCCCGGTGGCCGCCTGACGGCGGCCGACTCAGTGATGCGGCTCAGCGGCAGGCCCTCTCGGTCATGCGTTCCGCGGAGTTCTCGCCCCGTGGAGAGACTTCAGAAGCCAGGGGCAGGATGCCCTTGGGACACACGGGGAGGATTCCCGTGCCACGGCGAAGCGGCCGAGGGCGGCCGGGCCACACGTTCTGAGACAACTCCTAACGTTTCATGCGTTGGAGCTCTTCCCTCTGGCGCCGGGCGACGTAGCGCGTCAGACGGTCCCTGGCGACCCTGCCCTGCGGCAACTCGTCGAGCCCCTCGAAATGGACTCCGAGGCGTGCCTGATGGGCCGCGGACCGGTCCACGCGTTCGATGTGGGCTCGGATCACGAGCGGCGAGCGGCCGTCGGCCAGGTCGATGTGAACCAGCACCGTGCGTCCCTCCTTGAACCGTCCGCGAAGGGGCCCCTCGACGACGGCCCGGAGGCCGCCGCCGCTCAGATCGAGCACCTCGGCCGCCGGCGGCTCGATGTCCTCGGCCCCGCCCTGGTCGTCGGCAGGCCAAAGACAGGCCACCAACTGTTCGCGGGCGTCCACCGGCACGCGGACAAACTGCCGCCGCTGGAGCGGATGCAGGGCCTTCGGCGGCGACAGGGCCAGAATCGCCATGTTCAACCGGTCGGTCAGGGCCACCTGGGTACGCCGGGCCACGGTGGATCGGAAATGGTACGGCTGGTCGCGAAGGTGAAAACGAATCTCGACGGTCTCGCCGGGCCGCACGGGAACCGGGTGGCCCATGCGGCTGGGCACCTCGACGGCCAGGGCCATGCCGGGGGCCTCGATGAACCGCGAGCGGCAGGCGTCGTGGCCGGTCGGCAGAAGGCGGATGAAGTCCACCGAGAGGTTGCGGGCGACCGCGTCGGCGACGAGCGCCGCCATGGCTTTCCCGACAATGGCGCCGGCTTGGGTCATGGACAAGGATCCTCGCGTGCAGCACGCGCGGCGTGGGGTCACGCGTCGCGCAGGTAGATCGGATTCGTGAACACCCAGGGCCGCCGCCCGCGTCGCCCCTGGATACGATACACGCCCGGGCCCTCGGCGGGAAGCTCCAGCCGACGGCAGTCGCGTTGCCGCTCGATGGGCTCACCGTTTCGCAATACCGTCAGTTCGGCCTCGCGCGGCGACTCGACCACCAGCCGCAGGCCCGGTTGCCAGGGGGCCTCCTGCCCGAGGCCGAGCGAGCCGGCGGCGCCTTCGACGCGGAACCTGAAGCCGGCGGCGGATGCCCAGGTGTCCATGGCGATGAAGCTTCGGCCGTCGAGGAGGGCGTCGGTCAGTGCGGCCGCGGCGGCCGCGGCATCGTCCGGCAGCGGCGGGCAGACGACGTGCGTGTGAATCGTCTGGAACAGGTCGCGGTGCGGGTACATCTCACGGATGACCATCTTGCGGGTGGCGTGGTTGTCGAGCGACCCGAAGGCGGCCACGCGGCGCGTCAGGCAGAGGCGGTCCCAGAGGGCGAGCGTCTCGGGCCGCGGGCCGGTGACCAGGAGGCGGTGCCACGTGAACACCAGCGGCAGGCGCCAGGGCACGGCGTTGTGGCAGACGTCGTGCATGTAGGACCAGATTTCCATGCCGCGGAAGGCGTGGGTGTCCCAGTGTTCCCAGTCGACGGGCTTTCGCGGCAACAGGGCGATGTGGGCGGCATGGGGATGCGCGATGACATTGGCGGCGCCCTGGGCGGCGGCGGCTTCGAGGGCGTCGGCCGACGGCATGCCGACGAGGGCGTCGAGGTCCCTCAGGCCGAAGGCCAGAAAGTGGGGATTGCCGCGGCCGCCGACCTCGGGGGCCGAGAGCACCAGGAGCCCCCCGTGGCGACCGGTGAGCCCGATGCGGGCAGTGCCGTCGCTGTTGTGGTCGCTGACGACAATGTAGTCGAGCCCGGCGCGCTGGGCTTCGGCAACGATCTCCTCGACCGGCTGGCGGCCATCGCTGAAGGTGCTGTGCAGGTGGATCGCTCCGACGTACTCGCGTTCGGTCATTCGTGTCCTTCCACGGCGGCCATGGCGTTGCGGGCCTGACGGATGGTAACCTCGCCGTGCAGAATGTGCAACACGGCTCCGGGCAGGACGGCCACGAACATCGCCACACGGAAGACCAGGATCATGGCGACCGCGACGGACAGGGCCTCCTGCGGATCGGCCAAACCAAGCACGGCGGCGGTGAAGAACTCCTGGCTCAGCGTTTCCATGGGCCCGAGGCCGCCGACGCTGGGGATGAACGAGGCGAGGATCCAGACGACGGGCATGAAGATGAAGAAGTAGACCGGTGACGGGTCGAGGCCGAGGGCCCGGGCCGAGCAGTAGACGCTCGCGATGCTGACGGCGTGAGCGCACCACGATTGGAGGATGGCGAGGAGGACCGCGCGGCGATGGTGGCGATAGACGAAAACGGCCTGGTCCACGCGGTGAACAAGCGGCTGAAACGGCAGCCTGGCGATGAGCCGCTCGATCCGCGTCCACCGGCGCACGCGGCGGCTGTAGACGAGCATCGCGCCGAGGACGGCGAACCCGAGAAACGCGAGGATCACTTCGCGGATCGACAGCCCAAGACCGCCCGGGAGCGTCCAGCGCGTGTCGGCGATGGTCGGGCGACTCCATTGCAGCGCCAGCACGCAGACGCACATCATCGCCATGCCGAGCATGCCGAGGACGCGGTCCAGGAAGACCGTGGCGACGGCCTCGGCCTTGCGATCGGTGTACTTGGCGGCGTAGTAGGCCTTGATGATGTCGCCGCCGGTGACGCCGGGCATGAACGTGTTGAAGAAGAACCCGATGTAGGTCAGCCGCCACGCCTCGCGCAGCGTCAGTCGAATGCCCTGGATGCGAAGCAGCATCCGCCACCGCCACGCGCCGAACAGCGGCGAAAGCATGTAGGCGGCCACGGCGGCCACGAGGAAGTGCCATTGGCCCCGCTGGAATGCGGCGGCGAAGATGCCCAGAAAGCCGCGCGTCACGACGTTGCCGGCGTCGTCCACCTGGGCGAACCACGGAATCTTGCGGGCGACGTAGACAATACAGGCGGCGCTGACAAGCACCCGGACGGCGAGCCAGAGATATTTGCGAGCGGTCGCGTTCATGCCTGATCGGTCGTCTGCTGCGCTCGACGCAGGTCGAGCATTTCGAGAAAGGCCTCCAGCCGGGTGCGGCTCCGTCCGTCGAGCGGGCCGGGACGGTCGTACTCCAGCGTCAGCACCGGCACGCCCGCCGCCTGGCGGATCAGGCGGTCCTGAATGTGACGGAAACAGAAGCTCTGCACGTAGTGAATCAGCCCGTCGATGCGCCGCCGCGACACCTCCTGCCGTATATCGGCGATTCGCGGCGCCACACCGTACGGATAGGTGTACTGGAGGTATTGCTCGGACAGGGAATGGCTCTCGGGGAGCATGGCGAACTGCCGCTGGAACTCGTTGAAGACAACCGGCGCTCGGGCGGCTTCGAGCAATTCGTAGAGCCCCTGGCAGATGGGCGGAATGCCGAGGAACCCCAGGCGGAGGCGGCTGTCGCGCGGGGGGCGTCGTGCGGCCTCGGCCGCAAAGTCCCGGGCCCGGCGTCCGTAGGCCGGCGGATCGCCGCCGAAGTCGCTCGCGCCGATCAGCCAGAGGTGGTTCTCCTGGCCCGAGACCTGCCCGGTCTGCCACGTCAGGTCGTCGATGCGGCGGAGCACGGCGCGGACCTCGTCGAGTTCCCGTTTGACCTCCTCGGCCCGGCGTCGCGACGTGCCCCAGGCTACGCAGAACCGCTGGAGCTCGGCGTCCAGGTCCGAGGGCGACGGCGGGTACGGGTACTCGAAATCGTAGATGCGGAGCCTCTCGTCGGCCCAGATTTCCATCAGGGCGTGCGTGTTGCTGCAATCGCCCTGGGCGACACCGACGACCTCGCGGATGCCAAGCCGGCGCGCGGCCCCGTAGAGGCCCTTGATCCACGCGCAGCAGTTGACGGGGAAGCCCGCGCTTTCGGCGACATGGATGTCGTCGCCCGAGGGCCCCTCGATGAAGACGTTGTTCAGATCGAGCGGCCGCCGGCCGGCGGCATAGAGCACTTCGATTGGCACCGTGGCCGTGATTCCGACTCGATCCGTCGTGGCGGCGTTCTCTGTCATGGGCTCCTCGCGACGCCGATCCCGGGGTCTGCGACGCGCTGCACTATAGCAGCGGCCGCCGGGAACGACAAGATTCCGCCAGCACGCTCTTGATGCACGCGGTGCAGAGCCCCATAATGAGTTCGCGTATTCAGAGCAACCCCGAAGACAGGAGGACTCCGAGATGCGTATCGGAATCTGCGGCCTGGACCGGGCCGCCATCGCCCGCGACGCCGGCTACGCATTCGTAGAGCCGGCCGCGGCCTACAACCTGAAGCCCGATGCCGGCGACGGCGAGTGGGCGGCCTTGCGGGAAAGGCTTCTGACGTGCCCGCTGCCGACGCCCGCCTGCAACCTTCTGTTGGGCGGCGACCTGAAGCTCTTCGGGCCCGAGCGGGACATGGGCCGACTCGAGGCGTACTGCGGGCGGCTGTTCGAACGACTCGAAGCGATTGGCTGCACGATCCAGGTGTTCGGCAGCGGCAAGGCGCGTACGCCGCCGGCGGGCTATGCGGCGGACCGCGCCCTGGACGAGTTGATCGAGTTCACGCGGCGCATCGCGCCGATGGCTGCGGCCCACGGCGTAGTCCTGGCGATGGAGCACCTGCGTCGGGCCGAGTGCGGCCTGTTGACCACCGTCGCCGAGACGACCCGGTTCGTCCGCGAGGTGAACCATCCGGCGGTGCGGCTGCTGATCGACACGTATCACCTGGCCCAGGAGGGCGAGCCGCTGGAGGTCATCGACGAGGCGGCCGGGCTGATCGTTCACGTTCATGTGGCCGACGGCGTGACGCGGCACGAGCCGTCGCGGGCCGGGAGCGACCTGCGTCCGGTGTTCCGCCGGCTCAAGGCGGTCGGGTACGACGCCGGCATCAGCGTGGAATGCGCCTGGCAGGACATCGACCGCGAGTTGAAGCCGACGCGCGACCTGGTGGCCGCCCAGTGGGCCGAGGCCTAGCATGTGAATCTCGATGACACGCCCGGCCGATTCGCTATAATGCCGGGCTTGTGCAACGCGCCGCCGTTCGGCGCGTCGCTGTGTGGTCTTTCCGGATTCAAGGAGACGAGCCTTCGCTAAGCAACGCAAGATTCTCGTGACCAGTGCCCTGCCCTACGCCAACGGGCACATCCACATCGGGCACCTGGTCGAGTACATCCAGACGGACATCTGGGTGCGGTTCCAGAAGCTGCGCGGCCAGACGTGCACGTACGTCTGTGCCGACGACACGCACGGGACGCCGATCATGATCCGCGCCCGGCGCGAGGGCATTGCGCCCGAGGAACTGATCGCCCGCATGCACGCCGAGCACGTGCGCGATTTCGCCGCGTTCGAGATCGCGTTCGACAACTACTACACGACGCACTCGCCGGAGAACCGCGAGCTGGCCGAGGGCATCTACAAGGCCTTGGAGGCCGGCGGCCACATCACGGTCCGCGAGGTGGAGCAGGCCTACTGCGAGCACGACCGTATGTGGTTGCCCGACCGATTCCTGAAGGGGACGTGCCCTAAGTGCCGCGCGGCCGACCAGTACGGCGACAGTTGCGACGCCTGCGGCGCGACGTACCGGCCGACGGACCTGATCGACGCGCGGTGCGCCGTGTGCGGCACGGCGCCGGTGCGGAAGCTCTCGGACCACTACTTCTTCAAGCTCGGCGACTTCGCCCGCGAGCTCCAGGAGTGGGTCGGCGGCGGGCACGTGCATCCGTCCATCGCGAACAAGCTCCAGGAATGGTTCTCCGAGGGATTGCGCGACTGGGACATCAGCCGCGACGGGCCGTACTTCGGCTTTCTCATCCCCGGCGCCCAGGACAAGTACTTCTACGTCTGGCTCGACGCGCCGATCGGCTACATGGCGAGTTTCCGCAACCTCTGCGCGCGGACCGGGCAGGATTTCGACGCCTACTGGCAGGCCGACCGCGCCGATGAGACCGAGCTGCACCATTTCCTCGGCAAGGACATCACGTACTTCCATGCCCTGTTCTGGCCGGCGATGCTGATGGGCTCGGGATACCGCACGCCGACGCAGCTGGCCATCCACGGCTTCCTGACCGTGGACGGGCAGAAGATGAGCAAGTCGCGCGGCACGTTCATCCAGGCGCGAACGTTCGCCAGGCACCTGCCGCCGCAGGCCCTGCGGTACTACTACGCCTCGAAGCTCGGCCCGGATCCCGAGGATCTGGACCTGAGCCTGGAGGACTTCGTCAACCGGATCAACGCCGAGCTGGTCGGCAAGTTGGCGAACCTCGTGAGCCGCGCGGCCCGGATGGTGCTCTCGAAGCTCGACGGTCGCACGTGCGAGCCGGACCCGGCCGCCGCGGGGATGATCGACGCGATTCGCGCCGCCGCGGACGAGATCGCCGGGCATTACGAGTCGCGGAACTTCGCCCTGGCCGTACGCCGCATCTGCGCCCTGGCCGACGAGGCCAACCGTTACCTGGAGCAGACGCAACCGTGGCAGACGGTCAAGACGGACGCCGAACTGGCTCGGCAGCAACTGTCGGCGGCGCTGGAGGCATCGCGCCTGCTGGCGGTGTACCTGAAGCCGGTCGTTCCGGGCTTCGTGGAGCGCACGGAGGCCTGCCTGGCCATCGAGCCGCTGACGTGGGCGAGCCTGTCCGAGTCGCCGTCGCCGCGGACGCTGGGCGAGTTCCAGCGGCTGGCCGACCGTCTCGACGCCAAGGCCGTCCAGGCCCTGATCGACGAAACGCGCGAGGACCAAGCCGCGGACAAGTAGTGCACGCCACCTGCGAAGAAAGCCGCCCGCAGCCGATGCCGGCCCGCGGGCGGCTTCTGTTTTCCTGGGACGCACACAGGTCGGGTCAACAGTCGCGAACCAGCGCGTAGGTCGGGTCAACAGCGCGCAGGTCGGGTCAACAGACCCGACAGCTTCTGATTCTGGCCGCCTCTCGGGAGACGAGACATGAGGCCGCCCTGACGGCATCACCTCATCGGCTCACGGCTCGCGCCGGCGGCTACGCGGGCCGCTCGTCGTCGCGAGCCAGGAGCACAGCGCGGCTGAATCGGATTCGCGGATGCGCGACCACCCTCAGCCCTGCCCTCTCGGCCGCCCGGAGCGTGGCCTCGAACGCGGCGCGCGGCACGTGGAAGATCGGCTCGACGAGCAGCAGCCTCCCCTGCGGGCGCAGGCACTCGGCCACCTGTCGCAGCAGCGCTTCGCCGTCCGGCACTTCGTGAACCATGTAGAACGCCAGGGCGAAATCCACGGGGCTGCGAACGCCAAGCTCGCGCCGCCTCGAACGCACAGTGCGGAGGCGACCGTCCAGCCCCGCCGCCCGGGCCCGGCTGCGCACCACGTCGAGGTTCGCCTGCTGAAGGTCAGCGCAGACCACGCATCCGGCCGGTCCGACCATGGCGGCCATGGGCAGGCTGAAATAGCCGGGACCACAGCCGATGTCCAGGACCGTTGCCCCGGGCGCGATGCACGGGCCGACGATGGGCTCCGGCCGCTGAATCAGCCGCCGCAGGCCCACGTTGAACAGCGACATGATCCACCATGGAGCGACAAATCGCATCGACATCCTCTCGCGTGAGCGAACGGACAGACTACTCGGGCCGGCCGTTCGCCGGCGGCGCGTCGACGGGGGGCGCCTTGCCCGTGTCGGCCTTGTCGTCCTGGAGCGTCGGGCGGTCGGCCTTGGCAGGCGCGGGCTTCGCGGCACAGGCCAGGGCCTCGATGCCTTTGGCGTAGTACGTCTCCTCATCCTCCAGGCCGGCGTCGCGGCAGAAGTCCCGCAACGCTTCGTACCGCTTCACCGGATCGCTCCGGGTGGCCCAGCAGACCTTGGCCATGCACTCCGGGCAGAGCCACACGGGACGGCGGTCGGCTTCCTCGCGATGGTTGCTGCCGCACATGCAGCACTCGTAGGCCGTGCAGTGCCGCATGGAGAACATGTGGCCGGTCTCGTGGACGGCGGTCTTGATGGTTCTCAGCAGGCAGAGCCGCCGCTCGTCGGGGCCGGCATCGAGCCGCCCGTTGCGGTAGATGGACCAGATGCCGACGCGCTGCTTGAGCGATGCCTGGCCGAAGACAAAGTTCCAGCCCTCGCCGGGCCAAAGGTCGCTGGTGGTGAAGGCGATGTATGCGGCCGCATCGTCGGGCAGCCGCGGCTTGAGCACCCGGTCGAGCACGTGCGTCGTGAGCACCTGCTCCACGCCCCACTCGGGATGCTTGCGGCGGGCCTTGGCCGGGATGATGTCCAGCGACAGGGCCGTGCGCGTCACGACCTTGAGGCCGAAGTAGCGGCCCATGAAGTCGGCCGTCTGGCGGACGACGGCGTCCTGGGCCGCGGTGAAGCGGCCGAGCGGCTGAATGTAGATGACGGACCGTTTGCCCTGGGGCAGCGTGGGATTGCACGCAAGATACTGGTCGAAGGTCTGGCCGGGTTCATGGTACTGATCGAGCCAGTCGCCGGGCCGGGGTTTCCCCAGGGGTGTGTGCAGCGGCCGCAGGACCTCCATGACCGCCTTCAGGTCGGCGACGCGGCGGGCCTCGGCGGCTGCACCGGCATCGGGCGGGCTTTCGTTCACGCAGGCCACGCAGACGAGCGCAACGACGATCGCAGCGGACAACCCACACCAGACCACTGCCGCACGGCGATGAGCACTCATGGTCGCGGCCTCTCGTTCAGGACGCAGGGCGGGACCTCCTCGCGGCGCAACGTGGGACGCGGGGCCGCGCTGTTCGCATTCCCCCTGACCACTATACGCTAAGACGACGCACACGACAGAGGGATTTCCGAACAGCCTTCGGCTTTCGCCTGCGCGGCCGTCATGCTACCATGGGCCGCGAGGCGTACTGAGACCAATGTCACACAGGGAGGCGGTTCATGGCTGAAACGCTGACGGTGGGCCTGATCGGGCTGGGCCGCATGGGACTGGGCATCGCCGGGCGTCTGATCCAGGGGGGGCACAGCGTCGTCGCGTACGACCGCGACGGCAACGCGCGCTGCGCCGCGGCAACGGCCGCAGCGCGGACCGTAGACCGTGTGGCCGACCTGGCGCCGTCGTTGCCCGCGCCGCGGGTGGTCTGGCTGATGATTCCCGCGGGGCCGGCCGTCGATGCGGTGCTGTTCGACGGGCCGGACGCGCTGGCAGCGTCGCTCGGCGCCGGCGACGTGGTCATCGACGGCGGCAACTCGCACCACGGCGACAGCCGGCGGCGGGCCGAACGCCTGGCGTCGTCGTGCGGCGCGGCGTACCTGGATTGCGGCACCTCCGGCGGCGTCGAGGGCGCCAGGATCGGCTACTGCCTGATGGTGGGCGGCCCGGCGGAGGCGTATCGCCGGGTGGAACCGGCCCTGCGTTCCGTCGCGACGCCCGGCGGCTGCGCGTACGTGGGCCCGTCGGGCGCGGGGCACTTTGTGAAGATGGTCCACAATGCCATCGAGTACGGACTGCTCCAGGTGATCGGCGAAGGAATGTCGATGCTCGACCGGTCGCCGTACGGCACCAGCCCGGCCCAGGCGGCAGCCCTGTGGACACACGGGAGCGTGATCCGCTCATGGTTGATGGAACTGGCGGCGACGGCGCTGTCGCGGCCGAACCATTTCGATCGCATCGCCCCGCAAGCCGGCGGCGGCCAGACCGGCGCGTGGGCGGTCGAGGCGGCGGCACAGTTGGGCGTCAAGACGCCGGCAATTGCTCTGTCACTGGCCGAGCGGGGCGAGACACCCGCCAACGCGTACGCCGCCCGCATGGTGGCGGCGCTGCGCTACGAGTTCGGGCGACATGCGTTCGAGACCGTTCGGGAACCCTCCGCACAGGAAGACCTTGCATGAGCCGCTACATGGACGTGAGCATGCCGATCCGCAATGGGATGCTGATCTGGCCGACGGATCCACCCGTGGAGGTCAGGGTGTTCAAGTCGCCGGACAAGGGGGACCGTTCGACGGTGTCGGCCGTCGCGATGGGCACGCACACGGGCACGCACATCGACGCGCCGAGGCATTTTCTGCCCGAGGCCGAAGGCATCGAGTCCCTGACGCCCGAGGTACTGATCGGGCGATGCACGGTGCTGGACGTCCGCGGCCGGGGCAACGTCGGGCCGGAGCATCTGCGGCCGGCGCTGGAGGCCGGCGCCACACGGATTCTGCTTCGCACCGGCACGATCGAGAAGCAGATGGAGGAAGGCTTCTCGAAGGAGTTCCCGGGCGTGACGGCCGAAGGCGCCCGGGCGATGATCGAGGCCGGCGTGCGTCTGGTGGGCATCGACACGATGAGCGTGGAGACGTATCACGCGCCCGGCGCGCCGACGCACCACGCACTGCTGGGCGCGCGGATCGTGGTCATCGAGAATCTGCTGCTGGCGAGTGTCCCCGCCGGAGACTACGACCTGATCGCCCTGCCCCTGCTGATCGCCGGGGCCGACGGGGCGCCGGCCCGCGTACTGCTACGGACGTTGGACGGCTGACGGTAACGAACTGATCGCACCGGCGGAGCGGGTGAACATTGTCGATGTGTCCAGCTCAGCCCTGTCGGTTAGACTCCGGAGCCGGTCCGGGCGTCTGCGCATCCACCGACCGCCAGGTCACCATCGCCACGCCGGCAATGATACCCGCGGCGCAGAGGCATTTCCAGAGCGACAGCGGCTCCTTCAGATCGCCGGGCAGCCAGAGGGCGGAGACCATCGCAGCCGGGACGAGAAGGTACGTGAACACGGCGGCGCGGCTGGCCTCGACGGTGCGGAGGCCGGCATTGTAGAGGATATAGCAGAGCAGCCCCGCACCGAACGCCAGGTAGAGGATCACGGCCCAGTGGACGGCGCCGAGTTCGGCCAGGATGGACCAGCGGACGGCCAGCCCGAGCGGTCGCAGGGCGGCGGCCAGGAGCATGAGCAGGACAATGCCGAGGCCATTGCCGGCGACGGAGACGTCGATGGGCGACCACCTGGCCAGGAGACGTTTGGCGATGAGCATGTAGACAGTCCAGTCCAGCGCCGTCAGGAAAATCAGCAGGACGGCCAGGGGGATGTTGTCGCCCTGGAAATCGGCGCCGGCCTCGATGAGGCTGTAGGCTACGGCGGCGGCCAGCGCGAGGACGGTGCCGATGAGTTTGGCGGCGGTGAGGCGTTCGCGGAGGACCACGAGTCCGCCGACAAAGGCGACCAGGGGCGTCATCTGGTGGAGCACGGCGTTCATGGAGGCCGAGGCGTAGACCTGGGCGGTGTTGGCCAGGAGGTAATAGCCGACGACACCGAAGAGGCCGAGGCCGCACAGGCCGAACAGGTCCCGTCGCAGGTGCCGGCGGCGTCGCCAGAGGATGACGGCCGTCCAGGGCACAATCAGCGGCACCAGGAGCGCGAAGCGGAGGACCGTGAGGCTGAGGCCGGACCAGGGCTCGGCGGCCACGGGCGTGTGGCGAAGCAGGAAGCGGTTGAGGCAGAACGTGACGCCCCAGCCGACCATCGAAAGGACCAGGGCCGCGATGCCGAACGCTCTGTGACGCTGGAAGGACATCCGAAATAGCCCCCGGATTCCGGCAGAAAAGCCAAGCGGAGCGACCCGATCCGGCTTGACCGGCCCCCGCAGATTCGGATAATACGGCCCAGACGTGGAAGAAGCAAGGCGGCGATCCGCCCGGACCGGTCTATTTCAGGAGGAGCACGCAGTGAGTCGCAGGACGATTTCGCTCGACGGAACCTGGGATGTCATCTTCGACGAGAACGAGACACTGAAGGCCGACTGCTTCAAGAAGGCCCGCAAGACCCACGCGGTCGAGGTGCCGGGCGTCTGGGAGCAGGCGAGGCCGTTCTACGACGGCCAGGGGTTCTACCGCCGCCGGTTCACGCTGCCGGCCAACCTGGGCGGCAAGCTGCTCCGCCTGAAGTTCGGCGCAGTCAACTACTACGCCGAGGCGTTCCTCAACGGCAGGCGAATCGGCGAGCACGAGGGCGGCTACACGCCGTTTGTGTTCGACATTACCAAGGTGGCCAAGCCGGGTGAAGAGAACGAGCTGGTGGTGCGCGTGATCGACCCGCCGCGACGTCGCGAAGTGCAGGGTTTCCGCAGCGGCGCGCCGCTCAGCCAGTCGGACATCCCGACGTGGAAGGCCGGCTGGTATTTCAACTTCGGCGGCATCTGGCAGCCGGTCGAGATCATCGTCACCGAGCCGCTCTACGTGGACGACGTGTTCGTCCAGCCGCAGGCCGACCTCGAAACGGTGAAGTTTGACGTGACGCTGGTCAACGGCTGCAAGGCCGGCCGCTACAAGGTCGTCATTGACATGGCGCCGAAGTCGGGCGACGAGAAGACGGGCGTGCGGATCGAGAAGACCGTGACGCTCGCCAAGGGCGTCAACACGGTCCGGTGCCAGGCCAAGGTCGCCAAGCCGCACCTGTGGTCGCCCGACGACCCCTTCCTGTACACGACGACGGTCAGCGTGGGCGACGCGACGTGCCAGTGCGACGCGCTGAGCGTGACGTGCGGCATCCGGTTCTTCACGGCCGAAGACGGCGTGTTCAAGCTCAATGGGAAGCGAATCGCCGTGCGCGGCTTCCTGCAACAGGGCGTGTATCCGCGCACCCTCGTCTTCCCAGCGTCGAAGGCCGATGCCCGCAAGGAAATGATGCTGCTGAAGAACAACGGGATGAACTTCATCCGGGCGCACCTCAAGCCGCCGCCAATCCACCTGGACCTGGCCGACGAGCTGGGCATCCTGCTGATGGAAGAGCCGCCCATCGGCTGGATCCAGAACACAAAGAACACGGTCGCCCGGTGCACCCGGGAGGTGCGCGAGCTGGTCCGTCGCGACCGGAACCGCCCGAGCGTCGTGATGTGGTGCCTGCTGAACGAGGCGACGCACTACCGCACGTTCACACCGAGCCAACTCGACGAGTTCGAGCGTTCGGTGGCCGACGCCTGCCGCGACAACGACATGACGCGCCTGTGCGTGACGAACTCCGGCGGCAGCCTCGGCGCGGTGCATGCCGAGAGCACGGTCATGTGCTTCCTGCCGTTCGAGAAGAAGCCGACACGGCTGATGGACCTCCACGCCTACTGCGCCATTCCGTTGCCCTCGACCAGCCTGGAGCGCTATCGTGCCCACGGCGGCGGCGACGCGTTCAAGCCCGACGGCGAGCATTTCGTCTCGTCGGTCGCCAAGCGCAAGAGCGGCCGCAACCCGAAGGACGTTCCCGCCCTGCTGATCAGCGAGTTCGGCGCGTTCGAGAACCCGCCCGACTACGAGAAGGTGCTCTCGACCTACACGCCGGCCGAGCGGAAGCTGGGGCTGGAAGACTACGCTCAGCACAAGAGCTACTACGAATCGCTCAAGGAGCAGTTCAAGACGAGTCGCCTCGGCGAGATCTTCGGTTCGGTGGACAAGCTGATCCGCGCGAGCCAGGACCTTCACTGCGAGGACGTTCGGGCGATCATCTCGGCCATGCGCGCCAACCCGCGGAACTCCGGCTGGGTGTTCACGCAGCTGGCCGACGCCTCGGGCGAAATCTTCGGCGCCACCGACATCTGGCGGAATCCGCGGCGGTGGTTCAAGGACATGGCCGTCGCCAGCCAGACGCCGCTCATCGTGCCGCACGTCTCCGCGCGCGTGGCCGGCCCGGGCGACACCGTGGGCATCAACCTGCGCATCGTGAACGAGAACACCACGGGCGTCCACTATACGTGGAAGCTTCGCGTGGTCGGCGCCGGCGGCCGCGCGGTATTCAGCAAGAGCGGCGACGTGCGCGCCAAGGGCTGGGTCCAGGAGGTGCTGGACGAGGCGATCCAGGCGCCGGCAAAGGCCGGACGCTACGCCGTGGAGGCCGAGCTGCGGTCCGGATCGAAGTTGCTGTCGAGCAACAGCATCCGGTTCACGGTCATCGAGCCGGCCGAGGCCCCGTGCGACCGCATCGGCATGTTCGACATGGACGATTCGCTGCGTCCGGTGCTTCAGGGCCTGGGCATCGCGCAGGTGGACAAGGCGAACAACAACTACCGGCACAAGAACGTGCCGTGCATCTACCTGCCACGGCCGCATCAGCACATGGGCCTCATCAACGAGTACAGCCAGCAGTTGCGACGCATCGTGACCCTGGGCGGCGCGGGACTGGTGATCGAAGCCCAGACGCCCATGCTCTACGACAAGCTGACGCCGTCGCTGATCCGGCTTGACATACCGATGCGCAACATGCTCTACATGCGGTCCTCGCCCATCTGGGACGGCCTGCCGACCAGCAACGGCCTGATGGACTACGAGTTCGCCGACGTGTTCTCCGGCCGGGCCAACCCCAGCGCCAACGCCGATGACGTGGCGGCCGCCGGCGGCACGAGCATGTGCGGCACCGTCTGCGCCCACATGTGGACCGGCCCCGAGGTCTACCAGCACGGGTCGTTCATCAACGTGGTCCCGGTCGGCCGCGGGCACCTGGTCTTCTGCCAGCTGACCCTGGCCCAGGAGGCCGCGACCCATCCGGTGGCACGGCGACTGCTGGCCAACCTGATCCGTTACACCGCGTCGCTCGTCAAGAAGGGCGGCGAGGCGAAGATGCTCAGCCGTTGCATCGACAAGCTCTAAGGGCGCATGCTCGACATCACGCGGGGGCGGGCATTCGTCCCGCCCCCGCCGCTTTTTCCAGGAAGCTTCCATGGACCATCGCACCCAACGCCGCAGGAGGCGCATCGTGAGGCTCACGGTCTGGGCCGTCGTGCTCGTGACGCTCGGCATCGGCGGCTGCGGTTCGGGCAATGCCCTGCTCTACTGGCCCAACGCCCTCGTCTACAACGAGCCCTCGCGCGAGGGCTTTTCACACGAGGAAGTCTTCTTCCCCAGCAGCGACGGCACGAAGCTCTGCGGATGGTTCATCCCGGCCCAGCCCGGACCGGCCCGCGGCACCGTCTTCTACTGTCACGGCAACGCCCAGAACCTCACGGCCCACTACGGATTCGTCTCGTGGCTGCCTCGACGCGGGTACAACCTGTTCCTGTTCGACTATCGCGGCTACGGCAAGAGCGAGGGCACGCCCACACGTGAGGGAACCGTGCTCGACACGGCCGCCGCCCTGGCGTATCTGCGGAGCCGGCCCGACGTGGAGCCCGACCGCGTGGTGGGGTTCGGCCAGAGCCTCGGCGGCGCGTGCCTCCTGGCCGCCCTGGGCGAGAACGATCCGCGGCAGGTCCGCGGCATCGCCGTCGAGAGCACCTTCTACTCGTACCAGGAAGTAGCCCAGGCCAAACTCGCCGAGAGCTGGCTGCTATGGGTTCTGCAATGGCCGCTGTCGCGATGGCTCGTCACCGACGACCACAGCCCGTCGAAGTCGCTGGACGGCATCGCGCCCGTGCCGCTGCTGGTCATGCACGGCACCGACGACGAGATCGTGGCCTTCAGCCAGGGCAAACGCCTCTACGAGCAGGCCGGACAGCCGAAGCGTTTCATCGAGGTCCCCGGCGGCCGCCACGTCGAGGCCATCGGCGGCTCGCGCTTCGGCGACACGTACGAGAAAGAGTTACTGGAGTTCTTCGAGGGATGCCTGGCGGGGCCCGCCGTGCCGTAGCCACCCGACTGATCCGGACACGCGCTGAGCAACCAGTCGATAGCGACACGCCTTCTGTGCATTCATGATGCCAGACAGATCAGGCACTCTGCTGCGCGATCATCGCCGTGTCGCGGGCGATGACGAGCTCCTCGTTCGTCGGCACCACGAGGACGCGAATCGGGCTGTCGTCGGTCGTCAGGGCGACTTCCTTGCCTCGCGACCCAGCGTTCTTCGAGGCGTCGTAGCGGATGCCGATGCCGTCCAGGTCGCGCAGGATGCGGTCGCGGACTGCCTCGCTGTTCTCGCCGATGCCGCCCGTCAGGATTACCGCATCGGTGCGTCCCAGGACC
>ENA-UOXR01002156-UOXR01002156.1-bioreactor-metagenome-genome-assembly--contig:-NODE-2156-length-18784-cov-14.926211_pt1 | contig 18784 bp, 18 predicted proteins | sample MGYA00238164_ERZ764825 | MGnify/ENA primary metagenome ERZ764825 (study PRJEB28920, sample SAMN05720171) | bioreactor metagenome | isolation source: Anaerobic biogas reactor | place: USA:Washington...
TTATTCCTGGTTGTTAGATGTCTGCGGTTGTATAGTTGCAGGGTTTGTGCCCGATCACTTGCCCACCACTCTTTAGCGGATGACCGGGCACACGCTTTAGACAAAAGTTTGCCAGACACAGAATCGTTCAATCCTGTGATCAGATCTGGTTGCTACAAAATAACCCTTGTTCGTGGCTTAAGATAAAATACAGCCATGAATAAAGCAAAACGCACCCTGATGCTGATCCTGTTGAGCCTGGTTCTACTGATTTCTGCCTGCACTCAACCTCAGACCACAGCAACGTTCCCACCCATCGATACACGGCCAACCGTAACGGAGGAGACAGCGATTCCAGTAGAATCCGAAACTGCGGTTCCGTCCGAAGCAGCACAGGTGCTTGTGAGTAGTGATATTGTGTTTTGGGCTGGCGCTGCTTCAGGGAATAAGGAAGCTTTGTCAGAACGTCTAAAGGCTTTCACACAAGCCAATAATCTTACTTTTGAAGAACATGAGTCCCTCAGTGCTGATCGAATTACCCCTTCAGTAAAAGTATTGGTTACGACGGCAGATGCTGATCAAATCGAATCCATCAATCAGACGCTACCTGGTCTCAAGATTGTGGCAGTGGATGTAAGTGGGCTGAACGCTGGCTTGATGAACGTGCACGCGGTCACCAGCGAGGGCGGAACAGCTGAGCAGCGGGCTTTTTTGGCTGGTTATGCCCTGGCTCTGACAACCCCTGACTTCCGGGTGGGGGTCCTCACTCTTGGAGGGGATGACCTTGGCAACCGTACCCGCGATTCGTTTATGACCGGTGCGCGCTATTTCTGCGGTCTGTGCAAGCCCTTGTATCCACCTTTTGTCAGCCAACCCTATTACCCTTTTGCGGCCGAGGTTCCTAATCCTGCCGACCCCAACAGCTGGCAGATTGCGGCAGATTCGCTGCTTAGTCTGGCAGTAACTGCTATCTATGTTCAGCCAGAGATTTCCAATCTGGATCTGTTGACCTACCTTACCTCCAAAAATATAACCGTCATTGGCGTGGAAGGGCAGGCAGGTATGGAAGCCGCCGGTAAGGTTGTGGGTGTGCTGGGCAGCGACCTGTACGCCAGCGTGGAAGCAGCGCTTGGTGGGCTACTGGTGGGAGAAGAGATCGGAGCCAGCACTGGCAGCCTGGAACTCAAGCAAGTCAATCCTGACCTGATGTCTGAAGGCAGACATATCCTCTTTGAGCGCATCCGCGAAGACTTGCTGAACGGACTGATCAAAGATCGTCCTTAAGAACAGCCAAATTTTGTAAAGTTCTATTGACATTCCATTAAGATTTTGTTATTCTCTGTGTAAAGGATTACAGTAAACCATTACACGAGTATTGTGAGAGTAATCGAGCTGGAATGAATCGTTCAAAAGTCACCATCAAGGATGTGGCACTAAAAGCCGGTGTTTCCGTTGCGACTGTGTCTCGCCTGGTGAATGGAACGGGTATTGTCAGCGAAGCCACTGCTGCTATAGTACAGGAAACAATTCAAGAACTTGGTTATGAACCTAACCTGATGGCCCGGAATCTGCGAAAGAAAGAAACCCGGGTCATTTTAATTGTTTGTCCAAATGTCACCAACCCCTATTACGCTCACATCTTGGCAGGCATTACTGAGGCTTCCTATCAAAAAGGGTATAGCGCGGTGATGTATACCACCAACAGTGACCCTGAGAGAGAACTGGAAGGTATTCAGATGCTTTACAAAGGGCGTGTGGATGGTGCCATATTGATGGATGGATTGCGTGATTACGAGGTTTTTTACCATGCGGCAGCCCGTTTCCCTATAGTTCAGTGCAGCGAATATGTAGATACTGAAATTGCACCGGCGGTTTGCATTGATAACTACCAGGCAAGCCGCGATATGATGGCTCATCTGATGGGGCTCGGGCACACCCGAATCGCCTTAATAAGCAGCGATAATGACTACATATCCACCAAGATCCGTACCCAGGCATACAAAGACAGTCTGCTCCAGGCGGGTCTTTCTGTAAATCCTGGTTATATCAAGCTGGGTTCCAGCGATTATTCCTTCCAGTCCGGACGCGCCTGTGCTTTGGAACTGCTGCAAATGGATGATCCGCCCTCAGCGATCTTCTGTATCTCTGACACGTTCGCTTTGGGCAGCACAATCGCAGCCAAAGAACTTGATATTCCTACACCACAAGAACTGAGCATCTCAGGTTTTGATGACGTTGAGTATACGACCATGCACCATCCATATATTACAACTATTGCTCAGCCCTGCTACAAACTTGGTGAGGTATCAGCCCAGATCTTGTTCGACAGGTTGGAAAAAGGACCTGCCCGGACGGGATTGGTTCATCTTGATCATCAACTGGTAGTAAGAGAATCGACTGCCAAAAAGTGGATTGATCCATCAGGAGAAGAATCCTGATGGTTAACAACTATTCAAAGGAGAAAAAATGAAGAAATCGGTTGTTACCATATTGTCCCTGGTGCTTATTGGTGTCATGGTGCTCAGCGCCTGTACACCTGCACCCGCTGCTCCCGCTGCACCCGAAGTGGAGGAGCCAGTAGCTCCAGCAGCAGAAAAATTCAAAATCGGCATCCTTGCTCCAGCGGTAACTCACGGATGGGTGGCTGCAGTTGCCTACAATGCCGAACAACGCGCGAAAGAGTTGGCAGATGAAGTTGAATATAAACTTTACACCAGCACCAATGCAGAAGAAATGACCACTCAGCTGGATGATCTTCTCACCTGGGGTGCCCAGGCAGTTGTTGCCTTCCCCCAGTGGGTAGGCATGGAAGTGCCGATCCAGGAAGCTATTGACAAGGGTGTCGTAGTTGTTAACTTCGATATTTCTATTGATGCGGACGGCGTCTATCGTCTTTCTGGAGACAACAAGGACATGGGCGTCCAGGGTGCCAAATATATTGTCGATAAAATCGGCACCGAAGGCACTGTGATCATGTTGGAAGTCCCCACCTCCGGTTCCGTTTCTGAACTGAGAAAAGCCGGTTTCGTGGAAACTCTGGCCGAAATCGCTCCCGATCTGGAAGTGATTTCTTATGCAACCCAATTCACCCGTGAAGATGGCTTGGCTGACATGGCAGATATCTTGACTTCTCACGATAAGATCGATGCGGTCTATTCAATGGACGATGAAACCTCCATCGGTGCTCTTCAGGCAATCCGCGAAGCCAATCGTACTGATATCAAGGTCATCACTGGCGGCGGCGGAATGCAGGAATACTTCCGTATGATGCCCGAGAACCAGGATATCTGGATTCAATCTGCACTTTACAGCCCTGCGATGGTTCGTGATGCCTTTAATATGGCTCTGAGCATCCTCAAGGGCGAAACGGTCGAACCTGTGGTGATTTTGCCCACGACAATCGTTGACCGCGATAATTACCAGGATTTCCTGGATGAAAATTCCCCTTACTAAGAGCTAAGCCTCGCTCGTAGTAAGATTTTCATAACAAAAGAGAAGAGGCTATGGGTTTAACCATAGCCTCTTTGATAAAGAAGAAAGCAAAGATGCGCGTTGATTTATTAAACATCTATAAATCCTTTGGTGCCAACGATGTTCTCAAAGACGTCAACTTCAACGTCCAGGGTGGGGAAATTTGTGCCCTGATTGGAGAAAATGGTGCCGGCAAGTCCACCCTGATGAACATCCTGGGTGGGGTTCATCAGCCAGACCAGGGACAAATAGTGATCGATGGAAAAGTCGTTCAGTTCCTTACTCCTGCCGACTCGTTGAATGCAGGCATTGGTTTTATCCACCAGGAACTTAACCTGATCAACGATTTAAATATCTACGAAAACATGTTTATTGGGCGGGAACTGACGAAATCCAACGGCATGCTGGACAGGGATACCATGATCGCGCAAACTGCCGAAATTTTCGACAGACTCGGATTGGACATTGACCCCCGCACCATGGTCAAAGATCTCGATTCTTCTTATAAACAGGTCGTTGAAATATCCCGCGCGCTCTTGATGAAGGCGTCGATCATCATCATGGATGAACCTACTTCCTCGTTGACTGTGACAGAAATCCAGCGGGTTTTCAATATGATGCGAACGCTGAGAGAACAAAATGTTGGCATTGTGTTTATTTCGCATAAACTGAATGAGGTTATGCAGATCTGCGATCGCTACGTGGTCTTAAGAGATGGAGAAATTGCAGGTGAAGGAAATATCGATGAGGTACATACTGGTGATCTGGCGAGGATGATGGTTGGTCATGAAATTCGGGTGATAAGCCTGCAACGAGAGAAGGAAGACCGGGAGGAAGCCTTGCGAGTTGAGGCTTTAAACGACGGGCACAACTTTCACAACATTAGTTTCAGCGTTCGAAAAGGTGAAGTATTAGGTATCACAGGTCTTTTGGGGGATGGTCGCAGCGAGCTGTTCCAGTCAATCTTTGGAGCTGGGACCTCCTATCGGGGGCAAGTGTATTTACATGGCGAACCGATAAGAATTATAAACACGACAGATGCCGTTGAAAAAGGGCTGGCATACCTGCCGCGGAATCGTAAAGAAAATGGCATTATCAAAGACATGAGCGTTCTGGAAAACGCATCTGTGGTCATATGGCCTTATATCAGCAAATTTGGTTTTATCAATACAGTCGCACAAACCAGTTTTTTTGACTCCCAGGTCAAAAAACTGCAAATAAAACTGGCACATAGAAACAACTTGATCACCAGCCTGTCGGGCGGTAACCAACAGAAGGTTGTTCTCGCAAAATGGCTGAGCAAAGAGCCCAGTGTTTTAATTCTGGACAACCCCACACAAGGTGTCGATGTGGGTGCCAAAGAAGAAATTTATGACATCATACTAAACCTGGCTGATGAGGGTGTTGCGGTGATCGTCTTGTCCAGTGAAGCCCAGGAAATCATCCGTGTATGCGACCGAACATTAGTTATGTTTCACGGACACATCCAGGGGGAACTGAGCAGCAGTGAAATGAATGAACATGAAATTATGCGCCTGGCGACAGGTCTGGAAGAAATTCAGGTAAGGTAAACCTATGGCAAATTCTGCAAAAACTCGATTCGCAACTGCGCACAATTGGTTCCGGTCTACGTGGACTGAAAACCCGCTTTTCAGCACCGGAATAGCGTTAATAGTGATGATCATACTTCAGACGCTGGCGCTTGGCTTTGACTATCCCAGTTTTGGCGTTTGGTTTGGAACCTGGACACAGAACTGGATCAACATTCTTCGTAATAACGCCGCGATCGGAATCGTGGCGCTTGGGATGACCCTGGTGATCATTTCCGGTGGGATCGACCTGTCTGTCGGGTCGATGTTGGTGGCTGTTGGGGCAATGTTAATGATGTTGATCGATACAGGTCCCAAGGGTATCCTGCTTGGATTAGGGCTGAGCGGGGTTCCAGCCTATGCGGTGGCAATTCTTGCTTCATTGATCATGGGAGCCGCCTTAGGTGGATTAACAGGTTTGCTGATCACAGCCGGGAAATTACCCCCATTCATTGCCACGCTTGGTACCATGAAAATCTTTCGCAGCGTGACCCAGCAGTTCATGACTGGCTACAATCCGATCGTCCCCAAACCTTTTCTTCAGATCGCCAGTTTTTCCATTGGTAAACAACTCCTGATGCCGATCATCTATTGGATCATCCTTGCCTTGATCATCCATGTCATATTCGTACGCACCAAGTTTGGACGGCAGGTAATTGCGGTTGGATCGAATGAAAAGGCGACGAAATTGAGCGGTGTGAATGTCAGCAGCGTTAAAAACAGGGTTTATGCCATTATCGGAATCCTGGTGAGTCTGGCTGCAGTTCTGCAAGTATCCCGCATTGGTGCAATGGATTATGCCAACGCCGGTTCGGGTTACGAAATGGATGCGATTTCCGCCGTAATTGTGGGCGGTACGCGAATGTCCGGTGGAAAAGGCAGCATTATTGGTACAGTGCTCGGTACGCTGATCATCGCGGTGATGAATAATTTGCTGAATCTTCTCGGCGTTCCTCCCTTTCTCAGGGAAGCCTTTAAAGGCGTGATTGTGATCGGGGCTGTCTTATTGCAGAAGAAAGAAAGCCTTAGTTAATCTTATAAGGAGCTGTCAATGATCAATATTGGAATTATCGGTTGCGGAAAAATTGCCCAAAAGCGGCATATCCCGGAATATCTGGAAAATGTCGACGCTAACCTTGTAGGTTTCTATGACCTCAACCAAGCCCGAGCAAAGGAGATCAGCGAAACCTTTGGCGGTAACGCTTTCAACAGCATAGAAGATTTACTGGCAGACCCGAGCATTGACGCGGTGAGTGTTTGCACGGCAAACCATACCCATGCTGCCATCACAATCCAGGCATTACAGGCGGGCAAGCATGTTCTTTGCGAGAAACCAATGGCGACCACGCTCGAGGATTGCCAGGCTATGGTAGATGCCGCAAACAAAGCCGGCAAGGTTTTGGTGATTGGTCAGAATCAACGCCTCACCAAGACACACAAAAAGGCACGCGAACTGATCCGTAATGGTGAGATCGGTCAGATCATAGGATTCAGGACAACCTTTGGTCACGGCGGACCTGAAACGTGGAGTATTGATCCGGGAAAGAACACCTGGTTTTTTGATAAGAATATCGCGGTGATGGGCGCGATGGCTGACCTGGGGATCCATAAGACTGACCTTTTATTGTTCCTGAGCGATCAGAAGATTGTGGAAACCACAGCCCACCTGACCACAATCGACAAGCGCGGAGCGGATGGTGAACTGATTAAAGTAGACGACACTGCCATTTGTGTTTATCAGCTTGAAAATGGTGCCATCGGAACAATGACAGCCAGCTGGACGTTTTACGGTCCGGAAGATAACACCACCATCATCTATGGAACGAAGGGGATCATGCGTTTGTATGAAGATCCTCAATTCAGTATCCAACTCTTCTTAAAAGGTGGCGAGAAAATTTACCATGAGATCGACACGATCCAAACCAATGAAAACCAGACCAGTTCAGGCGTCATCGATGCGTTCGTTGAAAGTGTTATCACAGGACAAGGTGGTGAACTTGCTGCGGAAAAGGTGCTGGAGTCGATGAAAGTTATCTTCGCCAGCATTGAATCGTCACAAACTGGAAAGACAAGAAAAGTCAATTAAAGGAGAATAAGATATGAAACTCGGTTTTGTCAGCGCTATTTTGGACGGCTGGACCTTTGAAGATGTCATAGACATTGCTGCCGATTTTGGCTACGACTGCGTGGAAGTTGCCTGCTGGCCTGCAGGTGAAGCGGAAAGACGATATGCAGGTGTTTCTCATATTGATGTTGCCAATCTCGACCAAACTAAAGCTAGCGAAATTTTGGAATACTGCCAGTCTCGTGATGTGGAAATCTCTTCATTAGCTTATTATCCTAACACCATGGATCCTGACCCTGAAAAACGGGCTTTCAATATTGCTCACCTGAAAAAGGTGATTGACGCAAGCAAATTACTTCAGGTAGGCATGGTAACCACCTTTATTGGACGCGACCAACATAAGAACGTTGAAGAAAACCTGGCAGATTTTGAACAAACATGGCCTGAAATTGTGTCTTATGCCGGGGAGCGCGATGTGAAAATCGCGATCGAAAATTGCCCGATGTTGTTTGGACAAGACCAATGGCCCGGTGGGCAGAACCTGGCAACCTCACCCAGGATCTGGCGTGAGATGTTCCGGATCATTCCTGCAGCCAATTTCGGGATCAACTTCGACCCCAGCCATTTTGTTTGGCAAATGATGGACTATCTGAAGCCGCTCTATGAATTCAAGGACCGCATTCTGCATGTCCATTTCAAGGACATCAAGCTCTACAAGGATAAGCTGGATCAAGTTGGTGTGATGGCTTACCCGTTGGAATTCATGGCTCCGAAACTGCCAGGTCAAGGCGACGTCGATTGGGGAGCTTTTGTGAGTGCGCTTCGAGATATTGGATACGATGGCTTTGCCTGCGTTGAAGTGGAAGACCGGGCATTCGAAGGTAGTGAAGAAAAAATATTGGACAGCCTTTATCTTTCAGCTCGCTACCTGGACCCCTATGTAATTTGAGGTGGATGTATGCAAAAAAGAATCATCGCGATCAATTCGAATACATATCATGGCTTCACCCTTGATCAGGCTTTGGAAGGAATCAAGGCTGCTGGTTTTCATTCTATTGAACTGACTGCAACCAAAGGCTGGACGGAACATGTTTTCCCCAATATGAGTTTTGAGGAGTTGTGGCGGATCAAAGATAAACTGCAGGACTATGAAATTGATCCGATCTCAATGAGTGGTCATTGCAACCTGATGGACCAGGAAAGGATTGCCGATTTCATCGCAAACATGCGCCTGGCAAACTTTTTTGGGTGCACCTATATAACCTCATCGGTTGGTGAGGCGCATATCAAGGATAAAGCCCATGCATCAAACCAGGAGGTAGCTGAACATATCAGGAAGCTACTGCCCCACCTTGAAAAATATGACCTGGTGTTGGGGCTCGAGAACCATGGCGAACATTCCACCTGCGCGATTATTGAAGAAATTGTGGACACAGTTGGATCGGAGCGGGTAAAAATTAATTTCGATACCGCCAACGGCATCCTGTATGCTGGTAAAGAGCCGGTAGAAGATATGCGTTCCTGTGCTGACAAGATCGGGCACTTGCATCTGAAGGATAAGGCAGGCGCTGATAACGAGTGGAATTTCCCAGCCTTGGGTGACGGGCATGTTGACTTTCCTGCTATTTTCAGTTTGCTTGAGGGCAACGATGCGCCTGCAAGCATCGAGATCGAGTTCACAAGCAAGGGTCCTGGTTCGCTTGCGGAAGTCCATGAGGCAGTAAGAAAGTCGGGCGAGTATCTTAGAAGGATTGGTGCTCTTTAAGGAGATTTCTTGATAGGTTAGTAACGGGATTTCTTGCCTTTCAAAGAAGAGGAGTATTGTGATGGAAACTCTGAAAATTGGCATTGTTGGCGCCGGCGGAATGGGGTCAGTACATTTCAACAATTATCGCCATATTGAAGGGTGCCAGGTGGTTGGTTTGGTAGACGTTCCCCAATACGGTCAACCCCGGGCAAAAGAATGGGGAGTGACCTATTACGAAAACATCCGCGAAATGGTCGAGACTGAAAAACTGGACCTGGTCGATGTTTGTACGCCAACTTTTCTGCACAAAGCGCACGTAATGCAAGCGCTTGAAGCAGGCGCAAACGTCCTTACAGAAAAACCGATCGCGCTCCACCTTGCCGATGCCGAAGAAATGTATGCTCTTGCCGAAAAACAGGGCAAGTTGTTGTTTGTGGGGCAGGTCCTGCAATTCACCAGGGAAGTTGAAATCTTACATGAGTTGGTTGATGGTCAGAGGTTTGGAAAAGCCCTGGATGGATATTTTGAAAGACTTTCAGCCTGTCCGACCTGGATCAAGAATGGCTGGCTCTTCGATAAGGAAAAGAGCGGTCTGCTCCCGTTTGATCTGCATATTCATGATCTTGATACGATTGTCAGTCTCTTCGGCGCCCCCCAAAGTTTCAGTTTCACCTGCAGCGGCAATCCAGGCAACACTTATAAGGAACACTGCCGGTTTGTTTACCGGTTTGCTGACCATTCAGTGGCTGCTGAGGCAGCCTGGTTTAATGCTAATTTCCCCTTCACTGCACGCTGGCGGATTTACTTTGAGCGAGCGGTAGTCGTAAACGATGAAAAGGGCTTAATTGCCTATCCTGCGCAAGCTGACCCAATCGTTTTTGATATAGAGGAGAAAGAAAAAATACCCACCGGGATCAACCTGCCGCCAACCGGCATGTTCAAGGCGGAATTGTCGCACTACCTGGATTGTGTACGACGAGGTGAACCTTCTACGCGAGTGAGCAAAGAACAGGTGCTGACCGTGGTGGGATTGTTGGAAAGAATCCTCGAATCAAGTGATTGATTTTGTTCTGAAGGATTGATGGCAAGTATCTCTACAATCTGCCATAGGATCCCGTCGATCATGCAGATTCACTAGGCAGTTTTTAGCTGAAAAAGCAGATTTGGTTAAAAAATAGTTCTCCTGAAAAAGAAAGGTTGGATAAAGCGATTTCCCTTGACTAAGCAGGGTTAACCTGATAAACTCTCGACTTGCAATTGAAGGACTGGAAGTATTCAGCCTTGCGCAAGCGTGCAAATTTTGATATACTTTTTAGTCTGTGAGTAACATTTAACAACGAAATATTTCCCGGGCGCCGGCGTAGCTCAATGGTAGAGCAACCGCCTTGTAAGTGGTAGGTTATGGGTTCGATTCCCATCGTCGGCTCAGTTTTACTCTTTAGCGATTGTGATCGACCTTGGTGGATCACAATCTCCAGCGGGTAAAAAGCTTGCGCCCAAAGGAAAAAGCAAATAGGACGGTTACCCAAGTGGACAACGGGGGCTGACTGTAAATCAGCTGGCTGGCGCCTTCGGAGGTTCGAATCCTTCACCGTCCATTTCACTCTGCATAGGCAGCGTGAAGGTACGGCTGCCCTCATAGCTCAGTTGGTAGAGCGCATTCTTGGTAAGAATGAGGTCATCGGTCCGAATCCGATTGAGGGCTCTTGCCGAAAAAGAGAAAATATTTAGTCATTATTAAGGAGAAAAGATGGCGAAACAAAAATTTGACCGCTCTAAGCCTCATATGAACATCGGTACGATGGGTCATATTGACCATGGCAAGACCACCCTGACCGCTGCTATTACCAAAGTCCAGGCTATGCGTGGCTTTGGCAAATTCCGCGCGTACGACTCGATCGACAACGCTCCGGAAGAAAAAGCTCGTGGTATTACCATCAACATTACCCATGTTGAATATGAGACCGCCAAGCGTCACTACGCACACGTTGACATGCCTGGTCACCGTGACTATATCAAGAACATGATCACCGGTGCAGCCCAGGTTGACGGCGCTATTTTGGTTGTCAGCGCCCCCGATGGTCCCATGCCCCAAACCGAAGAGCACGTTCTGCTGGCTCGTCAGGTTGAAGTCCCCGCTATCCTGGTCTTCCTGAACAAGACCGACCAGATGGACGATCCTGAACTGCTTGAGCTGGTTGAGATGGAAGTTCGCGAACTGCTGACCAAAAACGGTTTCCCCGGCGACGATGTGCCGATCATCCGCGGCTCTGCCAAGGTGGCTCTCGACAGCGCCTCCACTGACCCCAACGCTCCGGAATACAAACCGATCGCTGATCTGATGGACGCTGTTGATTCCTTCTTTGAGGAACCTGTTCGTGATTTCGAAAAAGATTTCATGATGCCCATCGAAGACGTCTTCTCGATCAAAGGTCGCGGTACTGTTGTGACCGGTCGTATCGAACGCGGTACTTTGAAACTGAACGATCCTGTTGAAATCGTTGGTTTGATGGACAAACCTCTGGCAACTGTTGCAACTGGTATCGAAATGTTCCACAAGCAGCTTGATCAGGGTCAGGCTGGTGACAATGCCGGTATTTTGCTGCGCGGTATCGATCGCGAGCAGGTGGAACGCGGTATGGTTTTGGCAAAACCCAAATCCATCACCCCCCACACCGAATTCGAATGCTCTGTCTACATTCTCAAGAGAGAAGAAGGCGGACGCCACAGTGCATTCTTCACCGGTTATCGCCCTCAGTTCTACATTCACACCACCGATGTTACTGGTGATGTAACCCTGCCCGAAGGCGTTGAGATGGTTCTCCCCGGTGACAACGTCAACGGTTTGAAAGTCAAACTGATCCAAAAAGTCGCTCTCGAAGACGGTTCCGAATTCGCTATCCGCGAAGGCGGTTTGACTGTCGGTGCTGGCAGGATCACGAAGATTATTGCATAGTCGATAAGAATTTCAGGAAGGAATCATGGCTGCCTGAAAAAGGCAGCCATGTTAGACTAAAATGGCATCTAAGAAAAAAGACATCAGACCAGTCATTCACCTGGCTTGCACCGAATGTAAAGAACGTAATTACACTACGGTAAAAAACCGCCGCAATGACCCGGGTCGTATTGAAATGAAAAAGTATTGCCCGCGCTGCCGTGTTCACAGGCTGCATCGTGAGGTAAAATAAGCTTCCTGTAAAGGAAGCGCGTAGGTCAGTAGCTCAATTGGCAGAGCACCGCTCTCCAAAAGCGGGGGTTGTGGGTTCAATTCCTACCTGACCTGTTGAAAAAACTCAACGCCGTACTACATACGGCGTTGTAACGTCAACCAGGAGTTAACTATGGCACTGAAAGAGAAAAAACCGAATCTGTTCCAGAGAACCAAGAACTGGTGGCGCCAGACCATAGGCGAACTGCGCAAAGTGACCTGGCCAACCAAAGAAGATGCCCTGGCATTGACCCGGATCGTGTTGATCGTGACCGTGATCATGTCGGCTATTCTTGGCGTTTTGGACTTTATCTTCTCCCGCCTGGTTGGTCTGTTGGTTGGTTAGGATATAGAAACGAGACCAGATCATGACTGATCTTTTTGATAAAGACCTGCCAGAACCCGAGAAGAACGAAGCGGTAGATAGTAATCAAACAGCGAGCGATTCTTCCAATACTGGCTCAGTAGATGAAAACAAATCTGACGATAACCGTCAATGGTTTGTGATTCACTGCTACTCGGGTTATGAGAACAAAGTGCGCAAGAACCTGGAACAGCGCATTGAAACCATGGCGATGAAAGATAAGATCTTTGACGTGGTCATCCCCACGCAGGAAGAGATCGAAGTTCGCGATGGCAAGCGCCGAACAGTGGAACGCCATGTTTTTCCAGGTTATGTTTTAGTCAACATGATCCTGGAAGAAGATTCATGGTTCGTTGTCAGAAACACACCTGGCGTGACTGGCTTTGTTGGTATGGGTGACGAACCGACTCCGCTGCGTCCTGAAGAGGTCGCCAGCATTTTGCGTCGTATGGAAAACGAAGCCCCGACCTTTAAGGTTACTTACAAACCTGGTGATCGGGTACGTATCGTGGATGGTCCTTTCAATGACTTTCGCGGTATTGTGGATGAAATTTATATGGATCGCTCAAAGATTCGCGTTATGGTGAACTTTTTTGGGCGTGAAACTCCTGTGGAACTCGATTTTCTACAGGTGGAGAAAGCGTAAACCGGAGCAATCCGGAAATTTGTGGGAGGGTTTAAACCACCCGTTAGCACCACCAAGGAGATTTATCTGTGGCAAAGAAAGTAAAAGCAATCGTAAAACTGCAAATCCAGGCCGGTAAGGCGAATCCCGCCCCCCCGATTGGTCCGGCGTTGGCACCTCATGGCGTCAATATCATGGCATTCTGCAAGGACTATAACGCTCGCACATCCAGCCGGATGGGTGAGATTGTTCCTGCCGAAATCACCATCTTCCAGGATGGATCTTTCAAATTTGACCTGAAGTCATCCCCTGCTGCTGTTTTGTTGAAAAAAGCAGCTGGGATTGAAAAGGCATCCGCCAACCCCAAGACTGAAAAAGTTGGTCAGGTTACGCGGGCTCAATTGAAGGAAATTGCTGAAATCAAGTTCAAAGATATGAACGCGAATGATATTGAAGCCGCCATGCGCCAGCTGGAAGGCACAGCCCGCAATATGGGGCTTAAAGTCGTCGAAAAGTAAACCGGAAACTAGCAAAGTGGGAGGGTTGAGACGCCCGTTGGAACCACGAAGGAGTCTTAATGTCTAAAAAAGGAAAGAATTTTGTAAATGCCAGCAAGAAAGTTGAAGCTGACAAGATTTACGGCCCCCGTGAAGCACTGGAATTAGTCAAAGAAATGGCTTATGCCAAGTTTGACGAAACTGTCGAGATCCATATCCGCACGAGTTTGGATCCCCGCCAGGCTGATCAGCAAATCCGCGACGTTTGTGTATTACCCAAGGGTTTGGGTAAGACCGTGCGCGTTTTGGTCTTTGCTCAAGGTGAAGCTGCCACCGCTGCCCGCGCAGCAGGCGCTGATTTTGTTGCCGAAACCGATGATGATATGGCTCGCATCCAGGGTGGTTACACCGATTTCGATGTCGCCGTTGGTACCATGGATATGATGGGCAAGGTTGGTCGTTTGGGTCGTGTTTTGGGTCCCCGCAACTTGATGCCAAACCCCAAAGCCGGTACGGTTGTGCAGCCGGGCGATATCGCCCAAGCGATCGAATCCGCCAAAGCTGGTCGTGTCGAATTCCGTCTCGATAAAAGCGCCAACATTCACGTCCCGTTGGGCAAGGTCTCTTTCACTGCTGAAGCCCTCTACGAAAACATGGCTGCGCTGACCACGGCCGTGCGCAAAGCCCGCCCAAGTGGTGCCAAGGGTACCTTCGTCAAGAAAGTGACCCTGACCTCGACCATGGGTCCTGGCGTGAAGGTTGATATCAACTCCGCCATGAACATGGAAACCGAAGCCGTATAATCGTTAACTATACTGGTTAACATCTAGCCTCTGCTGAGCAATTCATGCAGGGGCTGTTTTATTGTTAGTGAAAATAATACAAGAATGCATCTCGTGGGAAAGCAGTAAGTTGGTACTTAAACAATCAAGGCTTGGTATGGCAACAGAATGGCGATACCTATCAATTAATCAAAACTGAGGATCTTGGGATCGGCCAAACCGTTATCGTAATGCCTCAAAGTAAATAGGTATGGAAGGGAGGGATGCCAGAACAAGAAAGTATACAAGAATTAATCATCATACTCTGACCCGCGACCAGGCAACCCGACTAATGAGTCGATTTCGACCAGTTGAGAACATAGAAACTGGACATGGAGACCGAAGCGGTTTAAACAGTCGGATATAGGGGTTTGGCTTTTTAAGAAAGCGTTGATATAGTGTTTCAACGCTTGTAATATTTGACGTTTCCATTTTTTCATGTTATGGTAAATTCAAGTTTACACTCATAAAATTAGATCCAATTCTGTCATCGCCTATCTGTCTTCCTCCGTTCGTATAGTAATTGTCACAAACTTAAATAAACAGTAACAGTTATGAATAATTAAGCAAGCTTATTAATTAAGCATTAGTTCGAAAGGAGAATATCATGGAAATAAGAAAATTTTTTTCGTCACTTGTGTTGTGAGTAATGATAGTTTCTTTTCTTGGAATCACGGTAAATAGCCAAAGTATGTATATATGGACAGATGAATCACGTCTTGATATTCTTGACAAATATTCAGATTCACTTTCAGGTGATATAACGGTCCAGAGCGAATATTGGTCAAGACTAATCTCCTTGGAGATAACAGAACGTCGACAGTTTTACTCAGATTATTTTAACCTCGGTCTACACTCTGATCTAACAAATATAAAAGCTGAGTTTGACCACGCAGCGATTACAAAAGCAGGGGAGAACGTAATAAATGTAGTGGAAAGTGTTACGTTAAGTGGAGTGCCGATTTTGAAGAATGCAGAGGATTACCCTATCTATCAAGCTACTCTATTGGCTGAAAAACAAGTAGAAGATATTAGGAAATCGTTGTATCTTGAATCAAACGCTCGTGACATATTGAGAGCCGTCAAAGAATCAATATTTCAAGGAGAGTTCAAATTCACCATTATTAATTTACATACAATTGAATTTGATCCGAATAGTAATAACATTAATAAAGATGAGTTCACAAGTCGAGCGAAAGACGATCCAGGTATTGATACAGTTATATGGGATAAAGAGAAACCTGTTCGAATACATCCGAACTATGCCGTTATGCAGGACAACCTGATTTATACTCTAGGAATTGAAGAACTTGCTAAAATAATTCTAGATGACGTTAATCGTATTCCTGAATCCTCTAGTGCAATCGGCCCTCGAAACCAGATCCAGTATTCTGATTCAAATGCTGCAGCATATATGAGAACTTATGTAAGAGTTAACAGAATTGACTGTGATGGAGTCTATCAAGACCGATCTGCCTACAATGAAGATTATGAAAATGACCAATTTGGTGGTTGTGGTCAAATGTGTGAGTGTCTTGATTGTGTGAACTATGTTTCACAGGCATTAGTGTATGCAGGAAAGATCAAGACTTCAACGTGGCAACCTTATGTGTCAGCCTGGGTAGGAGTACAAGCTTTTGAAAACAAAATGATTAGTTCTGGTTATGGATACTATCGCGATTGCGCTATCGTGCAACTAGGTGACATAGGGATTATTCCTCAACAGCATACTGGGATGGTCACTGCCATCAACCCTTTGAGATACAGTGGCCACACCAATGATAGGCTAAATTATCCTTGGACGAGTTCCTATACAAGGTGCATCAATATTTATTGAGATAGTTACACCTGGGTGCAAATGACCATGGAAGATATTCACATAACAAAGAGGCGAGTTCGGCTATGGGTGTTCATGATGCTATTTGTGACACTTTTCACAGCCTGTGTGTGCAAAAGTTCTTCTGGCTTAACAATCGAACATACCAAACCATGTCAAACTGTATTACATACAAGCGATTCAGTTGTAGTCTATATTCAAGGCTATTCTACAAATAATGCGGTGATAGTTTCACAATCTCTAACGAGAGAAGTGACATATGCAGAAATTTCTGTTGATAGTAAAGCAAAACTCCTTTCACCTATCCGAACTGACCGAGAAGGAAATCTCTATTTTGCCTACCGGTCAAAGGACGAATTCTTTGTAAGACTTTCGCCCACCGGAGAAGTTGACCAGGTTGTACTGCCCAGGATTTGGGCTCCACAGTCTATATGGTTGGGAGATACATTAGTACTAGATTCCAACGGAAGTGAAGAGCTTGTCATGGTAAATACCGAAATGCAAGTCGATTCAGCCCCAGCCTTATCGATGGGATACGATGGAGAAGCGGAATCGGGAGTGCTTGGAACCAGCAGCGGGGAAAAACCATTCGTGCTTTGGGTAGCAACCTACCCAATTCGAAGAGATGGGGGTTTATACGCCAAGTATCTAACTTTCGACCCAATGAGCAAACAAATGGAGGAAAATTTTTTGCCTATTCTCAACACGAAAACGGATGATTTGTCTGAAACAGACATCCTTACCGACCGGATTCACACTGTTGTTTATGCTGTTGAACCGGAAAATGGTTACACCTTACTGTGTTTTGGCATCAATTCTGATGAATCCGATTATCGAGGTGCCTACCTGGAATTGTACGACAGTGCTCATGCCGAGCCTGTAATGACCGAGCAAGCTTGCTGTTCGAATAATGTCTTCCGTTTTGCTGGAGGGTATTTTCTTACAGACCGTTATTACGAAGGTTGTTCTCATAATTGGATTCGCCGCCTGCGAGATGGATCCAAGGTAATTGCGTTGGAGGAGTTTGAGAATGACGATGAGTTGATATGGAATCAGATCGTTTCAAACGGGGATAGCTTCATTTATATCAACAATAAAAAAGCATATTACATTGATCAACAAGGCAAAGTAACTGGTGAATATACAATCGATTTTGAGGGTTTCCCCAACTGTTGGGGAAGTGAGGAATGTTTTGGGTTCAGTCAGCCGTTTTATCCCAAAAATGAAACAGTCAGTCCTTGACAGGAAAAAAAGCGTGGTATACTTGCCGGGCTGGACAACAGAATAGTGCAAAATTGCACGCTCTGCTTAAGAAAGCTGGTGCCGTTAACGGCTTAATATCCCGCCGAGGTGGAGGTTCAAGACAGACTCTGGTCGATACTATGAATCTCTTTTCGCGGGTAAACGGAAAGAGATTTTTTATTGGAAGGAGGTAGAGTACATTGGCATTTTCGAGAGAACATAAAGAAGTAATTGTTGAGCAATATCGTGAATGGATCGATAAAAGCAAAGCGGTTTACTATCTGACCTACAATAAAATGACCATGCCCGCCATCAACGAGGCTCGCGCAAAACTGCGAGAGTCCGAAAGCGAGATGCATGTGGTCAAAAACCGGCTTTTCTCCCTCGTTTTGGAAGAGAAGGGTTACAAGTTTGATCCGAAAACCTGGGAAGGCAATAATGTGGTGGTTTTCGCGTTTGAAGACGCCCCTGCTGCCGCCAAGGCATTGACAGAGATCACTAAAGGCAATGAAACATTTGCTGTCACTGGTGGTTATCTGGACAAAGCTTTGTTAGACGCACGCCAGGTGAAAGCATTGGCAGACTTGCCCACCTTACCGGTAATGCGTTCCATGCTGTTGGGCACCATTTTGGCACCTGCCAGCCAGTTAGTCCGTACATTAGCGGAACCCGCCCGTGGTTTAGCCGCTGTAATTAAAGCAAACTCAGAAAAGCAGACAAGTGCTGCTTAACAGGCTCGTTTCAAGACGAGAAAATATTAAAAAGAAAAATTATTAGGAGATAAAAAATGGCTGATTTAGCAAAAATCGTTGAGGAACTGAGCACCCTGTCCGTCTTGGAAGCTGCTGACCTCGTCAAAATGTTGGAAGAAAAATGGGGCGTCTCCGCTGCCGCTCCCGTCGCTGCTGTTGCTGCTGGCCCTGCCGCTGCTGCCGCTGAAGAAGAAGTTGAAGAAAAGACCGAGTTCGATGTTGTCATCAAATCTGCTGGTCCCAAGAAGATCGAAGTCATTAAAGTTATCCGCCAGCTCACCAGCCTCGGCTTGGTTGATGCCAAGAATATGGCAGAAACTGCTGATGCCAAAGTCCTCGAAGCTGTTGGTAAAGACGTCGCCAACGACGCTGCTGCCAAACTCAAGGAAGCCGGCGCCGAAGTCGTCGTTCTCTAATTCCAGGCGATAATACTTCAAATGAAAACCGCTCTCATAGAGCGGTTTTTTTTTATCGCATTTAGTCAGCCGAAAACGCAGCCTGCTCGAAAAAGCAAACCATCCGCTATGAGGATGATAAGGTAACATAAGTTTCGCACATTTAAAAAAGGGACATGGTCCCGATCACTT
>ENA-UOXR01002167-UOXR01002167.1-bioreactor-metagenome-genome-assembly--contig:-NODE-2167-length-18687-cov-6.660852_pt1 | contig 18687 bp, 16 predicted proteins | sample MGYA00238164_ERZ764825 | MGnify/ENA primary metagenome ERZ764825 (study PRJEB28920, sample SAMN05720171) | bioreactor metagenome | isolation source: Anaerobic biogas reactor | place: USA:Washington...
ACACTGGTATAGCCCAGCTCTTTTGTCCATTTTAAACTATTGCTGTTAAAGTTGCCCATCGGCGGGCGCAGATATTTATCCATTTCCAAGCCGGTCAAATCGCGATAACTGTTTTCCAGGCTGGTTATTTCCTGGTTCAGCTTGCTCTGGCTGATAGTGGAAAAATCAGGGTGATTGAAACTGTGGTTGCAGACCAGATGGCCTTCTGCCTGCATACGTTTTACCAAATCAGGCTGGGTTTTAATGTACTGACCGGTAATAAAAAAAGCCGCCTTGACATTATTATCTGCCAGGGTATCCAGTATTTGTCCGGTATAGCCCAATTCATAACCGCAATCAAAAGTGAGGTATATCTTTTTGCTTTCATTGGGGATGATATAAATTGCCTGGTTCTGGGCCAGCATATCTTTATAGCCCGGGTTGGTATCCGGATATTGATGTTGATTATTGCGCACGAAATACCAGGAAAGAGTGCCGGCCGTATTGGATGCCGGAGCATTGGACGAATTGTTGGGTTCATTTGCCGGCACTGTTGGTTTCTTTTCAGGGGCAGGTGTTTTATCCACCGGCTGATTTTGATTTTGGTTGGGTTCTGGATTTTCATTAATGTTTGGTTCCATACATCCGCCGAGCAATAGCATGATCATGATTGCCAACAAAACGATAGGTTTTCTTTTCATAATGGTACTCCTTCTGTAAATAATGAACTACAAATAATGTCCTGACCTTCTTTTTAATATTCTATAATAATTATATGGACAAAATACTGTAATTTCACTATTTATAAGCTTGATTCGAGCAAAAACTGACATGAAAGATTTTGCTTAAATGGTTAAAAGAGCTCATTTGAATCATTTGGAAGTATTTCGATAATGAAAGCAGGTTTATGGATGAACAATAGATTTAGAATCACCATATTCCCCATCCTGGTTTTTTTGTTTTTGCTGTTAATAGTAGCGCAAAACTGGTCACTCCTTACCAATAACAAGAATTCAGTGGTATATACTTATTTGCATAGCTTTGCCTCCGGCGTAATAGGTTCCGGTTACGGAAGCGCCAGCGCGGCTGAGATTCCTTTTTCCTTGCTTGAACCGGGAGATATATTACTGGGGGGATGGCCCAACTGTGCCTACGGTAAATATTCACATGCCGGTTTATATTTGGGGGAAGGAGAAGTGCTGGAGGCGTATGTCGACTATGGTATCTGTATTCAGCCCCTGGGTCATTACGATGAATACACCGAATTATGCTTTATAAGAGTCAATGTAAGCGATGAGATCAAGGCAAAAATAATTGCAGATGCCCACAACTATGTCAGCAAAACTTTTTATCCGGTAGCTTTCAAACAAAATGACCGCTATTATAATTGCAGCAGTATTATCTGGAAGGCCTACAAAGAACAGAAGATCAATCTGGATGCCAATAATGACCTATGGATAGCACCGGAAAGTTTTCGCAACAGTCCTTATGTCAACATAATCTTCGAGAAGGGGATGTAGGCGATATTTAAAGCGATCCTGAGGCTCTATATCATTCAATTATCGGCAATCCTGGCGGTATGGCTGGGGATGTATTATCCGGGGCTGGATATAGCGCTTTCCTTGTTGTACCTGTTGATTATATTGGGGGAAGCCAGCTATAAACGGTTTTCATTTTTGCAGCAGAGTTTGATCGGTATAGTATGGCAGCTGCCGGCTTTGTTTTTATCTTTGACAGTTTTGCTGGGTCTTGATCGGGCGACGGATTTTTCCTATTATTTTATTTTTATGCTGCAGCTCTGGCATACACCGGTTTTGCCGCTTATTACTTTGCTGCCTGACTTTATACACCTCGATAAACCTTTTTATTATTATGAATTGTTTTTAATGGCTCCGCTGTTGTGGACAATATACGTATTGCCTTTGATAAAAAGAAATAAATCGCTGTTTCATCAGAAAAAAATTAATCCGTTGGCTTGATTGTTTATCTTTAGCCGATATTACGGCAAAGAATCGAACCGTAGTTCTGCAACAATCTTACCAACGGATTTTTATAAAGACAGTAACGGTATTTTCTTATAGGACTGAGAGTAGTATTCGATTAAGATTTATCTCGTTAGAGGACTTAATTGAAAACTCTGGTGCGTACCTTACAAGAACCGTTTCTGTCTCTGAGTTTAGTATGTACAAACTAGAAACCGCTATGCAGGAAAATAATGCAAAAATAAAATTATCGATTGAAATAAAGATTTTAATTAAGTCTTGGCATTGGCCATGTTAGAATTAAAGAATGTATTATTTATGATTAAGGAGTTGGACAGGATGATATTACAGTCAGCACTGGGCAGGGAAGGCAAAATCGGACCCATGAAAACAAAAAACAGGATCGTGATGCCTGCCATGGCCACCGGATTGGGTTCAATCAACGGCGAAGTAACCCAGCCCATGGTCAATTATTACCAGGAAAGAGCTGCCGGCGGGGCCGGCATGATTATAGTTGAAATTGCCTGTGTCGACAGTCCGCAGGGACGGGGCAGCCTCACCCAGATATGTGTGGACCACCCCCGCTATGTTTTCGGGCTCAACCAATTATGCGAAGCGATCCAATCCTATGGCTGCAAGGCGATGCTGCAGTTGCATCATGCCGGTCGTCAAACCGGCCCGATTGCTACCGACGGACTACAGCCGGTGGCTCCCTCACCGATTGCCTGCAAACTTATGCGGGCTATGCCCCGGGAATTAACCCTGGATGAAATCGATGCTATCAAGAAGAAATTCGTCAGTGCCGCTTATTTTGCCAGTCAAGCCGGTTTTGACGGGGTTGAACTGCATGCTGCCCATGGTTATTTACTGAGCCAATTCTTATCTCCTTATACCAATCAGCGCCAGGATCAGTACGGAGGGAGCACAGAAAACCGGGCCCGGCTTTTGCTGGAAATCATCACGGCGATCAAAAGGAAATTACCCCGTTTGGCTTTAGGAGTTCGTTTAAATATGAATGATTTTGTGCCCGGCGGCATTGAATTACAGGAGGGTTTGGAAGTGGCCGCCCTGATTGAAGCGGGCGGTGCTGATATTATTAATGTAACCTGTGGGACATATGAATCCGGACAGACCAATATTGAACCAGCTTCATATACCGAAGGCTGGAGAATAAAAATGGCGGCTGCGGTTAAAACCAGAGTTAAAATACCGGTGTTGGGCGGCGGTGTGATTCGCCATCCTGAGTTTGCCGAAACATTGCTGCAGGAAGGCAAAGTAGATTTTGTCTGGGTCGGCCGCGGGATGATTGCTGATCCGCAGTGGGCCAACAAAGCGCTGAGTGGAAGCTTTGATCGTATCCGACCATGTTTGTCTTGCAATACATGTATTGCCAGCAGTTTCAGAGGTGTACCTGTTCATTGCACTGTCAATCCCTATGCCGGAAGGGAATGGAGAATGGATCCGGTCAACGGCCTGGATGGCAAGCGGGCTTTGGTTGTCGGAGGAGGCCCGGCCGGAATGCAAGCTGCTGTCAGCCTGTCCCGGGCAGGTGCGGCAGTTGATCTGCTGGAACAAAAGGATAGTTTGGGCGGACTTTTAACTATTGCCAGTGTGCCGCCGCATAAACATAGATTGGCGGAACTGGTTGAATACTTGCAAACTGAAGTGGATAATGCAGAAGTTAATGTACATCTGAACACGAAATTTAATCCTTCGCTGCTGGCTGATTATAATCCGGACCTGTTGGTGCTGGCCTTTGGGGCCCAACCAGTTATTCCGACCATTCCTGGGGCAGACAATAAAATCGTCTCACTGGACGAGATATTGTCGGCAAATCGAAAGATAAAAGAACAAAAAGTAATCATAATAGGCGGCGGCAGCAGCGGCTGCGAACTGGCAGAACATCTGGCCGATGATGGCAATACGGTTACAATTGTTGAGCAGGCACCGCAGCTGGCTTTGGGTTTGGAAACCATGACCCGCCTGGGTCTTTTGGCTCGTCTCAAAAATAAAGGTATCATAATGAAAACTGCCGTTGCAGTGAAAGAAATGAACGGCCAAGAAATAACCATTAGCCCAATAGCCGACGGGCAGGAAGAAAAGCTGCAGGCCGACCTGGTGGTTGCTGCTTGTGGTTATGCTCCCAACCCCGAGCTTTATGAAGCGGTTAAAGACCAAGTCGAACAAATTTATGTAATCGGAGATGCGGCCACCGCCAGAGGCGTTGAGGAGGCTTTAGCTGAAGCGGCAGCGACGGCTTATCGGCTAAAATCCAGTATATAACAGATAAATAGAGGGTTAGCTGTATTATTTTAACCATTGGCCGGGATAAAACAGGCGTCGATAAAAAAGACGCCTGTTTTTTGCATTTATGTATGCCAATTATTGCCGCGGTCAATAAGTATAAGCATTATTTATTGAATAATAAGCAATTTATGTTGCCATTAACAAATAATTAACATTCACAATGCTTGGAAATGTACTATAATCTATAAATATTAAACATATTGCGGAAGTCTGTAAAAATGTATACTGTTTCCGTAAAACTTGAATTTTAAGTTTGATTCTCTTATTATTTTAATGTGGATTAATTGATAAATAGCGACAAATATCGTTAATATAGTCGATTATTTAATAAATTATTTCAACATTATTAATTGGTGAGGATGCAAAGAAAGGAGCGAAAACCGTGGATTTGGCAATAAAACTATCTCCTGCCACTGAAGACCAGAAGACATTATTAGCCAAAGTTGAAAAAGAAGCGGGGACAAGCGTCAACCTCTGTTATCAATGCGGTAAGTGTACAGCCGGCTGTCCGGCAGCGTTTGCAATGGATTATCCTCCCCGGCAGGTGATTCGTCTTCTGCAGTTAGGCATGATTGAGCAGGCCCTTCAAGCTGAAAGTATTTGGATTTGTGCCTCCTGTGAAACCTGTTCGGCCCGTTGTCCGCGTGGCGTTGATATTGCATCGTTGATGGATACCATGCGCAGACAGGCATTGAAACAGGGGAAAGCGGATAAACGAGTAGCTGCCTTCAACAAGGCCTTTTTATCCAACGTGAAGAATTTTGGCAAGACTTACGAGGCTGGCTTGTTGTTGCGTTACAATTTGACAACCGGACAGCTTTTCAAGGATATGGAACTGGGACTTCCCATGATGATTCGCGGCAAAGTTGGCGTACTGCCGGAAAGAATCAAAGCTCGTGAGGAAATGAAGAAAATCTTTGAACGTGCAGAGAAGCTGGGGGGTGACGAATAATGAAATTTGCCTATTACCCAGGCTGCTCGGCCGACGGCAGCGGTATTGAATATGGCATGTCCATGGAGCGCACCGCCAAAATTCTGGGCTTTGAACTGGAGGAACTGGAGGATTGGAATTGCTGCGGAGCGACCTCCGGGCACAATACCGACCAACTCCTTTCCCTGGCGCTACCGGCCAGAAACCTGGCGATTGCAGAAAAAACCGGGATGAGCATGATGACTCCCTGCGCCGCTTGTTACAGCCGCCATCGTCATGCTGAGCATGTCATTCAGCATGATCCGGAAATGAAAAAGAAAATCGAACTGGTTTTGGAGAAGGAACTGCAGGGAACCAGTGAAACAGTTTCCATTTTGGATATACTGGCCAACAAGATTGGGACCGAGGCAATTGCCGCCAAGGTGACCAATCCGCTTACCACCATGAAAGCAGCTTGTTATTATGGATGTTTGCTGGTCAGACCCGTCGGACTTACCGGTTTTGACGATGCCGAAGATCCCCAGACCATGGACAAAGTAATGAAAGCCCTGGGCGCGGATGCGATTGAATGGTCGCATAAAACCGAGTGCTGCGGTGCGGCCATGGTAACCTCCCGGCCGGATGTGGGCAATCCCATGTTGTACAGAGTTTTAAAAGATGCCAAAGAATCAGGCGCAGAATGTATCGTTACCGCCTGCCCGCTCTGCATGCTGAATCTGGATATGCGTCAGGCGGGGATTGAAAAGAAGTTCAAGGAAAAATTCGATTTGCCGATTTATTATGTAACCGAGCTGTTGGCCGTTGCCTGCGGAGATGATCCCAAAACGGCTGGCATCAATAAGCATTTTGTGGAAGCGGGACAGTACCTGCAAACGGTAAAGGTACGAGCTGCCGAAGCCAAAGCAGCGGCAGAAAAAGCAGCCGCGGAAGCGGCTGCCAAAGCCAAAGAAAAAGCTGCCGCTGCCCAGGCCAAAGCGGCGGGCAAAAGCACTGACAAAGCCAAGCCTGAAGCAGCTGCAACAGAGCCTGATCTGAAAAAAATTGAAGCATTCAAAACCGCTTTAACGAAAAATCCTGACAAAATGGCAGCCAAATTGGTCGACGATCCTGCCCGGGCAGAGATTTTAGCGACAACCCTGGATGAAAAGAGAATTGCCAAATTGGCCCAATTGATGGCTTCCGATATGGAGAAAGCCAAAAAGGCCGCCAATGCTTTTGTAACGGCTGAACTGAAAAAGCAAGGCGACTGTCAGGATTAATTCGGGTTGTTGAGTTATACGATATATTTTTAGATCGATAATTAACTGGGAAGGGAGACGGAGTAGATGAAAAAACGAGTCGGCGTATTTGTCTGCGAATGCGGAACCAACATCGCTGCTACCGTTGATACAGTAAAGGTAGCCGAATACGCAAAAACACTACCCGGGGTTGTTTATGCAACCAATTATAAATACATGTGTTCAGATCCCGGACAGGAACTCATCCGCAATGCCATCCAGGAACAACAACTGGAACAAGTTGTGGTAGCCTCCTGTTCACCGCGCATGCATGAAAAAACCTTCCGCAAGGCTACAGAAGCAGGCGGATTGAACCAATATATGATGGAAATGGTTAATATCCGGGAACAAAACTCCTGGGTACACCATGACAAAGCTGAAGCTACGGAGAAGGCCGAACAGCTGGTGAGAATGGCGGTATCCAAGGCACTGCGTAACAAGCCTTTACAGGTTGCCACCGTCCCCATTACCAAGAAAGCGCTGGTTATCGGTGGAGGTATTGCCGGCATGCAGGCTGCGCTGGATATAGCCGAAGGCGGCCATGAAGTTATTCTTTTGGAAAGAGAGGCCTCCATCGGCGGGAAGATGACCCAACTGGACAAAACCTTCCCTACCATGGACTGTGCCGCCTGAATAGGCACCCCCAAGATGGTTGCTGCGGCGCAGCATCCGAACATTGAGCTGATGACTTATGCCGAAGTCGTCAAAGTGAGCGGCTATATTGGCAATTTTAAGGTTACGGTCAAGAAAAAACCTAAATACGTTGATTGGGACGCCTGTACCGGCTGCGGTACCTGTATCGAAAAATGCCCTACCAAAAAGCTGGCTGATGAATTTGATTTTGGCATGGGCAAACGAACCGCTATCCATAAACTGTTTCCCCAGGCGGTACCGGGCAAGCCCTATATCGATGCCGAAAACTGCCTGAAATTAACCAAGGATAAATGCGGAGTCTGTGAAAAGGTATGTCCCACCGATGCAATCAACTTCAAGGATATGGCGATTTATCAGGAACTAGAGATCGGTGCTATTGTCATGGCCACTGGCTATGATCAGTTTAACTGGAAAGAGGCTTATGGCGAATACGGTTATGGCAAATATCCGGATGTGATCAGCGGACTGGAGTTTGAAAGACTGGTTTCCGCCGGTGGCCCCACCGGAGGCAAGATCATCCGTCCGTCTGACGGCCAGGAGCCTAAAAACATCGCGTTTATTAAATGTGTCGGCTCCCGCGACGATACCAAAGGCAAGAGTTACTGTTCGCGCGCCTGTTGTATGTATACTGCTAAACACGCCTATCAGGTCAAAACCAAGATCGAAGACAGTGAAGCTTACGTCTTCTATATGGATGTGCGTACAGTGGGTAAGAATTACGAAGAATTCTATCAGCGGGCGCTGAACGTTGGAGCTAAATATATTCGCGGCCGGGTCAGCAAAATCTACCCGCGCGGTGACAAACTGATATTGAAATCGGAAGACACCCTGCTGGGCATGCCCCTTGAAGTGGAAGCCGATATGGTCGTCCTGGCCACCGCCATGGTGCCGTCCGCAGGATCAGGTGAACTGGCCAAAACGCTTGGCTTCTCAGTTGACAAGGATGGTTGGTTCCAGGAAGCCCATCCCAAACTCCAGCCGGTGGAGACTTTTGCTGCCGGGGTATATCTGGCCGGCACTTGTCAGGGACCCAAGGATATTCCCGATACCGTAGCCCAGGCCAGTGGCGCCGCCGTAAAAGTACTGGGGTTGTTCTCCAAAAATGAACTGGCTACTGAACCGATGGTCTCCGAGGTGGATATCAGCAAATGTTCAGGATGTGGTTTGTGCGTACCGATATGTCCCTACAACGCTCTTTCCCTGGTGCCTTATAACGAGCGCGGCGGGCATGGGCATGGGCCTTTCACCCGTCAGGTGGCGCAAGTCAACAGCAGCCTTTGCCAGGGATGCGGTGCCTGTTTGCCGGCTTGCCGGACGCTGGCCCTGAATCTCAAAGGCTTTACCAACGACCAACTTGTATCGGAGGTGGATGCATTATGTCTATAGATACACAAGCGGAATGGAGGCCCAAGATCATCGTATTTGCCTGCAACTGGTGTTCTTATGCAGCAGCTGATCTGGCCGGCCTGAACCATTTGGAATACTCTTCCGATATCCGCATCATCCGTACGCCCTGCTCCGGCCGTATGGATCCCATGCTGGTATTGCGGGCATTTAACCGCGGAGTAGACGGCGTTCTGCTCTCCGGGTGACACCCGGGTGACTGCCACTATGGTAGTGGCAATTACTATCAGCGCCGTCGGCAGATGGTGATGACCAGACTGATGCAGTTTATCGGCATTGAACCGGAAAGATATCAGGTGGCGTGGATTTCCGGTGCGGAAGGGATCAAGTTCCAGGAAACCATGGCCAAACTGGTCAATGACGTAAAAAAACTGGGACCCAATAGAAAGCTGAGGGATGCGCGATGAAAGAGATTACGAATAAATTACAGGAAATTGCGGCCCGGCTTTTCAATGAAGGAAAAATTGATGTTTTCCTGGCCTGGGAAAAAGGGGAACACGATTTCCAGACCAAATCTTATGCTGCCCGCAGCGTGGATGATGTTAAAAACATCATTTTTAATGAGTACAGCATTTATAATGTATCCAATTCCCTTTTAAAATTTCGGGATGGACAGGAAAGAATCGGTATTGCCGTCAAGGGATGCGATTCCAGAGGTATTGTCAGGCTGCTGGAAGACCTGCAGATCACCCGTGACCGTCTTTATATTGTAGGCATCCCCTGCCCGGGATTGAAAGATCCGCTGGCCGCAGCCAGAAGTTTTGGCGGGTTGGGCAAAAAGCAGGAGCCGGAAGGACTGGCCCAAAAATGTCTGGAATGCATTCAGCCCAATCCAGTCATTTATGATGAATTAATCGGATCTGAACAGACGCCCCGCCAGCAGGGTGACCGTTTTGCGGCGGTACGGGAAATTGAAGCGATGACCCCCGATGAGCGCTACAAATTCTGGGAAGATACTTTGTCCACCTGCATCCGCTGCTATGCCTGCCGTCAGGTATGTGTAGCCTGCGACTGCCGTACCTGTATATTTGATGAGATGAAACCCCAGTGGGTAGGCCGTGAAACCAATACCACCGACAACATGATGTATCATCTGGTCAAGCATGCCCATATGGCGGGCCGCTGTATTGAGTGCGGTGAATGCGAAAGGGTCTGTCCAGTGGGGATCCCGCTGATGTTGTTTAACCGTAAACTCATTAAAGATGTGGGCGAACTTTTTGGCGGGCCGGAAGCCGGTATGCAGTACGTGGAGGGTGCCAAACCAACCCTCAGTGTCTACCGGGAAAACGATCCGGATGAATTTATATAGGGGGTGAAAAATGTGAAGGTGTTAAGCAAAGCCAAGCTGGAAGAAGCGCTGAATAAGTTGAGCGAAGCCAATGAAGTATTTGTGCCCATGCAGAAAAAGGCCCAGAGCGGCTATTTTCCCTGGAATAGTTTTGTATCCGGTCAGGATGAACTGATGCTGGAAGCCCTGAACGTTTATCAGTCCCCTAAAGGTGCGGTATTGCCCCAGACGGAAAAAATGTATCGCTATCAACAGGGCGGTATGGAAATAAACATTGAGGAAACTTTCGAGGATTCACATCCGACCATTATTTTTGGCGCCCGGGCCTGTGATGTGAAAGGTATTCTGGCCATGGATGAAGTTTTTCTAACCCGAGGTTATGAAGACAGCTTTTACAAGGCACGCCGGAGCGGTAATACGATTATTGCCAATGCCTGTTACGAGCCTGGTCCCAATTGCTTTTGCAATGCCATGGAAGTGGATTGCGTTAATCCTGCCGGTGCGGATGTCATCCTGCGTGACGGAGGCGACGCATATGTTTGGGAAGTCAAGAGCGAAAAAGGGGAAGCGGTGACGGCAGTCATAGCCGGCCTGCTGGAAGAAAAAGAAGTTTCACTGCCGCAGCTTAAACCTTTTGTGCAGAAGGTTGATTACAGCGGTGTGGCGGAGAAACTTAAAACCATGTTTGAACATCCGCTGTGGGATAAGTTGTCTGAGCCCTGTGTAAACTGCGGGATGTGTACTTTCGTATGCCCCTCCTGTTATTGTTTTGATATTCAGGTTAAAATGTGGGGCGATGAAGGATATCGCTTCCGGGCTTGGGATTCCTGCATGTTTGAGGAATATTCCCGCGAGGCAGGCGGCGGCAATCCCAGAGGGGCCAGCAAAGAACGTTTCCGGCAGCGCTTTCTGCATAAACTGGAATTCTTTACGGAAAGATATGGAACGCCATTGTGTACCGGCTGCGGAAGATGCATGATCGTCTGCCCCACAGATATCAACATCGTGAGAATCATCGATGCAGTAAAGGAGGCGGAGGTCAATGACTGATAAGGATCACAAGTGTACCTGCCATGATCAACCGCTGGTACCGACTATTGTGGAAGTAATAGATATCATAGACCGTACCCCGGATGTGAAAAGCTTTTTTGTTAAAAATACGGATGGCAATGGTTTGCCTTTCCAGGTAACTCCGGGACAGTGCGGCATGGTTTCCATGCCTATAGGGGAAGCCATGATTTCCTGTACCTGGCAGGAAGAACAGGAATACCTGGAGTTTGCTATAAAACGGGTGGGACTTCTGACCGATGAACTACACCAGATTGAGGTGGGACAGCAAATTGGTCTGCGCGGACCTTATGGCAACGGTTTCCCAGTAGAAGACTGCAAGGGCAAAGACATGGTCTTCATCGCCGGCGGCATTGGTCTGGCCCCCTTGCGTTCCTTTATAAAATATTGTTTCAAGCATCGCGAAGACTATGGCAAGATCACCATTCTATATGGTTCACGTAGTCAGGCTGACCTTTGTTTTAAAGAAGAACTGTTTGAACTCTGGCCCCAGGAACCCAATACTGAAGTATTCGTAACCATTGACAATCCTGAACCGGATTGGGACGGACATGTGGGCTTTGTACCTGCTTATCTGGAAGAACTTAATCCCAGCCCGCAAGGGGCAGTGGCGGTGGTTTGCGGTCCGCCCATCATGATCAAGTTTGTATTGCAATCCCTGGAAAAGATGGGTTACCAGGACGATCAGGTCATTACCACCCTGGAAATGCGAATGAAATGCGGGATCGGCAAATGCGGCCGCTGCAACATCGGCAGCGAGTTCATCTGTCTGGACGGCCCGGTTTATTACCTCAGACAACTGCGCGATCTGCCTCCGGAATGGTAAAATAGTATATAATAAAGCTCAAGGTAAAGCGTCTGCTTATCTTGGGCTTTTTTATTGTGAAACAAAAAGGTTCCCGGGACCCGCCAGCAATCTATGATTACACCAGCGGGTGGGGTTCTTATTGAGATCATCTAAGGTTGGGCCCGGACGAAAATGTAAGGCATACTCAATTTTAAGCAAGAGGTGAAAAAATGAAGGTTTTCAGGAAAGCAGAAGTTGAAAAAATATTGGACAGGTTATCCGGGGATGCCGATGTTTATGTACCCATGCTGCGTGGTCCGGGATCAGGATTCTTTTCCTGGCAGACATACGACGAAGACTTTGATGATCTGGTGCTGGATCGTCTGAATGTATTTTTGCCTCCCAAACAGATTATTATTTCGCCGGCTGAAAAAACCAGTTTCAATACGATTGGAGATTCCGAGCCGGTAAATGAAAAGATTATTTTTGGTATTCGCAGCTGTGATATCCAGGGGATTGCTTTTTTAGATGAATTCTTTTCTGCCGGGGGATCCGGAGCAGAATTATATAAATGGCGCCGGGATCATACCGCGATTATTGCCAATGCCTGTTACCATCCAGGCTCCAGTTGCTTCTGCAGTTCAATGGGGGTCGATCCGCTCGATCCGGCCGGGGCGGACGTGATCATCCGTGATACAGGCAGTACAGGTTACATTTGGGAAACCCGTTCGCCCAAGGGAGAACGGCTGACTGAACAAATTGCTGATTTGTTGGAGGAAAAAGAAGTCAGCCTTCCTGACCCTCTACCCTTTAGCCTAAAAGTAGATCTTGACGGGGTCATGGAAAAAATAGGCGCAATGAACGATCATCCCCTCTGGGAAAAGTATTCGGAAGCCTGTCAGCGCTGTGCACTTTGTACGTATGACTGTCCAACCTGTTATTGCCTCGATTTGCAGGCCGCTCACTGGCATGAAGCGGGGTACGAATTCAGCTGTCTGGAAAGCTGTGCTTATAAAAATAAAGTGTTAAGTGCAGGGGGCGTAAGTTCACGGGAAGCAGCTACGGAAAGATTCCGCCACCGATTCCTGCATAAATTGCATTTTTATCCGCAGCGCTACGGCAAACCTCTTTGTGCCGGCTGCGGACGCTGTATCGCCATATGCCCGTCCGATGCAGGAATCACCAGGATCATTACCGAAGTGCGGGAGGCCGATTTATCATCCCGCTAAAAATAAAAAACATCCTCAGATTGTTGTGCTTGCTTTCCGGTCGCATTCGGCATTAGATGCCATTTTAAGGATGCGATGAAAAACAAATTATCATTCGGAGGAAATATAATGTTTCATAAAATGCTGAACACAGCAAAAGATAGATGGTATAATTCTGAGAAATTTGCTATCAATAATCTCATTGATTATATCATTCAAACTGGGCAGATGCGTGATGCGCAAATTGAAGCCATTAAGACCTACCTTTTTCTTAAAATAGGTTGTGAGAATCAACCACTTGAATATCTTTTTCGCAGCGGTACGTTCAATAATTTGGATTTGAATAAGATAGAATTATCAGGTGCAGCCAGAGCTTTTCTGGAAAATGAGCCTGCTGCTGCGGCTCTTTTTGAATACGCTTCTCTAGAAAATGATGAAGGCAGGAAAGTATCAGAAGCGTTGGAAAAGCAGATCCGCAAGTCTCCCGAAAGCATTGATTACAGCAAATTTTTTAAAGATGCTTTTTACGGCATTACGTATACAGATTATTTATTTAGCCTGCCTATGGGAGCCGGCAAAACTTATCTCATGGCAGCTTTTATTTATTTGGATTTATATTTTGCATTAAATGAGCCAAATAATCCCGCTTTTGCACATAACTTTATTGTTTTCGCTCCATCGGGACTCAAATCATCGGTTGTACCAAGTCTGAAAACCATACAAAACTTTAATCCGTCATGGATTCTTCCTGAACCATCCGCTTCGTATGTTAAACGCAAAATATTATTTGAAGTCCTAGACCAGAGCAAAACCGCAAGTAGATCTAATAAGATAAAGAACCCAAATGTGCAAAAAATCGCTAACCATCAACCCTTTTCTGATTTGTTCGGTTTGGTGATGGTAACAAATGCGGAAAAGGTGATCTTGGATCGTATTCAGGAAAAAAACGGTCAAATCATTATGTTTGAAGAAAGTGATGATGAGAAAGACCGTCAAGCTAATGAACTACGTAATCTTATCGGTAAGTTACCGTCTTTATCAGTATTTATTGATGAAGTTCATCATGCTGTAAGTGACGAAATTAAACTGCGTGCTGTGGTAAGCAAGTGGGCAGCCAATGGCACCATCAATTCCGTTATCGGCTTCTCTGGCACACCTTACTTGGAAAAGTCTGAAAAGATATCAGTTACAGGTAAACTGGCGGTTGCAAGTGCTGAGATATCAAATATCGTTTATTATTACCCGTTATTAAAAGGAATCGGTAATTTTCTGAAAAAACCGATAGTAAAAATAGCTGAAATGGCTGATAGCTCACAAATTATTGAAAAGGGCGTTCGAGAATTTCTTGATAACTATAAAGACTTAAAATATAACGAAGAATTGGTTGCCAAACTGGGCATTTACTGCGGTACAATAGAAAAACTCGAAGAATTGGTTTTTCCGCTTGTTTCGCGTATTGTTGCGGAATATGGAATGTCTTCAGATGTTATCTTAAAATACCATAAGGGTAACAAACGATACCCTCAACCCGCTGACAGCCAGATGCAGTTTGAAATTCTGGACAAATCGATTTCAAAGATGAGAATCATTTTGCTTGTACAAATCGGCAAAGAAGGCTGGGATTGCCGAAGCCTTACCGGGATTATTCTATCTCAGGAAGGTGATTGTCCTAAAAACATGGTTTTGCAAACCTCCTGCCGATGCCTGCGCCAAGTAGAAAAAGGAAAACCTGAATCTGCCCTGATTTATCTGAATGACAGCAATGCGGAGAAGTTGAATACGCAGCTGCAACAGCAGCAGCGCATTTCGCTGCGTGAATTTTCTTCAACCGATAATTCAAAAATCGCTCTGAAACGGTTTGACCGTACAGATTATTTGAAACTGCCTAAAGTTAAGTATTATCAGCTGAAAGTTAACTACGAAACCTTAGCCGTAGATATCGATACTGATACAGCGGAAAAGATAAAATCCGCGGCTGAAAAAGCTGAATATGCCAATATTGTGAAGACCACTGACTTTGAAATGAAAGTAATCAACACAGAAGTTCTTACTGAAGAGAAGGGGAATACGTCCGCTGCTTTTACTGCCTGGATTTATGGAATATCTAAGGCCAGTTTCGGTTTTGTTACTATGCAACAGTTAAACAATCATTCAGAATTGCTAAAGGATATTTTTAACACCATTACCTATGAAAAGAACGGTTCAAGATTTTATAGCTCCAGATTCAACCGGGATATTGTTGAAGCTAATATTCGTAAGGCGTTTTATGAAAAACGCTCATTTATTACGAAGGAAGAGCTGATACCCTATGAAGCCAGTCTTCTGAATATAACAAATTTCAGTTCAGAAATACATACAGAAAATGTCAGCGATTATTATCCTGACCAGAAAACAGTCGAGAATATTATTCTAGATGATAAAGGCAAGTTGAAGGTTAAACCCGAAATCCTGCAGGCTGTTAAAACCCTTGAGGAAACAGGAAATACCGCTATGGCAGACACGCTGCGCAAACAAAATTTCTCCCATCCTGCCAAAGATCATTCTTTCCATTACCTGCCATATAAAACTGATAGCGGCTTTGAGCAGACATTTCTGGAGGAGATACTCAGCTTACCTGAATTGAAGACAAAGGGACTTGAGGTATATTATAACGGTGACCGTACTTTGACTGATTTCAAAATACGATGTTATAAATCAGATTCCGGTAAATGGAAATATATTGGCATGTATACGCCGGATTTCCTGATTATCAAGCGTAAGGATGGGCTGATTCATAAAGCGATTATTGTAGAAACCAAGGGAAAGATTTATGCTAATGATCCGACGTTTGTTGGTAAGCGCACTTTCACTGATACAGAGTTCAAAAAGCAGAATAATACAGCTTTTGGCTACAACCGCTTTGAGTACTTGTATTTGGAAGACAGCTTAACGGAAAAAGAACGCATTTTGAAAACTCACAAGACGATATGTGAATTCTTTGAGGGGGAAGAATAAAATGGCTATCAAGTACGTGCCTTTTATACCTGAACCGGTAGAAGGGCAAGCGGTTCTGGGTAATTTTAACAGGATATTAAAATACCAAGGTGCTAATGATGTTGCAATGACGCTACAGCGTGGTATGCCCCTTTATGAGATGGAAAAGCAGGAAACTGTTGGAGAAAACAAATATGGCAACTTGGTAATACGCGGTGAATGCGTATCGGCCTGTGCATATTTGAAAGAGCATGGTATAGAGGTAGATTTAGTATATATAGACCCACCCTTTGCCAGCGGAGCCGATTATGCGAAGAAGGTATATATCCGCCGCAACCCCAAAATTGCTGAGGCTATTGCCCAGGCAGAACAGGAACTGGATAGCGATGAGCTGAAAGCCTTTGAGGAAAAAATGTACGGAGATGTCTGGGACAAGGAAAAATATCTGAACTGGATGTATGAAAACCTTATGGCAATTAAAAGAGTCATGAGTGAGACTGCATCGATATATGTGCATTTAGATTGGCATATAGGGCATTATGTGAAGATACTGCTTGATGAAATATTTGGTGAAGATAATTTTAGAAATGAAATTGTATGGAGATATCCGAACAAAATGAGCGGAGCCGTAGTTAGTCAGAGTTTTGTCCGAACACATGATAACATATATATTTATACGAAATCGGATGATAGAATTTTTAATGTATTAAAAGAATTAAGAGATAAGCCTGTAAATCAAAGTAAAAGAATAAAAGTAAATCAAAAAAACATGAGAGCTCGTGACGAGAATGGAAATGTAATTTATGAAATTTCATACGATAAAAAAATAAACGATGTTTGGGATATTCCATACATTGCATCAACAGATTCTCAAAGAGTAGATTATGCAACCCAAAAGCCGGAAGCACTTCTCGAACGTATAATCAAAGCATCTTCTAATGAAAATATGCTTGTTGCCGACTTTTTTGGCGGCAGCGGAGTAACTGCTGCGGTAGCAAATAAACTAGGCCGGCGTTTTATCCATTGTGATATTGGCATCAATTCCATTCAAACAACCCGCGACCGTTTGAAAGCTGACGGTGCGGAATTTGATGTGCTGGAAATTAGGGACGGTGTATCTCTTTATCGTAACCCTGTCCAGACTATGGAAAAAATCAAAACGCTTATTCCCGGACTTAAAAATGAAGATGCGCTCGACTCCTTCTGGGAAGGGGCAGTTTCAGATAGTAAACTTGGCATAATACCGGTGTATGTGCCTAATTTAATGGATAGCAGCACCAAGCTTTTAGACGTAGTTCTGATGAACAGAATTATTCATCAGGCTATTCCTGAGCTTGATTCCAATGTAAAAAAGGTAATCGTGTACTATGTGGACATTACCAGTGTAGAGGAAATCCGTAAATTCATCGCTGATGATGATAGCACGACTGTAGAGATAGAGTTGCGTGATTTGAAAGCGGTTCTTGATGATGTAGTTGTTGCTGATTATGCTGCATTCCATATTGAAGAAACACATGACGATTTGTTTGGCGGTTATAATGTTGTGATTGATAAATTCGCAAGTGATCGCGTTATGCAGAAAATCTATGAATTCAATCAAAAGGCATTCCTGAATTACAGCAAAAAAACATATAAGCCTATTGAAATCAGTGAGGGAGGACTGGAACTGATTGAATTCGTCAGTTTGGACGGAACTGCCAATGAAGGCCAATGGCACTCGGATAGTGAAATAAGAATTGATAAGCTCGGTTATGTGATTCGTAATGGAGGAAAAACCAAAGAGTTCTGGGACTGTACAATTCGCTGCGAAAAGAAACCATTGCGCCTTAAAATCCGCAATATCTGCGGCGATGAATCAATTTATGAGATTGAGTAATGAAAAAATACCAATAAAACGTAGAGTCCCTTAATAATGGGGTTTTTGAATTGTGCAAAAAGCAAGAATGTTTCACGTGAAACATTTCTGACAAAAGAATGCCTGTATTATGGGATTTGTGTTTTGAAATAATGTAAAATCGATTGGTCATATTCCATTCACAAGATGCATATAGCTATAATGGCTATATTTTGTTAGAATGGGGTTAGAACGATGAGACAAGAGGATTTACACATGACCATTCTTACCGTTAGTGAAGCCAAAAACAAATTGACCAGTCTACGCAGGGAAGCCTTGACCGGCAAAGAAATCCTTCTCGATGATGGCAAACGCAAAGAACATCAGCCGGTATCCCTTATCGCCACGGCACTGCTGGATGATTTGTGTAACAGCTTGGTATTTACCTATCAATGGACTGATGAGCCTGACGGTACCCAGCCGCATTATTCTTTGTGGAACAACGAGACAGGGGTCTATGGTGTGGGAGAAACAAAGGCTGATGCCGCCAAGGATTTCATTGACAATATATTGGATTATGCCAACATATACTTTAACGATTTGCCATATTATCTAAGCCGGTCAGGAAACACTTACGGACACTACTGGTATTTAAGGCGTGTTCTTCGCTGCAACGGAGATATGGATAGTCTTTATAAAGTCTTGGATTTAGGCAGACTGGTTGACTGATGGGGTATACATTTACTTGGGATGACCTGGAAAAGATATGCCTGAAGCTAAACATGAAAAGACAGGGTAATACATCTGTTTGGGCCGGAATCGGGCCGGATGGCAGACTTCGCAAATGTACTATACATGCCAAACACAGAGGCAATATCGGTGCGGGTTTGGTATCAAAAATTGCCAAACAGGAACTCTTGTTTGATTCAGTTGAGGAAATGTTGTAACTGATAAACTAAAATGGACAGAAAACAACAAATAAGAATGAACAGTAT
>ENA-UOXR01002175-UOXR01002175.1-bioreactor-metagenome-genome-assembly--contig:-NODE-2175-length-18663-cov-16.344368_pt1 | contig 18663 bp, 17 predicted proteins | sample MGYA00238164_ERZ764825 | MGnify/ENA primary metagenome ERZ764825 (study PRJEB28920, sample SAMN05720171) | bioreactor metagenome | isolation source: Anaerobic biogas reactor | place: USA:Washington...
GGGGATTTCATCGAAGCCAAGGGATGGATCACCAGTGAGGGCAATACGTCCCGAAGAATGGCTTTTGAAGCCTGGAAGGTCATCTCTCCCCGACCTGAGATCAGCGATTCCGCCGCAGAAGTGCTGGCTGAACCGATTTTGGTTTGCCGGGCGAGCGGCACCTGCGTGACCCCAAAAGATAAACAACGCCTTGGATGAAACCAGGCAGAAAAATTCCAATGGAGAGAGTAATGAGTACACACAAAGTGATCATCACCGCCGCAATCAGCGGTGCCGAAGTGACCCAGGAAATGAACCCTGCTGTCCCCTATACCCTTGAACAATATGTTCGCGAAGCCAAACTCGCCTATGAAGCTGGTGCGGCAATCATCCATTTACATGCCCGTTTCGACGATGGCACCCCCACGCAGGACCGTGAACGCTTCCGAATCCTGATCGATACTATCCAGGAAGCCTGTCCTGAAGCTATCATCCAGCCTTCTACTGGCGGTGCCACGGGTATGACTGCTGAGGAACGCTTGCAACCCACCGAGCTAAACCCCGAAATGGCTAGCCTGGATTGCGGCACCATGAACTTTGGTGGTGATGATATTTTTGTCAACACTGAGAATATGATTATCGAATTTGCCGCCCGAATGAACGAACGCGGTATCAAGCCCGAGCTGGAATGTTTTGACAAAAGCCATGTTGACATGGCTCTCCGTTTGGTTCGCAAGGGTCATATCAAACCACCTCTGCACTTCAATTTTGTTTTAGGTGTCAACGGTGGCGCAACCGGTACACCTCGTGATCTGTTGTTTCTGAAAGAATCCATCCCTTCAGATGCCACTTTCACCGTTACTGGTGTTGGACGCTGCCAGCTGGACATGAACGTGTTGGGCATGCTGCTGGGTGGTCATGTACGGGTTGGCTTTGAGGATAATCTAAAATACAACCGCGACCGAATGGGCGTTTCAAACGCTGAGTTTGTTGAACGCATCGTCAGGATCGCCAAAGAACTGAATCTTGAAATCGCAACGCCGGCAGAAGCCCGCCAGATTTTGGGCATGCCAGAGCGTGTTTAGTAAATAAAATATCGGAGGAATTATATATGTCAATGGGTAATAAGTACGGCGCACATCGTGTTATCGAACCGAAAGGGCTGCTTCCGCAAGCCGCTCAAAAGATCGACAACACCATGGAAATCTACGACAACGAGATTCTGATCGATGTCTCAGCACTGAACATCGATTCAGCCAGCTTCAGGCAATTGTGGGCAGCATCGGAGCAAGACGAAGCACGCTTGCGTGACATGATACTTGGCATTGTAGCCGAGCGAGGTAAAATGCAAAATCCGGTCACGGGTTCGGGTGGCATGCTGATGGGCACTATAGCGCAAATTGGCTCGGCGCTACAGCATCGTAAGGATATCAAGGCAGGCGATCGTATTGCTTCCCTGGTTTCCCTTTCACTGACCCCCCTGCACATCGAGGAAATCCTGGCTGTACACCCGGAAATCGACCGGGTAGACATCAAAGGTCAGGCAATTCTATTCGAAAGCGGAATCTATGCCAAACTCCCCGAGGATATGCCCGAAGCTCTGGCGCTTGCTGCTCTGGATGTTGCTGGAGCGCCTGCCCAAACTGCGAATATCGTTAAACCTGGAGATTCTGTACTGATCCTGGGTGCTGGTGGTAAGAGCGGCATGTTATGCGGTTATGAAGCGATGAAGCGAGTTGGACCCTGCGGTAATGTTGTCGGTATGAGTCGTAATGATAAGTACGAAAAAATCTTGCTTGATAATCATTTTGTGCATAAGTATTTTGTTGCCGATGCTGCCAATCCAGTTGAAGTGCTTGAAAAAGCCCTGGAATGCAACGACGGAAAAGAATATGATGTTGCCATTAATGTAGTCAATATACATGGGACTGAAATGTCAACGATCTTACCGGTTCGGGATGGCGGACTGGTCTACTTCTTCAGCATGGCAACCAGCTTTACGCGGGCAGCTTTAGGTGCGGAAGGCGTCGGAAAAGACGTGACCATGATCATCGGCAATGGTTACACTAAAAACCATGCTGAGATCACCTTGCAGGAATTGCGGGAATCGCAGGCGCTGCGAGAGATTTTTGAAAAGAATTATGTCTGATCAAATTGAATCAGACTGTCCTTTACACAACTGTCTGTTTTTACCTTGAGGAGCCAGGCAATGAAAGCTGAAGAAAAATATATCAACAAGCAGGGTGAAGCCAGGAGGAAAGCGCTATTCCCGGATGTGCCGGATGAAAAATGGAACGACTGGCATTGGCAGGTTTCGCATCGCATTCCCGATGTTGACACACTCAAAAAATACTTTCCTCTGGCACCAGAAGAAGAAGAAGGCTGCCGGAAAGCTCTTGAACATTTCCGTATGGCGATTACACCATATTATCTGACCTTGATCGATCCCAACGACCCCAACGATCCAGTCAGGAAACAGGCTGTGCCAACTGGTAATGAAGCCTATCGTAGTCCGGAAGATCTTTTGGATCCGCTTGAAGAGGATGGTGATTCCCCTGTCCCAGGGCTCACCCATCGCTACCCGGACCGGGTGCTGTTCTTGATCACCGATCAATGCGCCATGTACTGCCGGCATTGCACACGACGTCGTTTGGCTGGGCAAAAAGATGGTGCCAGAACACGAAACCAGATAGACGATTGCATCGAATATATTCGTAACACTCCCGCTGTTCGTGATGTCTTGTTGTCTGGTGGTGATGCTTTATTGATGAGCGATGATCGACTGGAGTACATCCTCTCCGAATTACGAAAAATTGACCATGTCGAGATCATTCGCATTGGAACGCGCACCCCGGTCGTGCTTCCACAAAGAATAACACCCGAATTCTGCACGATGATCCGAAAGTACCACCCAGTTTGGCTGAATACCCACTTCAACCACTCCAACGAGATCACACCGGATTCAATGCTGGCTTGCAGCCGGTTGGCGGATGCTGGCGTTCAGCTGGGCAACCAGTCGGTTTTACTGCGTGGAGTCAACGATTGCGTTCACGTGATGCGCAAATTGGTCAATGGTCTGGTTTACATGCGTGTCCGTCCTTATTACATCTACCAGTGCGACCTCTCGCTGGGGCTTTCTCATTTTCGTACTCCGGTGGCAAAGGGACTGGAGATCATTGAAGGCTTACGTGGTCATACCTCAGGCTTTTGCGTCCCAACTTACGTGGTGGATGCTCCTGGCGGCGGTGGCAAGATCCCGGTCATGCCCGATTATCTGATCTCGCAGAACCCTGACCACATCGTTTTACGCAATTTTGAAGGCGTCATCACCACCTATAAAGAACCGGAGGAGTACAAAAACGAATGTCACTGCCCGGTATGTCGAGGTGAAGAGAATGTTGAGCTGATTGGCGTAGCCAGTCTGCTGGCAGGTCAACGAATGACACTGGAGCCAGTTGGTCTGGAACGCAATCACAGGAAGCATAAGGAATAATCGTTTGAAATGGACGCGCTGACGATGGAGGCAAAGGCTGGTTTGCTTGAGCTGGCAGGATTGAATGAGCTGCAGTCTCTGGCTTTGATCGGCATGTCGAAAAATGCCGGTAAAACCACATGCCTGAACCACATAATCACTGCCTGGCAAGCATCCGGTCAAACCCGTCAGTTAGCTCTTACGTCAATTGGTAGAGATGGTGAAACCGAAGATATCCTCAGTGGTCGGGCAAAACCTCGCATCTACATCCCTGCTGGGACGTTAATTGCCAGCGCTGAGGATGCCCTGCAACGCAGCGATGCTTTGCTTGAGATACTGGAACTAAGCGATGTCCGTACTGCTTTTGGCGAGGTGATCATTTGCCGTGCTCTGAGTGACGGTTATGTCGAACTGGCAGGACCAGGCGCATCAGAAGAAATCGCCGTCATCTCTGAATTGATCCGGCAACATGATCCTGAATGTCTTTTTATTATTGACGGAGCGCTGTCCCGACGTTCTCAGGCAGGTTCCGGGCTCAGCGAGGCAGCTATCCTGGCAGTAAGTGGCATAACAGCAGCCGTCCCGGAAATTTTGGCAGAAAAGGCCGCCTTCGCTTTGGATTTACTCCAGGCGCGTTTAGTAACTCCTGAAATTCAGGAAAATTTAATGCCTTTGATTATTAGCCATCCCACAGCTCGCGCCATCCTTTTGAGCCAGGGCAAGCACCAAATCGAACATAAGGCAATCGAACTGCCCAGCCTGGTTGGCTTTGGATTGGATATTTCCAAAGAGCTGCAGAAAAATTCCTCAGTTCTCTTTTTGCGTGGTGCCATAACTGACCAACTTATCAATGAACTATTGAAAGAACCTCATTTTGCCAACCTGCTCTTGGTTGTGGAAGATGGAACTCGATTGTTCCTCACGCCTGGGACAGCCCACAAATTGCAACGACGAAAAATTGAACTGGCAGTTTTGAATGCGCTGGATGTCCGCCTGGTTTGCCTGAACCCCACCCGTTCCAACGGGCAATTACTCAATCCGGAACCATTATTGGCAGCTTTGCGCCAGAAAATAACCAACATTCCGGTTGTCAATCTCGGACCTTCAAACATGTGAGCCAACAATGCATTCCTCGGTCATGATCACTTCAGATTTACTGCAGCAGGTGGGTTTACCAGCCGTGCTGGAGGCTTGCCACTGCCGCACACCCCAGGGAAGTCGTCTGAAGAATGCTGTGCGTTTCTATAATGACCAATCAAGAGAAGAATTGGAAAAGGAACTGGCAGCAATCAGCCGACTGACTGTCTTGATCACCGAAAAACACCCGCAGATAGTGGAAGCCTTAACCCAACTGGCACGATTGCGTGAATTACGCGGAACCTTCAGCCGTCTGGAAAAGGGCGGCCTATTGGATGACACGGAATTCTTTGAGCTCAAAGGTGCCCTCATAATCTTTAGTCGTTTGACTAAACTTCGAGATATTTTAATTTCTGCTTCTGTTAACTTTGAAGACACATCCGCCGCCACAGCCCTCCTGGACCCTGGTGGCAGAAGTAACCCTGCCTTTCACATTTACAGTGAATACTCACCATCACTTGCAGAAATTCGCAGCAGGAAAAAAGAGGTTGAGTGGCAAATCAGCCAAAACAAAGGTTCCCAGCGGAGAACTTTGTTGACGAAACGAGCTTTGGTCATTGCTGAGGAAGATCAGGAAGAAGAACGAATTCGCTGGGAGTTGGGAGCAAAATTAGCGGACTGGCTGCCCCAAATGCAGCATAACGCCGATGCCTGTGGGTTACTGGACTTCCGTCTTGCAAAAGCTGATCTGGCAGTTCGGTGGAATGGAGCCCGTCCAAAATTGGTGGAACAAGGGCTGCCAGCAGTCCTGGTGGATACGCGCCATCCAGAAGTGGCTGCAAATCTTGAAAAGCATGGCTTGCAGTTCACACCCATCTCGATCGAAATACAGCAAGGCACAACTGTTCTAACTGGTGCCAACATGGGCGGAAAGAGTGTAGCCCTTAAAACCATTTTCCTGGCATTACTGATGACTCAATTGGGTTACTTCCCAAACTGTCAGAGCCTGCAAACACCCCTCTTTGAGTTCTTCGCATTCGAATCCAGCCAGGAAGGCGACATCAATCGCGGACTTTCATCCTTCGGGCTCGAGGCTGTGAGTATCCGTGATCATTACCGCAGAAACAAGATTCAACGAGGATTAATCGTTATGGACGAACCTTGTCGAGGCACCAATCCGGCAGAGGCGGCTGCCATTGTGAATGCCATGTGCAAAACGTACGGGAGGTCGGAGAGTAGTTTTTTCATTGCCACTCACTACCCGGTTTCTTCGCAACCAGGAATCCGTTTTTACCAGGTAAAAGGTATAAGACCAGAGGTATTACATCAACTGCCTCCTTACCAGGAAAGGTCAGCCTCTGATCAACAAGAAGTGAGTGAACCAAAAACTGGCATTACAACACTGGTCAAAGTCGATCAACGTGAAGATCTGACCCGCGTTCGACGGATTCAAAATTTAATGGATTATCGGCTGGAAAAAATAGACGGAATGCATGCTGTGCCTTCCGGTGCAATCAAGATTGCCGAGCTGTTGGGAGTGGACGAAGCACTGCTCCGTGAAATGTTAGCAGCCTGGCAGGAGGAATAATGGCTACTCTTAGACTGGACTGGGAAAAGGTTGATCAAGCCCGCCAAGCCGCCAGGCAGATCGCGGAAGACATCAACGCATATACCCAACAATTCACCACCACGACCGTAGAACGCTCTATCTGCCGTTTACTCGGTATTGATGGTGTCGACAGCATGGGCGTTCCCCTGCCCAATGTCATGATCGAGCATCTAACGTCCCGCCAGCTGTTGGGACACGGTGTCACCTATTGGCTTGGGCAAGCCGCAATTTCCTCAGGAAAAGAACCACAGCAACTGGCAGAGGCAGTAGCCAGTGGTGATCTGGATTTGACTCAAACTGATTCAGTCGATCCATTTGAGATACGCCTATGGGCAGAGAAAAAAGCCGAAGAGGCGGTATCCAGGATCCATGTCAACCGCCTTGTTCGTGAAGAAAAAATGCGCGAATATGGTGATCATAGTGGACCGTTGCTTTATGTGATCGTGGCAACAGGTAACATTTACGAAGACATTGTCCAGGCAAAAGCGGCTGCCAGACAAGGCGCGGACGTCATCGCTGTAATTCGCACGACTGGTCAAAGCCTGCTCGATTATGTACCGTATGGTGCCACCACGGAGGGGTTTGGCGGCACAATGGCAACCCAGGAAAATTTCCGGCTTATGCGCGAAGCACTGGATGAAGTTGGTGAAGAACTGGGACGGTACATCCGTCTCTGTAACTACTGTTCGGGTCTGTGCATGCCCGAGATCGCAGTCATGGGTGCCCTGGAACGGTTGGATGTCATGCTCAATGATGCCTTATACGGCATTCTTTTTCGCGATATCAATATGCAGCGTACACTGATCGACCAGTCCTTTTCACGACTTATCAATGCAGCTGCAGGCATCATCATCAACACCGGTGAGGATAACTACCTGACCACATCAGACGCTTATGAAGAAGCTCACACTGTTCTGGCTTCGCAATTTATCAACGAACAGTTTGCCCTCCAGGCAGGCTTACCCGAGGAACAAATGGGGCTTGGCCATGCCTTCGAAATGAACCCTGATCTCAAGAACTCATTCTTATACGAGTATGCCCAGGCACAAATGGCACGTCAGATCTTCCCAAACGCACCCCTCAAATACATGCCGCCAACCAAATTTAAAACGGGGAATATCTTTAGAGGATATATCCAGGATGCTTTGTTCAACATGGTCACTGTGATCAGTCATCAACATATTCACCTTTTGGGAATGCTTACAGAGGCAATTCATACGCCCTTTATGGCTGATCGTGCGCTGGCGATCGACAATGCCCGCTACATTGCCAGTAGCCTGGCTGATTTTGGCAGCGATATCGAATTTCGGAAAGGTGGAATCATGGAACAGCGAGCCAATGAAGTGCTGGATCTTGCGCTCGATCTGTTGCAGAGTATTCGTAGAGACGGTTTATTTCGAACCCTCGAAGAAGGACGCTTTGCTGGTGTAAAACGCCCATTTGAAGGTGGCAAGGGTCTTTCAGGTGTGGTATCTAAAGAAGACCATTACCTCAACCCCTTCATTCCTCTCCTGTTGGAGGAATCCCGGGAGGGTTCAGAAAGATATCATCGCAACAGAATTCAAGCCGAAGAAGGAAATAGCTATGAGTAGCGGATTGTATTCATCGAAAAAAGCGGATTTTGACACCACACTGGACCTGACCAACCTTAAACCCTACGGCGATACGATGAATGACGGCAAGGTGCAGCTCTCCTTCACATTGCCAGTTCCTGACAGTGATGTGGCGATTGAGGCTGCCAAACAACTGGCGATGAAAATGGGATTGACGGAGCCCATTGTCTCGCATCATGCCTCATTGGATCAGAATTTCACTTTCTTTGTAATTTATGGAAATTTGAATCATATTATTGACTACACGCAAATCCATGTAAATTCGGTAGATGTCAACGCGATGACCATGGATGAAACGGATTTATTCATTCAACAACATTTCGGGCGGAAAATCAAGGTGATCGGCGCCAGTACAGGGACGGATGCCCATACTGTCGGTATTGATGCGATCATTAACATGAAGGGTTACGCCGGTCACTACGGTCTGGAGCGTTACAGGATGTTCGAAGCGCTCAACTTGGGAAGCCAGGTCACTAACGAGGATTTTATCCGCAAGGCAGTCGAGTTCGACGCGGACGTTTTGCTGGTGTCTCAAACCGTGACCCAAAAGAATGTTCACGTACAGAACCTGACTGAGCTGGTAGAACTACTGGAAGCAGAACACCTCCGTAAGCGTTTCCTTCTAATCATTGGAGGACCCAGGATCAATCACGAGCTTGCAAAAGAGCTGGGCTGTGATGCCGGTTTTGGGCCTGGAAAATTTGCCGATGATGTCGCCAGTTTTATTTGTCAGGAATTGGCTGCTCGAAAACAGCAGAATTAACGAATAGCAAAAAAGGTAGGAAAGATGAACAAATTCATTAGTTTGGAAGATGCAGTAAAACTTGTACGCGATGGCGACACCGTCATGGTCGGTGGATTCCTTGGTGTAGGAACACCTGACAGGCTAATTGACGCCTTGATCGCCAAGGGAACCAAAGATCTGACCCTCATTTGCAACGATACTGCCTTTGTAGACCGAGGAGTCGGTAAGATGGTGGTCGCCAAAATGTTCAAAAAGATCTATACCTCCCATATTGGCACAAACAAGGAAACCGGACGCCAGATGATGGAGGGCGAAACTGAAGTTATCCTGGTCCCCCAGGGAACACTGATCGAACAGATCCGAGCCGGTGGCTTCGGGCTGGGCGGCGTGCTCACCAAGACCGGTTTGGGTACCCTGGTCGAGCAGGGCAAGCAAACCGTGGAAGTGGATGGCGAGAAATATCTACTCGAAAAACCGATGCGCGCCAATGTTGCCCTCTTGTTTGCCGAAAAAGCTGATGTCAAGGGAAACCTTTCTTATCATGGAGCGACACGCAATTTTAATGTTCATATGGGTGCGGCAGCCGATATTTCCATCGTTGAAGCACATCAGGTGGTAGGTATTGGCGATATGTGTCCGGACGAGGTTGTTGTTCCAGGCGTTTTTGTTAATTACATTGTAGATGGAGGTGTGTTGTGATGGATAAACAACAAACACAAGAATTTATCGCCAGGCGGGTTGCTTTAGAGTTGCAAGATGGTGATCTGGTCAATCTGGGCATAGGACTGCCAACACTGGTAGCGAACTTTGTTCCGGAAGGCAGAGATGTACTTTTCCAATCTGAAAATGGCTTCATCGGACTTGGTCCTGCCCCCACTGAAGACCAGGTAGATCCATGCATATCCAATGCCGGCGCTATGCCAGTCACGATCGTCCCGGGAGGAAGCTTCTTCGACAGCGCCATGTCATTTGGAATTATTCGCGGTGGGCACGTGGATACCACGGTCCTGGGAGCACTTCAGGTTGCAGAAAATGGTGATATCGCCAATTATATGATCCCTGGAAAAATGGTTCCTGGTATGGGTGGTGCCATGGATTTGCTAAGCGGCGCCAAAAAGGTGATCGTTGCCATGGAGCACACCGCCAAAGGCAATCACAAGTTGTTGAAAGAATGCACCTTACCGCTCACTGCCGTGAATGCTGTTGATTTGATTGTTACTGAAATGGGCGTGATCGAGGTGACAGCTAAAGGCTTCGTCCTGATTGAGCAAAACCCGGAATACACACTTGACCAGATCCAGGAAGCCACTGGAGCCAAACTGATCATCAGTCTGGATTTAAAACCGATGGCTGTATAGACATCAATCGATAAAGGGTGCCAGTTGGAATCCGGCACCCTTTTTCTTACCTGTTTTCGCGCTCGCTTCGGATCGCCTCCGTCAGTTTTGGCACAATCTTAAAAGCGTCTCCCACTATCCCGACATCCGCCACATTAAAAATCGGAGCGGTCGTGTCACTGTTGATCGCGATGATAAAATCGGATTCTTCCATTCCTGCCAGATGCTGGATCGCTCCTGAAATACCGCAGGCAATGTATAAGACTGGTCTCACGGTTTTTCCTGTTTGGCCAACTTGCTTTGATTTGTCCTGCAAACCAGCCTCAACTGCAGCTCTCGAGCCGCCGACCTCGCCTCCTAAAACATCAGCCAGATCTTGCAGTAAGGCAAATCCTTCCCTGCTGCGCATACCGCGTCCACCAGCCACAATAATGCGGGCATCCTGAATATCGTGTTTGCTTGAACCTTTTTTCAACACATCCTGGATGGTGGTGTACATCTGGTTTTCGGTTATGCTGCCTTCGAAGGGTATCACTTCAGCAGTAGCTTTCTCCTCAGGTGTCCGCTTGATCATTACACCAGGTCGCACTGTGGCCATTGCCGGACGATGTTCCGGGCAGACAATGGTAGCCAAAAGGTTGCCGCCAAAAGCTGGACGAGTCATCAGAAGCCGATCGGTCTCTTCCTCAATTTCGAGCGCTGTACAGTCAGCTGTCAGACCAGTATGTATCCTGGCTGCCACTCTGGGCGCCAAATCGCGTCCGATGCTGGTTGCCCCGAACAGAACGATTTCAGGTTGATATTGCTCGATAATCTGACTGATAACCTGGGTAAAAGGTTCAGTACGGTAATGTTCCAGATCTAAATGATCTGCGATTACAACCGCTTGAGCCCCATGAACAATCAGCTCCTGAGTCAAATTAGTCACCTTAAAACCAGGCAATAGCGCGACCACCTGGCTGTCCAGTTTTTCTGCCAACTCACGCGCTTTACCGATCAACTCAAAGGAGACAGGTGTAATTTGACCATCCACTTGTTCCGCGAAGACAAATACTGCTTTTTCTTTGATAGTCATGTGTGCACCTCTCATAGTAAATATTTCTCTTTGAGTTTGTCCATCGCAAATTGAACTGATTCCTCAACGCCAGTCTCAATCTTGATACCAGGTTGTTTCATCTGTTTTGGGAATGTTTTTGTGACACGAGTAGGAGAGCCCTTTAACCCGATATCTCCATCCGCTACCGGGATGTCCAGTCTAGTCCAAAGAATGATCTGTTTTTCCCGGTATGCTTCAAATATTCCTCCAGGTGTCATATAGCGCGGTACGTTCATCTCCCCCAGGGCTGTGATCAACGCCGGCATTTTGGCTCTAAGAATTTGATAGCGGTCTTCGAACTGGCGTTTGACCACCACTTCAGATCCTTCTACGTTAAGATCTTCGCAGTAACTGATGTGTGGGATGCCAAGATGTTCCGCGATTTCCGGTCCAACCTGTGCCGTATCGCCATCAATTGCCTGTCTTCCTGTGATGATCAGATCGTAATTGAGCTTGGTGATGGCAGCCGCCAAAGTACAGGAAGTTGCCCAGGTATCAGCACCGCTAAAGGCAGAATCTGAAATCAAATAAGCAGCATCGGCGCCCATTGCCAAAGCCTCTCTCAAGACTGTATCAGCCTGACGTGGTCCCATACAGATCACGGATACATGTGCGCCTTGTTCGTCTTTCAACCTCAAGGCTGCTTCTAAACCCGCTTTATCGTCTGGATTCATAATAGAGGGCACGCCTTCCCGGATCAATGTCCCTTTCACCGGATCAATCCGAACCTCTGTTGTGTCCGGTACTTGCTTTACACAAACTATGATTTTCATCCGCGCCTCCTACTTCAACAGATTCCCGGAGATGACCATCTTCATGACTTCGGATGTGCCTTCATATATCTCCGTAATTTTGGCATCCCGCATCATCCGTTCCACCTGGAATCCCTGGATAAAGCCGTAACCGCCGTGTAATTGCACACATTCACGGGTAACCTCAGCAGCCACCTCAGATGCCTTCAATTTTGCCATTGCTGCTTCCGTTGAGAAGGCTTTCCCGCTATCCTTTTTGAGGGCAGCATTGTAAACCAACCAGCGGGTCGCCTCCACATCCGTTTTCATTTGAGCAAGAACAAATTGGGTGTTTTGGTACTTGGCAATAGGTGAATTGAATTGTTTGCGTTCTTTGACATACTGAATAGTTCTTTCCAGGGCTCCTTCGGCAATACCCAAGGCTTGAGCGGCAATGCCGATCCGTCCCCCATCCAGGGTGGACATGGCAATCCCAAACCCCTTTCCTTCCCTCCCCAGCAGGTTGCCCTTGGGGATATGGCAATTCTCGAAGATCAATTCACAGGTTGATGAACCCCGGATGCCCATCTTCTTTTCTGCGGGTCCAAAAGAAAATCCAGGGGTCGCTTTTTCAATGATGAATGCGGAAATACCTCTGGTACCCTGTGCCTTGTCAGTCATTGCGAAGACAATATAGGTGTCTGCCACCTCAGCGTTGGTGATGAATATCTTCGTCCCATTCAGAACCCACTCATCACCATCCAGCACGGCTTTGGATTGTTGACCGGCAGCGTCTGTACCTGCCTCAGGTTCGGTCAGGGCAAATGAACCCAGCTTTCTTCCTTCTGCCAATGGTCGTAAGAATTGTTCCTTCTGTTGCTCTGTACCATAAATGTTGATCGCATCAGTCGCCAGCGAAGTGTGCGCCGAGAGGATCACGCCCGTTGTTGCACAGACCTTGGAAATCTCTTCAACCGCCAGGATGTAGGTTAGCGTGTCGCACCCCTGACCACCCACAGATTTGGCAAAGGGAATTCCCATGAGACCACAACTTTGCATTTTCCGAACAGCTTCCCAGGGAAAACGATGGAACTCATCTGTTTCTTCCGCCCATGGTGCTACCTCGTTGTGGGCAAAATCGCGAAACAATTGTTGTGCCATCTGGTGTTCTTTAGATAAATTAAAATCCATACATATTCCTTTCAGGCATGTTTAATAAACCCCGATCGAAACCACGATCTGGTTTAGTAATGGTAAAAACCCTCGCCGGTTTTACGCCCCAGCTTTCCGCCCCTCACCATTTTTCGCAGCAAGGGATGAGGACGATATTTGCTGTCCTTGGTCTCTTCAAACAAGACCTCCATGATTGCCAGGCAGACATCCAACCCGATCAGATCCCCCAATTCCAGGGGGCCCATGGGATGGTTGGCTCCCAGCTTCATAGCAGTGTCGATGCCTTCGGCACTGGCAACGCCTTCTGCCAGGATGCCTGCAGCCTCGTTGATCATTGGAACCAAAATACGATTGACCACAAACCCAGCCGATTCCTTAACCTCGACCGGGGTCTTTCCCAAAGAAATCGCAATATCGATCACCTGTTTGACAACTTCTGGTGGTGTTGATAGACCAGGGATCACTTCCACCAGCTTCATGATCGGAGCAGGATTGAAAAAGTGCATACCTACCAATGGATGGGTAAGACCTCTCGCAATTTCAGTGATGGACAAAGAGGAAGTATTGCTGGCAAAAACACATTCGGGCTTGGCAACGGCATCAAGCGTTTGAAAGGATTCCTTCTTCACTGCAATCTCTTCCAATACAGCTTCCACAATCAGATCACAATCGCCGCAATCTTCAAGCAAACCTGCTCGGATGCGGCCATTGATCTGATCAACAGCTGCCTGCTCCATTTTGCCCTTATCAACCCGGCTTTGTAACGCTTTGGCAATACGCTGTTGACCCTTTTGCGCAAATTCCAGGTCAATGTCGGTGAGGATCACTTCGTACCCTTCGGTTTGTGCAAAAGCCTGGGCAATACCACTGCCCATGGTTCCTGCGCCAATGACTGCTACTTTCATAGATTCTCCTTTGCTTTGAAAACCAGCCTGTCAATTTACAGGCTGGTTGTTTGATTAACAATTCTTAAAAGTTCTATCTTTTCGCTTTTCCAGAAAAGCCCGCATGCCTTCTTTTTGGTCCTTGCTGGAAAAACAAGCGCTGAATAAGCCTACTTCAAGCTGAATGGCGTCATCGATCGGCAGATCAAGCCCTTCATTGACCGCTTTTTTGATGTTGCGGATCGCGATAGGAGCTTGTGAGGCAATGCGATTTGCCATCTTTAGCGCTTCGACCATCAGATCTTCAATTGGATGGACAGCGCTGACCAGACCGATTTCTTTTGCCTCTTCCGCCTTGATGTTTCGACAAGTGAAAAGGATTTCCTTGGCTTTTGAGGTCGACCCGATCACACGTGCCAGTCTTTGCGTGCCCCCGAAGCCAGGAGTGATGCCAAGCCCGGCTTCTGGTTGACCAAAAACGGCATTTTCTGAACAGATCCGAATGTCACAGCTAAATGACAGTTCGTTGCCGCCGCCAAGAGCGTAGCCGTTGATCGCTGCGATCACCGGAATAGGCAATTTTTCGATTCTTCTGAAGATCGCGTTGCCCAATTCACCAAACACTCTGGCTTGGTCTTCATCCATACTGCTCATCTCAGCCACATCTGCCCCGGCGATAAACGCTTTTTCACCGGATCCGGTGATGACCAGACAGCGGGTAGTCTCTAGATCGATTTGGTCCAAAACCAGGTCAAGTTCGATTAACACGGCATGGTTTAGCGCATTCAATGCCTCAGGACGGTTGATCGTCAGGATTCCCACTTGACCTGAGACTTCATATTGAATGTAGGTCATATCCTCACACCTCCGGTTTCGCGATTGCGGTGGCACACCCCATCCCGCCGCCGATACAAAGCGTTGCCAGACCCAACCTGGCATCCGGTTGGCGCTTCATTTCGTGGATCAAAGAAACCAAAATCCTGCAACCGGAAGCCCCGATGGGATGCCCCAGTGCGATTGCACCGCCATTCAGGTTCACCTTCTCACTGTTAATGCCCAAATCGCGTAAGACTGCCACAGATTGCGCGGCAAAAGCTTCGTTGGCTTCAATAATGTCAAAATCAGCAATAGTCATGCCCATTTTTTCCACCAGTTTCCGGGTGGCAGCCACAGGACCAATACCCATGATCGCCGGATCCACGCCTTCCAGGGCACTTCCTAACCAAATCGCTTCAGGAATGACGCCCAATTCACGCGCTTTATCTTCGCTCATCACCACCACAGCTGCAGCACCGTCATTGATGGTGGAAGCGTTGCCAGGGGTGACCACCCCATCCGGCTTGAAGGCTGGTTTGAGCTTTGCCAGTCCTTCTGCTGTTGCATCAGCACGGATACCTTCATCGTCAACAAAGTTGACAATGTCTTTCTTTATTCGTACTGGAACAGGAACTATCTCGTCTATGAATTTGCCCTCAGCCTGGGCTTTGGCGGCTTTTTGCTGTGATTTTGCAGAAAATTCATCCAGTTCCTCACGGGTCAAGCCCCACTGCTCTGCGATATTCTCCGCAGTAATGCCCATATGAAGTTGACTGAAGGCATCAGTCAGACCGTCATTCACCATCGTGTCTACCAAAACACCATTACCAAGGCGGTAGCCAGCCCTGGCCTGGGGCAGCGCGTAAGCAGCGGCAGACATATTTTCCATACCACCAGCAACCACCACATCCGCTTCACCCAGTAAGACCATCCTGGCTGCCATGTTGACCGCTTCGAGTCCCGACCCACAGACAACGTTGATGGTCACTGCCGGCGACTCCACGGGGATGCCCGCATTTACAGCAGCCTGGCGGGCAACGTTTTGTCCCTGCGCTGCCTGCAAAATACAGCCCATGTAAACCATATCAACATCGGATGGTTGGATCCCTGCCCTTTTGATTGCTTCCCGGATGACGACCTCACCCAGTTTTGCTGCAGGCACAGTAGAGAGCATTCCGCTCATCTTCCCGATTGCAGTACGGCACGACCCTGCAATGACGACTTTCTTGTTCATACGCTACCCTTTCTCTACAAGTCTGAGTGAGAAATTAGACAGCAAACAAGCGCAATTTAAACCAAGGCGAGCTATTCACTGCCTCCCAGACCGGATTGTCTGCCCCATTATCTCATAGAATGTCACTTCTGCCTTCTCTTTTTACCGTATTTGATAAATTTGTAACAATCTCCAGTCTTTCTATCACAGCCCAACACAGATCAGGTTACTCAATTTAGCCTCATTTTCTTGACATTAGAACAAGTGTTCTATATAATTAGAACATGATGGAAAACTATCGCTCTGACTCACTGACCCTTTTCCAAATGCCGTTATTACCCAAGCGTTTTCTTGCTATCGGCGCGCACGCGCTCTCGGACCGCATGCTGCAGCTCATCTCTGCCCTGGCGCTTAGGCAGACCGTTACCGTGCTGGATTGCGGCAACCGTTCCAATATGTATGCGGTCGCCAAGCTGATCCGCCCCTACACGTCCGACCCGGTCAGTGTGATGCGCAACATCCGCCTTTCCCGTGCTTTTACCTGCTACCAGGTTCTGGCAATGGTCCGGGCAACCGCCAAAAATCCGCCCCGTGAGCCATTGATATTGTTGGATTTGCTGGCAACTTTTTTGGACGAAGACGTGGAACTCAAAGACAGCCAGCGCCTGCTCACCCACAGCCTGGATATTCTCGAAAGTATGAGTCATTTCGCGCCGGTGGTGATCAGCACACGCCCGATCCCCGCCATTGCCGAGAACCGCAGCGTTTTACTTGAACAACTCAAAGCCAGCGTCGACATCTGCTGGGAAGAGCCGATCCCCCTCCCTTCTGATCAGGAGTTGCAGCTGGCTCTGTTTTAAGTGAGGCAATCATGGGAAGAACCATTGCATCCATCACCCAAACCTGGCAGGAAGAAGAAGCCGCGCTCAACCGCTTCAAACGTGCCCTGCGCAAGGATGACCAGGTTGTTCTGGATGAACTCCTGGTTATGTCGCGTCTGCACCTGGCTGAAGCTTCTTATGCCTCCAACCTCTACCCGCTCGATATGTACCTGATCGCCATTTTGCTGGAGGTCTACAAGCAGCTCAAAGCCACCCAACGCCAATTGTACGATCACGATCAGCACAAAGACCAGGCACGCCTGGAGGAGGAAGACGTTTTCCTAAAGCTGATCACCAATTACCTGGAAGCGCCATCTGAAGAGCAGCAGGAAAAAAATATACCCGTACCAGAGGAAGAAGAACTACCAACAACTGAGCACGAAAACTGTTGTACGTATAGCGACTTCGAGGAGGCCCCATGAGCCAAACCCGCACCTTCACCGGCTGGCTGCTGGACCTCTACCTGAACCAGGAAGAGGGTCTGAGCCTGTGGTTCATCTCCGCCGATGACGACAGCCGGGTCTGTTTCAGGCAGCGTTTTCCGGTCAATTTCTACGTTGCCGGTCCGAATGAGACCTTGCGCGCCCTCTGGAAGCTGGTTTCGGGGCGTCCGGGTGTACTTTCGCTCAGCCGCCAGCGCAAGCAGGACGTCTTTGAAGAGCAGCCAGTGGATGTGATGCAAATCGAGATGGAATCGCCTGCCAGCCAGGTGAAGCTTTTTCGTGAGATTGAAGAGATCTACCCGGACCTGACCTATTACGGTGCCGATCTGACTATTAGCACGCGCTACATCGCCCGCTATGGCGCTTTCCCCTTGGCGCTGTGCCAGCTGGAGGTGGACGAAGACAATGTGATCCAGTCCATCCAGACACTCAACGACCGCTGGGAACTTTTCCCTGACCTGCCGCCTTTGCGCGTGCTGCGCGTCAGCCCGGATGCTGACCCCAACCGCAGCAGCGTGCAGTCGCTTTTGGTACACTCTGACCGTTTTGAACAACGTCTGGCGCTCGACCCCCAGGGCGTCTACCTGCAAACGCTCGACCAGATTTTGGCGGAATACAACCCCGACATCCTGGTGACCGACTGGGGTGATAGCTGGCTGATCCCTTTTCTACTGAAGCAGTCCGAACAAAAGGGCATCCCGCTCCAGCTCAACCGTGACACTAACCGACCAGTACGCTGGCAAAAGGAGACCACCTATTTCTCCTACGGACACATCATCTACCGACCTGAAGAGGCGCATCTGTTTGGTCGCTGCCATATCGACCGAAAATCTTCCATGATGTGGTCGGATTACAGCCTGGCAGGCACGCTGGAAATGGCACGTGTCACCACTCTGCCGATCGAAAAGGCGGCTCGTGTTTCCCCGGGTCAGGGCATCTCGGCCATGCAGGTCATAACTGCGTTGGAAAAAGACATCCTGGTGCCTTACCAGAAACGCCAGTTCGAGGAATTTAAAACCGGTCTGCAGTTGATCCAATCTGACCGGGGAGGCATGGTCTACCAACCGCTCACCGGACTGCATACCGATGTGGCGCAGATCGACTTTATCTCCATGTATCCCGCCATCATCATTTTGGGCAACATTTCGCCCGAAGTACCACTGCCGGATGGCTTGACCCCGGCACATGACGATCTGGGTGTGGTACCGCTGACACTCAAACCGCTTTACGAAAAACGGGTTGCCATCAAGCAAAAGGTGCGCACCTACCCCGAAAACCATCCCCTGGTCGCCAACCTGAAAGAGCGCGCTCAGGCACTCAAATGGCTGCTGGTGGTCTGTTTTGGCTTTTTGGGCTACAAAAATGCCCGTTATGGACGCATTGAGGCGCATGAAGCGGTCACCAGGGGTGGGCGCGAGGTTCTCCTGCGCGCCAAGGATGTGGCGGAAGAAGAGGGCTTTGAAGTGCTGCACATGTATGTGGACGCCTTGTGGGTCAAGAAAAAGGGCTGTAACAAACCGGAGCACTTCACCGAGCTGATCAAAAAGATCAACCACCGCACCGGTCTGACCATCAACCTGGACGGGGTGTATCG
>ENA-UOXR01002178-UOXR01002178.1-bioreactor-metagenome-genome-assembly--contig:-NODE-2178-length-18658-cov-4.410041_pt1 | contig 18658 bp, 13 predicted proteins | sample MGYA00238164_ERZ764825 | MGnify/ENA primary metagenome ERZ764825 (study PRJEB28920, sample SAMN05720171) | bioreactor metagenome | isolation source: Anaerobic biogas reactor | place: USA:Washington...
GAGGCACCTGGCTGGCCTCCAGGCCGAGAAGGACATGGCGTACCACCTGGAGGTCTTCTTCGCCAGCCGGGAGTCCTTTGCCGTGTTCAACAACCTCAAGGTTGAGCACAACGGCCTCTCGGCCCAGATCGACCACCTGGTGCTGACCCGCTGGACGGCCTACTTCATCGAGTCCAAGAGCGTCTCGCAGGTCATCACCGTGAACGAGCACGGCGAATGGGGCCGCATCCACAACCGCCGGTTCACGCCTATTGAGTCGCCACTGGAGCAGTCCCGTCGGCACAAGGAGACGCTCTACAACTTCATGACCGCACACCGCGAAGAGTTCATGGGCAAGCTCCTGGGCTTCGTCATGGTCAAGCATTTCGAGAGGCTGCTCACCCCTGTTCACTATGTCGCGATCTCAACACACGGCCAGATACAGGGCGACGGCCGACGGAAGTTCCCCGAAGTCAAGAAGGCCGACCAGATACCACACGAGGTCATCGCCCATCACCAGGCACTGAACACGGGCCTGCTGAACCTCTACGCAAAGCAAGAGGAAATGGACGCCTTCAACAAGACCGAGTTCGCCGCCGTGATCCAGTTCCTGGCCCGGCACGACGTGGCCCCGGCGCCGCTCGACCAGTTCCGGCAGTTCGTGGGGGAACTGCCCCGGATGGGCGACGAGCCGGTGAAGGGCGAGCGGGATGCCTCGGAGGTGGAGTTGGCTCCCTCGGACGACAGTCCGGTTGAGCGGCAGTATGCCTGCCGCAAGTGCCAGTCGAAGAAACTGGCCGTGGCCCACGGACCGTACGGCTATTACCTGAAGTGCGGAGACTGCGGCGGCAACACGCCGATCGTCGAGCTGTGCGAGAAGTGCTCAGAGAAGATGAAGGTCTCGAAGGCCGGTGCCGCCTACACGCTGAAATGCCCGAAGTGCGGTCAGAGCAGCCCCCTGATTGTCGGCAGTTCCACGGACGCACTCGCCTCCGAACCCGTATCCACCACGATGCGATCCCAGGCGGCCCCTTCGGAGGCAGTTGCGACAGCCCCTGCGCCTGCTGCTCCGGCTTCTCCGCCGTGCCCTCTGTGCGGCAGCCAAATGGCCCTTCGCACCGCCCGTCGAGGCAAGAACACCGGCGGGCAGTTCTGGGGCTGCACCACGTACCCCAAGTGCAAAGGCATCGTCGCCGAGTCAGACTCGTAAGCGTCGCAAGGCTTGTAGCACCGAAGCACGTCTGACCTGATCTGATAGGGGCATGGCGTAAACTATCACGTGAGTCGACGGGGGCGTAGAAGGCCTTAGGGCACGCGTGGCTTCCTGACGATGCCGACAGATCATTGCCTGATCACCGACAGGAGTACTCGCATGGCAGGGGCGAGCTGCAGAGTTGTTGCCGTCGCCGTCAGGCGCCGGTCTCAATGTCTCGTGGAACCGTAAGCCCGCCGCCAGAGACAGTGGAGAACGCAGGATGGCCTCATGTGATCGCGAGGAACTCGCCAGGCTGGCGCAGCTTATCGAGCAATGGGTCGATCTTGACGTGGAATGTGACGCGAAGGCACGCCTCCGACGAAAGATCGATGTCCTGGGCCGGGCGTGCGAACAACTGCGCATTGCGTTGCGCCATGTCGATAACGCACTCGAATACGACGAGTTCATCCGCGGCCAACTTGAGGTGACAGATGATGCCCTGCATTATCGTGTGGCCACGGCACCACCGACTCGGGCGATCGAGTTCACCCGACCAAGTCAATATCAGAGCAAGCTTCTTCTCTTCCTCCTGATCTACCACCGTCCCGGCGACCGAGTCATCGATATGGGATGTTCGTGAACCAGTTAGCACGAATCTGTCAGCCCGATGCCGATGTTCTCTCGACGTTTGAAGGAGTGCTGCAGGAGGCACACGGCCTGCTGCGTAGGTACTGGGCCGTGCTTGTGGACTCGTCAGTGTCTGTGGCCGACCGCCAGCGAAGCAGCATGGCCTTGATTGCTGAACTCGACAAGAGGCCTGGCATAGAACGGTTCAGGCCCGTTTCCGCAAGGTTGATCGGGGCATGTTTGAGATTGTCTCGCGGTAGCAGCAGCACTCAACGCAGCGCCCCGGCCATTGACGTCGGGAGGCTTCACTTTCGGCGGACGGCCAACGGGAATTGTGACAATGCAGGGCGCAGCCGGATAGTGCAGTTACAGCCGCGGGTCGACCGGCTCGCTTTCCATCGCCAGAACGCCGAAGACGCACTCGTGAACGCGGCGCAGGGGCTCGTGGCGGACGAAGCGCTCCAAGGCCTCGATGCCCAGGGCGAACTCTCGCAGGGCCAGCGAACGCTTGGTGTGCAGTCCGCGCGACCGCAGCCGCTCCAGATTCTCCGGTGTGGTGTATTCCGGCCCATAGATGATCCGCAGGTACTCGCGTCCGCGGCACTTCACTGCCGGCTGGGCCAGGCCCCGCTTGCCCCGAGTGATGAAGGCCATCGGCTTCACGACCATCCCCTCGCCGCCCCGGCCGGTCAGCTCCAGCCACCAGTCGGCGCCGGCGGCCTGACTGGTCTCGTTGGTCACGTTAACGACTTTGTAGGGGGTAGCCAGAAACAGCCGCGTGTCGTGGCGGCAGACCTCGGCCAGCGTGTCCATGTGCCAAACGTGATCGCGGTCGACATGCACCGCGCCCTCGGTGGCCATCAGGTGGAACGGCGCCAGTTTCAGGTCATCGAGCGACCGGACCGGCCAGCAGTATTGCCGATAGGCGGCCACGTACTTCTCAATGGCCCGCTCGCGCTCACTGTAGCGGCTGAGCAGCCGCTCCACTTCCTCCAAGTCCGCTATGCCCGGTCCGGCCCGCTCCGCGGTTGCCTGGAGTGCCGCCACAGCCTCCGGCAATGCCGCCCGGCCTGCCGCGCCCACGGCGGCATACTGCGTTCGCACCAGTTCCTGGGCCTTGGCGGACCACGGCATCAACTCGCAATCGAGGCAGGCCCACGTGGTCTCGAACTTCGCCCAGAAGTCCGCCGCGTCCATCGCGCCGCGCACGCGGTCCAGGAGGGCGGCCTCCAACTCGGGATCGTCGAAAAACCGCCGCCCGGTGCGCGTGTAAACAATACCTGCCTCGCCGTCGGTGACGCCGAAGCGCTTCTGTGCTGCCTCGGCATCACGGCAGACAATGACCACGGCCCGCGAACCCATGTGCTTCTCTTCGCAGATGACCTGCGGCGTGCCGACCGAGCGATAGTAGGCGAAGGCTTCGGCCGGATGCTCCAGAAAGCCGTCCGCGTGGCTCGTCTCGCTGGGCGACATCGTCGGCGGCAGGTACACGAGCCACTTCGGATTCGCGGCGAAGCGGCTCATCACCTCCAGCGCCGCTGTGGCATTCTCCTCGCGCACGGTGACCGCGCCGCGCAGCCGCGTGGCGATGATCCGCTTACCGAGCACGTCCTCGGCGTCCAGAAGGTCGTCCTGCGTCTGTTGGGCCGACAGGGCCGGTGCCTCGTGCCCCTCGGGCAGGAACGGCCTCACGGCCTCGCAGTACGTCTGCCCCGCCGGCACCGAGACGAACTCCTTCTCCGGGTAGCGCAGGGCCGTCAGGCTCCCGCCGAAGACGCAGCCGGTGTCGATGTTGACCGTGCGGTTGAGCCATTCGGGTTCCGGCACCGGCGTGTGGCCGTAGACGACGATGGCCGGCCCGCGATACTCCGCCGCCCAGTTGTAGCGGACCGGCAGGCCGAACTCGTCTGTCTCGCCGGTCGTCTCGCCATAGAGAGCGAACCCGCGGACCTTGCCGGAGGCGCGACCCTGCATCTCCTGCCGCATGCCGGCGTGGGCCACGACCAGCTTCCCGTCGTCGAGCACGTAGTGGCTGACCAGGCTGTCGAGGAACTCGCGGGCCTGTTCGACGAACCGCTCTCGTGTTTCGTCCGGCAGGGCCTCGACCTGGGCCAGCGATTCGGCCAGGCCGTGCGTGATCTGCACGTCCTTGCCGCCGAGCTTGCGCATCAGTTTCATATCGTGGTTGCCCGGCACGCAGAGGGCGGCGCCGGCAGCGACCATGTTCCGCACGAGCCGCAACGTCTCGACGACGCGCGGCCCGCGGTCCACGAGGTCGCCGAGGAATGCGGCCTTGCGGCCGCCCGGATGACGGTAGAGCCGCCGACCCCACACGGCATCGTCTTGTGGCGAGTCAGGGGAGGCCGGCAGTTCCGCGGCCTCGTAACCGAGCTGAGCCAGCAGCGCTTCGAGCTCATCGCAGCAGCCGTGCACATCGCCGATGATGTCGAACGGCCCGTGCTCGTCGCGTTTGTCGTTCCAGAGCGGCGTCCGGGTCAGTGTGGCCGCCTCCACCTCGTCGGGCGACTTGAGGATGAACACGTGCCGGAAGCCCTCGGGCCCCAAACCGCGAAGCGAACGCCGCAGCTGCGACCGCTGACCGCGGATAACGTGCGGCCCGAAGTTGCGGTCCGACCGCTCACGGTTCCGCTCTTGGCAGACCTTCTCCGGCAGATCGAAAACGATGGCCACCGGCAGTACGTGGAACTCTCGCGCCAAGGCCACCAGGGGCTTCCGCGCTTCCGGCTGCACGTTCGTCGCGTCGACAACCGTCAGGCGCCCCAGGGCCAGCCGCTCCCGGGCAATGCTGTGCAGCAGGCGAAACGCCTCGTTCGTCACCGCCTGATCGTTCTCGTCGTCCGAGACCATCGCCCGGCAAGCATCGCTGGAGAGTACCTCCGTGGGCAGGAAGTGCTTCCGCGCGAACGTGCTCTTGCCCGACCCTGACGGGCCGATGAGGACAACCAACGAGAGCTTTGGAAGTTCCATCTGCATTTCGTTTCTCACGTAGCCGTGCGGCTGGTCTTCTTGGGTGCAATGTCCCTGTGGCAGCACTCCAACAGATACTCGGCGTTGCCTCCGTCATCATGCCAGGCATCCGTCTTGTCGATGTTCCGATAGCCTCGTTTACTTTCATCTCGCACAAGCACGTTGCCGATGCCGGGCGTTGTTGCCTCAACGAAGGGCGCTGTCTGGAGCAGAATTCGTTCTATCGTCCACGAGTAGATCAGCGGCGGCATGCCCGGCAAAGCGTGCAGGCGTTCAAAATAGAAGAAGGGATCAATACCAAGGCCAATCCTTCCCGTCACCCAGTCCCCGGCGGCCAGTCCTTCCAGCGGCGATGATTCTCGATAGGCCAGCAGGCCAAAGTCGAGCACCCACACGTCCTTCTGGCACAGAACAATGCGTGCCACCACATCATAGTAGCAGTCCGTTACCCAGGTGCAACGCGGCTGCGACTGCTCGGTGAGTTCCAGCGTTTTTGCCCAGAATTCGAGAGCCACCTCGCACTCGTCGCCCTTGGCGAAGTCGCCGTAGTTGCCGTCCTGAACGATCCATGACGCAAGGTTGAGCTTCCAAGGGTCACTCATACGTGTGCCTCCTGATTCGCAGCAACAGGTCGTTCATCGCTCCCCGAGCCGACGGCTGCTCCGGCAGGTGGCTTTCCTGACCGGCGCGTTCCAACTCCGCCGTCAGCCGCTCGTACTCTCGCTCGTAAAACTCCAAGTCCGCGGCGGCCAGGCAGCCACGCTCGCCGCCCTCGACCTTGCGGGCAACCAGGTCGGCGATCTGCGGCAGGCGGAACGTCTCGTTCAGCCGCAGCAGGTTCGCCTCGACCTCGCCGCTCTGCATCAGGTGGATGCCGGTCAGCAGCACGCGGTAGACGTAGAGAAGCGGCTTGACGCGGGGCGGCGCGTCCTTCCGGAACAGGTTCCACTGCGTCCGGGCGAAGCCGAGGTAATGGTGCACGTGGTGCCGCGTGATGCAACCGCGGCCGAGGGCCTTGAGTTCCTCGTGCTCCGGCGTCGTGTGGACCACCAGTGGCGAATAGAGTTGCTCCAGCACGTAGCCGTTCTTCTTCAGCATCAGCCGCATGAACTTCCGCACGTCGTGTGTCACGAAGTCCAGCTCGATGTCGCCCGGTGCCGCCGGCTTGTGCGACACCTCGACCGTCTCCTGCGGGGGATCGAGGCCCAGAAACGCCTCTGCCGGCAGCACGTGCGCCCCGCGCAGATCATAATCCGAATCCGCCGACGGAAACCCATACAGGTGCGCCCCGCTGACCGTGACGAAGAGCAGCGGGTGCGACTGCTCGCTGGCAACAGCAGATAGACGGGCGTTGGGAATATCGGTCATCTTGGCTCTTCCTCTCGCCCAATGGCAAAACCGCAGCATCGACAGGTCTTGCGATACTCGGGACACAAGACACCGCACTGGGGGCAGCGTCGCTCGGTGACACCCTCATACGCCTTCTCCCAGCGTTCGCGGTCAACGCGTTCCTGCTCTTCTTTTCTGGCCCTTGTCGCCCTGGCCGCCTCCGCCATTTCCTCTGGCGTGGCCGTAGCCACCAAGTGGCTCCAGACCGTTCTAAGGATGACACTTGATGTCCCGTCTGCGTCAGAAGCACCGCATGCCTCCCGCAACGGACTTGTCTCGTCCCATAGGCCCAACTCGCTTCTGATGGCCATTCCTAATGAGAAGTGAAGCCCGATGAGATCTTCTTCCGCCATCCCGCGAACCAGCGCAATGTTCGAAGCATCCTGCGCCCATTTCCACGAGAGCACCTCGCGAACAGCTTCTTCGATGGTCCTCGGCTTTCCCCGCATAGGAACCCCCTCAACGTGCCATACTCCGCCGCGCCCTCACCAGGAACGCATTGGCCGCCTCGTAGTCCGGGCGGTCGGGCAAGGCGGTCGTGCGGAACGCCTCGTCGAATTCCTTGTGCAGCGACAGCCGCCACTCGTTGACCTCCGACCATGGCGTGCGGCCGTCACGGATGGCGATCAGGCGGTCCTTGTGCTCGGTCACCTCGACCGGCACCGCGCCGGTCCGCAGCACGCCGATCCCCGACAGGAGCAGCCGCACCAGGTGCATGGCGTGCTTCCACTTGATGCGGCCCTGGTTCCGCAGGTCGCGCTCCAGCTTCTTGAACTGGCTCATCACGTAGGCGTTGTACGTCTGGTAGACAAGCTTCGACAAAAACGCCCCGCGCATGTCCAGCAGTTCCTGCCCGAGCGGCGTCACATGCTCCACCAGCGGCGTATGCAGCACCTCCAGAATGTTTGGATTGGCCTTGAGCGCCAGCACCAAGAACTTCTGGAGCTCCCAGTAGCACTCGTCGGCGTCCTGGTCTTCAATCTGCTCCGGCACGCCATACAGCGACCAGTGCAGCTCCGCCGGCGGCAGGTAGACCCCTCGGCGGTCCACGTCCGATTCGTCCGTCGCCAGCCCGTATGCTCGCGAGCCGATCACGCAGCGATAGATCACGTATTGCCGCAAGTCGCACTCGGCCAGCCGGTCGCGTGACCGACCCGGGTCAAGGTACTGTTTCAGCACCTCGAACTCCCCGCGCCACAGCGACACCTCTTCGCCGCCCGGAAACCGCACGCGATAGCTGTGCTCCGGATCGGCCGGCGCGCGGACGATCACCCCCATGGCCCCGGCCGCGCGCGGCCCCTTCCTCGATGCGCTCTCGCCCCGCGTCACCACGGCCGTGCCGACGGGCAGGATCGCCGGGAGATTGTCTCGTTCGCTGGTCATGTGTTCAGAGGGACCTCATCCCAATCACGCTCGTAACCGCAAACCCAGTTCAAACCCCAGAGTCTTTCCTGGGCGATACTGGTCGCCCGACGATATTCCTGCGGCGACAAGCCCGCATAGGGCTTGCCGAATGCCGGGAAGTCATTGTCGATTGCGATGAACCAGCCGTTTGCCTCACCGGTTCTGGCCGCCGACACGACGTATTCTGTGTACTTCTCCGGCGGAGTTGGCTTGGTGTACTTGTTTCGGTCGGCCTGTATTTGCGTCGTTCGTGACCTCCAGAGCCAGAACTCCGAAATCTCGCGAGCCTCGTCGACCTCATCCTCCGACCTGTAGGCGGCAGTCTTGAGGAAGTTCGCCGTCGGCTCTCCTGTCTGCGGAATGACGTTCATAATATCGAGCGGCCGGAATTCTTTGTCGTAGGGCGGCATCATGCCCAGTAGCCCCAGCGACCACGCGATGACACCGGCCGACTCAACACGCCAAGAGCCATTCACCCGCTCACGCTCAGTCCACGACCCCACTGGCCGGCCCATAGGGGGGCGTTCTTGGGCAGAGAACCGCGGCATGATTGGCTCGCGCTCCAGCCAGGCCATCAAGTCCGCTGCCTTCGTGCGTGCCTCAGCTTTCTCGGCCTCGGTTCCAGCGCTGGCCATTTCCCCTTCGAAGTAGGCTCGGGCGCCGATGCACATCAGGCAAAGCAGCCTTCCAGCAGCATCTCCCGGCGACGGTGGCTCGGGCTTCCAGTCTTGCTCGTTCATGTGCCATCTCCACATCGCTGAACAGCCGTGAACACCGCCATCTGCGTCGGCGGGCCGAGGGCTGGGTCCTCGGGGCCGACGGGCAGGAAGCGGACAGTATAGCCGAAACGCTCGGTCACGGCTTCGGCCCAGGTGCGGAACTCCGCCCGCGTCCACTCGAAGCGATGGTCCTTGTGCCTCAGCGGAGGCGAGACGATAACGGTGTCGGCCGCTGCACGTTCACCCTTAGTCTCCGCGGGCTTCGCGTCGCCCGCCAGATTCGCCCACAAGACGTTGTACTCTCGGTTCGGCGTCGTGAGGACAATCGTCCCCGGCCGGGCGCACTCGAAGAGCACGCGCTCGAAGGCCGCCAGGCGCGGCGGATCGAGATGCTCGATCACCTCGACCACGGCTGCGGCGTCGAAGCCTTCCAGCCGCCGGTCGCGGTACATGAGCGATCCGTGCAGCAGCCGCAGGCGGTCCTTCTGATGCGGCGGCAGGCGGTCGAGGCGCAGCCGATCGGCGGCGATCTCCAGCGAGCGGATCGAAACGTCGAGGCCGATGATCTCGTCAAACTGTTTGTCCTTCATCAACTCGCGCACGAGGTTGCCCTCGCCGCAACCGAGGTCGAGCACGCGCCGGGCCCCGCTCGCCCGCAGCGCCGCCAGCACCGTGCCCAGACGTTCTTCGTTGAGGCTGATGCGAGCCTCGGCCGAGTCCTCCTCGCCGGTGGACGCCTCGTCGTCCAGCGCTGCGACTTCAGGCTCGTCCTCCTGGGCCAGTTGGGCCAGGGCTTGCCGGGCCAGGCTCGGCGCGTGCTTCAGGTAGCGGAAGGTGATGGCCTCCCGCTCCGGATGCGAGGCCAGCCAGCCTTCGCCCTTGGCCAGCAGGTTCTCCATCTCCGCCTGGCCGACGTAGTAATGCTTGCGATGGTCGAAGACGGGCACGAGCACGTAGAGGTGCGTGAGCAACTCCTTGAGTGTGGTTGTCTTCGACAGCTCCACCGTGAAGTACGGGCTGTCGCCCCAGTCAGCGAACGTCTCGTCCAGCGGGTGCGGCGCGACGGTAAGGGCGTAGCCGAGCGGCTCGAAGACGCGCCGCAGGAACGCCTCGCCTCCGCGGCACGGCAGCACGGCGATGCGGGCCACCAGCGGCAGCGGCGTGTCGACCAATTCGGGCCGCTCTTTGCTCCGACCCTGGAGGGCCGAGCCGAATACCTGGGCGATGGCCACGCTGAGGAACGAGGACGCGACGAACGGCCGATCGTTCACGTACTGGTCGAGCAGCCGCTCGGAGAACCGCGATGGCCCGCGCACGATGCCGACCGGGTCGACGTCCAGGAGCAGCGCCGCCGTACAGTTCTGAGTCGTCGCCTCGGGATAGAACACGTGCGCCCGCCCGAAACTCAGATCGAACGTCTGGCACCGCGCCGGGTTCTTGTGCAACAAATAGCCCACGTCGATGGCGGGATGATGCGTTGTTGAGATGGTCAAAAGCATGGAATTACCCTTCGCTCACACTGATCACGGCATCGTCCTGCAGCTTCGCCTTCTGGAGCGCCTTCTTTATGATGCTCTTGGCCTCGGCGAGATGACGATTGCGGCTCAAGTAGACGTAGACAACATCGCTCGGCGGATGATCGATATCGCTCAACTTCCCCAACCCGCCGTTGACAATTGGTCCCCAGATATCCTCCGCAAACCAGAATACACGGAAGTAGTAGTCATTCGAACGACCGGGAGGAAATCTGATCTCGATTGCCTCGGCCACAACGTGCCTCCTGACCGCAGCCAACCTCGGGAACCACTAGTCCTCCGGCCGTTCGCCTGCGGGGGCCATCTTCACGAGCCGCGGATCGAAGCGGGCCACCGGCTCGACCAGGTCGCGCTGAGCGGCCATCACCTCGTCGATGTCCTTGTACGCCATGGGCACCTCGTCGAGGCCGGCCGAGAGCAGGTCCACGTTGTGGTCGGCCAGGAACTTCTTCGCCTGGTGCCAGGTGAACGTCTCCTTGGCCTTCGTGCGGCTCATCTTCCGTCCGGCGCCGTGGCTGGCCGAGTTCAGCGACGTCGGCTCGCCGCGACCGCGGACCACGTAGCCGGCTGTGCCCATCGAGCCGGGAATGATGCCGAGCGTGCCCGCGGCGGCCGGCGTGGCGCCCTTGCGATGTACGATGACCTGGCGCCCGCCGTGCGTCTCGCGCCAGGCGAAGTTGTGGTGGTTCTCGATGTCCAGCAGCACGTCGACGCCCAAGTGCCGGGCGATGTGCCGATGGATCAACTGGTGGTTGGCGGCGGCATAGCGGCCCATCAACTCCATGGCCGCCCAGTACTCCTGGCCCTCGGCGCTATCGAGGTTGAGCCAGGCCAAGTGGCTGAGTTCGCGCGGCAACTCGCCGTGGCGGCCCTGGGCCAGCTTGCTGTAGTGCTCGGCGACGCCGGCTCCCGTGCCGCGGCTTCCGCTGTGCGAAAGCAGAGCCAGGTAGACGCCGGCCCTCAGGCCCAGATCGTCGCGCTCAAGCGTCAGCGTGCCATACTCCACGAAGTGGTTGCCGCTGCCGCTCGTGCCGAGCTGGCTCCAGGCCTTGTCCTTCAAGGCGATGGTGACCGGCGAGATCGTCCAGTCGTCGTCCATGACCTCATGCTGGCGGCGCTTGCGGAACGTCGCCCCGACGCCGAAGCGCGTCTCGTCCTCCAGGGCACGGACCAGCCGCCCTCGCTGACCGTCGATTGCGTCGACCGGCAGGTCGAGCACCGTCAGTTTCATGCGGCAGGCGATGTCGACGCCGACGGCGAACGGGATGACGGCATTGTCCGTGGCCAGCACACCGCCGATGGGCAAGCCGTAGCCCTGGTGGGCGTCGGGCATGAGCGCACCGGCAACCGACACCGGCAGCGAGCAGGCGTTGCGAAGCTGCCCGACCGCAGACGGCTCCAGGTCGCGGCCCCACTGCCGCCACGGGGCCGGCTCGGTGCGCGGCTGGTAGGTAGCCTGCAATTCTGCCGAGGCGATCAGTGCCGTGGCCATCGCGCCGAAATGCTCATCCGCCTGGTGCGCAGCCGGGTCGGCGGCCACGGCGCGCACGGCCGCACGGATGGCTTCTTTATCCAGTCCCGACGCCGCAGCCGCCGCGATGCACGCGACCGAGGCCTTCATCGCCTCGCCCTTGGGCACGCCCAGGTTCCTCAACTCTCGCGGCTTCATTCCAACTCTCCTCACATCTTCTTCGCCTCAACCTCCCACACACCCCTTGCCTCGTCAACGCAGGCTGTAATGATCTCGGATGGGAGGAACGCCTTGATCACCTCGATGTTCGTCGTCGTATGCCTGCTCGGCGCCACCGTGCGGAACCGTCCGCCGGCGGTGGCCATCAGCACCAGCAGTTGATCGGCCAGATGCTCGCCAACGGGCACCCCCGCGGCCAGGTAGCGCCGCACTTCTTTGGCAACCTTCTCGGCCACGGCCTCGGCTCGCACGCCGTGCTGGCCGAAGCCGGTGAAGACCTCCGTCACGTTCTCGCTCTCGACCTCGATGAGCACGACGTTGCCTGGCCCGACCGGGTCCTTGACGAAGACGATGTCCGGCGGATCGACCACGAGGCCGAGCCTCTTGCCGACCACCTTCAGCTCGCGCAGGGCGATGTCCATCGGCAGTTGTGACACGATGGCCGTGGCCCGTTTACGGTGGATCTCGCCGCGTTCGACCAGTTCTAGCGGCGCGAGCTGGGCGACCGGGTCGATGGTCACGCGGAACCGCCCGCCGCCCGCCGGGTAGAAGCCGTAGCGATCCAGTTCAACGCGGACCTTCGGCCCCATGCGGCCCACCAGCGGCAGGAACGCCCGCTGGAGGAAATCGAACGGCGGCGCCCACGGATTGTGTGTGCCGCCCTCCAGGAGCAGCGTCGACCGCTCCTTGGCCACGAGCAGTGCCGGCAGCACGGTCTGAAGCACCAGCGTGGCGCTGCCGGCCGTGCCGACGGCGAACTCGTAGTGCCCGCCGGAGACCATGCACGGCGTGAACGTCAGTTCCTGCGAGCCGATCGCATCGCCAACAACCTCAGCCCCGCAGATGCCCTTAGCGGCCCGCACGGCCGTCAGGTGCTGGCGCAGAAGGCCCGGTCGGTCGCGTCCGGCGCGAATCTTCTCGATGCGGAATGGCTGCCCGGTGAGCATGGACAGAGCCAGGCTTGTCCGCAGGACCTGTCCGCCGCCTTCACCCATGCTGCCGTCGATGGTAATCATTGCTGCACCTGAGACACGTTGTTCATAACACTCTGAGGGGGCCGGGCCCGATTGCCCGGCCCCCATCATAGCAACTATTCACAGTAAGTTAACCACGCGGTCGGCCAGACCCTTCTCGCCGAGGACCACGTTGAGCTTCGAGTTGCCGGCCACCTTCTCCAGCACCTCCAACTCCCTGAGCCGCATCAGCACCGGGCTGTCGGCCAGCAGCCGCGCCGTGTTGGCCTGCGACCGCATGGCGGCGGTCTCCTCCCGGCGGGCGATCAGGTTGGCCTCGGCCGCCTTCTTGGCTTCGGTCACCTTGTTCATCAGCTCCTTCATCTCGCCCGGCAGGATGATGTCCCGCACGCCCAGCGACACAATCCGCAGGCCGAACTGGGCCGCTCGCTCCTTCACGGTCGCCTCCAACTCGCGAGCCACCGCGTCCTTGTCGGCGAGCAGCGTGTCGAGTTCCTTCGCCCCGACAATCGCCCGCAAGGCCAACTGGGCCTCGCGGTAGAGGGCCTGCTTCACATCCTCGGTCGCGGCGACGGTGAGCGGCGCGTCGGCCACCCGGAAGGTCACCACCGCGTTCAGCCGCAGGGTGACCTTGTCGGCGGTCATGATGTCCTGGCCAGCTACGTCGAGCACGCGCTCGCGCATGTCGACCTGGAAGACGCGGACCTTTCGCGAACTCTTCCAGAAGGCGTGCCGGCCCGCCGGCAGCGTCTCGGTGAAAACGCCGTCCTCGTAGAGGACACCGACGTGGTCCTCCTCGACCGTGACGATTTCCAGTGCCTCCGCCGAAGTCTCCTTGGCCACGATGGCCGCGAGTTCCTTGTGCCGGAAACGCACGGTCCGGGCGTCGACGATCTCGGTGTGAATCTTCCGCTGGCCGGTCCAGATGGCATACAGGCCCGCGCGCAACACGGTGGCGAACCGGCCGTCGATCCAGACGAGGGCCCGCTGGTGGTCCTCGATGTCCAGCACTGTGGCCAGACCCTCAAGGGCGCCCGAGCGGACGATCATGTCGAGCTTCTCGTGGCAGAGCCACGGCGCCCGCTGCGAGACCACGTCCACGCGGACCTTGCCCGGCAGCGACACGAACCAGTGGCGGGCCGTGCCCAGGAGCCCCCGGAACTCGCCGTCCCGGAAGTACAGTCCCTTCTCGTAGCTGTGGATCTTCACGGTCTTCAACATGCTCGTCTCCCTTCTGCTTTCTTGCTGCTCTCACTTGCGATCTTCATTGACGTTCTTCATCATCTCCGCCGGCGATAGGGTCGTCCGGAGGCGGGCTGGTCGTCCGAGCCACGCAGCCTGCTTGCGGAGCGTGCTTGAGGGGCCTCGCGGGTCCGTCCTTCCGGCGGGTTCGTGCCCGCGGCCATTGCCACCGAGACTGCTGGTCGCACTGCCGCCGCACGTTGCCTGCCGGTCGGCACGAACTTCTGTGGCGCCGGTATCCGCACGCTACAGGGCATCGGACCGCGCTGCTGTCGGATGGGCGACGTGATCGGCAGCGATCCTCGTCTTCCCCCCTCCGACAGCCGGTCGGCCGCCTGCCCGCCTCCTTCGGACCAGTCTCGGGTGTCGCATCGCTGCGACGGAGCAGGTTCACAGCCTGCGGTTCGGTGCGGGATTCGAACCCGCAACAGCCAGATTCTGCGCCTGGTGCTCTACCATTGAGCTACCCGATCGTCTGACACCACCTTCGTCAGAACCCGTGCGCGGAACGCGTAGGGCTGATCGCGTGGTCGCTGCCACAAGGCACACCACGAACGAAGCCCGACGTGCCGCCGGCCCGGCGGAATCAGTCTTCACTTGTCATGGAAATCCGCCCAGGACATCGGGCGGCCTTCACGCCTGATTCTACAAGCAGATGCCGTGCCACAAGTCCGAGGCAGGCAAAGAAAAACCCTAACCCGTTGCCATTCCGCAGGTTCCAACTCGCATGGCCAAGGTGGCTGTTTTGAGGCTTGCTATCTCAAATGATAAGTGGTTATCCTAGCGGCTATGAATCCCAAGAAGACGGTCATCTTCGGTCTGCTGGGCACGGTGCTTGACGGGGCTGGCAAGCGCGAGGACCGCTGGCAGAAGTGGCGGCCCACGGTCTCACTCTTTCAGCACGAGGAGTTGCTCGTACACCGCTTCGAGTTCCTGCACGACGAGATCCGTGACGGCTTGGCAGGCCGCGTGGCCGCGGACATTGCCACTGTCTCCCCCGAAACGAAGATCTGCCAGCACAAGGTGCAGTTCCGCGACCCCTGGGACTTCGAAGAGGTCTACGGCACCCTCCACGACTTCATGCACGCCTATCGCTTCGATCCGGATCGGGAGGATTACCTGATCCACATCACCACCGGCACCCATGTGGCCCAGATCTGCATGTTCCTGCTGGCCGAGTCGCGGGCCTTCCCTGGCAAGCTCATCCAGACTGCCCCGCCACACCGCAGTCGGAGGCCGAATACCGGCAGCTATACAATCATCGACCTCGACCTGTCGAAGTACGACCGCCTCACCTCGCGCTTCCGCCAGAAAATGCGCGACGACGTGTCCTACCTCAAGTCCGGCATCGAGACCCGCAACGCCGAGTTCAACCGCCTGATCGAGCGGATCGAGCGCGTCGCCCTGCACTCCACGGCGCCGCTGCTGCTGACCGGACCCACCGGCGCCGGCAAATCGCTCCTGGCCCGCCGCATCTACGAACTCAAGCACCAGAGGCGTCAGGTGGCCGGACCGTTCGTCGAGGTCAACTGCGCCACGCTGCGCGGCGACGCGGCCATGAGCGCCCTGTTCGGTCACGTCAAGGGCGCCTTCACCGGCGCCGTCAGTGACCGGCCGGGGTTGCTCCGCGCTGCCGATGGCGGGATGCTCTTTCTCGATGAGGTCGGCGAACTCGGCACTGACGAGCAGACGATGCTCCTGCGGGCCGTGGAAGAGAAGAAGTTCCTACCCCTCGGCAGCGACCGCGAGGTGGCCAGCTCGTTTCAACTGGTCTGCGGCACCAATCGCAATCTCCAGGCCGACGTCGCCCAGGGGCGGTTCAGGGAGGATCTGTTGGCCCGGATCAACCTCTGGACGTTCCGCCTGCCGGGCCTGCGGGACCGCACGGAGGACATTCCGCCAAACCTCCAGTATGAGCTTGACCAGTTCGCCCGCTCGACGGGCGCCCACGTGACCTTCAACAAGGAGGCCGCGAGCCGCTTCCTGGCCTTCGCCGCCTCGAGCGAGGCCGCCTGGACCGCCAACTTCCGCGACCTGAATGGGGCGGTGGTCCGCATGGCCACGCTGGCCCCCGGCGGACGGATCACGGTCGGGGAGGTCGAGGAGGAGATCGCCCGGCTGAAGGCCGCTTGGCGGCGCGAGGCGATGACCGGCTCCGATGAAGACGTCCTGCGCAGGATGCTGTCCGACGAGCAGTTCGACGAGTTGGACCGTTTCGACCTCGTCCAACTGGCCGAGGTCATCCGCACTTGCCGTCACTCGCGATCCCTGTCCGACGCCGGCCGCGCCCTCTTCGCCGCCAGCCGCCGCCGGAAGAGCAGCGCCAACGACGCCGACCGCCTCCGCAAGTATCTGGCCCGGTTCGGCATCGACTGGCACGACCTGTTCAGGGAATGACGCCCACGAACCAGGAGGCCCGATGGCCTGTTACGGCCGCATCGCTCCGGGCCCTCTACGCTCGGGGGTGCTCTTCGGCCACAATGCTTGCCGATCGCTATCTGGCCCCTTATACTTCCGCATTCGCACTGGGATGGAGCCCGGCAGGCAGTCTGTCGGTTGGCCTCGTTTCTGTGCGACATACCGACGGAGTGCCTGATGAGCAGGACGAACGAGGATCGCGAGAAGACTGATGACCGGTCAGCCGTAAAACGGGCCAACCTGGTCGATTTCTGGCTGCGGGACAGCGATCTCTGGTTGCTTCTGACCGGCACGGTCGCCGCCCCGGCAGCGACTGCCGGAGAGAATCGAATCTCGCCCACCTGGATCGCCTGGGCCAAGCGGACGGTGATGGATGTCAGTTTCGTGCCCGCCCGTTCTCGGAGCAAGCCCGAGGCGGGGCTCAGCCGCGATGACGCGCTGACGCTGTACCTGTGCCGGCTAATGAGAATTCGCGACTCGATGGACCCCGATGGCGACCCGGTGCGTCACAGCGCCGTAGAACTGGAGAACCTACTGCTCGGCGCGGCCCATGCCGCCCACCTGGGGATCGACCTGTGCCGGCTGGACAGCCCCGACCGCGGCGGCAGCGAAAGCGTTCTGGGCCATGCCCTGCACGTGGGCGTGATTCAGGCGTACCCGGCCGGCACTGAACAGACTGCCAAGCCCGGCAACCGGCCGGCAATCACCTACGGACTGACGATGCTGGGTAAGAACGCCGTCGATGAGGCCAATGCCCCACCGCCGTTTCGGTGGTCGCCGGAAGACGTGGCGGAGTCGGATTGGCCGGATGACGACTCGGATGAGTCCTACGATGCTCTGTGGCAGAGGACGCCACTGAAGCTCTCCGCGAGGAGAAAAAGCCTGATGGCCCGCCTCGGCATCGAGCCGGACCGCCACGACGCGAAAGTCATCCACTGGTTCGGCAAACGCCTCTATCTCGGCGGCGAGCATACCCAGATCGCACAGCTGTTCTGGCTGCTTGCCGGACGTATCGGGCACACCTGCCCCTGGAGCGAGGTGTGTGTCGCGGTCTTCGGCAGGAGCGTCCACGAAGAAGCCCGCAGGCGTGAGGTGAAGAAGATCCGGCAGCACGTGCGTCAGGTCGTCAGCAAACTGCGCAACCAGCTGAAGGAAAAGAAGATCGACGACCACGTTTCCATCACCTGCGAGAATCCCAAGGAGCTCCCGTCCTACACGATGCACCTGCGGTCCTGAGGCCGCCCCGGGCCGCGCCGCCTCGGCCCCGCGGATGATTTCTGCGATTTCCCGCCAGAAACTCGAATAGCGCGCAGGAATAGTCACAGAATCTCCCTCCTTCATAAATAGAGGGACGTCGCGGCGGCGGCGTGCCGTTCGGGCTCGGTCCGCGCGGTGGCCGGCGCTGCGCACTCCATCCATGCGTGGCTTCTCGCGATCCACCTGCAACGCCAAAAACGCCCCGCCGGGGAGGTGGTCCACGTGGCGAGTGGACACTTTTCGCCGCCACGGGGTAAGTAACGAATAGGGGCACTGTTCTCTGCGGCGGCCAGCCAGGCGATCTGAGGTGGTGCGCCTTGAGCTGCGAGACCGGCGGAAACGCATCGTCCTGCGGTGTTGCGCCGCGGTCCGAGCCACGGTCCGCAGACGCGGCGTTTTGAGGATATGCCTCGTGGCGTGGAAGAAGAATCCGGGAATTCACCTGACAGATTCGGTCCAGCTGCAGAAGTAGAGGACGGGAAGAACAAGCGGTCTGCCGACACGGGGCGCCCCGTGGCTCCGGGCGGTCCGGTGCTGTTGACAAAGAGGAGAGCCATCGAGGCCATCCACCAACGAAAGGAGACTTATGGTCGCATTAGCCCAGATGCTTGACGTGGCAGTATTAGCCCGGTCGTACCTGACCGAGGGCCTCTGTGTTCTGCCGGCGGAGCCGGAGCGCAAGTTCGTCTCGCAGTCGGTCGGGGCATGGAAGCCCTGTCAGAACCGGTTGCCAACCGAGCAGGAACTGGACGCCTGGCTGACCAACCGGCCGGGCGGGCTCTGCCTGGTCTGCGGCGCGGTCTCCGGCAACCTGGAGGCCATCGACTTCGACCTGGCCGGCGAAGCCTTCGAGCCGTGGCGGCGCAAGCTCCGTGAGGCCGCTCCGGAACTCCTCGAACGCCTGGTGATCGAGCGAAGCCCGTCGGGCGGCTGGCATGTCTTCTACAGGTGCCACGGGCCGGTGTGCGGCAGCATCAAGCTGGCCCAACGAAAGCACCTGGTGCCCAACGGTGACCCCGTGGTCATCACCGGCAAGCGCTACGAGCCCCGCCAGGACGCTGCCGGCCAGTGGCACGTGATGCTGACGCTGATCGAGACCAAGGGTGAGGCGGGATTGGTTCTCTGCGATCCGACGCCGGCATACGAACTGACGCAGGGTCAACTCACCGACCTGCCCGTGATCACCGAGGCCGAACGGGAGATGCTCCTGGAGGCCGCCTGGTCGCTCAACGAGTACCGGC
>ENA-UOXR01002179-UOXR01002179.1-bioreactor-metagenome-genome-assembly--contig:-NODE-2179-length-18657-cov-5.247500_pt1 | contig 18657 bp, 12 predicted proteins | sample MGYA00238164_ERZ764825 | MGnify/ENA primary metagenome ERZ764825 (study PRJEB28920, sample SAMN05720171) | bioreactor metagenome | isolation source: Anaerobic biogas reactor | place: USA:Washington...
CGCAGGTCGCAGGTCGCAGGTCGCAGGTCGCAGGTCGCCAAAGAAAGACGGTGGAAGGGGACAGGTTGTCAACACAATTGTTGACTAGGGCAGTTGACCCGGCAGTGTTTTTTTGGTTTTTAGACTTGTGACGTGGGACTTGAGACCTGTGACGGTCTTTTCGCCAGAAAAGACCTTGAGACCTGTGACGGTCTCAGGCCGTGGCCTGAGACCGGCCTTACTGCCTGAGCCGCTCGAACCGCTTGAACGTATGACAGCGCGTATATAAAACCCCCCTCGTGCAACAGCCAGGGCCCATCATTGCGAGCCCCGTTGTTTCCGCGCCCCCCCACGTTCCACAACGTCGCGTCGCGACTGAACACATCGGACACAAAGAAGAGATGATGGTCTTTGCGTCCTCTGCACGTTCAAGCGGTTCGAACGGCTCAAGCAGTCCAAACCGTATTTTCCTTTCTTGTCTTCTCCACGCTCAAGCTGTTCAAGCGGCTCAAGCTGTGTTTCGCTGTTATCCCGTCGTCAGGTACTCGTGTATGGCGCGAGCGGCCTTCCTGCCGGCCCCCATGGCGAGAATGACCGTTGCCGCTCCGGTCACAATGTCGCCTCCTGCCCACACCCTGTCGCGGGTCGTTTTTCCCGTCTCGGGGTCGGCAACGAGCGTTCCCCGTTTCGTCGTGTCAAGGCCCGGTGTAGTCGCCGGCACCAGGGGATTGGGGCTGTTCCCGATGGCGCATACCACCGCGTCCGTCTGCATCCGGAAATTGGAGCCCTTCTTCTCGACAGGGGTGCGCCGTCCCGAGGCATCGGGTTCGCCAAGTTCCATCTGAATGCATTCGATCTCCTTGACCCAGCCATTCTCGTCGCCTATGTAGGCGAGCGGCAGGGTGAGCAGATCGAAGATCACACCTTCCTCTTCGGCATTCTCCGCCTCTTCGGCACGCGCCGGGAGCTCGGCATGGGAGCGCCGGTAGACTATATGCGACTCCGCGGCGCCCATGCGCAGGGCCGTCCGGGCTGAGTCCATCGCCACGTTGCCTCCGCCGACCACCGCGACCTTCACATGCTTCTTGACCGGTGTCGACGACTTAGGATAGAGGTAGCCCTTCATGAGGTTCATACGCGTCAGGTACTCGTTCGCCGAATAAACGCCGTTCAGGTTCTCGCCGGGGATGTTCATGAACCAGGGGAGCCCCGCCCCGGTCCCTACGAAGACGGCATCGAACTCCTCGAGCAGTTCGTCTATGGACCGCGTCTTTCCCACGACAAAATCGGTGAACACCTTGACCCCGAGGGCCTTCAGGTAATCCACCTCACGTTGAACGATCGCCTTGGGAAGACGGAATTCGGGGATACCATAGACGAGAACTCCGCCGGCCTTGTGAAGTGCCTCAAATATGGTCACTTCATGGCCGAGGAGAATGAGGTCGCCTGCGACGGTGAGCCCCGCCGGGCCGGAACCCACGATGGCCACCTTCTTGCCTGTGGGCTTTGCCCTCGGCGGCAGGTCCACCTTCCCCTGTGCCGCCTCCCAGTCGGCGAGGAAGCGTTCAAGACGACCGATGGCGATCTCCGCCTTCTTGTTGCCGAGGATGCACTTCGACTCGCACTGGGACTCCTGGGGACAGACCCGCCCCGAAACCGCAGGCAGGCAGTTCTTCTCTTTCAGTTTCTTTATGCCCCCCTTGAAATCACCCCTGGTGATACACCCGATGAAGCCGGGGATGTCTATCTCGACAGGGCAGCCGGTAACACACCGCGGCTTCTTGCACTGGAGACAGCGCGACGCCTCCGCCAGGGCAAGTTCCTCCGTATACCCCAGTGCCACCTCGTCGAAATTGTTCCGCCTCATCTCCGGAGCCTGCCTCGGCATGTCTCTCCGGTTGAGATCTATCTTGCTTGTCTTTTCCTGAGTTTTTTCTTCATTCATGCCAGGCACACTTCCCTTCGTTATGCGCGGGTGCATCGCTCCTGCGGAAGAAGATCGCCTCTTCCGTCACGTATGCCTTCCTGCGCGCGAGAAATTCCTTCCAGTCAATGTCGTGTCCGTCGAACTCGGGACCGTCAACGCAGGCGAACTTCATCTGCCCCGCGACGGTGACCCGGCACACACCGCACATCCCGGTGCCATCGATCATGATCGGATTCAGGTTGACGACGACCGGTATGTCAAGGTCCTTCGTGACCTCCGACGTGTGCGCCATAAGATAGGTGCATCCATTGACGATTATCCTGTCGGGCTTCCGGGGCATCCCGTGTATGACGTCGGGCAGGCGGCTGATGTGGCCTTTCTGACCCAGACTCCCGTCCCGCGTGATGGTGTAGACCTTCTCGGCCAGCGGGACATACTTGTTGAGCCAGTAGAGCAGGTAGGAGCTCCTCGCCTCGAGCACGACGCTCACTTTGTTCCCCTTTGCCTTCAACTCCTTCGCTACGGGATAGAGGCTTCCTATCCCGTAACACCCTCCCACAAGCAGGACATCTCCGAATGTATCGATGGTTGTCGCGTTGCCCAGGGGGCCGACGCAGGTCGCCACCGCGTCCCCGGCGTTGAGCCGCGCGAGGGCCGCCGTCGAGGCTCCCACTTCCATGAAGACTATCGAGACAGTCCCTTTCTCGGTATCGTAGTCGGCCACCGAGAGGGGGATGCGCTCGCCTTCGTCGCCGCCCCGGACAATGACGAACTGTCCGGGCCTCACCTTGGAGGCGATCTCGGGTGCCTCGACCACGAGCAGATGCATATTGGGGACGATCATCGACCGTTCTATGACCTTCTTCACTTGCGCCTCCTTTCCTCTATCGCCTTCATGCCGGCCACATGATCGTGAAGGGCCACACCGCGGAAGGTCTCAAAGGGGGTCATCACCCGGCCCGCCCCATGGGGGTTGCGCGCCGCCGCCGTTTTGCCTTCCATGGCGACCTTTTTCCTTGGAACCCGTCGGTCCTTGCCCGAAAAACCGGGAATGGACTTCCTGATCTCCGATTGTATGGCCGCGAGAGAAGCGTATTTCAGGGCGCCCTTCTTCATCCTTTCCGCGATGGACGACATGATCCACCAGTCAGGCTTTGAGTCGGCAAAGGGAGCCGATGCCTTGTTGAAAACGAGGATCTTGCCCTCACAACTTATCGTTGTCCCCGGAGCCTCCGTGAACAGGGCCGCCGGAAGGACAAGGTCGGGGTCGATCCCCGAAGGCGCGGGCAGGGCGTTCTCATAGATGATGTAATCGCACCTGGGCATCTGAGGAGAGGGTACCTCGCCAATGAAATAACCGACCTTCCATTTCTGTTTGAGGTCGACGACGGCCGCCGGGTCCTTGAGCTTGAGCGCCCCGTCCGACCTCATCCCTCCCGGCTTCAGACCGGGAAAGGCGCCCATGGCAAGCATGCCCATGAGGTTCGTATAGGGATGGCATACGATCACCTTCCATCCGAGGCTGTCCCTCATCGTGAGGGCGCTCTCAAATATCTCCCCGCGCTTGGCCGAGAATATCGCGTCGGGCCCGATGACGAGAACGTTCCTGTCGCCCTTCTTGAAGAAGGAGGATGCCGCCTTCTTCCGGGTCCCGTTGCCGGACATGGACTTCATGACACCCTCCATGAAGTCGGGCCACCTTGCCGGGTCGGACTGGACGGCCTCTTCAGAGAGCATGTCGAGATTGCATTCGTCGGCGCTTACGGTGACCAGGACGGCACCCCGTTTGGCCGCCCTCTTGGCGGCAATGCCCACGGGGGTGAATCCGTACGTGGTGTCGAGGCCGATGGTCAGGATGCCCGCCGCCGTGTCTATGGTGTCCACGGATTCCGAGAGCACGGCAAGGTCGAGGAAAGGCCTCAGGTCGCTGCCGAGATCGAACATGACGGGCGAGAGGATCGCCTCCGTCCCCAGGACCTCTCTCGCGAAGCGCTGGGCCACGAAAAGGTCCTCATTGGAAAGCTGGGGTGAGACGACGATGAAGGAACCCTTCGGGCCGGCCGCCTTGAGCTTCGCCGCGGCTTCGTCAAGGGCGCCCTCCCAGGGCAAAAGATCGTGCCCCTCGGGCTTGAGTATCGTCGGCTGCGCGAGCCTGTCGGGGCTCAGGACGTACTCGGGGATCGCGAAGCGTCCCTTCACGCAGATGAGCCCGTGCTCCGTCGGCGAATCATAGTCGGCGCTGACGTCGACAACCTCTCCCCCCTTCACCTTGAGGTCAAGGGTGCACCCGACGGGACAGTAGGGACAGGTGGATTCCACGATCTCGTCGGGTTTGCCCGCCCACTTGCTGGTCTTGGCCGACAGCGCGCCCGTGGGGCACACGGCGACGCAGGCCCCGCAGAACTCGCAGCCCGCCTCGAGATGGGTGCGTCCGAAGGCCGGCCCTATGGTGGTCAGCTTTCCGCGCTGCTTGAAGCTCAGGGTCCCGTTCAGGCGTATGTCGTTGCAGACCCTGACACAGCGTCCACACAGGAGGCACAGGTTGTAATCCCTGTCATAGAAAGGGTCTTCCTTTTCGACGGGGAAGTTCCTGTAATAGACCGGGTAGGACGTCTCGGTGAGCCCCACTTTCTTTGTTATCTCCTGGAGCTCGCACATATCGTCGTTGGGACAATAGCGGCAGCCGGTGGTGACACCGACCTTGCGGATCGTCCCCTGGAAGTTCTTACAGTCCGTCTGTTCCTCGCAGAACAGGCAACTTGCCGGATGCTCGCTCAAGAGGAGCTTCAGGACCTCCTGCCGGAGCGTCCTCACCTCCGCCGTGTCGGTGCGGATCACCATGCCGTCCTCCACCGGTGTGGTGCAGGACGTCGGAAAACCCCGTATCCCGTCAACCTCCACAACGCACAGGCGGCATGCGCCGTAGGACGGCAGATGTTCCAGGGCACACAGGGAAGGGATATCGATGTCGTTCTCCCGAGCAGCCTGGAGGATGGTCATGTTTGCCTTTGCTTCGACTTTCCTGTTGTCGATTGTGATGGTTACCTTTTTCTCCCTGGTCATGATTTACTCTCCGCTGTCCTGATCACGATGGCGTCGCCCGCGATAGCTTCGTAACGGCAGACCTCATAGCAAGAACGGCACTTTATGCACTTGGACGGATCGAGGTTGTGCGGTTCCGACCTCGGACCCGTTATTGCCCCCGTTGGGCAAACCCGGACACATGATTGACATCCGGTGCATTTTTCCTTGATGACGCGGTATTCGATGAGGGGCTTGCACACGGTGGCCCGGCACCTGTGGTCCTTTATGTGCTCCAGGTACTCGTTGCGGAAGTACCTGAGGGTCGTGAGGACCGGGTTGGGCGCCGTCTGGCCGAGGCCGCAGAGGGCCCCTTTCTTGATCGTGTCGCCAAGCGTCCTCAACGCGAGGAGGTCGTCGGGTGTCCCTTCGCCGTTGGTTATCTTTTGAAGGATCTCCAGGATATGCTTCGTACCCACCCTGCAGGGCACGCACTTCCCGCAGGACTCCTTCTGGGTGAAATCGAGGAAGTATTTCGCGAGGTCGACGATGCAGGTGTCCTCATCCATGACGATGAGCCCTCCGGAACCCATGATGGAACCGGCGCTGGCCAGCGATTCATAGTCGACGGTGAGATCGAGGAACTCCTCCGACAGGCACCCCCCCGAGGGCCCTCCCGTCTGGATGGCCTTGAAGGGCTTCTGCACGCCGCCTCCGATATCGAAGATGATCTCCCTCAGGGTGGTTCCGAGCTGGACCTCTATGAGGCCGGGCCGGCGGATCTTGCCGACGAGTGAGAAGGTCTTCGTCCCCCTGTTGCCCTCCTTCCCGAACCGGGTATACCATTCGGGCCCGTTCCTCAGGATGTTCGGCAACGTGCCAAGGGTCTCCACGTTGTTGATGATGGTGGGCGCTCCGAAGAGACCCGCTATTGCCGGGAAGGGCGGGCGCGAGCGTGGCATGCCCCGTTTTCCCTCGATGGACCCGATAAGCGCCGTCTCCTCACCGCAGACGAAGGCCCCTGCCCCTTCCTTTATCTTTATCTCGAAACTGAAATCCGAGCCGAGAATGTTCTTCCCCAGAAGCCCGTACTCCCGCATCTGGCCGATGGCTCTCTTCAGCCTCTCGATGGCCAGAGGATACTCGGCGCGGATATAGACGATGCCCTTGCTCGCGCCGATGGCGTAGCCTGCGATGAGCATGCCCTCCAGCACCGCGTGCGGGTCGGACTCGATGAGAGACCGGTTCATGAAAGCCCCGGGGTCGCCTTCATCGGCGTTGCAGATGAGGTATTTCTGCTCGCCCGGAGACTCCCTGCAGACCGTCCATTTCCTGAACGTCGGGAAACCGGCGCCGCCGCGCCCTCTCAAGCCGGCCTGCCTGACCGTCGCGATGACGTCCTCGGGCGTCGACTTGAGCGCCTTCATGAAGCCCTGGTAACCGTCAACCGCCAGATACTGGTCGATCTCCTCGGGGTCGATGAGACCGCAGTTGCGCAGGACTATGCGGACCTGGGGCTTCAGCATGGGCAGGCCCCAGAAACGGGGGATGCCGTCGAGATCATCGGTCCCGAAGTGTCCGAGAGCAAGTTTCTTGTGGGGCTCTCCATTCACGAAGTGGGACTTCAGGATCATCTGGAGGGTCTTCGCGTTCACGTTGTTGTAGCTCACACGGGGCTGGCCGGGCATCTTGATGTCCACGAGGGGCTCAAGGTAACAGGGCCCGATGCAGCCCACCTCGATGACGCGCGCGGACTTCTTGTTCTCGTCAAGGAAGGCCTTCACCGCCTCCTTGAGTTCCAGGGCCCCCGCGGCCCTGCCGCAGGACGCGGCGCCGACGTAAACGATGGGCTCCCTGTTGTCCTTCAGCTTGTCCCATTTACCCTTTGCCGTATCGATCTTCTTGGCGAGTTTATTCATAGTTTTTCAATAACTCCGTCAGTTTGTTGACCGTCATCCTGCTGTAAATATCACGATCGATCTGCACCACCGGTGAAAGCGCGCAGCAGCCGAGGCAGGCCACACGGTCAACATCGAACCGCTTGTCCTCCGTCGTCTCTCCGCAGGAAATGCCCAGCCCGTGCTCCAGGCTGTCGAGCAGCGTCCCGCCGCCGCGGACATGACAGGCCGTCCCGAGACAGACCTTTATCCCGTGGCGTCCTGGTTCGGTGAACCGGAATTGCGCGTAGAATGATGAGACACCGTAGATCTGATTTTCCGAGATGCGGAGATACCGGGAAATGGCCTTGACCGCCGGCTCTCCGATATACCCGAAGGCCGCCTGGACATCCTGCAGGATTGGGATCAACTCATCGGGACTGCGGCCATGCTTCCCGAGGATCCTTCGAATTTGTTCGGGCATGGATCTCTCCTATGCCACAAGCTTGTGGCGTTAACTGAGATCAGTCGCGCCGCGGGTCGTTCGAACAGGTAAGGTGAGATCTAGACAGAGATCACGTGACGGTTGAATCAGCAGCTGATTGCTCCCCGAATTTGCCCCCATGTACTCTCATTATTAAAGAACGTTCAAATTCGTGTCAAGGAAAATTCCATAAAAAAAATGGACCATAAGCAATTACCGCAAGTTAGCCACGGGCCACCAAACGGCCTCTCAGGGCTATGCGCCCCGCGGTCCCGGATAGAAGCCCAAGCATATTTTCTGGATACGGTATACCGTTCTCCCGGTCGGGCGAGGCCGACATCCGCCGGCTCCGGGTCGATCTCCCGACAGGAAAGAACTCGTTGCGGCGCCAGATGAGATAGAGGACTTGCGGATGGAAAGATGATCGCCCGCCCCGGCACGTTGCGGTAACAGCAGGTCCGGCGTTAGCTGCGGTCCCGGTGGATCTCTTCGATCGCCTCTTCCAGCGTATCCACGACCCGCACCCCTTCGCGCCTCATCTCATCGACGGCGGCCGCTGCCGTGTCGCGAGACACGGACCGGCAAAGGTCTTCTATGACAACCACCAGGTAACCGGCGGCAGCGAGGTCGAGGGACGTGGCCCTGACGCAGTAGTCGGTGGCGAGCCCGTAGACTATCACCCTGCCTATCCCGTTCACCCGCAGGATACGCTCGAGCTCACCCCCGGCTTGAAAGGCCGAATAGCTTTCGGTCATGGGGTCCTGGGCCTTCTTCACGACGGCAAGGAAGAGGTTGTTGTCCATGACAATGCGCGCGTTCTCGGTCCCCTGGACACAATGGGGAGGCCAGAGCACCTGGAGTTTCCCGTCGACGGATACCGTGTCGAAGGGTCCCTTTCCGGCATGGCTCGTCGCGAAGGAAACATGATCGGGAGGATGCCAGTCCTGTGTGCCGAGAACGGGGATGCCAGACTCCTTGAGCCGCCGCGTGGCATTCTCGACATCTCTCACATAATCCTCATCGGACCCGGGCACGGCAAGACTGCCCCGCTTCCACTCGGTGAAGTCGCCCTGCAGGTCGATGACGATGACACCCCATTTCACAGGCATCTCTTCTTTTACCACACGGGCCGGGGTCCGTCAAAAAGCGTTGAGGAGATCAAAGGCATACGAGGTCGAAGGGGCCTGTCGTGACCCTCTCGACGCGTTCCGGCCCCACGATGAGATCGATCTCTATGCCCACCGCTCCGAGACCGGGGAGCACGAACTTCGGCTCGAAGGCAAACACCATCCCTTCCTGCAGTATCCTTTCGTGGCGCGGGGTCAAAATGGGCAGTTCGTTGATCTCGAGGCCGAGGCCATGGCCGATGAACGCCACCTTGCCTTCGCCGTGTCCCATGAAGAAATCGCCGAGTCCGGCCTCGCGCGCCACGTCCTCGGCGCGGTGGAAGATATCCCGGCAATCGGTCCCCGGTCCCGCGACGGCAAGCACATCCTCTATGATCGTCCGTGCCGTCTCATAGGGTTTTCTGAACGCCTCCGCCAGGTCGCCCACCACGAAGCTCCTCGTCTCGTCGGTGATATACCCGTTGTACCCTCCGCCGTAATCTATGGTGACGGGGACTCCTCTTTCGATCTTCTTGAAGGAGGAACCCTGGGGGACGGCTGGAGTCACCCCGATCCCCGTTATCGGGGCGTCGAGCAGGGTGGGAACGGCGCCCGTGAATCCCGCCTGCACGGTCATCGTCATCATTTCCTGGTTCATCCCCCTCATCCTGAGAAAGCCCTGGTGTCCCATTTCTCTGCTCAAGGCCATGAGGGCCGCCTCGACCCCGAGTTCCGTCCTGCCCTCGCGGACCTCGTCCCGCGCCTTCGCGAAGACGCAAGTCAACATCTCGCCGGACCTCACGATCTGCTCGATCTCAAAAGGGCTCTTGATGGCCCGCACCTCCTTGATCTGCCCCGACACGTCGCGGTAGCGTTCGAAGCCCAGGACCTTCTTCATCCTCTCGAAGACGGCGACGGGCAACACGTCAAGCTCGAGACCGACCTTTCCCGCGAGGAGGTGACGGCCGCGGAGGATGTCCCCGATCTCCCGGTCGTTCCTCACAGGCGTCAGCGTGAGCGGTGTCTCCATGGCCGCACGGTCCGTTCCCTTTTCCACGAAGACGAGGGGGTCCCCGTCAAGGGGTACGGCAACGACACCCTTCTGCATGGTCCCCGTGAAGTAGAACCTGTCGACGTTCTGCAGGAGCAACGCGAGATCGATGCCTGCATCCGCCATGAAATGGCGGAGCCTGTCGATCCTGCCGAGGAGGTCCTCCTTCGGGACGGGATCGAAAGAACCTACCTGCTTGAGCATGTCTTGCCTCGTATAGACGATTTCAGCCCTCCGGCCCCAAATCAGGCGCTGGGCGGGGTGCCAGGCCTTCGGCCGAGCGGATATGCACGTCCTGCTGGGGGAAGGCGATCTCGATGTTGTTCTCCTTGAACACCCTGTCTATCTCGAAACGTATCGCCGATGATATCTTGTCCCGCATCTGGACGGGACGCCGTATCCAGAATCTCAGACGGAACACGAGGGCGCTGTCACCGAAATCCCAGAAAAGAACGTAGGGCTCGGGTTCCCTGAGAACACCTGTATGGGAGAGGGCGCACCTGGCGAGAAGATCTCTCACGAGCTGCGTGTCGGAGCCGTATGCAACTCCCACGGATATCTCGGCCCTGCCCCGGGGGTCGCGGTACGTCCAGTTGACGATGTTCTTGTACATGAGGTCCGAGTTGGGGATGAAGATGGTGGAGTCGTCATTGGTCTGCACGACGGTGTTCCGGATGTTTATCCTCATCACCGTTCCCCGCACGTCGCCAAGCTGGATCTCGTCGCCCGGATGGAGCGACCTGCCGAAAAGAAGGACGAGGCCGGCGAAGAAGTTCTTGATCATGTCCTGGAGCCCGAAACCGGCGCCGATGGACAATCCGCCCGCGACGATCGCGAGGTGGGCCACGCTCACCCCTATCAGCTTGAGCGACAGGAGGACGTACAGCGACCATATCGCGTACGTCGATATGGCGTGAAGAGACGTGAGCACCCCCGCTCCCGCCGCCACTCCCAACCGCGTCGCAACGAAGGTGATGATCGCGTTGACGATGACGACGAAGGACCGCGTGACGAAAAGAATGGCGATGATGACGACGATCATGGAGAGGTTGAGGGACAGGTAACCGATGATCAGATGCCATTGTACGATCGTGGTCACGAAAGGCATGCCGCCGATGAAGAGGGTGACCCAGAGTATGGTGACGGCGAAAAGGCCGAGGAAGACCATGGGAAAGAGAGCACCCTCGGCAAGTCTTCCCGCCGCGCTCCTGCCGTAATCGGTGACGGTCCGGATCTTCCTCAGGCATCCCGTGAGCCCCGTCGCAAGCTGGATGTTCAACATGACGGCAAACCATACCACGGCGACAAGCACGCAGAGGCTGCCCCATCCGAAAAGGGTGCCGGCGGCGAGGACGTACGACAACCACGCCGTTATGGCAAGCTGTCTCCTGTCCAGGATGTGCTGGTCCCGTCTCTTCCTCAGGTGGGAGTAAACTCCCGCGGCTATGAACAGAAAAGCGATCAACGGGGAATAGGCAAGCACACTGAAATGAAAGAGCTGCACGAGCACGCCGGCGGCGAATATGACCCAGTACTGCCACAGGGGATTGTGCCTGTAGTCCGACCGGTCGTCTGCCGACAGGCGCCGCAAGTTCCATCCCAGGCTGACCAGTCCGGCCGCCAGTCCGATCTCCGCGAGGAAGGTCACCGTGCTCAAAGGCGGGACGACCGTCGTCGCGCCGGCGACCATGAGAGGAAGACCCAGCGCCGTGTAAAAACAGAAAGGCAGGAAGTGACGCACGAGGGACAGGGAAGGATGCCTTCTGCCCAGGTGTATCAGGATGGCCAGGAAAGCGACGAGCATGGCAACCGAGAACATCGCGCATCGCGCGACGGTCGATGTGATGACGTTCTTGTTCATCCTGTACGGGATCAGCCAGTAGGCCGAGAAGTCCGCCCATCCCTTGAGAACGACGGTCATCGTCTTCCAGGCATCAGCCGAGAAAAGGTTCTGGCCGAATTGGGGGGAAAGATAATACTTCTTCCATGCCGCCTTGAGTTCGTCCCCGATCATCGCCCTTCGTGGTTCCAGTCGTCCGAGAAGCTGCTCGACGGCATTGGGGATGATCTCGACAACGCTCTCGGCGGATTCCAGGAGTCCCACGGTCTCCTTCAGCTCGGAGACATACCGCTTCGCGCTCTCCTGGACCCCGGGCAGGGAACCGTCCGCCGCGAGGCGTTCATATTCGCCCACATGAGTACCGACGATCTTCTTCAGGCCCTCGATGAACTTCACTTCCTCTTTAACAGGTGCCACGAGGAGAAGGGCCTGGTCGCGCACTATCGTCATCTGCCTCAGGATATCCCGCATCTCGACGGGGTTGTTATCTTCCATGTTGTAGGTCACGAAGAGCCGGAACGCCTCCTGGCTGAGCTCCCGCGCTCTCTCGTTTATCTTGCTGATGCGCTCCGGCTGGTCCGCGATGTAGGCGCGGACATCCCTGCGAGTGGCATCAACGGCCAATCTCTCCTTGTTGATCATCTCGTCGAATGACGACGACGGCCCGGGGCCGGCGAGAAGAGGGCCGGCGGGGAAGAGAAGAACCGCCACGATGGCGATGACTGCGAGCGTGAATGCGGTGAGGGGTCTGGAAATGAAGCCGTTGTATTCCATTCGGGCGCCGATATCCATACAATTACATACCGATACATCCTTTTGCAAGGCCAAAAACCGGGGGAAACCGTTAGAGCCGTTAGAGCCGTTAGAAACGTTAGAACCGTTGGGCGGGGCCTCTCTATTCGCGCGGCGCTGGAACGCTTCCTGTTGCAGCGCTCAAGCCGGTGAAACGGTTCAAGCGGTTTAAGCCGCCTCTAGAACTGGAAGGGGTGGCCGATCATCATCTGGACGCCCCAGTTCTCGTTCGAGACGGCGGTGTCGATGCGCACCGTGAGGCCCTTGGCCATGGCGCGGATGCCGAGGCCAGCGTCCCATTGCATCTTCGTGTGAAGCTCACCGACGGTCCACCGGGGAGCCACCCTGCCCGCCTCCACGAAGGGCACCCATTGCCACCACGCGATATCCAGGTGCTTTCGCACCCAGTCGATCTTATCGAAGGGATTCCATTCGGGGATGACCCTGTACTCCAAAGCGTAGTAAACCGCAGCCTGGTCGTTGAAACGCGATGTCGGGTACGCCCGCATGCGCCACAGGCCGCCCAGCATAGCCCCGGCATAGGGGGGAGGCCTGTGGTACACGGCCTGGCCGCTGTTTCTCGTGTTGTGGTCGTCCCAGGAGAAAACGTTCGCCGACCAGACGTCGAAGGCGATCACCCGCTGCCGGAACATCTTCGACGGCCCCAGGGAGAAGTACTTGCTGAACTCCACGTCGAGGACGTCGTAGGGGTTCGTGCTGTCGAAAAGGCCCCAGTCCCTCGTGTACCGGGCCCGCAGCGTGCTGCCCTTCGAGGGGTTCCTCGGGAAGTCCGTGTTCTCCCGGAACACCGAGAACTCGAGGCCGTTCGTCTGCCTGTCGACACGCCGGTCGTCGGAGCGGACGGACTGGCTCCTCCAGTACGGTTTCATCTCCAAGAACGTCTTCCCGCTGACAAGGGGGTTCCAGGAATCCCCTCCCACGCGCCCCTCCGACAGAAGGCCCCTGTCGAGGACAACGGAACTTACCACCTCGTCCCTGCCGCTGCCCAGGGGAAGAAGATACCTGAACTTCATCCGCGCGAAATTGTCGTTCCCCGGTCCTTCAATGTAGTTGTTGAAGGACGAGTCGTTGCTGCCCGCTCGCTCGCCGATGTGATCCCTGTTTCCGTCCGTGTAGCTCTGAAGCTTGCCGAAGGTGCTCAGCGCGAGATCGGAGTCGATGAAGAGCCTCGTGAGGAAAGGGACCTGGACGTCCCGCGTGACGATGTAGAGGGCAAGGGCGTCGTTGGTGCCCGCGATCACTGTCCCGAGGATGCTCATCTGCTTCTGTCCCACTCCGGTCAACCCGCAGACGAATCCTCCCGCCGCTCCAAAGGACTGGTTGTAGAAGGCATAAGGAACGTGAAGCACCTTGGGCTCGAATTCCTTGCCCTTTTCCGTCATGACGACCTGACCCCGTGCGGGAATGGTGAGAAGGAGGAAAAGAACGACGATGAGGAGGAACAGAAACGCGCGGGGATGCGCACACCCCTTCCACGACGTATACGACATAGAACAGACTCCTTGTTGTTGGTATAATGCAGGTGTTCCGCGAGGGGTCCCCCGCAGTCTCGCCGCTTCATTCTCCTGCAATTTCACCAAATTTGCAAGCACAAACAACGGACAGGCTCAGCGGATCCGAAGGACTCGCGAGGTGACCCGCGGCGTCCCGCCTCATTTCTTGTCCTGCGATCTCCGGAATGATTCGCCCAGGCGACGCAGGCCGTCAGAACAATCACCTTTCGGCAGACAGGCTTCAATAAGAACGAACCTGTCCTTTTCTCTCGCGGCGACGCTCATGGCCTCGGCCAGTTCCTCCTCTGTGGACACCCTGAAACCGATGGCGCCGGACCAGTCGCCAAGCACCCCGGGAAGCCTGGAATACTGCCACATCTGGATATCGTTGTAAGGGCCGTCCTCATGGAGGAGACGTTCGACGAGATAGCCGTCGTTGTTGATGAGGACTATAACGGCGGGGCAGCGTCTTCGGATGAGCGTCGAGACCTCCTGTGCAGTCATCTGGAAGGCGCCGTCTCCGGTGAGAACGACGGGGCGTTTTTCCGGACGCGCCATGGCGACACCCAGGGCGGCAGGCGTGCAGTAGCCAATGGAGGAATAGTAGTTCTGGACGATGAAGTTCTCTGCCTCCTCGATATGGAACTCCGGCGCCGCACAGAAGGCATCGCCCGGCTCCGACAGGAGGACCATCCCGTCGTCGAGGAGATCATCGAGGCATTCGTAAAGCCGCGACGCTGTCAGGGCCTGCGACGGCTCCGCCACGAAGGGTTTCCGGGGGTGGAGGGCCTCGGCCGGATGAGAGCTCAGGAACGAGCGGGGGCGGGCCGCAAGTGTCAGCGTGCGGATGAGGTCCTTCAATTGGATCTGGTGATAGTAATGGTTGCCGATCCGGACCTCACCCCTCTCAGCAAAGACCATGCGGCGATGGTCGAGGTTCATGCTGAAAAGGCCCGTGTCGAGGTCCGTTATCCAGGCACCGAGAGAAAGGAGACAATCGGACGACTCCACCTGCCCGCGGACGACCTGCCGGCTCCATCCTCCCTGATAGATGCCCGCGAACTGGGGATGGAGCTCGGGGAGGACCGATTTGCTGCTCAGCATGGTGGCGAAGGGTATCTCCGCAGTTTCGACAAGACGAAGGGCGTCGGCCCCGAGACCGAAACGGAGTAATTCCACGCCGGCCAGCATCAAGGGATGATCGGCGTTGTCGAGCATCTCCACGATCTCCGACACGCACTCCGTCAGACTATCCTCGTCCGAGACAGGGGGTGTCGCGCCGGGGAAAATGCCCGGGGCCCGGCAGGGGGCGTGCGTGATGTCCGCGGGGACCTCCAGGTAGACGGGCAGCTTTCGGCTAACACAGTTGCCAAGGACCCGGTCTATCTCATCGGGAGCGGTGTTTGGGTTAGTCAGTATGGCCGCGTCGGCCGTGATCTTCCTGTATATCTCCAGCTGGAGGTAGTAATTGGAGACGAGGTGATGAACGAGGGCGCCCGACTCCCTGCGCCCCGCCGGCGGGGCCCCGCTGATGATGACGAGGGGCACATGCTCCGCGAAGGCCCCCGCTGCGGCGTTGAGAATGCTCAAGCCCCCCACTCCGTACGTCACAACAGCGGCCCCGACACCATTCATCCGGGCATACCCGTCCGCCGCGTAACCCGCGTTGAGCTCGTTGCAGGTCCCCACCCATTCGATGGGGCTGTCAACCACCGCGTCAAGGAAGTCGAGGACATAATCTCCGGGCACCCCGAAGAGATGCTTGACGCCTATCTCCTGCAGACGGCTGAGAATGTAACGTGACACAGTGTAGTTTTCGTTCATCGATATCGTCCCCCTGGTGATGTTCGGCCTGTGCGGCAGGACCATATTAGTGCTACACGATGGCATGGGGAAAGTCAATCGTCGCGGAGCCTCATGCCTTCCACTGCCGGCAGGGACCTGAACTCAACGAGACTACCGCATGTTCCGTATCGCCTGTTCGATGGCGTCGATCCTTTCCTGTGAGGGTGGATGAGTGGAGATGATCGCGGGAGGGTTCTTGCCCCCGGCCTCCTTCAGGAGCATCCTCTGGATGTCGATCATGGCCCGCGGGTTGTACCCGGCGGCATGCATGATCCTCACCCCTTCGGCATCGGCCTGAAGCTCGTTCTCCCGCGAGTTCTTGAGGAGCAAAAGGCTCGTGCTTATCTCCGACGCCTTAACGATGAGCGAGCCCGAGAGGCCTCCGTCCCCGAGCATGGCTCCCATGATCGAAAGCCCGAACTGGGCCAGCATCTGGCGCTGAAGAGCCTTCAGGGAGTGCTTGTGGACGACGTGGCCTATCTCGTGGCCGAGCACTCCGGAAATCTCGTGTTCGTTCTTCAATTTCTTCAATATCCCCGTCGTGATGTAGATGAATCCGCCCGGCGCCGCGAAGGCGTTGACCAGTTCGTCATCGATGACGGTGAAGCTGTATTTCAGGTTACTCCTCTCGGAGCGGACCGCGAGTTTCTGGCCGATGGCGGCTATCCGCTCGTTGAGCTGCCTGTCCGTCGAGATCCTGTACTTTTGCCTGAGCTGCTCATCCGTGCTCTTCCCGATCTCGATCTCGCTCTCCTCGCCGATGAAGACCGGGTCATACGCCGTGCTGGTGAAGGGGTTCTGTGCCCATACCTCACCGCCCGCCATAATGGAAGTGAAGAGGACGAAGATGATGAGAAGCCTCTTCACGGCAACCCCGCCACGCCTTTCCATCATTGTTTCTGAACGATGCGTCATCTCCCGGTCCTTTCTCACAGATATCTGTATCATGTAATAGAGATAACACATGGGAGCGTCGGCGGCAACCTCCCCCGGGGGGAAGGGTCGGCACTTCGTGCCTGACGGGCACACGGGTCTGCGCGCTCCGCGCGCAAACGGGCGAATGGGTCAAGATCAATAGATATCTTCTCCCCGTTTGCCCGGAGGGCAGACCCGTTAGACGCTCGCGCGTCGACCCGTTCCCCGAAGGGCACCGCTTGCAAAGCAAGCCCCTGTCGGATATACTGGAACCGTCAGTAAACATCCACCACAACCGGAGGGGAGGGATCCATGAAAAGGGTTACCGCGATCATGATGGTCTGTCTGAGCTTCGTCTTGTGCGTCTTCGCATCGGCGCAGAACCCGCGGGCGGGGGATGCCGACAGGTCTTTCGAACTGATAAAGGGCAGGGGAACCATCGTCCTCGGCCTCGACGCCTCCTTCCCACCCATGGGGTTCAGGGAGAAGGGCGGCAGCGAGATAATCGGCTTCGACATCGATCTTGCCTGGGAGGCGGCCCGGCGGCTCGGCCTCACCATCACCCCGAAGACCATCGCCTGGAACAGGATCATTCCCGCCTTGAACGGCGGGGACGTCGATGTCATATGGAGCGGCCTCAGCATGGTGCCCGAAAGACAGCAGCAGATGATCTTCTCGAAGCCCTACCTCGAGAGCCGCCAGGCCCTCGTCGTCGGGAAGGGATCGAAGATCCGCGGCAAGGCGGACCTCGCGGGCAAGAAGGTCGGTCATCAGTTCGGGTCATCGAGCGAAAGGGCCCTTCGGCGCGATCCCGCGACCGTGAACACCCTCAAGGAGATAAGCGCCTACCCGAACAATCAGCGTGCCCTTGACGACCTCGCGGCCGGGCGTATCGACGCCGTCGTCATGGACGAGGTCGCGGTCCGCTATATCATTGCACACAAGCAGGGGGATTTCGTCATCCTCACCGACAATTTCGGCATCGAGCAGTACGGGGTGGGGTTCCGCAAGGGGGACATTGCCTTCCGCGATGCCGTCGACAAGGTCCTCGACGAGATGAAGAAGGACGGGACCGTCGACAGGATCGCGAAAAAGTGGTTCGGCACGCCTGTCATCAAGAATTGAAAAAGCAACAACGGCGTACCTGGTCTTCCAGACCCGTCCCGGCCACGCACACAGGTTCCCACCTACCGCTTGCTGATTGAAAGTGTAACTTTCAATTTGACAGACTTCATGCCCCCTCCTGCGCTTTTCCCCGCGGCCATTTGCTTTGACAGGGCGAGGAGTTATCCTTTATTATTAAAGCACGCGAGAGTGGCGGAACTGGCAGACGCACTGGACTTAGGATCCAGCGGGTAACACCATAGGGGTTCAAGTCCCCTCTCTCGCATTCACTGATCGTTATCCTGAGGCTTCGGGATTTATTGGTTTCTGATTCCTGAGAAGTAACTCGATTAGGATATTTATGGTTGTACTACTATTACAATAGTGATATAATGGCAGATGTATAAACCAACATCACCCCAACAGAGATTATTTGGTATCGAGACCCGGGTATCACCATCCCTGCGCAAGCGTCTCGAGTCTTCATGGGCTGAGCTGTTCAGAAATGAAATACTCCCCATTCTGTTCAGGAACGAAGACCGGTATGCAATTCTATACGGCGCTACCGGCCGGCCCAACTTCAGCGTCGCCCGCCTTCTGGGCCTGTGTCTCCTTGAGGAATGGAACGACCTCGGTGACCAGGAGGCCCTCGATACCTTCAGCTTTGACATCCGGTGGCGCTATGCCCTGGACGTGAACGATGACGAGGATTATCTCTCCCGCCGTTCCCTTGTCGAGTTCCGCAGGCGTCTTGCAGCAACAGACCCCGGGATGAAACTTATCCGCGATATATTTGATACTGTCAGGGACTCGGCAATAAGGAAGATGGGCCTGTCGGTGAGCGATCAGAGGCTCGACTCGACACGTGTCGTATCGAACATCAGGGTCAAGGGAAGGCTTGCCCTGTTCTCGGACACGCTCACGCTGTTTCTCAAAAGCCTTGATACCGAGCGCATGGCGCGGGTACCCGAAGCAATACGCACCTGGTATTCATCGGAACCCGAAGGCTGGTTCGGACTCGGTTTTTCTGAGCAGACGGTGAGGCTCGGGGAACTGGCACGGTATCTTCATGACCTCATATGCCTCTTTGAGGATTGCACCGATGAACCGTATCTCCTGCTCAAGCGCCTCTTCTCTGAACACTGCGGCATGAACGGTACATCCGTACATCTAAAGAAAAGGCTTGAAGGATCTTCCCTTCA
>ENA-UOXR01002181-UOXR01002181.1-bioreactor-metagenome-genome-assembly--contig:-NODE-2181-length-18649-cov-5.623857_pt1 | contig 18649 bp, 12 predicted proteins | sample MGYA00238164_ERZ764825 | MGnify/ENA primary metagenome ERZ764825 (study PRJEB28920, sample SAMN05720171) | bioreactor metagenome | isolation source: Anaerobic biogas reactor | place: USA:Washington...
GATTGTCTACACGAATGCGTTGAGCGAGGCCGAGATGGCCCAGGTCGAGGCGTATCTGATGCGCAAGTGGCAGCGCCCCTTCACGCGCGACATTCCGGCGACAGTGGGGCACGTCACGGTGCCGGCGGAGGGCGAGCCGCCGCTGGCCGGAACGCTCCAGACGGGCGTGCGAGACTTGACTGTGGTCAACTTGAGCGGGAGCGGTCTGTTGGCCAAGACCGGCGCGGCTGCGCTGAGCCTGTTTCAGTTCCAGGATTTCGCGGGCTGGCTGGATGTGATCGAGGGGCGCGTGGCGCTGGACGGCTCTGCCAAGGTCGCGCGCAACCTCGCCTTCTGGGCGGACGCCAGCCGCGCGGCGTCGCTGGTGCTCCAGCCCGGCGTGCCGAACACGGTCATCGGCTGGCGTGACGCGCGCGATGCCGATCCGGCCGCGACCAATTACCCGTATGCGTTTCTCAATCCGCAGGTGCCCAACGACAAGGAGCCGGACTATCGCACGGCGTTGCCGCCGGTGCTGGAGCCTGCGGCACTCAACGGACGCGCGGTGCTCGATTTCGGGGCTTGGCGCAGCGGCCAGTGGCTGCAGCTCACGCCGGTGGCGAATGCCCGCACGCTCTTCTGGGTGCTGGGGTCGCAGCAGGGCGGCGGCCTGCTGATCGGCGGCAGCACGCACAACCTGATCCGCGGACCGGTGCCGGGCATGGCGGCGTTGGAAGAGCATGTGGTCACGCACACCAACATGATCTGGAATGCCGCATGGAGCGACGCGGCGGTGAAGAACGGCGAAACCTTCACCAACGGCGTGTCTGTCGGGGCCGGCACGGAGGCACCGCTCAACGGCGGCTATCAGGTGATCGCCACGCGAACGGCGGCCGGTCTGACGATCGACGGCCTGGCCAAGGAGATGCGGGCTCTGTCAGGCGGGCAAGCGGATGGTGTCAGCCGCAGCGGCGGACAGAAGCTCGCTGAGTTGCTGATCTATGACGACGTGTTGACCGACGAGGAGATGCGGCAGATCGAGGCCTATTTGGCGGCCAAGTGGGGTCTGCCGCTGGGCGGCGGTGCCCGTGCCGGCGGTTCCGCAGCCTCGTCCATGACCCTCACGCTGCGGGCGGGCACCGAACTGACGCTGGGCGGCAGCGGCGAACATGAACTGGGTGCGCTCGGCGGTGCCGGCACGGTGTCGGACGGCGCGCTGACCGTGAGCGGCATCGAGCAGGTGTCGGATGAAAACCCGGCCGCCGCGTTGGCGCTGGCCGGCTCACTGACGATCCGGGATGGCGCCGCCTGGCACGTCGCTGCGGGCGCGGGACGCATCGCGCCGTTGCGCGTGGCGGGCGGACTCGCCTTCCTAGGCGGCGGCACCGTGACGATCACGGGGGCGGCTGCGCTGCCGAACGAGCCTGTCTTGCTGGCCGAGGCGGTGACGGGTGCGTCGCTGAGCGGGTTTGCGGCGGAGGCGTGGACCGTGACCACCGATGACGCCGGCCGGCAGATGCGGCTGGAGGTCGATGGCCATGCGGTGTATGTGGTGCCGTCCGGCAAGGGGACGATGTTTTTTATCCGGTAAAGAATGCGCCCGGCCGCCGCGCGGGCGAGTTCGCAAAATCGAGCCGTCAGTTCGGATTATCGAGGTTGCGTATCCGTTGTAAAAGGCGTACCTTTCCAGTTGTGATATTCGTTTACCCTTGGGCGGAAGGAGGCGAGCATGACAGGCAGGGAAGTGGGCATGAGGGTGCGTCTGGCGGTCGGTCTCGTGAGTATGTCGGTGATTGTCCGTGCCGCGGAGGTCCAGAAGGCGGATAACGAGGACGCGCTCGCGCTCGGCACGAGCTGGGTCGGCGGGGTGGCCCCGGGCGGCGGCGATACGGCCGTGTGGGACGGCGAGCTGATTCCCAACGCCACGAACTGGGTGTACGGCCTGGGCGAGGATGTGGCCTGGGGTGGCATCCGGGTGACCAACCGCGCCGGTTTCTTGATCGTGACCAACGACGGGTCGCGGCTCTCGCTCGGTGCGGGCGGCATGGCCCTTACCGTTCAAGTGACAAACACGGACAGCCAGGTGTCCTTTGATGTGCCGATCACCTTGACCGCGCCTCAGACCTGGCGGTCATTTGACAACAGGATCGGCCATTATTTCTGGCGGCCGGTGGACGGGATCGGGCCCTTGACGCTGGAATCGGGGTGGTTCGCGTTTTACGAGCCGCTGACGATGTCCGGCGGCATAAACGTGGCAGCGGGCGCGGGGGTGTATGTCCGGTCGAACGCCGTGGTGAACGGCGCGGTTTCGATCAGCGACGGCAGCACGGTGTTGGTCAACAAGCCGGTGGCGACCGAGTGGCGGCAGAGTTTCGCGTCCGGCAGCGTGACCAACGACGGCGCGTTTGTTTTCGGACGGACGGCGGGAGGCCCAGCGATCACGCAGGCCGCGGTGGCGCTGAAGACGGACGACCGTCTGGTTCGGGCGGCCGCGACAGACAGCAGAAGCCGGGGACGGATCAACATTCTTGAGAACGACGTGCGCGTGGAGGGCGGCGAAATCGTCGCGAACTGGTGGTACCTCTATTCGGGGTCGTACACGCAGACGCAGGGCTCGGCCTATTCGGAGTACGCGCTGTACGCGGGCTTCGGCAACAGCGGGCCGGCGGCCGCGCGCACTGTCGCGGTGGAGGGCGGCACACTGGACGTGCGCCGTTTACATGTCGGTGCCGCGAGCACCGAGAGTCAGCCGGGCGTGCTGGAGATCCGCGGCGGCGAGGTGCAGGCGGTGCGGGGCGACAGCTACCAGTTCACGGGCATCGACCTGGCCGCCGTTAAAGCCGATGGCGAGCTGACGCAGGTGCCGGTGTCGGGCGCCGAGCTGCGGGTCTCGGGCGGGACGCTGCGGACCATCCAGATCGGTTACGGCAGCACCGATGCCGTGCGCGACAGCACGTGGAACGTGACGAACGGCTACGCGCGTTTCACCTTGAGCGGCGGCGAGGTGACGGTCGGGCCCTTCGGTGTCGGCCCGCACGCGGTGTGGAACCGGGTTTCTGGTATCCCGCAGGAGTGCGCGACCGCCTGGTACGAGACGCTGTTTTCGGGCGGCACGCTGGGAGCATACGCCTCCTACATCAACCGGGCGCACACGCGGCTGAGCGACGCCCACGGCGGGGTGACCTTCAGGGCGGCGGATACCAACGGCACCCCGTACACCATCACGCAGCAGGGCGCGCTCTACGGGTCGGGCGGCCTGCGCAAGACCGGCGCCGGTACGCTGGTCCTGGCCAGCGCCGTGAACACCTACACCGGCAGGACCGTGGTGGCCGAGGGAACGCTGAATCTCGATGTGTTCTCCGGCGTCATGACCGCCCGCTGGGCGGCGGACAGCCTGGCGGTGGCCCCCGGCGGCGCGGTCACGGAGTGGCCCTGCGCGCTGGGCGAGTCGTATTGGGGCTTTACGCACGCGCTGGCGGCCGGGATCCGGCCGACCTCGACGGCACCGGTCCTCGCGCCCGAAACGATGAACGGGCACAAGGCGGTGCGCTTCAACGGCGGGACTGACGCGCTGGGCATGAGCGGCCTGCCGGCGACGACGCCCGTGAGCGGCGCGAACCGGCTGACGGTCGTTGCGGTCGTGCGGCCGCGCGGCCCGGGCAAGGGCGACGGCTCGCAGATCGTGAACGCGGCCGGCATCATCGGCTCGCAGATGACGTCGGCCGGGAACGGCCTCTGGTCGCTGGCGCTCAACCAGAACGGCGCGGTCGGGGCCGGCGTCAGCCTCAGCAACCTGGCTTGGACGGCGGTCTGGGACGGCACCACCAACGTGGTCGACAGCCAGCCGCATGTGGTGATCTACACCTGGACGCAGGGCACGGAACTCACGGTCAATATCGATGGCGCGCGCACGCGGCTGACCAGCGGGGTGCCGGGGAATCTGCTGTCCAAGACCCGCATGCTGATGGGCTCGAACGAGAACGGCCTCGGCTTCGACGGGGACATCGCGGAGATCCGGTTCTACAAGAACGCGGTGCTCTCAGATGCCGAGCAGGACGCGCTCGGGACGCTGCTGGCCGACACCTATGGCGCGACCTATGCGACGGGCGGCGGGTCAGCCGCGCCCGCTTCGGTGCCGGATTCGCCGGCGGTGTGGTCGCCCGACACCCTGACCGGCGCACCCGGCGCCGAACTGGCCGAGTGGCCGAGCACCAACGGGGTCTGGATATTCTCGTCGTCGCTGGCGACCACGATCGGTGGCACCTACATACCGGTGCGGACGTTCGATGCGCCGACCATCGGCGCGACGCTGATGAACGGTTACCGCGTGGCCTCGTTTAACGGCGTCACGGACGCGATGGCCATGACCGGTAATCAGACCGCCACGCCGACCTCCGGCGCCACCAACCTGACCGTGGCGGTGGTGATGCGCAGCGACGCTGTCGGCGTCGGCGGCTACGCGAGCGACTGGCGCGCCGCCACCGCCGGGATCATCGGTCAGGTGTTTGACAGCAATTGGTGGGGGATTTCATACAACGCCTACGGCCGCGCCGGTGCCTGCATCGGGGGCGGCACCAGTTTCCTGAATGCCTGGGGCGCCCCGCGCAATCTGAACGACGGCGAGCCGCACGTGCTGATCTATGTCTGGCAGAACGGCTCGAACGTGACGATGAACGTGGACGGCTGGCGCTCGGTGAAATATGACACGGCGCACGACCATACCGCAGCGCGCAAAAAGACCCGCTGCATGCTGGGCGCGACCGAAAAAACCTGCGCCCGCGTGGACATTGCGGAAATTCACCACTACCAGACGGCGTTCACGCCGGAGCAGCAGGACGCCCTGGGGTTGGCGCTGGCGCGCAAATACGGCGCGGAGACGTACGGTTATCTGGATCATCCCGGGGCGGTCGCGCCGGTGCTGGCCAGCCGCGAGGTGCAGATCGACGCCGGCGCGACGCTTCAGACCGCCACGGGCGGCATGCGCATCGAGCCCGGCCAGCGCTTCACCGGCGCAGGCACGGTGGCGGGCACGCTGAAGGTCGGCGCGGACGGTGAGATCGCCACATCGACGGACGGTGCGCTGACGGTGGAGAACCTGACCTTCGAGGCGGGCGGGGTCTGCCGCTGGGCGTACGGTGCGGACGGCTCGCACGCGCCGCTCGCGGTGACAGGTACGTTGAGCCTGCCGGCCGGCACCGTTGTCGTGGAGATCGACGGCGCCGTCGCGAACCCCGCCGCCTACGGCGTGGTGATGACGTGGTCCGGCCTGCTGAACGACCACGGCGCAGTCTGGGAGGTGCGCGGCGGACGCACTCAAACGGCGGTCATTGTGGATGCGGACGCGAAGCAGATCCGGCTGGTCACCCCGACCGGCACGCTGTTCTTTGTGCTTTGATGAACCGCGTGTTTAAGCAGGCAGACTGATGATGCAAGTGTAAAAACTGAACGGGCGCTCCGCCCGGGGGACTATCTGTGGAAACTACAGCAGCATTCTGCAAGATCCCGATCGGCATTTCGGCGTGCCTGCTGGGCGACAAAGTGCGGTTCGACGGCCAGCACAAGCATGATCCCTTTTTAACCGGTACGCTCGGCCCCTATTTCGATTACGTGCCGATTTGCCCGGAGGTCGGCTGCGGCCTCCCGGTGCCGCGCGAGGCGATGCACCTGGTGGGCACGCCCGACTCGCCGAGGTTGGTCGGTGTCAGGAGCGGCACCGACTTCACCGCGCAGATGCTGGCCTACTGCGAGCGAACCGTCGAAGCACTGAAAGGTAAAAATCTTCACGGCTTCATCTTCAAGGCGCGCTCGCCCTCGTCCGGTCTCTTCCGCGTCAAGCTCTATACCGAGGACGGCAACGCCACCAACCAGTACACCTCAGGACTCTTCGCGCGCGCCTTCACCCGTGCCTTCCCCACGCTGCCGTGCGAGGAGGAGGGACGGCTCAACGATCCCGGCCTGCGCGAAAACTTCATTGAACGGGTTTTCGCCCTGAAACGCTGGCGTGAAGAGGTCATGGCCGCACCCTCGGTCCGCGGACTTCAGGAATTTCACGCATGCGCCAAGTATCTGCTGATGGCGCATTCTCCTGACGGCCTGTCGCAGCTCGGCCGACTTGCGGCAGACGCTGCGACGGCCTGCCTGTCGGACACGTTGTCAGCGTATGAAGCGCGCTTTCTCGCAGCGATGGCCGAGCCGGCGACGCCGGGCCGGCACGTGAACGTGCTCCAGCACATGCAAGGCTATTTCAGCGAGAACCTCACCCCGCAGGAACGGCAGGAGTTGGCGGATGTGATCGACGAGTACGCCCGCGAGCAGGTTCCGCTGATCGTGCCGGTCACGCTTTTCCGCCACTACATCTTCAAATACCAGACCGACTACCTGATGCGGCAGCACTACCTCTACCCGCACCCGTCTGAACTCAAGCTGCGCAATCACGCATAGTTGTGCATGCCAGCAAAGAGGCGCGAAAGGTTGATCCAGGTCAGCGTCAGCACGATGAAGAGCAAACCGATCCAAAGCAGCGCCGCCAGAGATCGCGGTGCGCGCACGCCGTGTGCCAGACGTTCATGGAAGTAGCCGGCATAAACCAGCCACGTCGCGAGCGACCACATTTCTTTGGGATCAAACTGCCAGTAGTGTCCCCAGCAGATCTTCCCCCACAGCGAGCCGAGAAAAAGTCCCAGCGTCAGCAGCACAAAGCCGACCGCCGCCGTCTGGCGCGAAGCCGTCTCCGCCTGGCGCATCCGGTCGCCGGCGACATCCCGCCGGAACAGCGGCAGCGCCATCAGCGCGGCGCGCGCCAGCAGGACATACCCGGCCACATAGCTGCCGACGTGCGGGATAAAGAGTGCGCTTTGCAGCGCAGGCGGCAGGCGCCGCACCTCCTCGCCGAACACAAAGCCGGCCGGCACGAGGATCAGCATGCCCAGCAGCGCATCCTGCACCGTCGTATCCAGTCCGTTGCGCCAGCGGCTCCATACGGAAAGCGGCCAGAGCGCCGCCGCCATGCACAGAAAAAACTCAAAGAGGTTCTGCATCGGCGGATGACCGGTATGGAGCCCGCGCCAGGCGACCGACGCGACGGCCGCCACAAAGCCGGTGCCCCAGAAGGCGTTGCCGATGGCGCGCCAGCCGCCGCGGCGCGCGATGACGGTCGCCGCAAAGAGTGTCAGCGTCAGATAGATCAACCCGCCCTGCACGGTCATTTTCACCATCATGCCGACACCTCCCCCGCAGGTGTCACCGGGATGCGAATGAGGCGCCAGGCAAAGAACAGAATGCCGGCAAACAGCAGCATGAACCCGGCATACACCAGCCTCAGCCCCGGATCACGGATGACTTGCAGCACCGTGTAGACGATCGGCCGTCCCAGCCGGTCGGTGCTGTGGCCCCAGCTCATCTGATAGATGTGGTAACCGCGCACAAAAACCGGCTCGTTCACGCGCACGTTGGCCACATAAGGCGGCCGTCCCGGCTCCGTGATCGTGACGCGGCTGCGGTATTCCCGCACCGGTGCGTCACGTCCGGCATCGCGGTCATCGCTGTTGCGCGCGTAACGCTCAACAAAAAAACGTTCCAAGCGCACCGAGAAGGGAAGCCGCCCCACAGAGCGGTCGAGCATCGGCCCCTCCCACAGGCGGTCCGACTCCTCGCCGTCGACCATCACCATCGATCCGATGCAGGGGCGGTCGGGCGAGGCATTCCTCACCGCGTGGCGGCCCATCAGCCACCCCGCCAGCACACAGGCGCACCCCACATGCAGCAACGCAGAATCGAACCGGCGCCGCAGCACGGCACGCGCGCCAACGACACCGAAGAGCAGCGCCAGCAGCGCGACGCCGGCCTGCATGACCGGCTGCGCCATCCAAGCGCTCGCGCGCTCCGCGCCGGGGAAAGCCAGCGCCACAGCCCCGAGCGAGAGCGCCCAGCATAACCAGGCCGCCGGAACCGGGCCGGTCCATCTGTTCAGGGCCTTTCTCACGCCCGTTTCACCGCGTCGACCTCAAGCTCCACCAGCAGGTCATCGCGGCAGACGTCCGCCTCAACCGTGATGAGCGGCAAGCCCTCCAGGCGGCGCGCGCGCAACCATGACTGCCACTCCGTCATGTAGGCGGCCTTCTTCAGGTACATGACCGCGCGAGTCGCGTCGCGCCAGCCCATGCCGCGCGACACCAGAATCGCCTCGACCACATCCATCGTCAACTGGATCTGACGCGGCACGTCGTCCACGTAGGCCGTCACGCCGCCCGGCTCGATGCTGGCCGTGCCGGACACCATCAGCGTACGGCACTCCGGCGTGCCGATCTCTACTGCCCGGCTGAACGAACTGCCGTACTCCAGCGCCGCGCACTGCAAGGGCGACGGGACGGCCTCAACCGTCACGGCGCCGGGCACACGCGGCTTGACCGCGATGGCGCAGGCGGTGATCGCCGAGCCGCACAGGTTGGCACTGCCGATGCCAGTGCTCGCGGGCACGAGTCCGTCGTAGACCGCGCGTGACCGGAAGAACGCATCGCGAGCGCGGTTGAACGGATCGTACCAGTCGAGAATGCGGTCCATGTAGAGCCACGTGCGCGCCACGTTGGCAAAGGTCATGCCTGCATCTGAGAGCGCGTCTTCAATGCCCTCGAAGACTGCAGTCGTCTGCGCCTCACGCGACGCGGCCAGGTCAGGCGGCAGCACACCGGTGAGCAGACAATACTCGGCAAAATCGTCGTGGTAGGCCACCCCGACCGTGCACCCGTGGCGCCGGATCAGCCGCGGCTCCACGCCGCCCACCACATACCTCTGGTAGACCGGCGGCAATTCGCCGCTGCCGCCGCACAGCCAGAGCTGCGGGACGGACGTTCCTTTTGCGCCGACCTCGGCCTGCTGCAACTGCACGCGGCTGCCCCAGCCGGTCTGAGACACCGCGCGCCCGCGGACCGGCTGCGGCACGCCCTGCTCCGCCGACCACACGCCCATCTCCTGGTGCCGCGTCACGCCACCATGAAAAATTCCCCGCATACGTTTTCCTTTATGCTTAGAGTCCCCCGCACGCCGCCCTTAAAGCGACAGCACAAATTCCGCCAGCGCATCGATCTCCTCGTCATTCAGCTTCTGTGTCGCACCGTGCGCATCCTGCGGATTACACGCCTTCAGAAGCTCCTGCATCGTCAGAGCCCGCCCGTCATACAGATACGGCGCCGTGCGCCACACCTCGACCAGCGTGGGCGTGTCGAATTCGCGCCCCTCTTCATTGCTGACTCCCAGCCCGAGATTAAACTTCTTCAGATTGGTGAAGAGCCGTTCGCCGTGCGGCCCCAGCTTGTCACCTGGATGGCACTCCGCGCAGCCGGCCCGCTTGAACAGTCGCTCGCCCCGCTTCGCCTTGGCTGAAAGCGCACCATGGATGAGATACGGACTCACCTCCGGCGTGAGCGACATCGCGTAGGCATCCAGGCAGAGCGCGTCTTCCTCCGGACGCACAACAAACTGGATGTGCGTAAGTCCCTTGCGGTTGCAGGCCTGAAGATCCGGGCGGATGCCGGTCACCATCGTCGGCGGCGTCAGATGGGTGTAGATCATGTTTTTGGTCTGCTTGGGGTTGCCGATGCCGTCGTTCATCAGATCCCAGTTGAGCGCGTCCGCACGGCCGTCGGGGTGGCAGCTCGCGCAGCTCTGCCAGTGCTGGAAACACATCGCGCCGTCGTTCCACAGCATCTCGCCGCGCCGCACGCGATCCTTGCCGAGATCGACCGGCGCACCCAGCGCGACAGCCAACGGCGTCGCGGCCGCGTCGCCCAACGTCAAGGTCGCCAGCGCATCGGCGAAATAGAGCGCCGCGTAAACGGTGCCGCCAGCCACCGCCACGCCACGGGGCCCGTCACCGTCCAGTTTCACGCGGCGGCGCACGGTGACGAGAAACGAGAGGTCGTTCGGCACATCCGCCGCAGACTTCGTTACCTCGGTGACCTTTTCATTGCGCGCCGCCTTCTCCAGCCGCGCATGGAATTCAGCGCGGTCGATCACGCTCAGCTCGCGTGTGCCGGCGTGCGCCACCACCACGTGCTTGCCGTCCGGAGAGACCGCCACCCCCCAAGGATTGGCCGCACCGAGATCCACATCATCCAGGAGTGCCGTGTTGACATACGCGCCCGTCTCGCCGTTAAAAACGCTGAGCCCCGCCGTGTTCATCCAGCCGCGCTCAAGCTGGGTCGTCGGAAGCTGATAGCGTCCGAAGGTGTGGGTGACATAGACATATTTGCCGTCCGGCGACGCGCCGACGCCGCGTACGCCGGTCGAGCCGTTAGGCAGCAGCACATGCTGAACGGCGTGACCGGCCGAGGTGTCGATCACGCTGACCGACGCCGCGACGACCGCGTCGGTGGCGCGGCAGGCCGGCAGCAGGTTCGCCACAAACAGCAGGCGGCCGCCGGCGCCGAGCGCCGCCGCAAACGGCTCGCGCAGCACCGGCACCGTCGCCTTGACGTTCAGCGTTCGGGCATCGAACACCCGGACACAGGCGTCGAAACGGCAGAGCACGTAGAGCGTGGCGCCATCCGGGCTCACCACCGGCGCAAGCGGCGTGTGACCCGCCGCCGCCTGCACGGCCGGCGTGCCGTCCGCCGCGAACTTCTGCACGAAGCCCTCGGCACCGCCGCCGGTCACGAAAACCGTTCCGTCCGGAGCCACGGCGACTCCGCTCGGGTCCGCTGGCCCCGCCGTCGCGCCGCCGCCGAACAGGGAGGACCAAAACCCGCGCGGGCGCTCCGTCTCGTTCTTGAGCAGCCACTCGCCCGCGACCTTGGCCCGTCCGAGGTCTATCACCAGCAGGCGGCCGCCGGTCGCCGACGTCACATAGGCCCGCTTGCCGTCCGGCGCAACGGCCAGACACTCGGGAGAGACATACGAAGCCGCCTCCGCATACACCGCGAATCCCGCTAAAACACCCGCCACTACTCGCTTCATCCTGTCTCCTCGTGCGCCGACGGCTCATCCCCTCCGGCCGCTCGCATTCGTTCCCCGTTTCTGGCGTGCGCCCGTCGGCTGGTGCCGGGGCGCGCGTCCGCCTAAACCTCCCGCCCGACCGCCTGGGCGATCGCCCGCAGTTCTTTGACCAAGTTGTAAAACATCTCCGGCGTCTCGCTCTGGTCGCCGTCGCACAGTGCGCGGTCCGGGCAGGCGTGCACTTCCATCATCACGCCGTCCGCACCGCAGGCCACCGCCGCGCGCGACATGGCCGGCACCAGCGACGCCTTGCCCGTGCCGTGGCTCGGGTCCACGATGACCGGCAGCCAGGTGCGCTCTTTCAGCAGCGGCACGGCGCTCAGATCGAGCGTGAAACGCGTCGCGGTCTCGAACGTGCGGATACCGCGCTCGCAGAGCACCACCCGCCGCTCGCCCGCGCTCAAGACATACTCCGCCGCATACAGATACTCTTGGATCGTAGCGCTCATGCCGCGCTTGAGCAGCACCGGCTTGCCGCAGGCCCCGGCATCGCGCAGCAGGATCGAATTGTGCATGTTGCGCGACCCGATCTGCAGCATGTCCGCCACTGCCGAGACGATCGGAAGCTGCGCGGATTCCAAGACTTCGGTGACCACCGGCAGTCCGGTGCGCGCACGCGCCTCCGCCAGAATCTCGAGGCCTTCCTCGCACAGGCCTTGAAAGGCGTAAGGCGAGGAGCGCGGCTTGAAGGCTCCTCCGCGCAGCATGGATGCCCCCGCCTCCTTGACGGCACAGGCGATCTCAATCATCTGTGCCCGACTTTCCACCGTACAGGGGCCGGCGATCAGCACCAGCCGTCGACCGCCAAAGACGACATCGCCCACCGACACGGTTCCAGCCCCGGCCCCCACAGTATCTTTGTCGACTATCATGGCATGCTACCACCCGCTGACGCGCCGGCGTCCGGTGCCGTTCCTTCATCCCCCGAACGCACCATCAAGGAACACCTTTGCTCATTGCGGATCAGTATACCGCAACACCGGTTATCCGTGCAAGCGCGGATGGGGCACATGGCAGTTCTGTTGGGGAGAAGTCGGCACCAACGGTACTGCCACGTGCCCCCTGCCTCAGATGCCGTGCGCATCGCTTGCAAATCAACCGTTCATGCGGCACAATAGGAGGCATGAAACGGGTAGACAATGGACGGAGGCGTACCGCACCTCCGCAAGAGGGATTTCCCCGGCCGGTTGCCAGCGCCAGTGCCCGAAAATCTTGAGGGAGGTGATTCGTGATGCGCGATAAAAAGGTGATCGGGTTCGGGATGGCAGCGGTTGTGTTGGCCGTTGCTGTTATTGTGGCCATACGCGTGAACAAGGCGGGGCCGGAGGTCGCCGTTCCGGAACAGCCTGCCGCCAAACCGTTCAAGGCGGTTGCGCAGGTGCCCTCGGCAGGCCTGAAGTCTGCGCCGACGCGGGTGTTGCCGCATCAGCAACAGTCGGGAGACCGCACAGCGCGCCGGCGTGCTGGCCAGAACGCAACGGTGTCCGGAGCGGTCGCCCCGGCCTCTCAAACAGGCCAAGCGGAAGAGATGACGGAGGCTCGCCTCAAAGCCGTCGAGGCGTGGGAAGGGTTTGTCGACGTTGTGGCTGAGCGGACCGGCAACCCGACGGCCGATCAGGCCCTCGCGTTCAAGCGCGAGTTTGCCAAGCTTGACAAGGTGGACCAGATGGACGGCATTCAGACCGCTTTGAATTTGTTGCCGGAAGAACAGTTCCCGGTCCTGTATCCGATTCTCTTTGACAAAACCATCGATCCGGACATTCTCGATGAGATTTTTTCTGATGGGCTGAATCACGAAGAGGACATCAAGGTGCCGATGATGAAGGAGATCTATAAAGACAAAGAGCACCCGATGTATGTCGAGGCCGCGCGCATCTTAGACGCGACTGGCGAGCTGGACGAGGAGAGCGGGGCCGCGGAGGACGAGTGACGCGCCGTCCGTGCTTCCCTGCTTAGCCGGCGGCGCCCGCGCGTGCGCCGACCCATTCCAGTTCGCGCACTAGACTGTCGGTCACAGTAGGGGTGCGCAGGTCGGGCGGCAGGACGTCAAAGGTGTAGGTCTCGACCTCAAACGGGATGCGGCTGATCCGCGCGCGGTCAAAAAAAGCGGGCGAGAGATCGTTGTGCGTCGAAGCCAGCACACCGTCGCCTTCGTAAAACAGAGGCACGTGAAAATGCGTGCGCACTTCGCAGCCGGCCTGCCCGCGCACGGCGTCCAGCGTGGCCTCGGTCAGGTCGGGATACGACGAGACTTGTCCTCGCGGCAGGAGGAGCTTGGTCTGGTGAAGATAAACCGGGTCGATGAAAGCATGCAGGTGTCGCAAGGAGTCCTCCGAGACTGTGGCGCGCAGCGCGGCGCTGAGCTGGATGCGCGCGACGCGCAGGCAGGCGCTCTCGAAACGGATCAGCGCGGTCAGCGGATCTTCAAAGGCCACCGCGAAATGGCAGGTGTCCAGACAGAGGCCGATACGGCGGCGCAGCAGCGCCTCGGCCTCGCCGCGCGAGCGGCGGCCGTTGCCGCTGAGCCAGCGGATCCCCTGGTGCAGCAGTTCGTCTTCGAACCACCGGATGACGTCGTCCGTGGTTTCCAGCAGGCAGTCGGGTTCGGGTTCCAGCGCGAGAACGATGTCGCGGCCTTTGCGAACGGAAAGGTCGTCGAGGAACTCCGCCATGACGGCGAGCTGCCGCACGCACACCGTCATCCGCTGGTCTTCGATCTCTTCCCTCCTCCCTCTTCCTTCCTCCTTCCTCCCTTTTTCCTCCTCTCTCCTCCTCTTATAGCCGAGCGGCACCGTCGAGATATTGCCGGTCGCCCCATCGGGCAGGAGGGCGGCGAGAAGCTCGGCGAGACGGCCTGTGTAGGCGAGTCGCTCGGGGGTTGACCAGTCCGGCGAGTAAACGGCGGTCTTCACGGCGGTCCCGTGAAAGGTTCCGTAAGGGAAGCCATTGATACAGGAAACAGTCAGGTCATTCCTGGAGAGCAATTCCGCGAAGTCATTCAACACTTTGGGAGAAGCGTGCAACTCATGGGCCGCAACAGCGGAAAGTCGCAGCCCGAGCGGATACGCGCTGGCCGGGGAGACACGCGCCTTGACTGCTGCCGCATGCGTCGTGACGGCATCGCGAACTGCGGCGAGGCTCTCTCCGGGGTGAATGTTCAGGCAATAAGGAATCGCTTGCATGATGTGACAGTGTAGCATAACGGCCCGTTAAAGCGCTTGTCCCGATTGCGGGGGCTGATCTGCAGTGGCAAGCGTGCAGATGGACACAGATACAGATGGCGGTGTGAACGCCGCCCACAGAACTGCGGACAGTACTGTGTACTCCGTTAGCGGGGCGATTCAAGAAATTCCGCGTGTCATGCCGGCGAGTGTGGTATGGTACGCCATCTGACTATCCGCGCAGAGAGAGGTGCGACCATGCCTGATTATGTGATACCGAACTTATTGAATGCCGGACGCGTGCTCAAACTGCTGGCTTCGGAGCCGGAGCTGACTGCCCTGCAGATCAGCCGCGCGCTGGGGATTCCGCGCACCACCGTGATCCGCATCGTCAATTCGCTGGTCAGAGAAGGGCTGCTGGAAAGCGACGAGCGCCACCTCTATGCGTTGGGGCCGGCGCTGATTTACCTCGGCATGCGCGCCATGGCCGGCGTGGATCTCACCGGCCTCGCCAAGCCGCTGCTCAAACAACTCGCCGATCAGACCGGCGAGACGGCGCATCTCGCCATGCTCTCGGATGAAAAATCGCTGCTGATGGAGGTGTGCCAGAGCCCGCTGCCGATCCGGGCCGGGGCGCCCGCCGGTACGCTCGCGGACCTGCACTGTTCGGCAACCGGCAAGGTTTTCCTGGCCTGGAATTTCCGCGACCGCCTGGACGACTATTTCCGCCGGACGATGCCGCGGCCGCGCACCGGCCGGACGATCGTGACCGCCGAGCGGATGGCGAAGGAGATCGCGCTGATCCTCAAGCGCGGCTACGCGGTGGATGAAGAGGAGTTTTTCGACGGCATCCGGTGCGCTGCGGTGCCGGTCTTCAACAGCCGGGGCCATGTCACAATCGCGCTGGGCATCACCGGCGTCACGCAGCGCTTGACGCGCGGCCGCGTCGCGGAGTGCGCGGCCCGGCTCAAGGCGGCGGCTGTGATCCTTTCGGAAGCGCTCGGACACAGGCCGTCGGCCTGATCACCGCGCCAGCCAGCCGCCGTCAACCGCCAGGGTGTGGCCGTTCATGTAGTCCGAGGCCGGCGAGGCTAGAAAGACCACGGCGGACATCAAATCCTCCGGCGTGCCCCAGCGCCCGGCCGGAATGCGGTTGAGGATCGCTTCGTTGCGCGCCGGATTCTCGCGGATCGGCCGCGTGTTTTCGGTCGCGATATAACCCGGCGCGATCGCGTTGGTGCAGATGCCGTGCGCCGCCAGCTCATTGGCCATCAGCATGGTCAGGCTCTTAATGCCGCCCTTGGAGGCCGCGTAGCCGGGCACCAGGATGCCGCCCTGGAACGAAAGCATCGAGGCGATGTTGATGATCTTGCCGCCGCGTCCCTGCGCGATCATCTGCCGCGCCGCCGCCTGGCTGAGAAAGAAGGGGGTGCTCAGGTTGACGCTGAGCACGTCGTTCCAGTTCTTGGCGCTGTGCTCGGTGAAGGGCTCGCGCCGGATGATACCCGCGTTGTTCACCAGGATGTCGACGCCGCCGAGCTGTTTCACGACTTCAGCGATGATCGCGGGCGCGGCCGTTTCACCGTTGCTGAGGTCTGCGGTGACGGCGCACACCTTGCGGCCGAGCGCCTCGATTTTCGCGGCGGTCTCATCCATCGGGATCACGTCGACCAGCGCGACATCCGCGCCGGCCTCGGCCAGCGCGACGGCATAGGCTTGGCCGATGCCCCGGCCGCTGCCGGTGACCACGGCGACTTTTCCATCCAGCTTGAAGAGATCGAGAATCATACGGGCCCCTTGGGGAGTTAGGAGTTAGAATTTAGGAGTTAGGAATTAGGAGTTAGGAATTAGGAGTTGGGACGTCATCACTTGACGGTGACGGTGAGCGGCGCGCGGAGGGACGCCGCGAAGGCGGACACGTGCGCGGTCCAAGAGTCGGCGCTCACGAAATCGCCGGCCCCGCTCCAGGCCGCGCCCGCGTACCAGACGAGGGGTTTGTCTGCGGCAGGCGTGCGCAACAGATAGAGGTTGTCGAGGGGATCGGTCGCCAGCGTGCCTTTGTCAGGTATCACGAGGGCGGTCTCGAGCGAACCGTGCTTGGGGTGCGCCGGCTCAAAGTTGGCCAGCCAGCCTTGATCCGGCTGTGCGGCGAGCGCGCCGTTGTGCTGGCGCCCGGCCGAGATGTCGAGCCCCGGGCCGGCCTGCAGCGCGGCGCTGCCGGTGACGGACAGCCGGCTTTCGATGCGCGTGAAGTGCGAGCCGGCATCGAGGCTCACGCGGCGCGTCTCGCGCACCGAAACGCCCTCGCCGCATGCCCACGGCGCGTAGGTGAGTTCAAACACAGTGCGCACGGGGCCGGTCGCGAGCGTCTTGTGCGTGACCCAGTTCCCGCTGGCATGCCAGGTGCCGCCGTTGAAGATGCCCAGCCCGCCGCAGCCGCGGCCGGGGCCGACCTTGTAATAGTCAAGCCCTTCACCGCGGTCGTCGTGATACTTGCCCGACGCATACCAATCATTGATCACGGGCCGGCGTGTTTTTTTGCACCAGACATCGATGCCGCTGGAGACCAGCCCCTCGCCGGCGGGCGCGGGTTCGGAGACCTTGGGGCCGTACAGGCGGAAGGCCATGCGGTCGTTCTCCCAGGCGGCGTCGTCCATGCGCTCGGGCACGTGACGGCTGAAGCAGGTGGCCTCTACGGGCGCCGCCGGCAACGTGTCGCTCTCCAGCACCCAGAACGTACGGCTTTGATGGGCCAGGGCATAGGTCTTGAAGAGCAACTGGTCCGGCGTGCCGTCGCCGTCGCTGTCGAAGAGCTGGTGGGGCAGCACCGCGCTGTTGCGCACGTCGAAGACGCGCACCTTGGCGGCCTGCATGCCGAGCCGGGCCCAGTCGAGCGTGACCGTCTCCGCGCTGCGATAGAGCGCGAGCGGGTTAACGATCTCGACCGCTTTGCGGGCGGGATGCGCGTCGGCTACGATCAGCTTGCGCAGCTCCATGGCGGCGCACAGGTAGGCACCGACAGCATACACTTCGTGGTCGTCCGCCGTGTAGGAGGCCACCGGGCGGTCGCCGATCGGCTGCACCCAGCCGAGGCGGCCTTCGGAGTTGATGTTGCGGCAGATGGCTTTCCACGCCTTCTGGACGCAGGGCAGGTAGTCGGCGCGGTCAAGCACGCCGTTGTTGATGCCCCACAGCAGCCCGTACGTGAAAAACGACGTGCCGCTCATCTCCTGCATGTCGGGGTCATCCAGATCGCGCAGGCTGGGCCGCCACGCGCCGTCTGCATGCTGGGCCTTCTTGATGGACGCGGCCATTTCCTTGTAGAGCGCGAGATAGAAAGCACGCGACGGCCGGTCCGCGGGCAGATCGCGCAGGATGATCGGCAACGAGCCGAAAACCCAGCCGTTGCCGCGGCACCAGTAGACGTGGCGGCCGTTTTTGGTCTGCTTGTCAAAATACCGGGAATCCCGGAAGAAGAAGTGGTCGTCCTTGCTGTAGAGGTAGTCGGTGGTGGCCTTGTACTCCCGGTCCATGAAGTCGAGATAACGGGCGTCGCCCGTCAGACCGTATATTTTGACGAGGACGGTCGGCGACATGAAAAGCGCGTCGCACCAGCTCCAGCGCTTCTGGTTGTCCTTCTTGGTGAAGTCGAGCGGGCCTTTGTGCGGGTTGGCGAGGATGTAGTCGTACGTCAGCTTAAGCCCTGCGGCATACGTCGGGTTGTTATCGAACGCCGCGACTTCCAGCCAGCTCTGCCCGATGCAGTGGTCGTCGGCGTGGTAGGTTCGCGTGAGCGGTTTCCAGGCACTTTTACGGCCGAGGTCGCGGATCTGGTCCAGATACGGCAGTGCCGGATCAGAGAGGCCGAGCGCGGCGATACCCGCGTAAAACGCGCCGTATGTCCAATCCAGTTGGCTGTGGCGTTTCGGGTGGGCGGTCATCCAGTCCGCCACGAGCCGCGCGTTGGCGTTCACGGTTTCCAGCGTCCAGGCGTCGGAAACCCCGCCTTGAGATTGCGCATGCAGCGAGAGGCCTGCGCAAAGAACAGTGAGGAATACCGCGAGTCGATTCAGATTCATGCTGGCTCCTTACGATGCGACGTGTTCAAATCAAGACAGATACAACGAACAATGGAATCCAGTGTACGCGGTTTTCCGGCAGATTCAAGCGCAAAGCTTTTTTTTGCATCGTTCATATGTGGACATCGGGAGATGCAGTGAACCCCTCGTCCATAACTTGAGCGTTGAAAGTTTTCCTCTCGAGCATTCGCGACGCAGCCGCGCGGCGGGCTTATCTCCTTTCTCCTTTTTCATTCCTCCTTTCTCCTGCCCCAGCCGTCCACCGATTAGGGGTGACGTTGAAAAAAAGGTTGCGTCTCCGGCGGCCTTCTGTGTTTAATGGTGACGCTGTTGTTCAAACAGGCGTGTTCATATTTGAACAATCCGTTTGCGTCGGTGGTAAGCATGTGTATCAGGTGGTCTTGATGAACGTCAGAAAGGGCATGCAGATGAAACGGTCAC
>ENA-UOXR01002191-UOXR01002191.1-bioreactor-metagenome-genome-assembly--contig:-NODE-2191-length-18583-cov-23.239691_pt1 | contig 18583 bp, 10 predicted proteins | sample MGYA00238164_ERZ764825 | MGnify/ENA primary metagenome ERZ764825 (study PRJEB28920, sample SAMN05720171) | bioreactor metagenome | isolation source: Anaerobic biogas reactor | place: USA:Washington...
CGGCAACGTCACGTGGGTTCGAATCCCACACCCTCCGCCAAAGGCTTCTGAGAGCTGCAGCTCTCAGAAGCCTTTTTATATTCACTTCTCCTTTCTGACAGCAACGCAGATACACAGTCTGCGAGAGCTTAAAGGCAGCTGAATGATTAAGAAAACGGGCTTTTGTTTGGACCATGGCGGTCTATCGGAAAGCCCATTTCATGAAAAATTATAAAATACACTTGACTCTACCCTTACTGGAACGCTTATACTCATATCAGAACATGTTCTTATACCGGTTTGGCGGTGATTTTTATGCTTACCATTGGAGAATTCTCCCGCTTAAGCAGAGTTTCTGCAAAAACGCTACGCTACTACGACCAGATAGGCCTTCTGAAGCCGGGATACGTCAGTCAGGAGTCCGGCTACAGGTATTACGAGGTCTCACAACTCCGCGACATGCTGCTTATATCACGGCTTAAGCAGTATCAGTTTTCACTGCCCGAAATCGCTGCAGTCCTTGCAAAAAAGGACAACAACTATCTGGCCGGGCTGATCAATGACAAAAAGAATCAACTTATATCTCAGATTGTTTATCAGCAGCACATCCTGCTTCAGATGGAGCAGGACATTAAAAAAATTGAAAGGTGCGAGAACATCATGCAGTCAAACTATTTAATCAAAACCGTCGAGTTTCAGCCCAGAAATATTTTTTCGCTAAGGCAGAAGATGGGTATACAGGAATTCGACAGAGCTTTCGGTGAATTGTGCGGACGGATGGAAAAATGCCATATCAGACCGTTCGGACCATTTTTATCCGTCTACTACGATGAGGAATTCAACCACGAATGTACGGACATAGAAGTCGGCGTGATCGTTTCCGAGGAAAATGGCGATAATATCCGGAAGCTTGATCCGGGGCTTTGCTGCTTTACCACTCATATCGGGCCCTACGATGATTTCACTTCATGCTATACGGCATTGGTCGAGTGGATTGAGCGCGAGGGCCACACAATTTCGGGGCCTCCCATTGAACTTTATATTAAAGGCGAGGAGGACGACATTGATCCGAACGAGTATGTAACCGAGGTCTACTTCCCTATTAAAAGGTGATCATCAGCGGAGAAGCGGCAGAGCAGTCAAATCACTCTGCCGCTTCTCCACTTATGAGAAATTTATTAATTATTGTCTATTCCGCTCACCACTGTTGTTCCATCGCTTCTTCTTTCTGAGGAAAGATAAAAGGCAATATCCGCATATGAGCTGGGAATATTCGAAAACAATCCGCCGGGACTAAATAGTCTCCCTCTTTTCGGAAATTGCAGATTCCATAAAGGCAATGAATTTTTGCCTGATTCCCTCTTCCTCCGCAAAAAACGCATTGAGGGCACCGATTGCATCAACCGTGGAGGAACTAAGCGCATGCTCAATCAGCTCTGTCTCCTCAAGCGGATCTGAGTTCCCGACAAGTTTCAAAAAAGCCTCTACCGTTTCATGCCTTTTCAGAAGATACTCCCCAAACTCATGTCCGGTTTCGGTTAGCTGTATTATTTCGTAACGGTCATATTTTAGATATCCAAGGTCTGCCAGCTTGGATATCATCTTCGAAGCGGACGACGGCTTAACATGAAGAAGCTCGGAGAGCTGTCCAATACGGGCGTAATTGTGCTCCGCACAAAGCCGGAACACCATCTCAAGATAGTCCTCCATAGCAGGGGTAATTTGTCCTTTCTTTTTATTGGCGAGCTGATATCCCCGGACAGTTCTGAAGTCAGAATTTGTATTGCTGTTCATAGAATCAAACCCTTAAATTATTTTCGGATCAGTCCAGTATATTCGTAACAAATCCGTTTAGAAATCGTATATTAGCGTAGGGAAAGATTTCTTCCCTACGCTTATTGTCTTTTGGAGGATTCATTTATGAGCACCACTCAGATTTCACTCAATAAACTGCCAATCGGCAGAAAAGCAAATGTATCTGGCCTGACCTCCGACGGCGCTACCAGGAGGCGAATGCTGGACCTGGGAGTCATTGACGGAACCGAAATAGTGCCTCTGTATAAGAGCCCGTCCGGAAATCCAGTGGCTTATCTCATACGGGGAGCAGTAATTGCACTGCGGTCTGATGTCTCAGAAAAGATTATGGTTTCATTGGCTTAAAATAGAGCGGAGCGGTACAAATTCCAGCTTTGCCCAAACGGCATACGCAGACAATGGCTCGTTTTCTCCGCTCCGTTATTTTTATTTTCCAGGAGGATTCATATATGGGGTTAACAAACACATCGACAGGAGCGGGAGTTCTGAGCAACTGTGGTCTACATATTGAAAAAGAGACACAGGACGACAAGATCGTGGCACTGGCCGGAAATCCAAACGTCGGCAAAAGCACCGTTTTTAACGGGCTCACAGGACTTAAACAGCACACCGGAAACTGGCCCGGAAAAACAGTCGTGAACGCACAGGGAAAGTATCGGCATAGAGGTACCAATTTTATCATGGTGGATATTCCTGGCACCTATTCTCTAATGGCGAACTCAACTGAGGAGGAAATTGCCCGAGACTTCATATGTTTCGGCGGAGCCGACACCGTGGTGGTCGTGGCCGACGCCACATGCCTGGAGCGCAATTTAAATCTGGTAATACAGACCATGGAAATCACCGGCCGCGTCGTGCTGTGCGTGAATCTTATGGATGAGGCAAAGAAGAAAAAAATCAGCATTGATCTGAGAGCACTTTCCTCCCGGCTGGGTATCCCCGTGGTCGGAACCAGTGCGAGATCCGGCAAGGGTCTCAGCGACCTGATGGATGAGGTCAAAGAACTTGCGGATTATACAACAAAACCGGATCCGCTGAAAATATGCTACGGTGAGGAAATCGAAGCTGCCATCGCCCTGCTCGAGCCCGCCGTTGAGGATGTTCTGCAGCAGCGCGTCAGCAGCCGCTGGGTGGCTTTGAAGCTGCTCGATGGGGACGGCAGCTTGCTGCGTTCCCTGAAAAGCTATCTCGGCTTTGACCTCATGCAAAATGAAAAAATCTCTCAAAAGGTAGCGGATGCAAGGTCTCTGCTTGAGGGTGCGGGAATTCCTATTGGCCAGCTCAGAGATCGGGTCGTAACAAAAATAGTTAAGACATGCGAGAACATAAGCCGTGAAACGGTCACGTTTGGAAAAAAGGAATATGCCGCTCGTGACCGGAAAATCGATAAAATCCTGACCTCCAAGCTCACCGGTATACCCATCATGATTGCGCTGCTGTTCGGCATCTTTTGGATTACAATTTCCGGCGCGAATGTCCCATCCAACCTGCTCGCCACCGGATTATTCTCTCTGGAAGAACATCTGACCAATTTTCTTTCGTGGTTATCCGCACCGGATTGGCTGAGAGGAATAGTCGTGGACGGGATATTCAGGACGCTGGCCTGGGTGATCTCCGTTATGCTTCCGCCTATGGCAATCTTTTTTCCGCTGTTTACACTTTTGGAGGATTTGGGTTACCTGCCGCGCGTAGCGTTCAATCTCGACAACTTTTTCCGCAAAGCTTGCGCGCACGGAAAACAGGCGCTCACTATGTGCATGGGCTTCGGGTGCAATGCCTGCGGCGTGATCGGATGCCGTATCATCGACTCGCCGAGGGAGCGTCTGATTGCGATTCTCACGAACAACTTTGTGCCATGCAACGGAAGATTCCCCACACTTATTGCCATTATCACCATGTTTTTCGCCGGGACTGCCGGCGGGGCGTTTAAGTCCGTCATATCCACATTGATGCTGACCGGGGTAATTGTGATCGGTGTCGTCTTGACGCTTTTTATTTCAAGGCTGCTCTCCAAAACTATTCTGAGAGGAATGCCCTCGTCATTTAATCTGGAGCTCCCGCCTTATCGCCGTCCTCAGGTCGGAAAGGTTATAATACGCTCAATTCTGGACCGAACGCTTTTTGTACTCGGCAGAGCGGTTGTAGTTGCCGCCCCCGCCGGACTTGTTATCTGGATACTGGCAAATACTCACAGCGGTAATCTGAGCCTGCTCGCCCATTGCGCCGGATTTCTTGACCCATTTGCAAAGTTCATAGGATTGGACGGATTTATCCTGACGGCCTTTATTCTGGGCTTCCCGGCAAATGAGATCGTGGTGCCTATCATTATTATGAGCTACATGGCAAGCGGAACGCTGACCGATTTGGAGAGCCTGTCGGAGCTGCGCACACTGTTTGTAAGCCACGGCTGGACTTGGTTGACGGCAGTATGCACCATGCTTTTCTCGCTTATGCACTGGCCATGCGGGACCACATGCCTGACTATAAAAAAAGAAACGCAAAGTCTCAAATGGACGCTCGTTTCCTTTGTGATTCCAACTGTAACCGGAATTATCGTATGTATGATCGTCGCCAATGCAGTCCGCCTGCTTGGGCTTGCATAAGCGGCGGCACGATTTTATTGAACTTTAAAGCTTAAAACAAATAAGGCTTGAGGCATAAAATATCAACATACTCTTTGACAGAATTTTTGTGTCCATGTTATTATAGTACCATTAATTTACTATTCAGAAAGGATAAGTTTCCGATGAAAACATCTGTAGTTGGGTACCCAAGAGTGGGAGCATTTAGAGAATTAAAGCTTGCATCCGAAAAGTATTTTCGAAGTGATATAACAGAAGTCAAATTAGAGGAAGTCGCGAGAGCGCTGCGTACAGAGCACTGGAAAAGCCAGCGCGAGTATGGTATTGACTTTATCCCGTCAAACGACTTTTCTTTTTATGACAATATGCTTGACACCGCTTGCTTGCTTAACATCATTCCTCAAAGATATAAAGAATTGAACATGTCTCCGTTGGAGACCTACTTTGCAATGGCAAGAGGCTATCAGGGAGAACGCGGCGATGTTAAAGCTCTGGCAATGAAAAAGTGGTTCAATACCAACTATCATTATATGGTCCCGGAAGTTGACGATGCAACTGAAATTGCGCTGACCGGCTCAAAGCCGTTTGATGAATTCATTGAAGCAGAAGAGCTTGGGATCGTCACAAAGCCTGTCGTCATCGGAGCGTTTACGCTTCTGAAGCTGCTGCGTTTTACCGGCAGCAGGGATATTCCTGACTTCACATCCGCTGTCGCAAAAGCATACGCCGACATCCTCGCAAAATTCAGTGAGCTGGGTGCGGAGTGGGTGCAGTTTGACGAGCCTTATCTCGTTAAGGATCTGACATCCGACGATATAGTGCTTTTTGAAATGCTGTACAGCAAAATCCTGACGGGAAAAGGAAATACCAAAGTACTTCTGCAGACATATTTCGGAGATATTCGTGACTGCTATGGTACCGTAACGGCACTCGGTTTTGACGGCATAGGGCTTGATTTTGTCGAGGGCAAAAAGACGCTTGAGCTGATAAAAGCAAACGGTTTTCCCGACAGCAAGGTGCTTTTCGCCGGCGTTGTAAACGGCAAGAACGTCTGGCGCAACAACTATACAGTTACTCTCTCCATTATTGAGGAATTACATAGGCATTGCAGTTCGCTTGTTCTGAACAGCTCCTGCTCTCTGCTTCACGTCCCGTATACATTGGCTAATGAAACAAAGCTCTCAGAGCGGCAGAAAAAGCATTTATCCTTTGCAATTGAAAAGCTCTCCGAGCTGTCGGATATAAAGGAGATAATTGAGGGCGGGAATTACTATAGAAACCCGAAATGTATCCTGAACGCTGAGCTCTTTTCGGAAGATAGAGCTTGCTCGAACGCTTCCATACAGGCAAAAACGGCGTCGCTCTCAAATTCAGATTTTATAAGGCTGCCCCCGTTTGCTGAGCGCGAAAAAATACAAAAAAAGGTCTTTGGCCTTCCGCTCTTGCCTACAACAACTATCGGCTCCTTCCCTCAGACAGCCGACGTTAAGGTAAACCGCACCGCTTTCAGAAAAAAAGATATTTCAGAGATAGAATATAAGGAGTTTAACAAAAAGAAGATTGCCGAGTGTATTGCGCTGCAGGAGCAAATAGGGCTGGATGTGCTTGTCCACGGTGAATTCGAACGCAGCGATATGGTGGAGTACTTCGGCGAATGTCTGAATGGATTCATTTTCACCGAGAAAGCGTGGGTCCAGTCATACGGCACCCGCTGTGTCAAGCCGCCGGTGATTTGGGGAGATATCTCGAGAGAAAAACCTATGACTGTGGAATGGTCGGTGTATGCGCAGAGTCTTACGAGTAAGCCGGTAAAAGGAATGCTGACGGGTCCTGTCACCATCCTAAACTGGTCGTTCCCGCGCGAGGATATTTCTCTGTGTGAATGCGCTTTTCAGATTGCGCTTAGCATACGCGAAGAGGTGCTTGATCTCGAAGCGAACGGTATCAAAATCATTCAGATTGACGAGGCTGCACTGCGTGAAAAGCTCCCGTTGCGAAAATCAGACTGGGAAAGCGATTATCTCAGCTGGGCAATTCCAGCTTTCAGGTTTGTACACAGCGGAGTAAGACCCGAGACGCAGATTCATACACATATGTGCTACAGCGAATTTACCGATATCATCACTGCAATTGACGATATGGACGCGGATGTCATCACCTTTGAGGCATCTCGTTCTGATCTGACCCTTCTCGACACGCTCAAGGAAACCAATTTCAGAACCGAGGTCGGCCCCGGAGTCTACGATATTCATTCGCCGAGGGTGCCTTCCGTTGAGGAAATTAAGACGGAGCTTTACAAAATGCTTAAAAAGCTTCCCGCCGATAAGCTCTGGGTTAATCCGGACTGCGGACTAAAAACGAGAGCCAACGAAGAAACAAATTCAAGCCTTGAAAACATGGTGGAGGCGGCAAAGCAGGTCAGATGTGGAAACGGTTGAAATCTCAATATAAGGTGATATATTACAGTAAAACCGACTAAAACAGGCACAGTTACCGGTATAAATAATTATTCTGGCATATTGTACAAGCATCATAACAATTTTTATTTCCGTATTTTAATAAAAGATTCCGGCGCTGGAATACAGCGCCGGAATCTTTTATAAGTTGTAATTCAGGTTTAAAGAGCGTTTGTTCTGCCAACAAGTACGCTAAGGTCTACAAAGTCCTCAGCACTGTCTTCGACAGTCTCGTCTGTCTCGGTATCGAACGCGCGGTAGACATTCAATCCGCTGCCCGCGGGAATGAGCTTGCCGATAATGACGTTTTCCTTCAGTCCGATAAGGTGGTCCACCTTGCCCTTGATGGCCGCATCGGTGAGGACCTTTGTCGTCTCCTGGAAGGATGCCGCCGACAGAAAGCTCTCCGTGGCCAGCGACGCCTTGGTTATGCCCATCAAGGTCTGGGTGCATGTGGCAGGTCTGAGGTCCTGCTCGCCAGCCTCAATACGCTTTTTGACCTCTGTGTTGGCATCCTTAAATTCGTTCCAGTCAACAGTGGAGCCGGTGAGCATATCTGTGCTGCCCGAATCCTCAATGCGGACCTTGCGCATCATTTGACGGACAATAACCTCGATATGCTTATCGTTGATGTCAACGCCCTGAACACGGTACACCTTCTGGACTTCCTGAATGATATACTCCTGGCACTCGTTGACGCCGAGTATACGAAGAACGTCATGGGGATTGTAAGCTCCGCTGGTGAGAGGCTGACCTTTCTCGACGGTTTCTCCGGGCTCGACCAGAATACCCGCAGATAACGGTACCGTGAAGTCCACAGTCTCTCCCGTCTCCTGGTTTGTGACAAAGATATCGCACATTGCGTTCTTTCTTGCATCCTCGATGGTGACCTTTCCGGAGATCTCGGACAGTACAGCCATTTTCTTGGGCTTGCGTGCCTCGAAAAGCTCTTCGACACGGGGTAGGCCCTGCGTTATATCGTCACCTGCTACGCCGCCGGTATGGAAGGTACGCATTGTAAGCTGCGTGCCCGGTTCACCGATGGACTGTGCTGCAATAACTCCGACTGCTTCTCCCTCATTAACAGGACCGCCGGTGGCAAGGTTCAGCCCATAGCACTTCGCGCATACGCCGCTCTGCGCATCGCAGGTCATAACGCTTCTTATGACGACCTCGCTGATGCCGTGTCCCTCAAGTATCCTTGCATCGTCGCGCATAAGCATATGGTCGGTAGTAAACAAAACCTCACCTGTCTTGGGGTCTGTTATATTATCAAGCGGAAACCTGCCGTGGATGCTGTCCCCTAAGGACTGAACTTCCTGTCCCTTGTCAAAAACAGCGCTTGCCTTTATACCGCGGTCTGTGCCGCAGTCGTGCTCGCGAATGATGACATCCTGCGAGACGTCTACCAGACGGCGGGTCAGATAACCGGAGTCCGCTGTACGCAGAGCGGTATCGGCAAGACCCTTTCGCGCACCTCTTGAGGATATGAAATACTCCAGGACGGACAAACCTTCGCGGAAGTTAGCCTTGATTGGTATTTCAATGGTTTTACCTGCGGTGTTAGCCATGAGTCCGCGCATTCCGGCGAGCTGGCGAATCTGGTTCATGGAGCCTCGGGCGCCGGAGTTCGCCATCATATAGATAGGATTGAACTCATTTAGGTTGTTCTGCAGAGCCTTTGTAACGTCCTTTGTCGTCTTTTCCCATTCGGAGACGACAAGACGATAACGCTCCTCGTTAGTGATGAAGCCTCGCTTGTATTGTTTTTCTATACTTACGACCTTCTTCTCAGTGGCCTCGATCAGCTCTTTCTTTTCCTTTGGTACAGTCATGTCCGCTATGGAAATGGTTATGGCGCCCAGAGTCGAGTACTTAAAGCCAAGTGATTTGATGTTGTCCAGAACTTCCGCGGATATGGTAAAGCCGTGCTTTGCGATACACCTGTCTATTATGGCGCCCAGCTGCTTCTTGCCGACCTGATAGTTGACCTCGTAGTCAAACATATGCTCGGGGTCCTTGCGATCTACAAAGCCTAGATCCTGAGGTATAGGTTCGTTGTATATAATGCGTCCCACAGTGGTCTGGATAAGCTTGTTTTTTGGCACACCGTCAATGGTCTTCGTCACCCGTACGCGTATAGGAGAGTGCATCCCTACAGCGCCCTCTTCGTATGCCATAATGGCCTCGTTGGGACAGGAAAAAGCACGTACTCCCTCAAATGACGCCTTTTTAAGATCATGCTCGCCGTCCTTTATACGCTGTGCAACGGAGTCATTTGCTTCTATGATATCCGTGGCAGGAACGACCTCTCCGGCTGTTAGCCCGGTATCTCCCGGCTCTGTTACCCTGAGCATTTCCCCCTCATATTCGCCCATGCGGATGAATGTCAGATAGTATGCGCCGAGAATCATGTCCTGAGTGGGGACAGTGACGGGGTTTCCGTCCTGCGGACGCAGAAGGTTGTTCGCCGAAAGCATTAAAACGCGGGCTTCCGCCTGAGCCTCGGCAGAAAGAGGAACGTGGATAGCCATCTGGTCTCCGTCGAAGTCCGCGTTGTAAGCGGTACAGACCAGTGGGTGCAGCTTCAGCGCCCTTCCCTCAACGAGGATGGGTTCGAAAGCCTGAATGCCCAGGCGGTGGAGCGTAGGCGCTCTGTTGAGCAGAACGGGATGTTCCTTTATAACGACATCCAAAGCGTCCCAAACCTCGGTCTGCTGTTTGTCAACCATCTTTTTGGCGGATTTAATGTTGTTTGCAAGCCCGTCCTCAACCAGCTTCTTCATAACAAAGGGCCGGAACAGCTCTATTGCCATCTCCTTTGGGACACCGCACTGGTAGATCTTTAATTCGGGGCCTACAACTATAACGCTTCGTCCGGAGTAGTCGACGCGCTTGCCCAGCAGGTTCTGGCGGAAGCGGCCCTGCTTGCCCTTCAGCATATCGGACAGAGATTTTAGCGCACGGCTGTTGGCGCCGGTAACCGCCCTTCCGCGGCGGCCGTTGTCTATAAGCGCATCAACGGCCTCCTGAAGCATACGCTTCTCGTTTCGTACGATAATGTCCGGCGCGTTCAGGTCAATAAGTCTTTTCAGACGGTTGTTGCGGTTTATGACACGGCGGTAAAGGTCGTTCAAATCGGATGTGGCAAATCTGCCGCCGTCCAGCTGTACCATGGGTCGCAGCTCGGGCGGAATAACGGGCAGAACATCTATTATCATCCACTCCGGTCTGTTGCCGGAGTGGAGAAAGGCCTCAACGACTTCAAGGCGCTTTACGATCTTCGCCTTCTTCTGACCGGACGCATCCTGAAGCTCAGTGCGAAGCTCGGCAGAGAGCTTTTCACAGTCAATATCGGCAAGGAGCTTCTTAATTGCCTCGGCGCCCATGCCCGCTTGAAAGTCGTCCTCATACTTCTCTCGCATATCGCGGTACTCTTTCTCTGAGAGTATCTGATACTTCTGAAGAGGAGTGTCGCCGGGATCGGTGACAATATAAGAGGCGAAATAGAGGACCTTTTCAAGTATGCGAGGGGTGAGGTCGAGAAGCAGACCCATTCGGGAGGGTATGCCCTTGAAGTACCATATATGGGAGACGGGAGAGGCGAGCTCTATGTGTCCCATGCGCTCGCGACGAACCTTTGACTTCGTGACTTCAACGCCGCAGCGGTCGCATATTTTCCCCTTGTAGCGAATTTTTTTATATTTTCCGCAGTAGCATTCCCAATCCTTTGTTGGTCCGAATATTCTCTCACAGAAGAGGCCGTCGCGCTCGGGCTTGAGGGTGCGGTAGTTGATGGTCTCGGGCTTTTTGACTTCACCGTAGGACCAGTCGTGGATCATCTCGGGGGATGCAATGCCTATCTGTATTGCGTCAAAAGGTGCATAGCTCATATTTTTCCCTCCTCATCCGAAAGTTCAGAGTATTCTTCCTTTTCTTCAGGCGCGGCGTCTTCACTGACATTTTCTATCGTGTATCCCGAGGCCTCGATCTCGCTCTCATCCGGCCTGTAAATGTCGTCGCGGAAATCGGGCGCGAAATCGTCGTCCTCTTCATCCCTCAGCTCTATCTCTTCGCCGTCTTTGTCGAGGACTCTGACGTCCAGGCACAGGGACTGAAGCTCTTTTACAAGGACCTTAAAGGACTCGGGTACGCCGGGCTGAGGAATATTGTGCCCCTTTATAATGCTCTCGTAGGTTCTGACACGTCCGGTGACGTCGTCGGACTTGACAGTCAATATCTCCTGAAGAGTATAGGCCGCGCCGTATGCCTCCAGAGCCCAGACCTCCATCTCTCCAAAGCGCTGACCGCCGAACTGTGCTTTGCCTCCCAAGGGCTGTTGAGTGACAAGGCTGTACGGGCCGGTGCTGCGGGCGTGTATCTTATCGTCTACCAGATGGTGCAGCTTGAGGAAGTAAACATATCCTACTGTGACCGGGTTATCAAAGGGGCGGCCTGTACGTCCGTCGTAGAGTACGCTCTTTCCGTCGGGGTTGAGTCCGGCCAATTTTAGGGTTTCACCTATATCGTCCTCGTTGGCGCCGTCAAAGATCGGGGTTGCGACCTTCCAGCCGAGAGCGTGCGCAGCGTATCCCAGATGGACCTCCAGAACCTGTCCGATATTCATTCGCGAGGGTACGCCCAGAGGGTTCAGAACAATGTCCAGCGGGGTACCGTCCGGCAGATAGGGCATATCCTCCTTGGGCAGTATGCGGGATACGACGCCCTTGTTGCCGTGGCGTCCGGCCATCTTGTCGCCCACGGAGATCTTTCGTTTCTGGGCGATGTATACTCTCACTACTTCATTTACTCCGGGAGACAGCTCGTCGCCCGCCTCACGTGTAAACTGCTTTACATCGACAACAATGCCGCTCTCGCCGTGGGGGACTTTAAGAGAAGTATCGCGGACCTCTCTCGCCTTTTCCCCGAATATGGCGCGCAGCAGCCGCTCCTCGGCGGTGAGGTCGGTCTCACCTTTTGGAGTTACCTTACCGACGAGTATGTCGCCGGAGTGTACCTCAGCGCCTATCATAATGATACCGCGGTCATCCAGATATTTCAGAGCGTCGTCCCCGACGCCGGGAATGTCTCGGGTAATCTCCTCGGGACCCAGCTTTGTGTCGCGTGCGTCACATTCATACTCTTCAATGTGAATTGAGGTGAAAGTGTCGTCCATAACGAGACGCTCGTTCAGAAGGATAGCGTCCTCGTAGTTGTAGCCTTCCCATGTCATAAAGCCGACAAGTATGTTCTTGCCGAGGCTTATTTCACCGTTACTCGTGCCGGGACCATCGGTGATCACCTCACCCTTTTCGACTTTGTCTCCCACGGTCACTATAGGTCTCTGGTTTATACAGGTCCCCTGATTGGAGCGTGCGAACTTGGTCAGCCTGTGATGTCTGGTCTCACCATTTTCGTATTTGATGGTGATGCCGGTACCCGAAACATGCGTAACGGTTCCGTTGTCCTCAGCGCAGATGACTACCTTGGAATCCACTGCGCACCTGTGTTCGATACCAGTGGCAACTATGGGCTGCTCTGTGGTCATAAGGGGAACCGCCTGACGCTGCATGTTTGCGCCCATTAAAGCTCGGTTAGCATCGTCATTTTCAAGAAACGGGATCATGGCGGTAGCTATAGATATCATCATACGCGGAGAAACGTCGATATAGTCGACACGCTCGCGGTCAACTTCAATGATCTCATCGCGGTGGCGGCAGGTAATACGCTTGTTTATAAGATGTCCGTCCTCTTCCATGGGTTCGGTGGCCTGAGCAATGATATAGTTATCCTCAACGTCGGCGGAGAGGTATTCAATATCATCGGAGACAATGCAATCCGTTTCGCCGGTTTCGGGGTTCTCTCTCCTGTCCACCCTGCGGTAAGGAGCGATAAGAAAGCCGTATTCGTTGACACGGGCATAACTAGCCAAATACGAGATAAGTCCGATATTTGGGCCCTCCGGCGTCTCTATTGGGCACATACGGCCGTAGTGGCTGTAGTGGACGTCTCGGACATCAAAGCTGGCACGTTCACGCGACAGGCCTCCTGGTCCCAGGGCGGACATGCGGCGCTTGTGCGTAAGCTCGGCAAGAGGGTTGGTCTGATCCATAAACTGTGAAAGCGGGCTGCTGCCGAAAAACTCCTTAATGGCCGCCGTCACAGGACGGATATTTATAAGGCTCTGAGGAGTCACTATGTCCAGATCCTGCAGAGTCATGCGCTCGCGGATAACTCGCTCCATGCGGGAAAAGCCGATGCGGAACTGGTTCTGGAGAAGCTCGCCGACGCAGCGGATGCGGCGGTTGCCCAGATGGTCGATATCGTCGGGCTCTCCGACACCGTGGGGAAGTCCGATAAGGTAGTTGACGGACGAAAAGATATCGTCAACAATAATGTGCTTGGGAATAAGCTCATCCATGCTGCTTACGATGGCTTCCTTTAGCTCCTCACCGCTGAACTCGTCCAACAGGCGCCTTAAAATGATGTAGCGAACCTTCTCTTTGACGCCGATGCTCTTGGGATCAAAGTCCACGAAGGCCGCCATATCAACCATACCGTTTGTTATGATCTTTATCTCTTTGCCTCCGTCGGCAAGAATGGTCGCCTGAATTACACCGCGGTCTTCCAGCTCCTGCGCCTTTTCCCGGGTAATGGTCTCTCCGGCCTCTGCAATAATTTCGCCAGTTTTAGGGTCAGCTATCGGCATCGCCAGCTGACGCCCGGATACGCGTGAGTGCAGAGCCAGTTTTTTGTTGAACTTGTAGCGGCCGACACTGGAGATGTCGTACCGGCGCTTATCAAAAAAGAGGTTTTCCAAAAGGGTCTCGGCGCTGTCCACAGTGGGAGGATCGCCGGGACGCAGCTTGCGATATATCTCTATAAGTGACTCTTCCCTGCTCATGCAGGCGTCCTTCTCAATAGTCGCGGTTATAAGCGGATCGTCGCCAAAGACAGCCTTGATCTGCTCATTTGTGACAACGCCGTGCTCCGCACCCTCGCAGGACAGCCAGGTATACGGCTTGTCCTCGTCGTGGAAGCCGACGGCTCGCAGAAGCCATGTCACGGGGATCTTGCGGTTTTTATCTATTCGGACGTAAAATACATCGTTGAGGTCTGTCTCATATTCAAGCCATGCGCCATGATAGGGGATTATGGTAGTTGAGCAGATATACTGCTGGGTTTTATCTATCTTTTTATCGAAATAGAGGCCGGGTGAGCGGACGATCTGTGAGACAATAACACGCTCAGCTCCATTTATGATAAAGGTGCCCCCATCCGTCATAAGCGGGAAATCGCCCATGAAGATCTCCTGCTCCTTGATCTCCTCGGTCTCTTTGTTGCGGAGTCGAACGCCGACCTTCAAAGGCGCTGCATACGTGGCGTCGCGAGCCTTACACTCTTCCTCGGTGTATTTCGGCTTTTCGTTCATGGAGTAGTCCACGAAGCTGAGCTCAAGATTTCCCGAATAGTCCGTTACAGAATCGACATCCACAAAGACCTCGCGCAGGCCTTCTTCGAGAAACCACTTGTAGGACTCCTTCTGTATCTCCAGAAGATTTGGCATCTCCGCGATTTCCCTGCTTCTCGCGTAACTCTTTCTGAGGGTCTTTCCGTAAATTACGTCCTTTGGCATTGACCATCACTCCTTGTTTTTTTCTTCCCTGTTCACTTATGATACACCCGGACGGGTTGTTTGCGTTTGGCTAAGTTGTATTGCAAAAAAAGAATTCAACTGATAGAATGCAAATTAGATGATAGTGGGAAATTGGCACCATTGGGTGCACATAGCGTGTAATTATATCATCAGATTTGGCGTATTGTCAATACTCCTTATAGATATTTGTGCATATTATTGGATGGCGGCGAGAATTACATTCTGCGCCGCTGTTTTGTTGTGGAGATGCTTTATGGATTTAAGTGTAATTCTTATCTTTGGTATGATCTCGATCCTTGCGCTTGTACTGCTCTGGCACGAGGGGCTGATTGTCAAGGAAAAACATCTGATCATTGCAGTTGCGGCCATTGCGGCAGCGTTTGCCGTCCGCGCGGCCATGCTCGACTACCGCAGCGGAGATTATAATTCCTGCCTTATGAAATGGGTGGATTATTACCGTACACACGGTGGCTTTGCCGCACTTAAGGACAGCGTCGGTAACTATAATATCCCATATCTGTATTTCCTTGCGCTGTTTTCCTACAGCAGCACCAAGGATTTGTACCTTATAAAACTGCTGTCCATTTTTTTCGACGTGGTACTGGCTTTCGGCATGATGAAGCTGGCCGGAGTTTTCACCTCTTCGACAAAAAAGCGGATGGCGGCATTTCTCATAACCCTCCTACTGCCCACCGTCGTGCTCAACGGCGCTATATGGGGTCAGTGCGACAGTATCTACGCTGCCTTTGCTGTGCTGGCACTGTGGCTGGTTATGACAGGCAGGCCCAAGCTGTCCATGGTATGTATGGCTCTGTCTTTCGGCTTCAAGCTTCAGGCTGTGTTCATAATGCCGTTATATCTGGTCATGCTGTTCGCCAAAAAAATAAAGTTTCGTGATTATTTCATATTTCCTCTCACCTATATTATGTTGATTCTCCCTGCCGTCATCGCCGGCAGACCATTTTGGGAAGCTTTTACGATTTACTTTGATACGGCCCACACTATAGGTCTGGGCCTCAACTACAACTCGCCCTCCTTTTTAGCGCTCATAAGCGGCGACGCGGGCACCTCGGCCGTCTCCGCAGGCAGTATAACCTTTACATTCCTGTATGTGTTCATGATATTTTTCTGGATGTGGCGAAGGCGTAAAAGCCTCGGCAGCGAGACACTTTTATACGCAGCGCTGCTTTTCGTCGTCGGAATACCTTTCCTGCTGCCGCATATGCACGACCGCTACTTCTTCATGGCGGATGTGCTGACACTGCTGCCCGCTATCCTTTATCCCCCCTTTGCGTCTGTCACAATACTCGCATCGTTTGCCTCTCTCCTGTGCTACTATTCGTATTTCAATTTGAAATATCTGTTCCCCATACAATATGGAACAATTGCGCTGATGGGAGTCATGGTCATCCTTCTGATTACCACGGCGGACAGGCTCAACTCACATAGGTTTGACAAACTGAAATAAACGGATTATATATATATTCGGGAAGAGAAATAAAAACACATTTTGGAGGAAAACACATGCTTAATATCTCACACTTTTCAAAAAGCTATACACCCGGCAAACCGGCCGTGGACAACCTGTCTTTGAACGTCGAGGCCGGCGAAATGATGGGCTTCATAGGCCACAACGGTGCCGGCAAGACCACTACCCTGCGCTGTGTCGCCGGAATTCTGGACTTTAGCGACGGTGAGATTTCAATCAACGGCCACTCCATAAAAAAAGAGCCTGTCGCCGCAAAGAAAATAATGGCGTTTCTGCCGGACAACCCTGATATCTACGAGTTTCTTACCGGTATCGACTATCTGACATTTATCGCAGATATATATGGCATTCCAAAAAACGAGCGCAGGGAGCGCATTGCAAAATATGCCGACGCATACGAACTTACCGGTGCGCTTGGCAGCAACGTAGCCGGATACAGCCACGGAATGAAGCAGAAGCTGGCATTAATAAGCGCATTTATACGCGATCCCATGCTTCTGATTCTTGACGAGCCCTTTGTCGGCCTGGACCCCCAGGCTGCATATTCTACAAAAGGCTTTCTTCGGGATATCTGCGACCGTGGCGGTTCCGTCATCTTCTCAACCCACGTGCTCGAAGTCGCCGAAAAAATATGCGACCATATTGCCATAATCAAAAACGGCAGACTGGTCGAAGCCGGCAAGACATCCGACGTTGTCGGCAACTCCAACCTTGAGGCCGTGTTCCTTGAACTGGCAAAGGAGGGCCAGGCCAATGCGTAAACTTCGGACTTTAGTAAAGCTGAACTTCAGAGCACTGCTCAGCGCCGTAAAGCTCGGCAACAACAAAAAATCCCGATTGGGAGGGATGGGCGCTATCATATTTCTTGCCGCTATTTCCCTGTATATATCGGGCGTCTACAGCTTCATGTTCGGTGATATTCTCTCAGGTGTAGGTCTCCTGGACTTTCTGATTCCAATTATCGCGCTGATAGGGTTTTTTATGACCATAGTCATGACAGTATCCGCCGCGAGCGGATTTGTGTTTTCTAACAAAGACACCGACCTTATGCTGTCACTTCCCGTCAGTGCTTTCTCGGTCATGCTCTCTAAGATACTGGCGCTCTATCTTGAATGCCTTCTGTTCTGCGCCCTGTTCATGCTGCCTTCCGGCATAGCATACATCCATTACGGGGGAGTCTGGGACGCGGGCTTTATAGTCAGGCTTGTACTCGGCGCCGTATTTCTTCCGGTACTTGCGACACTTTTCTGTGTTATACTGGCCTGGCTCCTTTCGTGGATAACGGCCCACGCAAAGCATAAATCGCTGGTCGGCACTATTATCACTTTCATATTCTTAGCAATGGTCATGTACCTGTCATTCCAGTCAAATAAGCTCTCAGCAGTTTTGCTCTCAAACCACGCGCAGTTCAGCTCTGCTCTTAACACATGGCTTCTGCCCTTCGGCCTTATCCAAAAAGGCGTGTTGTCAAGCTGGCTTGCAATTGCCGAATTCTGCCTGATCTGCCTTGCGCCCTTCCTGCTGGTGGTATGGCTTTTCTCAACCCGCTATAAAAAGATTCTCTCAGGTCTTGCAACCAACGACGTAAGAAGCGACTACAAGCTCGGCTCGGTCAAAGCAAGCAGCGCATTCTCCGCTCTTTTCAAAAAGGAGATCCGCCGTTTCTTCGGCTCGACTATCTATCTCTCCAACACAGGCTTCGGAGTCATCCTGCTTATAGGTGCTTCAATTTACGGCTGTATTGCCCGCGACAAGGCTCTCGCTCTTCTTAGCCGTATGGGCGGAGTTGCCGCCACGCTCCCCATAGCGCTGCTTTTTGCAGGATTTGTACTGTCCATGTCCAACACCGCTTGTGTCTCTATAAGCCTTGAGGGCAAAAATCTCTGGATTTTGAAGGAGTCGCCAGTACCCGCAAAAACCATCTTTAAGTCCAAAGCAGCACTGAACCTTCTGATCACATGGCCAGCCGTTATTATCAGCATGGGCCTTCTGGCTATCTTCTACGGAATACCGGCCGCAAGCGCTCTGGCAATGGTTTTGACGCTGTTGCTCTTTTCAGTCGAAACCGCCCTTTTCGGCCTGCTAATAAATCTACACTTCCCAAAAATGGACTGCAGTAACGATACTATAGTCGTCAAGCAGTCGGCTTCGGCTTTTATAGGCTATTTTGGCGGACTCCTGCCACTGGCCGTCGGGGTGGGGCTGTACTTTTTGCTTGGCAGTCTGCTGAGCTTCCCTTTGTTCTGCCTTGTCTGCGCAGCACTGCTGGCCGCCGCCTGTACCTTCATGTGGTACAGGCTTAAGACCTGGGGAGCTAAAACGCTCATCTCCCTGTAACATAATTATCCGGCTCCGCCTCCAGCGGAGCCTTTTATTTATAAATAGCATTGCTATATCTGCCTATCTGGCTGTCATTTTGCAAGCTGCAGAAAAAACCATTAATTTTGGATTTATGTGTTGACAAAACATTCATTTCTGCTATAATAACTCTTGCGTCGCCGATAGGAGACGCAATAAGCGAGAGTGCTGGAACAGGTAGACAGGCACGTTTGAGGGGCGTGTGTCAACCGACGTGGGAGTTCAAGTCTCCTCTCTCGCACCAAAA
>ENA-UOXR01002206-UOXR01002206.1-bioreactor-metagenome-genome-assembly--contig:-NODE-2206-length-18506-cov-5.476993_pt1 | contig 18506 bp, 13 predicted proteins | sample MGYA00238164_ERZ764825 | MGnify/ENA primary metagenome ERZ764825 (study PRJEB28920, sample SAMN05720171) | bioreactor metagenome | isolation source: Anaerobic biogas reactor | place: USA:Washington...
ATCCCACCCGCGCTTGGCACGGCCCGTCGGCCCACCGTGCACCGAGACCATCAGTGGCGGCCGTTGCCCCTGCGGCCCGCCCACGGGCTGGTAGAGCAGTCCATAGACCTCCTCGCCGTCCTCGCCGCGCCACGTCAGCAGGGTGGGCTCAACCAGGCCGGCGGGATTCAGGCGCTCAGCCGAAGCTCGCGCACGGACCCGCACCGTGTCATCGTGGGGATTCCACACGAGCAACCGGGGGGGCACCCCATGGCTGGAGGCGATACAAGCCAACCTCCCGTCAGCGCTCACCGTGGGCTGCTGGACGGAACCATAGTCGGCTAGCGCCCGAACCGGCTCGGGCTCGCCCCCATCGAGGGGCACGCGCCATAGCGCATCGCGCGCATCGCCCCGTCGCACCGCATACAGCGCGCTGCTATTGGCGGCCCAGGCATAGCTGCGAATCCCCTGGGCCCAAGCCGGCTGGCCATAGTCGGCCCCGCCAAAAGTCAGCCGACGCACTTGGCCACATCGGAGGTCATAGAGGTAGAGATCGTCCCAGCCGTCCGCATCGCAGATATAAGCCAACCAGCGGCCATTAGGCGAGAACAAGGGCTCGGTGGCGGCGGTGTCCTCGTCGCCGGCGACGTGGGTAGCCATGACCAGCGACGGCACGGCCGACCACGGCCCTTGCCCCATGGGTGCGGGCATCGGCTCGGACGGGCTCTCGGCATGCGGCCGGCCCCAAGCCGACGGGATAGCAGGCGGCGGAGCATCGGCACCGCAGACCGTCGCCAGCACCAGTCGCGTGCCGTCCCAGGGCATGTTGGGATGGTCCCACTCGACCCAAGCGAGGCGGCGACCGTCGGGGTGCCAGGTGGGGCTGGTGTAGAAATCGGCCCCCGAGGCCAGCTTTTGCGGCCACCGCTTGCCGTCCGTGTCGACCACCGCCAGCACGTCTTCGGTCCCATCGGAGTGGACATAGACGATCCAGCGGCCATCGGGCGAGGGCGCAGGCGAGGCCACCGAGCCATACGCAGGCATCAGCGACCGCGGAACGCCATGGTCGTAGGCCAAACGCTGGAGTCGGCCATCCCGACAGTAGACGACACCGTCGTCCAGAGGCGCCATATCCCCACCGCCATAGCCGACGCCCCCACGTACCGAACCCTCGACCGTCAGATCGCAGGGAGCGTCGCCATCGGCGCCGGCGACCAGGACGTTCTTGCCGGAACGCCCCTCGACCCAGAGCAGGCGATCGCCGGCGCGACTCCACGCCACCTCCGAGAGACGTCGCTCCTCGGCCATCATGGCGGGCGTCAACGGGCTATGCCACCATCCGTATGCCCCTTTGGTCATTTCTCCTCCGTTTGCCCGCTCGAAGCGATTTCTGACAGGTGCAGGGTAACACAAAAGAGAGGGCCCCTCAAGGCCCTCTCTCGTATTCACCGCGAGCGCAGCATGGCGACGGACCTAGCGGGTCCCGTCACGCAGCTCTTTGAGCTGCGCATAGAGATCGGGGGTCAGATTGGCCATGACGCTCTCGAGCTCGTCGTCGCCAAAGGCGGTCATCCGGCCCTCGTCATAGCTACGCTGCACATAGGCCACCACCGTTTCAACGCGGGCATCGCGCTTTTCCAGGCTGAAATCGGCCGGCACCCGAAAGTGCGAGCGGATCCAGTGCAAGAGCCCGGCCGCGCCAGAGGTCTGGTTTATGAGCACGCGCGGGCCACGCCCCAACAGCCTAGTCGTATCAAAGATGTTATAGATCTCTTCATCCTTGAGCAGGCCGTCGGCGTGGATGCCAGCCCGCGTGGTGGCAAAGTCACGCCCCACCAGCGGGGTCATCGGCGGGATCTCGTATCCCAGCTCTCTTTCGTAATAGTCGGCGATCTCGGTGATGACCGTGGTATCCATGCCGTTGGTAGTGCCGCGCAGGGCGGCGTACTCGAACACCATCGCCTCCATGGGCGTGTTGCCGGTGCGCTCGCCGATCCCCAGCAGGGTCGTATTGACCGCCGCGATGCCATAGAGCCAGGCCGTGGAGGCGTTGGTAACCGCATGGTGAAAGTCATTGTGCCCGTGCCACTCGAGCAGCTCAGCCGGGAAGCGGGCATGGTGCCACAGACCATAGGCGATGCCGCACACCGAGCGCGGTAGCGCCGCGCCAGGATAGCTAACGCCAAAGCCGAGGGTATCGCAGGCGCGCAGCTTGATGGGGATGCCACTCTCCTGCGAGAGACGGCGCAACTCTAGCGCCAACGGCACCACAAAGCCGTAGAAATCGCCTCGGGTGATGTCCTCCAGGTGCACGCGCGGACGCACGCCCTCGGACAAGGCCTCTTTGACCACGCCCAGGAACTGATCCATGGCCTGGCGGCGGGTCATACGCAGCTTGCGAAAGATGTGATAGTCGGAGCAAGAGGCCAGAATGCCCGTCTCTTCGATACCTATGTCCTTGACTAGCTTGAAATCCTCTTTGCGAGCGCGGATCCAGGCCGTGATCTCGGGAAAGCGGAACCCCAAGGCCTGGCAGGCCTCTAGCGCGGCGCGGTCCTTTTCGGTGTACAAAAAGAACTCGCTCTGGCGGATCATGCCATTGGGGCCGCCCAGGTGATGCATAAAGGTATAGAGCTGGGCGATCTGCTCCACGGTGTAAGGCTGGCGAGCCTGCTGGCCATCACGAAAAGTGGTGTCGGTGAGCCAGATTTCATCAGGCGGACGCATCGGCACGCGTCGGTGGTTGAACGGGATCTTGGGCACCTCATCGTACGGATAGAGCAGACGGTACAGGTTTGGCTCGGACACGTCCTGTAGTTTATACTCGTACTCTGTTTGCTCCAGCGTGTTACTTCTCTTGCTAAACTCTAGAACCATGGTTCCTCCCCCACTCCCTATCCACTCCACCTGACACCAAACTGACCGAACCGGCGTACAAAAAAAGCCAGTCATTCCGGTCTAGGAATGCTGGCCCGTCACCCTTGAACGCTGCCATGCAAGCCTAACCCGGAACCGCCCCCCTCCTGGCGGCGGCTGGTTCAGGCCTAACAGCCTTGGCGTTAGCAGCGACCACGTGACGCACGACAGACCTCCATATAGCGCAAGGGCGCCCATCCGGGCGCCCTTGCTCGATGCGCCAATCGTAGCATAGGGGTCAGGCGATGTCAAGTAAGCAGCGCGCCAGCGCGCTCGCGGGAGCCGATACTGCTAGTCGTCCGACGCGACGGATTGTGCTATCATCGGCGTTTGGCGTCCATGAATGGCATCATCCCGCCACCCAACCTACCGCATAGGAGCTCGCCATGCCGCGCAAGGGCCTGATCGCCCTCTTGGTGACCGTCGCCGTCTGGGGCTCGACCTATACCATCACGCGAGCCGCCCTGGCCGAGATCGGGCCATTCGCGCTGAGCGTGCTGCGGCTGCTCATCGCCTTTGTGGCCTTGTACCCCCTGGCCCACCGTCGCGGCTACCGACCAAGGATGAGCCTTCAGCCGCGCTACTTGGGCTTTGGTCTGACGGGCATCGCTGGCTATTTTGGCCTGCAGAACCTGGCACTGGGCTATACGTCGGCGGTGAGCGCGGTGCTGATCCAGGGACTGATCCCGGCCGTCACCGCGGTGGCCGCCGTGCTGCTGCTGGGTGAACGGCTTCGCTCGGTGCAGTGGGTCGGGATCGCGTTGGCGGTGGTGGGAACGGCCATCGTCAGCCAGGCCGAGGGGCAACGGGCGGTCGGCGCCAACCCGCTGCTGGGCAACCTGCTGATGGTCGCCTGTGTGCTGGTGTGGGCGGCCTATACGATACAGGGCAAACGACTGACCACGCGCGAGCCCGCGGTCGTCAACACGACGGCCTCCATTCTGGCGGGCACGCTGATGCTGACTCCCCTGGCCGCCTGGGAGCTGCGCAGCGGCCTGCCAGCCCTCGGCGCGGGTACCTGGCTGGCCATCCTGTACTTGGGGCTGGTGGCCTCGGCGCTGACCTTGTTCCTCTGGAACTATGCCCTGGAGACCGTGCCGGCCTCGCTGGCCACCGCCTATCTCAACTTGATGCCCATCGTCGGGGTGGCGTTTGGCCTGGCCGCCGGCGAGCCGCTGCTCCTGCCCCAGATGCTCGGCGGCGCCTTGACCTTGGCCGGCGTCTGGGTGGCGGATCGATGCGGACGCTCGGATGCCCGGCGGAGGGCCGCCCAGCAAGAGGTGGAGGGCTAGCCGTCGGTCCGCCCGAACCGTATAGCCCCGCTACTCGACGTCGAACTGGGCGATGACGCCGCCTTCCGCGACCTCGCCCGAAGGCCACGTAACGTCCAGCTGAACCCCCGTCTCCAGGTCATACAAGACGACGGCAAGCTGGTATCGGCCGGGCGGCAGTTCGACGGGCTCGCCAAAGCGGTAGACGTCGGTCACGTACTCGCCAGGCAACCAGGCCGTAGTGGGCCAGACGCCATCACCGGGGATATGGTCCTGTTGGACCACCACCCGCCCAGTCATGTCGGTGATCCGCACCGATACGGTGTAGGAGATGTCCATGGGCCGCAACGCGCGCCAGTACAGGGTCAACCGCGGCGCTTGGTCCGCGCCTCGCGAGGAGCTCCCGGTGTGATACCCCACCAGCTCGATGGCTTGACCAAAGCGCAGCGACGCAGCCCTGGGAAGTATCGACTCGCGGAACTGGCGCACGTACTCGTCGACCGTCACCGTCCCCAGCAGAGCAGAGGACGAACTCGCATCGCCCGGATCCAGGCAGGCTCGCAGGGCATAGCTGCCCGGCGTGACTTCACGATCCACCCTGAGACGGATCTGCTGGCGCAACAGCTCGCCGGGCCGCCAGTCGACCGATCCGGTAGGGCCAGCGACCGGCCCGCTAGCATGGCCGGCCACGCCAGCCTCGCCCAGATCGAGCTGCAGCCGTTGGTCGCACGCCCCAGGCTCTGTGCACCGCCACCAGAGCGAAAGCTCGATGGTATCACCCGGGAGGGCGCGCTCGGGGACGGGCGAGACGCCCAGCAGCTCGACGCCCGGCGCCAGGGCCTGGTCCAGCCGCGTGTGGATGGGCAAATCGCCCACGTCACAAGGCTCGGAGGCGGGCAGCACCGTCGCCGCCCCCAGGTCGACGTCGTAGCCGATCCGCTCGCCGTTGTCCCCTAGAACCGGCAGCCCGGCCCAATGTTCTTCCAGGTGCACCCGCGCGATGACCCGGTAGGTGCCCGGCGGCGTGGCGGGCTCGATGGGCAGCTCGTGGACCTGCAAGGACGTCTCGCCGGCCGGCCACTGGGAGCTGGGCCGCAGGATCGCCACCTCGATGTTCCGCTCGTCCAGATAGGTCTCGGCATCCATGTCCAGCAGCGCCTTGCTGCCCAAGCCCCATCGCTGGCCATCTGAGTCGACAAGTTGCAGCGAGGCATGGAAATCAACCGGCAGCGCCGCCAGGGCCTGCCAGCGCACCAGGACCCTCAGGTCGTGGCCCGGCTCGGCCTCGGGCGTCTCCCACTGGTATCCGGTTAGCGCCAGCGCGTTGCCAAAGTTATAGTCCGTGGTCTCACCCGGCCACCGATCGTCCCGGGCATACACCTCGATCGGCCGGCTGTCATAGGTGGGCCGGCCTACCAGGTGGAAATGGGTCTGCACGTACTGCTTCCACTCGTCATAGTCGACCAGGCTTACCAGCTGGTGAGCCCCCGGGCCGACGTTCAGCAGCACCACCTGCACGTCATAGGCCTCGATCTCTTGGATCAGATCGCGTCCGGTGATCTGGCCGCTATCGGTGGCCCCTTCGGAGAGCCCAGAGCCCAGCGGCGTCGTGCGGCGCCGCGCCGCCACGTTGATGCCAGGATAATCGGACAACACATAGTCGCTGGGATCGGTGATCTCGTTCAGGAACGCCACCCAGAGCGGGGTGTCCTCCTCGCGCCAGCGTCCCACCGTGACGTTGCGCTGATGCTCGGGGTAGAGCGCCAACCCGGCCAGGAGCACAAGAGCGGCAGCGCCCAGCGCCCGCCCCCAACCGCGGGCGGGGATCCGCTCCGCCAGGCCTTCGAGACCGACGCCGCCCAGCGCGGCCAGCGCGGGGACCAAATAGGTCAGATGGCGTAGCTGGAGATCGCGAGTCATCCCCACAAAGACCAAAGCGGTGGCCACTTGGCACGCCAACGCCAAACCCAGCGCCGGCTTCTGGCGGTAGGCGACGCCAACGCCGACCACCGCCAACAGCATGTACACCGGCTGCGTGCGCACGGCCTCCCAGTACATGAGGAACGCCTTGCTGATGACCTCTCGCCACGGCGTGCCAGCGCCTTGGCCCAGATGGTGACCCACCACGGCCCCCAGAAAGCCGGGCTCTAGTGCCGAGTAGACGCCCACGACCCCCGCAACCAGCGCCAGATACCCGACCACGAACCAGCCCACCCGGCGCAAGACAGCGCGTCGATCGGGTGAGCGCCACGCCCAGAGGATGGCCCACAGCCCCAGCCCGGCCGCCATCAGCGCGCCGAACAGCTTGGTCATGGTGGCTAGGCCCAGCGCCACCCCGGCCAAGAACACCAGCCACGAGCGTCGACGATGATGGCCCAGGGCATAGAGGGCATAACCCGCCACCCCCCAGAAGAGCATGCCAGCCTCGGGCCGAAAGAAGCGGGTGGCGAAGAACGTCTCATGATGCGCCAAAAAGAGCAGCAGGCTGAAGAACGCCGCCCGCTCATTGGCGACGCGCCGCATGAGCAGGAACCCGACCAGTGCCGTGAGCAGCACCAGCGCCACCATGCTGAAACGCATCCACCACACCGAGCCGTCGGTCAGGGCAAACAGCAGCGCGCCCGGATAGAGGAATCCGGGGAGTTGCGGGGTGAGGAAATCCCGATAGGGCATCTCGCCCTCGGCAATGCGCCAGGCAGCGTAGAGATAGCCGCCCTCGTCATCATAGGCCTGGTAGCTTGTGAGGCCCAGGGCATAGCCGATGCCCGCGAGCAGCAGCACCAGCAGCAGGACCACGATGGTTCTTTGACGCAGACCAAAACCCATGAATGCGAGCTTTCCTCCTTCGAGGCCATGTTCGCTCAATGCCAGTTTTTTGGCTAGCCAACCCGCCAGAAGCGACCAGTACAGAAGCCTGAGGAGGAGCTTCTCTCCCCTAACCACTACGAAGGGGACGTGTCTGATAGTCGGTTCTGCCGGCAGTCGCGCTGGTTTGCAGCGGGCAGTGCTCGATGGGTCGCCGCCTTGACAAGCCACCCCGCTTTTGCGAGACTGCGGCCTCGTGTGATCACCCAACTACTGGCAGGAGCACGATGCACCGCGATACCCGCGTCGCCTGGATCCTAGCCGGCTGCACGGCGCTGGCGCTCTTTGGCGATGCGACGCTCTATGCCGTGCTGCCCTCGCAACACGCCCAGGCCGGCGTGGCACTGGCGTCGGTCGGCTGGCTGCTCTCGGTGAATCGGTTGGTGCGCCTGCCGCTCAACCTGCCCGTGGGCTGGCTGGCCGATCGCGTCGATCCCAAGCGGCTCTACCTGGCGGGCATCGCGCTGGGCGCCGCTTCCACCGCCGGCTATGGCCTGGTACGCGGGTTGTGGCCGCTGCTGGCGCTCCGCGCCGTGTGGGGCATCGCCTGGACTCTCATCGCCGTCGCGGGCACCACCTTGCTCCTGAACATAAGCCACCCCGCTCGCCGAGGGCGGCAGATGGGCCTGTACGATGCGTTCGCCTTTCTCGGCGGCGCGGTGGGGCCCATTCTGGGAGGCTACCTGGCGGACACGCGAGGCTTTCCGCTTGCCATGCTGGTGTTGGCGGCCTGCACGGGGGCGGGCCTGCTCTTGGGACTGGTGCTGGTGCCGGACACGCCGCCAGCTCGTGGCGCTCTGCCCCCCCAGCGCATGAGCTGGACGCGGGTCCGGGCCGGGGCGGCACGGGTGCTGCAGGCCCTGGGAGAGGCCGGGCGCCCCTTGGCGGTGATCCTGCTTCTGAACGGAGCGCACCGCTTCTTTTTTGCTGGGGTCTTTTACGCCACCTTTGGCCGCTATCTTTTGGAGGCCTTAGGCCAAGAGATCCGGGTGGGAGCCCTGCTCCTGGGCGTCGCCGGCCTGACGGGCGCGCTCTTGTTCGTGCGGAACGTGATCACCGCGTTGGTGGGGCCGCTGTTGGGGCACCTGAGCGACCTGCTGCAGAGCCGCGCCCGGGTGCTGATCCTGGGAGAGGCCTGTGGCGTGTTGGGCCTGGCCGTCTGTGGGCTAAGCGGCCATCCCGTGGCCATCGCCGCTGGCCTTGTCCTGACGGCCGTCGCCTACGGGATCGTCCCCTCGCTGCTGATGGCCTGGGCCGGCGATATCACCGACGCCGCCAACCGCGGGCCGGTGGTGGGCGCCTACCAGACCCTAGGCGACCTGGGCTCTGGCGTGGCGCCGGCTGTCGTATACCCGCTGATGGCGTTGATCGGCCTGGCGCCGGTTTATCTAGCTAGCGCAGCTTGCCTAGTCGCCACCATTCCGCTGATCGTGTGGGCCATGCATTCGGGTGCCCCCGCGCGGACCTAGGGCCTAGAACCGGATCAGCATCACCACGGGGTCGCCACGTCCTCTCCACACGGGCTTCACCACCATGCACCATACTATGGGTGTCGTTCGCCCGAACCATGAGATGCGAAGACGATGGAGGTATTAGGATGAAGCGGATCTATAGTGTCGTGCTGGTTGCCATGGTAGCGTTGGCGCTCGCGGCCACCCCCGTCGCAGCAGATGAGTCGGCCACTTGCCCCATCTGTAGTGATGCGGCCACGATTAGCTATGCGGGAGAGCTGACCACCAGCGAAATCGAGGGGCTACTCCTATCGCTGAACGACGAGTACCACGCCTGGGCGGTATACAATCAGGTGCTGCTCGATTTCGGTGACGTGCGACCTTTCAGCCGGATCATCAAGTCTGAGGAGCGGCATATCGCGGCCCTGGTCGGTCTCTTTGACACCTACGGCCTCTCCGTGCCCGCGAACCCTTGGCCCGGCGAGGTGTCTTCCTTTGCTAGCGTTCAGGAAGCTGCACAGGCCGGCGTGGATGCCGAGATCGCTAACGCGGAGCTGTACGACCAGCTTTTCGCGAGCACCGATCGAGAGGATATTGAGCAAGTCTATGCGTCGCTGCAACGAGCGTCGCTAGAGAATCACCTGCCAGCCTTTCAGCGCGCTGCGTCCCGTGGATCCGTGACCAGACAGGCTGCCGGTCGCGGCAGAATACCACCAGCCGCCCGGGCCCGCGCCTCGCAGTAGGCACTGTACGTTGCCCGAGCGGACAGAGGGGATGTAGTAGCCCCTCTGTTTTCTGTCCCCTTGACTCCCACCGCCCCTCCCGGCAGAATCACCTTCAAGACGCATACGGAGGGGAGTCTCATGGCACATCTGACCTGCTCAAGCTGCGGCACCGACTTTGCGCTAACCGAAGCGGTCTGGCGGTGTACGTGTGGCGGCTTGCTGGACATTGTCCACACGCCCAAGCTGGATCCGGCCGCCCTGGCCCAGCTCCCGCCGACCCTGTGGCGCTACCGCGACGCCATGGCCCTCGCCCCCAACGCCCAGCCCGTCACCATGGGCGAGGGGTTCACGCCGTTGCTCCCGATTCAGCTAGAGCGGGTGCGCTTCTTGGCCAAGCTGGACCAGATCTTCCCGACCGGCTCCTTCAAGGACCGAGGGGCCACCGCCCTGGTCACGCAGATGGCGGCGCTCCGAGTGCGCATCGCGGTAGAGGACTCTTCCGGCAATGCCGGTTGCGCCATTGCGGCCTACGCGGCCCGCGCGGGCATTCGCTGCCACATCTATGTGCCCGCGTCCAACGCGCCAGCCAAGCTGGCTCAGATCGGGGCCTACGGTGCGCGGCTGCATCAGGTGCCGGGCACGCGGCAGGATACGGCCGACGCCGCCCTGGCGGCCGCCGAGAACGCCTACTATGCCAGCCATGTATGGAACCCCTTTTTCCTTGAGGGCACCAAGACCTGGGCCTATGAGGTGTGCGAGCAGATGGGGTGGCGGGCGCCCGACGCCGTGGTGCTGCCCGTGGGGAACGGGTCGCTGCTGCTGGGAGCCGCCATCGGATTCCGCGAGCTGAGCGAGATGGGCCTCATCGGCGAGATGCCCCGCCTGATCGGCGTGCAGGCCGATGGCTGTGCCCCGCTGGCCGAAGCCTACCGGCAGGGGCTGAGCGAGCCAGCACCGGTGCCCGCCGTCCACACGGTAGCCGAGGGCATCGCCATCGCGGCGCCGCGACGCGGCCGCCAGATCCTGGAGGCGATCCACGCCAGCCGTGGCACCGTGCTCACGGTGACTGATGACGCGCTGGCAGCGGTGCAGCACGGCCTGGCGCGGCAGGGCCTCTACGTAGAGCCCACCGCGGCAGCGGGGCCCGCGGGCGTTCTGCGCCTGCGGCAGCTCCAGGTGCTGCCCAAGGGCGCCACCGTAGTCACCACGCTGACGGGGCACGGCCTCAAGACGTTGCGCGCCTGAGCGTGGATACCGATCCATCGCCTATGCGTTGGCACTGTACAGCCGCGGCCGATCGGATATACTAGGGGACGGAAGGGCAGGCCCACGGCCTGCACAGGGATGCGGCAAAGAAATAGGAGAGAAAAAGATGCGCAAGACACTGCTCGGCATCGTGGCCGTCATGTTGATTGCGTCGCTGGGCCTAGCCGGCTGCGACGCGATAGGTGGCGGCGGCAAGTTCCAGATCGGTTTGGTGACCGACGTGGGTCGTGTGAACGACCGGAGCTTTAACCAGGCGGCCTGGGAAGGCGTCGAACTGGCGGTAGAGGAGCTGGGCGCTGAGGCCAAGTATATCGAGACGACCGACGCCAAGGACTATGAGGACAACATCCGTCAGTTCGCCGAGGAGGGCTATGACGTCATCGTGACGGTCGGTTTCGCCCTGGGCGAGGCCACCACCAAGATGGCGGCCGAGTATCCCGACATCTACTTTATCGGGGTGGACCAGTTCCAGGCCAACCCGATGCCCAATGTGGTGGGCCTCATCTTTCGTGAGGACCAGGCCGGCTACCTGGCCGGCATCCTGGCCGCGAGCCTGAGCGAAAGCGGCACCATCGCTGGCGTGTTCGGCACCGACTTGATCCCGGCCGTCAAGGCCTTCAGGGAGGGCTACGAAGCCGGCGCCAAGTCGATCGACCCCAGCATTGAGATCGTGTCCACCTACCATCCGGGCGAGATCAGCCAGGCGTTCACCGACCCCGAGTGGGGCGCGGCGACCGCCGCCCAGGCCATCGACCGGGGGGCCGACGTGGTTTTTGCCGCCGGCGGCATGACCGGCAACGGCGCCCTGGAGGAAACGGCCACGCACGACGGGCTCTACTGCATCGGCGTGGATAGCGACCAGTGGGAGACGGTGCCCGGCGCCCATCCCTGTCTCGTCAGCAGCGCCATGAAGCTGATTACCCCGGCCGTGGCCGAGCTCTGCGATCTGGCGAAAAAGGGCGACGCGCCGTCGGGTGACTACTATGGGTTGGCGGGCCTGGCCCCCTTCCACGACTTTGAGGACCAGCTCCCCCAGGATCTCAAGGATCTGCTCGAAGAGACGGCCAAGGGACTAGAGGACGGCACCATCAGCACCGGCTATGGCGGCTAGGGCATCCTAGCGCGGGAGCGATCCACAAGGGGAGGCGTGTGCCTCCCCTTGTGTCTTTCGGGCAGCCCGCATAGAATCATCCCTGTGCGAACTCGCTGATCTACCGTCAACGGGGAGTGTCAATGCGTAAGAACAGCGCCATGACCCGCACGGCTCGCGTAAGCCCCCCTCTTGTCCGTGCCATTCAGATCCCGGGCCTGGCCATCGTCACCGCCCTGCTGGTGGGGGCGATCATCATGGCGCTCTCGGGAGACAACCCCCTGGCAGCCTACTCGGGCCTGCTGCGTGGCTCGGTCGGGAACGCGGCAGCCGTCTCGCGCACGTTGCGCAAGGCCTGCCCCCTGCTCCTCACCGGCCTGTCGGTAGCCTTTGCCTTCAAGGGGGGCCTCTTTAACATTGGCGCCTCGGGCCAGTTCCTGATCGGCACCATCTGCTCGGTGGCCGTCGGTGTCAGCTTTCAGGGGCTAGCGCCGGCCATCCATATGCCGCTATCGATCCTGGCAGGCATGGTCGGCGGGGCGCTCTGGGGAGCCATCCCCGGGGCCCTCAAGGTCTGGCGCGGCTCCCACGAGGTCATCACCACCATCATGCTGAACTATGTGGCGTCCCAGTTCGTCGGTTGGACGGTCTATGCCGGCGGAACCGAAGGCCAGCGCCCGGGGCCACTATCGGATCCCAGCGCAGCCTTTTACGGCATCTCGGAGACACACGACGTCCTCGCCTCGGCTCGCATCCCCCAGTTCTTGCCCAACCTGCTAGATCGCGTCCATTGGGGAATCTTTATCGCCGTTGCGGCCGCGTTCATCATCTGGTGGATCCTGAATCGAACCGTGCTGGGCTATGAGGTCAAGACGGTGGGCAAGAACCAGGACGCGGCCCGATACGCCGGCATGCGGGTCAACGGTATCGTGGTGCTGACCATGGCCATCGCCGGGGCCTTGGCGGGCCTGGCCGGCGCCATCGAGACGCTGGGCCTGAACTACAAGTTTGCGCCCGAGTTCACCGGCAGCGCTGGCTTTGAGGGCATCACGGTGGCGCTGCTGGGCAAGGTGCACCCGTTGGGCGTGGCACTCTCGGCGCTGCTGATCGGCGCGCTGGACGCCGGATCGGCCCGCATGCAGTTCCTGTCCGGCGTGGATGTGCAGATCATCCAAGTGGTGCAGGCGCTGGTGCTAGCCTTTGTGGCCGCGCCCGAGATCATCCGGGGCATCTATCGCCTGCGAGACCTGGGCGAGGGCATGCCCGAGCTGCAGGCCCAAGTCGCCACCGCAGCAGAGGAGGCTTCCGATGCAGGATAGCGCCGGCCCCCGCCTGCAACGGTTCTTGCGCTGGTTTTCGCACGGCAGCGTCATCGCCACCTTGGCCGTCATGGCCGCCGCCGTCATCGTAGAGGTGACGGGGCTGGGCCAGGGCTGGTTGGGGATCTTTTTGGGGCGCGGTGTGCTCAACTTTGCCCTCCGCGCGGCGGTGCCGCTGACGTTGGGAGCACTCTGCGGCCTGCTCTGCGAGCGCTCGGGCATCATCAACATCGGCATCGAGGGGATGATGCTGGCGGGCGCCTTTGGCGCCTTTGCTGCCAAGGTCAACACCGCTAGCCTGCCGCTCTGGCTGAGCCTCGTCATCGCGGTGGCGGCAGCGTTGGCCGTCGGCGCGGCTATGGGCTATATCCACGCGCTGCTAAGCATCCGCTTCAAGGTCGACCAGATCATCAGCGGCACCGTCATCATCATCCTGGCCACCGGCCTGACGACCTACTATTTCAACCCGGACTGGGTGAGCATCGGCAAGATGGGGAACATGCCGATCCCCCTCCTGGCTGACATCCCGGTGCTGGGGCGGGTCCTATTCGATAACGGCGCCATCACCTATGCGACGTTGGTGCTAGTAGCGCTGCTGCAGATCCTGCTCTTTCGGACCCGGTGGGGCCTGCGCACGCGGGCCGTCGGCGAGCACCCGCGCGCAGCCGACACGGTGGGCATCCGCGTGAACCGCATGCGTTATGTCAATACCGTCCTGGGCGGCGTGCTGGCGGGCCTGGCGGGGGCGTTCCTGGTGCTCGAGGCCGTGGGCCAGTTCAAAGAGGGCATGACGGCCGGTCGCGGCTTTATCGCGCTGGCCGCCATGATCTTTGGCAACTGGAACCCGGTGGGAGCCCTTGGGGCGTCGCTGCTCTTTGGTTACAGCCAAGCCCTGCAGAACGAGCTGCTGCTGGCGGGCATCACCACCGTACCGCGTCACTTTATCTCCATGCTCCCCTACCTGGTCACCATAGTCGTGTTGGCCGGTTTCGTCGGGCGTTCGCGGCCACCCGCCGCCGAGGGCGAGGTCTATGAGACGGAGTGAGGCCATGAACCAGCAGACGTCCGACCGCGCACCCATCCTACAAGCCCGCGGCATCACCAAGCGGTTCCCGGGGGTGGTGGCCAATGACCAGGTCGACCTGGATCTGTACCCAGGCGAGATCGTGGCGCTACTGGGCGAGAACGGCGCCGGCAAGACCACGCTGATGAACGTGATCTATGGGCTGTACCGCGCCGATGAGGGCGAGATCTGGGTCGACGGCGAGCAGGTAGCGCTGAACAACCCCGGTGACGCCATCGCCCGCGGCATCGGCATGGTGCACCAGCACTTTCAACTGGTCCAGCCCATGACCGTCACCGAGAACCTGATCCTGGGGGCTGAGATCACGGGTCGGCTGGGGATGCTGGATTTCAACCGCGCCCGCCGCCGGGTGCAGCAGCTTTCGGACGAGCACGGCCTGGTGGTGGATCCCGATGCCATCATCGAGGAGCTGCCGGTGGGCGTGCAGCAGCGGGTAGAGATCCTCAAGGCGCTCTACCGCGAGGCGCGCATCCTGATCCTGGATGAGCCCACTGCCGTACTGACGCCGCAAGAGATCCGCGACCTGTTTCGGGTGATGCGTGGGCTGGCCGAACGCGGCCACGCCATCATCTTTATCACCCACAAGCTGCGCGAGGTGCTGGACGTGGCCCACCGCATCGTGGTCATGCGGGGAGGCCGCCTGGTCGGCCATGCGCTGCCCCAGGAATCCACCCAGCAATCACTGGCGTCGATGATGGTCGGTCGCGAGGTGATCCTGCAAGTGCCCAAAGGCGTCGCGCAACCCGGGCCGGTGGTGCTCAACGTGGACCGGCTGCAAGTGGTGGACGACCGGACTGCCGGCGCAGGCGGGAGGCACTTGGCTGTGCGTGACGCCAGCCTCCACGTGCGCGCCGGCGAGATTCTGGGCGTGGCCGGGGTGCAGGGCAACGGCCAGACCCCGCTGGTAGAGGCGCTGACCGGCCTGCTCAAGCCGACTGGCGGCACGGTGACCATCGGCGGCACCGACGTCACCCATGCCTCGCCACGAGCGCGCACCATGCTGGGCATGGCCCACATCCCCGAGAACCGACACCGGTACGGCATGGTCGACGAGGACCCGATCCGCGACAACTTGGTGCTGGACACCTACCACCAGCCGCCGTTCTCGCGACGGGGCCTGCGCGATGATGAGGCCATCGACGCCAATGCGCGCCGTCTCGTGGAGCAATTCAGCGTACACACGCCCAGCATCGACACGCCGGCGGGATCGCTCTCGGGCGGCAACCAGCAAAAGGTCGTCGTCGCCCGCGAGCTGGGGCGCCCCATCAAGCTGCTGATCGCGGCGCAGCCCACCCGCGGCCTGGACGTCGGATCCATCGAGTTCATCCACGGGCGGATCGTCGAGCAGCGCGACAGCGGCGTGGCCGTGCTGCTGGTCTCGGCCGAGTTGGACGAGATCCTGTCGCTTTCGGACCGCGTCGCCGTCATGTACGAGGGCGAGATCATCGCCACGTTGGACGCCGCCGAGGCCACGCGAGAGCGCGTGGGCCTGCTGATGGCAGGCGTCCGGGAAGAGGCGGTGGCGGCAGGATAGGCGCACTCCCCCATCGTGGCTGGCGAGCCCCCGCTCACGGCCTGCAAGCAGAAGCCCTGGAAGGAGCAACCATGTTCATCGACATCCACGTTCACACCCGCAGCATGCCCGGCGCCAGCCGCGGCGGCAAGCAGCCCTATGCGACGCCGACGCAGCTCATCGAGCGGTATGACGCTATCGAGGTCGAGCGAGCGGTGATCCTGCCGGGTGTGAGCCCCGAATGCTCGCTCCAGCCCCAATCCAACGAAGAAGTGCTGGCCATCTCGCGCGAGAACGACCGCTTCATCCCGTTCTGCAACGTGGACCCCCGCGCCGTCGCCAATAGCCCCACCGCCGACCTGGGCCACGTGCTGCGCCACTATAAGGAGCAAGGCGCCAAGGGCCTGGGCGAGATCACCGCCAACCTGCCGTTCCTGGACCCGATGGTGCAGAACTTGTTCCGCCACTGCCAAGAGGTGGGGTTCCCGGTGACGTTCCACATCGCGCCCGCGGTGGGCGGCTACTATGGGCTGTACGACGATCCCGGGCTGCCGCAGCTCGAACTGACGCTGAAACGGTACCCCGACCTGATCTTTTTGGGGCACTCGCAGCCGTTCTGGGCCGAGATGGCCCCGCTGCCCACGGTGGGCGCGCGCGACGGCTACCCGGATACGCCCATCACCACCGAGGGAGCCATCCCGCGCCTGATGCGGCGCTACCCTAATCTGTGCGGCGACCTATCGGCCAACAGCGGCCGCAACGCCCTGGCGCGCGACATGGCCTACGCGGCCAAGTTCCTAACCGAGTTCCAGGATCGCCTCTTTTTCGGCACCGACATCTGCGCGCCCGACACCCCCACCGGCCTGGTGGATCTGCTGCTAGAGCTGCGCGGTTCTGGCGCCATCAGCGAGGCCGTCTTCCAAAAGGTTGCCCGCGAGAACGCCATCCGGCTGCTGGGCTTGTAGGGCTCTGCGACGGCTACGCCAAACGGCCGGCTCTTTGGCAGAGCCGGCCTTGACTGTCTAGCGCGCGACGCCGCCGTCAACCTCCCTGGCGCTCTCGCAGGGCGCGGGCCAGGCGGCGGGCCAGGTTGGTCACCGTCTGCAGGCCCACCACATCCTCGGAGGCTTGCCCCACCACCGCCGCCCCCGAATGGCTGTAGCGCGGCCCATCGGAAAGGGCGTGCATATCCTGCTGCAGAAAGAAGGTTTGCATGTTCTGGAGCGTGAGCTCCTGGCCGCCGTTGCGGAACCCGCCGCAGGCGATGCCCGCGCCCAACTTGCCCGAGAGCGCGAAATCGCCGCCGGTGCGAAAGAGGACGCTGCGGTCCATTAGCACTTTCATCTGGCCCGAGACCATGCCCATGTAGACCGGCGAGGCCAGGATCAGGCCGTCGCAGGCACGCATCTGGTCGAGAATGGGGCCGGCGTCGTCCTGATGAACGCAGGTGCCATAGCGACAGCGAAAGCAGCCCTCGCAGGGATGGATGCTCAGCCCCGCCAGCGAGGCATAGGTCGTCTCGACGCCCTCCTCCCCCAAGTTTGAGAGGGCGTGCCGCAGCGCGTAGGCCGTGTTGCCGTGCTCGTGGGGGCTGCCGCAGATGCCCAGAACCTTCATGCCCTCGAACCTCCTCGCTGATCAGATGGATCCGCCCGCAGGTAGTATCCCTGCCGCAGCATGCCGTTGCGATCCTGTGTCGCCTCGCCCGGGCAAAAGCCCAGCGCCCGGTAAAAGGCTCGCGCTGGCGCCCCCAAAGGATCATCCTCTTCAAAGGTGACCACCCGCACCTCCTGGCCAGCCGGCACCTGGGCCAGAAAGGCCTCCACCAGCGCACGGCCGACGCCTTGATGCCTAGCGGCCTGATCCACCGCCAGCCAGCCGATCTCGTATGTCGGATCCGGCCCGCTCCAGAGCAGGCCGCCCAGCAGCATCCCCTCAGCGCTATGGACGCAGAGGGCGCGCCCTTGCGCGATGGCGTTCCCAAACGCCCGCACAAAGCCGGGATCGTCGGCCATGGGCGCGCCGAATAGCGGCTCCACCTGCCGCGCTAGCTCGCGCCAGGCGGCGATATCGGCCTCTTGGGCTGCGACGACGTGAATCATGGGGCCACCGCGCTCGCTCCCGTTTCGCCAAATGCACGCCTGGTACAGTATAGCCCGACAGAAGGCAACCTTGCCAACGACATGGCCGGCGCTATACTCGGTCGCGTTCGGCTCGCCCACGCAGAGAGGAGCCCGCCATGTCGGTATGCTATCGCATTGATCTGGCTGATCCGTCCTCCCCGGCCTTGGCCACCGCTGCACGCCTGTTGAACGCCGAGATCGTGCGGCACGGCTTGCCACCCCTCTCCACCGAGGGCCATGGCCCCACCCTGACCTTGGCGCTGGACCCCACCCTGCCCGCCGAAGGGTATGCTCTGCGCGACGCGGCCGACGGCGGCCTGGCGCTGGCCGGCGCCGATCCGCGCGGCCTGGTGTACGGCATCGGGCGGCTCTTGCGCGAGGGAGAGTTCACCGAGGCTGGTTGGGCGCCCGGCGCCTGGCGCGGAGCCGACCAACCGGCGCTGCCGGTGCGGGGGATCTATTTCGCCACCCATTTCTACAACTATTACCACGTGGCACCGATTGAGGAGATCCAGCGCTATGTCCAAGAGCTGGCGCTGTGGGGCATCAACGTGGTGGCCGTCTGGTTCGACATGCACCATTTCCGCGGCATCGACGATCCCGCCGCCCAGGCCATGCTGGAGCGGCTACGGGCCATTCTGCAGGCCGCCCGCGACGTGGGCTTGGATACCGCCCTCACCACCATCGCCAACGAGGGCTATGATGACAGCCCGCCGGAGCTGCGCGCCGACTGGACCTCCGGCCACAACGGCTATCACCACCCGCCGGGCGGACACTATCGCCGCGAGCTATGCCCCAGCCAGCCCGGCGCCGTCGAGCTGGAGCTGCGCTGGGCCGCCGAGCGGCTTGAGGCCTTCTCTGACGTGGGCATCGACTATCTCTGGCTCTGGCCCTATGACCAGGG
>ENA-UOXR01002216-UOXR01002216.1-bioreactor-metagenome-genome-assembly--contig:-NODE-2216-length-18452-cov-231.209219_pt1 | contig 18452 bp, 18 predicted proteins | sample MGYA00238164_ERZ764825 | MGnify/ENA primary metagenome ERZ764825 (study PRJEB28920, sample SAMN05720171) | bioreactor metagenome | isolation source: Anaerobic biogas reactor | place...
GGAGACACCGTCCGTATCAAGGATTTAGAATTTGATTATTCCGAGTAGGGGACGACGCCCTATCGCTCCGCGCTGTAGGAGACGATGCCCGATATCCCTGCCCTTGTAGGGGAAGATGCCTACATCGTCCCGCATCTTAGGGAGCGACGACTCTGTCGCCCCGTCTGGTTAGGTTGTCGGGGGGGCGATACCCACATAGTCCCGCGGAAGATGAATATTAATTTTAGGGGGGCGATGCCCACATCGCCCCGATGGGTTTGAGAGGATAATAATGAGTAAACGTAAATTGCTAAAAGGATGCCGCCGGGTTGTAATCAAAGTCGGCACCAGCACTCTTACTCACAGCAACGGCCAGCTGCATCTGCGCCGAATAGAGTCACTGGTAAGAGAGATCGCTGATCTACATAACCAGGACATGGAGGTATTACTGGTCAGCTCCGGGGCCATTCGAGTGGGTGCTAATCGCATGGGGTACAAAAACGTTCCCAAAACCATGCCCGAAAAACAAGCTCTGGCAGCCATCGGCCAGGGTGCTTTACTGCACCTCTATGAGAAATTATTTGCTGAATATGGCAAAACGGTAGCCCAGGTATTGATCACCCGCGGTGATTTTGATGAACGGTTACGTTACCTGAATGCCACTAATGCCTTTTTGTCTATCCTGTCCATGGGAGTGATCCCTATAATTAATGAGAATGATACTGTGGTAGTAGAAGAAATAAAATTCGGTGATAACGATACTCTGTCGGCCTTGGTGGCAGGGATCGTTGATGCTGATCTGCTGATACTTTTGTCTGATGTAGACGGATTTTACAGTAGCGACCCCCGGCTCGATCACAACGCCACTTTGCTCGGTGAGATCGAGGAAATCACCGATGAGATGGAAGGTAACTCTCACAACCGGGGCAGCAGCTTTTCCAGTGGGGGAATGTATACCAAGCTGAAAGCGGCACGCATCTGCATGGCCGCAGGGATACCCATGGTAATCGCCAACAGCAGCGAAGAGAATGTTATTCGTCGGGTAGTGGACGGAGAACCCTTGGGCACGCTCTTTATCCCTCGTACTGAGCGCATGCATGCCCGCATGAAGTGGATCGCCTTTGGTTCAGTTACTCAAGGGGCAGTTACAGTAGATCCCGGTGCTGAGCAAGCCCTTTTAAAACGGGGCAAAAGTCTTCTACCTTCGGGAGTTCAGCAGGTCGAGGGGGAATTTGAACGAGGGGCGATCATCGCCGTTTGTAATCAAGCGGGTTTGGAAATAGCTCGGGGAGTAGTTAATTACAGTGATTCCGAAATAAGACAGATCGCCGGTAAGAAAACTACCGAGATCGAAAAGATTTTGGGCGGTAAAGACTATGACGAGATCATCCACCGCAATAACCTGTGGGTGGAATAGGAATCTTATTAGTACAGATGGAGGAGAAAGGGAAAATGGACAATCAGCTAAGAAAAACACTATTGGATCAGGGTCGCCAGGCCAAGAAGGCTTCGCGACAATTGGCGGTTGCTCCTACCACGGTCAAAGACCAGGCTTTACTGGACATGGCTGACGCGCTGGAAGCGGGTAGTCGGGAAATATTTGCTGCCAATCGCCTCGATCTGGAGCAGGGAGAAAAGCAAGGGCTTACGGCAGCACTTCTGGAGCGTTTGATGTTGGATGAAAAACGCATCAAGGATATGGCGCAAGGTCTAAGAGAAATTGCGGCTCTGCCCGACCCTATCGGTGAAGTATTGGGGATCAGTAAACGCCCCAATGGTTTGGATGTAGGACGGGTAAGAACTCCCATCGGAGTGATCGGCATAATATATGAATCACGGCCCAATGTTACCGCTGATGCTGCCGCACTGTGTGTTAAAGCTGGCAACAGCATTCTGCTGCGCGGTGGGGAAGAGGCTCTCAATTCCAACCGGGTGATTGCCCGTATTATAGCAGACGCCGCTGTTCGGGCCGGATTGCCGGACGGTGCTATCCAGTTGGTGGACAGTGAAGACCGGGAAGCGGCTGTTATCATGATGAAGATGAATGACTATCTGGATGTTCTGATACCCCGCGGTGGAAAAGGCTTGAAAAAAGCGGTACTGGAAAATGCCAGTGTACCCGTGATCATGACCGGCATGGGCAACTGCCATGTTTATGTAGATCAGTATGCTGATCTGGACAAAGCTCTGCCCATCATCTTAAATGCCAAAGTCCAGCGTCCTTCGGTATGTAACGCTGCCGAAACCCTATTGGTTCATGAACAGGTGGCAGATGAGTTCCTGCCCAAGGCTATAGCAGAACTGCAGCAGGCAGGAGTGGAGATTCACGGATGCCAGCGGACTCAGCAGATCGTGGCCGACATAGTGGCGGCTCAGGAAGCTGACTGGGATGAAGAATACCTGGATCTGATCCTGGCTGTGAAGATAGTGGACAGTCTGGAAGAGGCTATAGACCACATCAATACCCATGGTACGGGACACAGCGAAGCTATCATCAGTGAAAATTACAGCCAGGTGCGCCATTTCCTGGCATCAGTCGATGCAGCCGCAGTCTATGCCAATGCCTCCACCCGTTTTACGGACGGGAATGTGTTCGGTTTCGGAGCGGAAATAGGCATCAGCACTCAGAAACTGCATGCCCGTGGTCCCATGGGCCTTCCCGAACTGACCACCACCAAGTTTATAATCTACGGCGACGGCCATATCCGGTAATTTGAAAAGAACGGGGCGATGTGGGCATCGCCCCCTACTTGGTATAATATTCATCTTCCGTCCATCTCAGCGGGTTGGTATCGATATATTGGCATATTTGTTCGTAGTCCTTTTCACTGCGGATAACATGGTCGTAATAGGATCGTTGAAATATTGAACAACCAATTTCTTTTGAAATCAATGTTTTCAATGATTTTATCAATTGAGGAACTGGTTGCGTAGGGGACGATGCCCACATCGTCCCGTTTTCGTGGCTATCGATTAGTATTATCATATGAATGTGGTTAGGCATAATCACATATTGATTAATTCCTGTTATTCTGCGAATGTATTTATCCGTAACCATACCGTATTCTGATAGAAGAACATAGGGGGTACTATGGTCATCGCCCCCAACGACCTTACCTAATAATTCCCGTCCATCCTTTACACATACCGTAATAAAATAGGCACCGTTCTGGCTATAATCGTAATGTTTCAATCTGTTTGACTTTCGTTTCGGTAATTGCACAAACATCCCCGTCCGAAATACTCATGCCGTTTGGACATGGCCTCTAATTCTGCCCCTGCTTCCTAACTGCGGCAGGAGCAGTCTGCAGCACTTTTCATCAATTATTGGGTCTAACCAGGTTGTCTGGTTATTTTTTGATTTCTACACTACGGGACTCGGGGAACCATTGTACGTCTGCTCCCAGAGACTCTGAAATGTATCTAAGCGGCACCATGGTGCGGCTGTTGACGATCTGGGCAGGTACATCAAGCCCTGGCCCTGTCTGGCCAATGACCAACCGCACTTCCTTATCATCCAGTCTCACCAGTACTGTTCTGGTTTCGCCGAACCATTCTACCTGAGCTCCAAAAGCTTCACCGATGAAACGAAATGGAACCATGGTTCGGTCACTAATGATCATGGGCGGCACATCCATGCGTTTCCCTTTATCATTGATAAAAGCTGTGGGACTATCAATAGTCATCAGGATTTTTAGCTGTGCAGTTGGGTCTGCAGGTTGTATGGGATCAGATGTGGGGTCGTCTCCCTTAGGATTGGGATCGGTTACAGGATCGGTTACAGGATCGGTTATAGGATCAGCTGTACTGCCGGCAGGCTGCTCGGATACAGTTACCTTGATCTCAGTCTTGGTATATGCGGAATCTATTCCTTCCAGCAGAGCATAAATACTGCAGGTTCCTGTTCCCTGACCGGTAATGAAGCCGGTAGAGTCCACCTTGGCTACTGCATTGTCGGAACTGTAAAAGGTCAGGGAGGACAGGTCGGCATTCTTTACATCCCCCCAGATACCGCCGTCGGAACTCATCTGTATTTTTAGATCACTGCTGTTTAATTGTTTGGTCTCTTGCTTGGCCAGTTGGATATCACTTCCCCTATATTTGAGCCTGTACTGTGGTGTGTAGGTTTTAGTGGCGGCTGGATGGTTCACTATTAGTGATCTCAGGGAACCGTCAAAAACATACAGGTAGTTATATGAACAAATAAGTGTGGTAAGGCTGTTGGGCAGGTTCGGCAGACCAGTTAAAAGATTGCCGTTGCAGTACAAAGCTTGCATACCATCAGGTAGATCAGGCAGGAGTGACCCCCAAACGATCCCCTGTTTGTAGGGGCGACGACACTGTCGCCCCCGCATCATGCTATTCGATTATCTCGAATTGGTATTGGGCTAGTTTTTGCTGGTCTTCTGCGCTCAGTTCGTATTCGCGCTGCAGCAGCGCACGCTCCGGTTTACTGCCACAGAGTTCAGTAGACAGGTAGCGCAGGCCATTGTCATTTACCATGGTAACGATGCGTTTGAAATGAGGATATTTATCAGCTAGTTTGAAAGCAGCTTTTACATTACATCCTGAAGAAGTGCCGCAGAATATACCTTCCTGCCTGGCCATCTGGCGGGCCATTTCCATGGAATCCTCAGAGCTTACCAGGATTATTCCATTCACATACTGCAGATCCAATATATCCGGAATTAGACCGTCGGCAATGCCCTGCACGGTGTGATGTCCGATTTTCCCCTTAGCCAGTATAGGCGAATCCGCCGGTTCAGAGACGAATATTTTAATATCGGGCCGCATACTTTTTAGATATTTTGCTGTACCGGTGACCGTACCACCAGTTCCCTGACACATAATGAAAGCGTCTAAGTCTCCACCGGTCTGCTCCCAAATCTCCGGTCCGGTGTTATTGATATGGGCTTGGAGATTATCTTCCCGGTAAAACTGGCCAATTTCGAACACTTGTCCCGGGTACTGCTCCTTGATACGGGCAACTTCTTCTAATACCAGATCCACATCAGTCTCGGCACCCGGAGTCAAAACCAGTTCTGCACCATAGGCCTGGATAGTCTTTTTGCGTTCCTCACTCATTCCCTCCGGCATAACTATTTTTACTTGGTAGCCGCAAGCCGCACCTACCATAGCGGTAGAAATGCCTGTATTCCCGGTGGTTCCTTCCAATAGTATCATGCCTGGTTTTAACTCTCCGCGTTCTTCAGCTTGACGAATAATTTCATAAGCCACGCGATCCTTGAGGCTGCCACTGGGGTTAGGGAACTCCAGTTTGACGCAGATGTCGGTCTCAATACCAGCAGAAAGGCGTTTCAGGCTTACCATTGGAGTTCGGCCAATGCATCCCAAAACGCTGTCATGGATAGTTCGGTTGGCATCCCATCTAATCAACACATACCCTCCCTCAATATTTACAAAGTCCAATCCCGGCCAAAACGTAGCTCACAGGTGACCATGGCTGCTTCTTTGGTAGGCATTTCATCAAAAAAGGCTGGTCGGTTGCTGGTCGCCTGGGCCAAATATTCATCCATCAACTGGATGGCCTGTTGCCGATCACCGGGATCACGCAGTGTCAGGCCATGGGCCTGTAGTAGTTCAGCGGCACCATTATTCAAGCTGATCTCGTAATCAGCCAGCTGTTCAAAAAACAAACGCCATTTCTGCAAAGCAGGGCTTTTTTCCCAACCAATGCCAGGACAAACAAAATGACGACAGATCGATTCTCTTAAAGTTTGTGCCAGACGGCATCCTCCGCTACGGTTGTGAAAGTGGCAACGGTAGCTGGCACCATCGGGTCGCTGATTTACAGTAACTGAAGCATCCAAAACGGTTATCCCGTTGATAGCGAAGATTTCCTCCAAAAGATCGGGCTTATTATGATAAAGATAAACCAGATCAGTGGCGTAAAAAACCGGTGAATAAAAGCCGCAGCAGCCTTTATCATCCTGGCGGGGACAGCGCTCGCAGAGATCCACTTCGATATAGCTTCTCAGTCCATTATTATGAAAAACCAAGTTGACCTGTGTTTCCACTTTTAATACTCCCCACAATAATAGTCTTATTATAGGGCTTTTGGACGATTAAAGGAAGCATAGCCGGGTAGGTTGTTTGGCGGGGAAGGACTAATGGTTTATAAATGCAAACATATCGCTGGCGCGATTGCAATTTCGCTACATACCCGTTATTATTGATATAGACTTCCATTATTTGCACAGGTGATACATTGACAAGCAGAAAAGCATTAGGCGTTTTAGGAGGCACTTTTGACCCGATTCATTATGGACATCTGGTGGCCGCACAGTATGCAGCCTATGGATTCCATCTGGATAGGGTTATTTTTATGCCGACAGCTCAGCCACCCCATAAAAATGCCAATGGTGTTCTGGATGCCAGGCATCGTGTGGCCATGGTGGAGCTGGCTATAGCTGACAATACTGCTTTTGAATTGTCTACCTTGGAGGTTGAGCGTTCTGGGGTATCTTATACCATAGATACCATCGAAACTCTGCAGCAGACATATCCCGGGACAGAAATATATTTTATTATGGGAATGGATTCAATTTACATTCTCGACACCTGGAAAGATATCAAGCGTCTGGTCACCATGTGTCGTTTTATAGTGGTGACCCGCCCAGCTTATGAGTTGAACCGCAGTGATCCGGCTTTACAGGGAGTGCCCCCAGAGTTTTGGGATCAGGTGGATATTTTAGAGATCCCGGCTATGGATATTTCTTCTACAGATTTACGCTGTCGAGTGCAGCAGGGGAAACCCATTCGCTATCTACTGCCGCCAGCTGTGGAACAATACATCTATGACAATTCACTTTATTAGGAAATGGGAACAAGGGGACAGTTCCTTTGTTTCTTAGGGAAATATTAATGATGAAATACAGCGATCAGCAACTCATGGACATTATTCAAAAGCGTCTTTCGCCCAACCGCTATCGGCACAGTTTACAGGTTGCGCAAGTAGCCCGTGATCTGGCGGAGCAGTATGGGGTCGACCCAGGAAAAGCTTATGCTACGGGTCTGTTGCATGATTATGCTAAGGGGATGTCTGGTCAGGAACTATTGGATCGGGCAGAGATCTATCAGTTGATGGAGCATCCCGCCGATAGCCTGCTGCCGGATCTGCTGCATGGCCCGGTAGGAGCTTACCTGGTTAAGCAGGAACTGGGTATTGAGGATGAAGAGATGCTGGCGGCCATCGCTCACCATACTTTAGGGGCTGTGGCTATGGGTTCCCTGGAGGAAATTATTTATCTGGCAGACATGATCGAACCTGGCCGGGATTACCCAGGCATGGAGCGGCTCAAATGCTTGACGGAGCGGAGCTTGGAACAAGGTATGCTGTATGGATTGGAGACGACCATACGCTACTGTATTGACCAGCAGCGCATTATTCACCCCCGTTCTATAGAGGTACGCAACTACTATCTGCAAAAATGCCTTGATCTGGACGGATGCTAGAAATGCTTCACGCAAGTTAGAGGACGATCCTTCGACTTGCGGGTATGGAGAAGTAGTTTGCCGAACATGATAAAGATAACGAAGGATAATTTCGTATTGGAGGGTTGTTGTTGAATCAAGAGGAAAAACTGGCACGAACGATCGCGGAGGCTTGCTTGAATGAAAAGGCTCTGAATGTAGTAGTTCTAGATGTCCATGACCTGACGGTCATTGCCGATTATTTTGTGATCGCCAGTGGTCGAAGTGTTATCCAGGTTCGTTCTATTATTGAAAATGTACAAGAAACACTGCGGGAACAGAACATTTACCCTAGTCGTAAAGAAGGATTTCAGCAGGGGGTATGGTCGGTGTTGGACTTCAGCTCAGTGATTCTGCATGTCTTTCGCCAAGAGGAACGTGAGTACTACCAACTGGAGAACTTGTGGGCAGATGCTCCCCGTCTGCTGATAGAAAGTGAAGTCTGACCTTATGTCAGGTGATGGCTTCAACAGGAACAGGCCTAGTTCTACTTCCCAGTCGTTAATTATGTGACCGTTGAAATAACTGCGGAACTTATCGACCAGGGGAAAGGAAATGTAATAAACCGGGTATAATACCCGGTTTCAGACCGTCAAAAAAGGCTAATAGCTGCGTTAACTCGGAAAACCCGTTCAATCGACGTACCTTACGACTCATTCACTGGCTTCCCGGTTGCCTTGCTCTTATCCTTTTTTGCTCGCTCTGGCAGGGTGTCGACTTTTTCGACACCCTGAAACCGGGTATAATACCCGGTTTAATTTATATAAGGATGAAAGGTTTTTAGGGGGGAGGGGGTGGGCAAAACCATTGCTAACAAGGCCCTTTTTTCACTATGAATAGCGGCCCATCCCCGGGGGGTGTAAAATATATACCAATTCATCACTGGTACCTAGTACTTATTTAAGGCTTTACCACAATATTCACCAATTTCCTTGGCACAACTATTATTTTTACTATATTCTGACCTTTTGTCAACTCTTTAATTTTGGGATTATCCAGAGCTAAAGCTCGCAATTCGTCTTCAGATGCATCTGGCGGAGCCATGATCCGATCCCTGACCTTACCACTAATTTGCAGGACTATTTCAATTTCATCCTGAACCAGGGCGGCAGGATCATAGGTTGGCCAGGACTGCAGGTGAATGCTGTTGGCACCACCCATCATTTCCCAGAGTTCCTCAGTAATGTGTGGACAGAAGGGGCTGAGTAAAATCAGTAGAGTGTCTACGGCCTCTTTCAGAACACATAGATCCTGTTCTTGTTGATCACCATAGGTATTTATGGCATTAGTCAGCTCCATGATGGCACTGATGGCGGTATTAAAATTGAAACGTTCCTCAATATCCGAGGAGACTTTTTTGATGGTAGCGTGAGTCTTAAAGCGCAGAGCTTTTGCAGCCGGATCCAGTTCCTTATATTCGGTGGGACGGCTTACATCCTGCAGAGTCTCGATACTGCCAGTCACCAGACGCCATACCCGGTGCAAAAAGCGGTAAGCACCTTCCACACCCTGATCGCTCCATTCCAGATCTCTGTCCGGTGGCGAGGCAAACAGGATGAACAAGCGGGCCGTGTCAGCTCCATAAGTTTGAATGATCTCCTCCGGACTGACTACATTGCCTTTGGACTTGGACATCTTGGAACCGTCTTTTAAGACCATGCCCTGAGTGAGCAGATTGGTAAAGGGTTCCTGTACCTTCAACATCTTAATATCATATAAGAATTTGGTGAGGAAGCGGGCATACATCAGGTGAAGGATGGCATGCTCAACTCCGCCTATATACTGGTCAACTGCCATCCAATAATCAGCGGCTTCCCGGGTAAAGGGGAGCTCCGTTTCCTGCGGGCTGCAGAAGCGATCAAAATACCAGGATGAACAGACAAAGGTATCCATAGTATCAGTTTCCCGACGGGCTTCACCACCACAGACCGGACAGGTGGTCTGGTAGAATTCCTGAACGTAGTTGAGCGGTGACTCGCCGGAAGGACGAAACTCCACTTCCAGGGGCAGCAGAACCGGTAGATCTTTAATGGGTATCGGCACCGTACCGCACTGGGGGCAATAGACGATGGGAATAGGTGCTCCCCAGTAGCGTTGCCGGGATATGAGCCAATCGCGCAGGCGGAAGTTTATGGTTCCTTCGCCTATACCCTTCTCTTCCATATAAGCAATCACTCTGGCCTGACCCTCTGTCACGGAACAACCGTCAAAATCTCCGGAATTCACCATCAGGCCATCACCTGCATAAGCTTCCACCAGCTGACTGCCATCTAAAGGAGTATCCTCAGATTTGATAACTACTCGGATAGGTATATCATATTTTCGGGCAAAATCAAAGTCGCGCTGGTCATGGGCTGGAACCGCCATAATAGCACCGGTGCCATAATCCATCAGAACGTAATTGGCTATCCAGATGGGAATGCGCTCATCATTCATAGGATTGATCGCATAAGCTCCAGTGAAAACCCCTTCTTTCACTGCTTCGGTGGAGGTGCGGGCCATTTCATTCAAGTGCTTCATACGGTTGATGAACTCTGTGACCGGTTCTTCTTCCGGACGGCCAGCCACCAGTTTGGCCACCAGGGGATGTTCGGGAGCCAAGACCATATAAGTGATTCCGAAAACAGTGTCAGGGCGAGTGGTGAATACGGTAATTCTCTCGTCCAGGCCTTCGATAGCCAATGAGAATTGACATCCTTCACTACGTCCGATCCAGTTTCTCTGCATGGTTTTGACCTTGTCCGGCCAGCCTGGCAACATTTCCAGATCATCCAAAAGTCGCTGGGCATAATCAGTTATTTTGAAAAACCACTGTTCCAATTGCTTTTTATCTACCGATGCTTCACAGCGTTCACAGGCACCGTCTACCACCTGCTCATTGGCCAGAACCGTCTGGCAGGAGGGACACCAGTTTACTGCCGCACTCTTTTTGTAAGCCAAGCCGTGTTCATATAGTTTCAGAAACATCCATTGGGTAAATTTATAGTAATCAGGGTCGCAGGTAGCCACTTCCCGATTCCAGTCATAACTGGTCCCCAGGGTTTTCAGCTGGGCTTTCATATTATTTATGTTGGCCGTGGTCCACTTTGCTGGGTGGGAGCCGTGTTTGATAGCAGCGTTTTCCGCAGGCAAGCCAAAGGCATCCCATCCCATGGGATGGAGTACATTATATCCGTTCATTGTTTTGAATCTGGCCACCACGTCACCAATGGCATAATTGCGAACATGCCCCATATGCAAATTCCCCGACGGATAGGGAAACATCTCCAGAGCGTAATATTTGGGGCGGGTTGTATCTTCAGTTACTTCGTAGAAATGGTTTTCTTCCCAGTAAGCCTGCCATTTGGCTTCGATTGCCTCGAAGTCATACTTGCGCTCCATAAACGTCCTCCTCGTTACTATTATTAGCATAGAAATAACAAAAACCCTCATCCCGGTCAGGGACGAGAGTTATATTCCCGCGGTACCACCCTTATTGACAAATAAATAATGGTGGAGCTAGAGGGATTCGAACCCTCGACCTCTTGAATGCCATTCAAGCGCGCTCCCAGCTGCGCCATAGCCCCACATTTGTCCACTTTATGCAGTGATAACGGTCTTATCCGTTACAGGCTTGTCACCTGTAAAGCTTCCCGGCGAGTTCGACATCCGCTACCGCCTCACACCAGCCGGCGGCTCTCTGTCAGGCACCCGTCTACTACTCCGGTTCGTTGCCTATCAATATAAAGTTGACATAGTGAATTATAGGATAGAAATCACCATAAGTCAACACAGTACTGGCCGAAAAATCATCGATATTAAATGAAATAAATAATCCATTCCGGATCTACGATTGAAGAAAATAATCATTAAAGTCCTAAATTATTTTATGGTTGCAAAAATTCCGGAAATGTTCTACGGTGGAAACAGGTAAAATTATCCATAAAACACAACCTGACCGACAAAGGCAAACTCGTCGAAAGGCAAGGACGCAAAGCCATGGGTCTAACGCTCCACAGAGCTATGATCGCCAGGTTTCCGAAGCAGGGTTTTGTAATTTAAACCCTCTTGTCGGTCCCTCGATAGGAGGGATTTTGATGTGTAACAAGGGTTTAAAAGCGGTAATATTTATGATAACGGCAGCTATGATCACAATAGCCTCCTTCCCCCACACCTCTTCGGCAGCCTCTGTTGACAACTCTACCGTGACTAGAAACATTCAGATCTCTGTCCAAGTAACCAATTCGGGCCGGCAACCTGCTACCGGGGTGGAGGTGCAACTCCCGCTCATTAGTGCTGACTCCACCTACCAACAGACCTCACGGGAGATCTTTAACCAAAAGGTGGAGAAGATCGAGACTGGTGAAACGGGTAGCCGTACCGCCCATGTCGTTATCGACTCCATTTCCCCCGGAGAGAGTGAAACCATAATAGTAGACTATTTGCTAAAAATCAAACCAGGAGGGAGATTACCATCCACCGGTGCACTCAATGAACTCCAGTCTTATCTAAAACCTTCCAGCAAAATCGAAAGCAGTCATCCAGAAATAGTAGCCCTGGCCGAGAAGTTAACTGGCGATATTGACGATGAAATAGCTAAAATCAACCAGATCGGCAAATTCATCGATGCCCACATGAATTACCAGCTGAATTCTGTTCATAAAAACCGGGGTGCTCTTAGTGCATTGCGCCACGGAGAAGGCGTCTGTGAGGACTATGCCGCTCTATTTGTTGCCCTGTCACGGGCATCAGGGATGCCGGCGCGACAGGTCAATGGCTTTTGTGATTCCCAACTCACCGGTGCCAGCTGGCGGACGGGCAGTTCCGAAGTTTCTCTGCAGGGATATCGGCATGCCTGGGCCGAAGTTTACATTCAGGATGTGGGCTGGGTAGCAGTTGACCCCACCTTCAAGATTTATCCCAAGAAAGGACAAGCCTCACTGGCAGAGCTGTCCGTCTCTCACATCGCTCAGAACTATAGCGATCAGCCTGTCAAGGTCAGCTACCAAGGCGAAAAGTTGTCGGTAGGTTGGGGAAATCTCCTGGTCAATAAACAATAGCAAACCAGCAGAAAATATCCTCAAGTAGGCTGACAGCCTGCTTTTTTTATGTGTTATTTTAGGGGGGTATAACCGTTCTCGGGTTGCCCCGGAGAAATAATTTCTATTGGAGTGGGCTTTGCTCCATTCGGATGTAGAATTATCAGATATAGCTAGGCAACAAAAAGGCCAGTACCAATTACGTGCTATGTTTGTGATTTGACGATCAGCCAGATGGAGTAGGGATTGCTGGGTGACAATAATGGCACATCTAGCGGCAGATCATCTCTACATTCTGCTATCTGAGGGCTGTCTGGTAAGACAAAATTGGCAGAGTTGGTGTAACCGATGTCATAAACGATCAGCCTATTCCTATTAGGAATTGATAGCCTGGAAAGGAAAATCGAGCAGCGGTGGCGTATTAATGACATAGGAACTCTACAGGTATCATATGTAGAGAGTGTGTAGTACTTTTTATAAAGCCTTTGCGCTACCGACCAAGGAGGTCTTGAATCATGCCAGAACTGCGTCAGGATTTATTTAAGAACAGCTGGGTGGTGATTGCTACTGATGTGGAGTTGAAACCGCGCGACTTTCCCATCAATCGTTCGGGAAGCCAGCATGTTATTGCCGATTCGTTCTGCCCCTTTTGCGAGGGAAAGGAGACTACAACTCCACCGGAATTAGCTGCCTATCGCCAGGCAGGCACGGAGCCTGATACCCCTGGTTGGCAGGTGCGAGCTGTTCCTAACAAATATTCGGCTTTTAGCCCGGAAGGGTCTTTTGAGGCTCAAAATGAAAGCATATTTACCCGTGCTAATGGATTTGGCCAGCATGAAGTCATTGTAGAGACACCCCAACATGATGTGGAATTTCATGAATTGCCTTTTGAACAAATAGAGCTAGTTTTTAAGATGCTGCGCCAGCGATACAATACTTTGGCCCAGGATCAGCGCATGAAGTACCTGCAAATTTATAAAAATCGGGGACTTTTTGCCGGCGCATCCTTAAGTCACAGTCACAGCCAGATGGTTGGCTTACCCATGGTACCTGAAGTCTGCAAGATATTGTCTTGCTACTATGAAGACCACCAAACCTGTCTTATGTGTGAGACGCTGGAACAGGAACTAAAACAGGAGAAGCGTATTGTCTGGCAAAATGAGCATTTTGTGATCCTATGCCCTTATGCTTCCCGCTATTCATACGAAACCTGGATAGTGCCCCGACGCCATACCGAACACTTCGGCGAGATAACCGACCAGGAGATAAGCAGCTTGGCCGTAGCAGTGCAAGGTTTGTTGACTACTCTCCTGGATAAGCTGGATAATACCTCCTATAATATTGTTTATAATACAGCGCCCATCAATGTTGGTCACCAACCGGGTTTTCATTGGAACATGGAGATCACTCCCCGTTTGGTAGTTACTAATGGGATCGAAATGGGCACTGGTTATAACATCAATCCGGTCAGCCCCGAAATAGCTGCCCGGGTACTTCGCGAAAGGATTGGAGTTTAGATATTGCGGAGCAGAACTGATGGCAAGCCCCGTATGCTTTATCCGGATCTTTACGTTAATTCCCTTTTGGACATTCCCTTAGGCCAACTGCAAGAAAAGAACATTAAGGCCTTTATTCTAGATCTGGACAACACTATCACCGAGTGGAACAGTAATGATATTCGTGAGGAAATTGGTACTTGGTTTGCATCGATCCGTAGCCAGGGCTTTAAGGCCTGCATATTATCAAATAATGGTGAGGAAAGAGTGCTCCAGGTAGCAGAAAGCCTGGGTATCCCCTTTATATCTCGAGCTCAAAAACCCCGTCGGGGAGGTTTCCACCGGGCGGTGTCCTTGATGGGGGTCAAACCTGAAGAGACGGCGGTAATAGGTGACCAAATTTTCACCGATGTTTTGGGCGGCAATCGAGCCGGATTGTATACTATTCTGGTGGTTCCCATCGCCCGGCGAGAGTTCGTGGGAACCAAGTTTTCACGTGCTATGGAATATTTTGTCTTACGTCGTCTGCAACGGGGGCGGCACCGGGAATAAACCGACCGGCTTAAGGCACGCGGGGCACAGTTGAATTCACCCACAGAAAGTGCCATAATTTGATAAGTCAAGCGAGTGCGAGAGCATTTGCTTCATCTTCATGGGGGGAGCCTATGCTGAATACAGATACGGCCTATCTGGGGCTTTTGGGCAATCCACTAAGCCATAGTCATTCACCATTGATGCATAATGCCGTTTTTGAGAAACTTGGTGTAAATGCCCTTTATTTTCCCCTGGAGATTGCTGCCGGGATGCTAGGCCAGGCGATCTTGGGACTGCAGGCCCTTGGCTTCCGAGGTGTTAATGTCACCATCCCTTTCAAAGAAGCCGTCATACCCTTTCTGGATGATTTATCACCCGAGGCTCATCTTTATCAGGCAGTTAATGTGGTGGCTTTTGCTGGTGGCAAGATAGTGGGCCATAATACCGATGGCCCTGGTTTTATTTTGGCTTTAGATGAAGCTGGTGTGACCAATTGGGATCACTGTCTTTTGCTGGGTGCCGGAGGAGCGGCACGTTCTATCAGCTTGGCTTTGGCGCAAAAGGGAGCTCGCCAGATGACCATTTTGGATATTGATGAAGCCAAAGCCGGCAGTCTGGCTGAGCACGTTTCTCACCATACCTCTGTTACTTGTGAGGCCAAGCTATCTAATGCGGCTAACTGGGCGCAATCAGGTGGCCAGGCTGATCTAATCGTCAATTGTACACCCATGGGCATGTACCCTAAGGTAGGGGAGAGTCCGGTCGAATCTTTGGATGAGGTTTCAGACCAAGCAGTAGTATGTGATATTGTCTATAATCCGGTGCAAACAAAATTATTAGCTATGGCCGAGCAACGGGGCCTGACCACTGTTAATGGGTTGACCATGTTTGTTTACCAGGGAGCCCTTACCTTAAAAATCCTACTGGGTCTTGATGCCCCAGTTGAATTTATGAAGGACGTGGTCAGGCGTGAGCTACAGCCGTCGGGGAGTAACTCTGATTGAATTGCTGATGGTCATGGCTTTGATCGGCATTATCATGACCATCGCATACCCTTCCCTGCAGCCCTTGTTAAGTAAACAGACTCTGGAGAGTGATGCCAACAAGTTAGCTTGGACACTACGCAGTGCCCGCCAGAAGGCTATTACTACGGGAAGTGCTCAGGAAGTCGAATTTAAGCCCCATGCCAATAAATACGAATATAATGGAGAAGAAATAAAATTAAGCGACGGCATTCGTTTTGTGGGAACTACCTCTTTTCAGGTAGTAGGCAATAGGAGATTTTGCTCATTCACAAGTCAAGGCATCCCTTCCAATGCGGGAACGGTTACTTTGGGAGATAAGCATCAGAACAGAATCTATATTATCGTCAATCCGGTTGGCGGAAGGGTGCGAGTATCCACCGAATCACCCAATATGTAGTAAGGAGCAGATGTCTTTATGTTTATAATGGAGTTATTATTTATCTTTTTCGCTCGCATACTAGATGTATCCCTGGGAACCATCCGCATGATCCTGGTTATTCGAGGTGACAAGGTACCGGCAGCTATCATTGGTTTTTTTGAGATCATGGTATATACCGTGGCACTGGGTTTAGTGGTAGGGTCGCTGGATGATCCGGTAAAACTGATCATTTTTTGTACCGGTTTTTCTCTGGGAGTTCTGGTGGGCAGCGTTATCGAAGAGAAGCTGGCTCTGGGCTATCGGGGTCTGCAGGTTATAATAGACCGGGATCATTGCGATCTGGTGACGATCTTGCGCGAAGCTGGTTATCCGGTGACCTGCTGGGAAGCCACAGGCAAATCCGGCCCGAAAACCGTTTTGCATATGGTAGTAAAACGCAATATGATCAAAGCGGTGTCTAACCATATCTACGAACAGGATCCCAATGCCTTTGTGGTTCTGATGGAACCTAAACATTTTCGGGGCGGGTATATTAAGAAAAAGTAGGGATATTAAATGCTGCGTTTCTTAACGGCAGGAGAATCACATGGGCCAGGGCTGGTAGGTGTAATTGAAGGAATGCCTGCTGGGCTGCATATTACTGCTGCAGATATCAATCGTGATCTGAGCAGGCGCCAACAGGGTTATGGTCGCGGTGGCCGTATGCAAATAGAGCAAGATGAGGCAGTAATACTTTCCGGAGTTCGTAACGAAATGACCCTGGGTAGTCCTATTAGTTTTGTGATCTGGAACCGTGACCATGAGAACTGGTCTGACATCATGGGAACTGGATCATGCACAAAGATCGATCAGCGTGTGGTAGCCAGACCTCGTCCTGGACATGCCGACTTAGCCGGAGGCATGAAATACCACCATCAGGACTTACGCAATGTTTTGGAACGCGCTAGCGCGCGAGAAACAGCGACTCGGGTGGCAGCCGGAGCATTTTTTAAGAAATTCCTGCAGAGCTTTGACATATACATTTACAGCCAGGTACTTGAAATCGGTGGGGTGGCAGCAGCACCTGCCCGTATCAACCTAGACAATCTGAAAGAAATGCAGCAGTGTATAGAGGATTCACCGGTACGCTGTTATGACGCCGGAGCAGCACAGCAGATGATGGCTAGGATCGATCAAGCCAAAAGTGAAGGTGAATCTCTGGGCGGAGTGTTTGAGACCGGAGCACTGGGGGTGCTACCTGGGTTAGGAAGTCATACTGCCTGGGAACTGCGTCTGGACGCACGGTTGGCCTCCTTAATGATGAGCATACCGGCTATAAAGGCGGTAGAGATCGGAGACGGCATAGCCAATTCCCGCCTACCCGGATCACAAGTACATGATGCTATTTACTGGCAAAACCAATTTGGTGTTGAACGCAGAACCAATCGGGCCGGAGGAGTGGAAGGAGGGATCAGTAACGGTGAGACCATACTGACCCGATCTTACATGAAACCAATCCCCACGTTGTATAAACCTCTGACCAGCGTGAATACCAGCACCTGGGAAGAAGAAAAAGCCGATGTGGAACGCTCGGATATCTGTGCTGTCCCGGCCGCATCAGTGGTCGGGGAAGCTATGATGGCTTATGGATTGGCCCAGGCTTTTTGTGAAAAGTTTGCCGGTGATCATATGGATGAAATAGGGACGTCTTTCCGGGAATACCGGAGCTACTTGAAAAAGGTGTGGAAATGGGAAAAAACATAATTTTAACAGGGTTTATGGGTACTGGAAAAAGTTCAGTAGGAACCAAGGTAGCCGAACGGTTGAATCGTCAATTTGTGGACATGGATCGTGAAATAGAGAAGTTGACCGGCATGACCATCAGCGAGCTGTTTCGACGTTTTGGAGAAGTTCGTTTTCGGTCCGAAGAAACGCTGATGGCTAAAAAAGTCGCGGCTCAAAACGATCTAGTTGTGGCTACTGGGGGCGGCATCATTTTGGATCAAAAAAACATGGAACTGCTCAGAAGTAACGGAACCATTGTTTGCCTGGTGGCTGATCCTGAGGAGATTTTCCAGAGAGTCCGTCGCAAAAGAGGAACCCGTCCCTTGTTGAAGAAGAATTTGACCGTTGATGACATCATTGCCATGCTGGAAGAACGCCAACCCTTATACGACCAGGCGGAGATAAAGATCCACACCAGCGGACGCAATATTGACAGTGTAGTAGAGGACATCATCAACCGGGTCAGCCAGGAACCCGGGGTGTTGTAGGAATGGGACGATGCAAGAGGGAGTTGGCGCATCCGCGCAAGTCAGGGGACGGTCCTTCCACTTGCGTTTTCAAATTGGTATAGCTAACTCAAGAACAAGTTTCGCAAAAACGCAAGTGGAAGGACCGTCCCCTAACTTGCGAATAGTTATCATGAAATGACAGAAAGAACCGTCCCCTCTTGCATCGTGCCCTTACGATAGGAGTAAAACATGGATTACCTTGAGTTAATGGTCCCCCTGGGGGAGCGATCTTATCAGATCAATATTGGCACTGG